>ENA-OWRC01000099-OWRC01000099.1-human-gut-metagenome-genome-assembly--contig:-NODE-99-length-121144-cov-4.421467_pt1 | contig 121144 bp, 96 predicted proteins | sample MGYA00248268_ERZ651895 | MGnify/ENA primary metagenome ERZ651895 (study PRJEB26924, sample SAMEA4378242) | human gut metagenome | biome: human gut; feature: human-associated habitat; material: faeces...
CGCGGTCCATCACCGCCGCGAAGATTTTCTTTTTGTCGTTGATCTCGTCGAACCGGAGCAGCATGTCGGCGACGGTGCTGACGTCGGCGATCTGACCGGGGAACATCCGGAAGAAGACCGGCATGCCGGTCTTATGCCCGAGCAACAGCGCAAGTCCCACCTGCTTCTGATAACCACCTTCTTTTCCCTTGCCGCACTGTACGTACGGGTTGGCAACAGCCTCCGTGGCAATCCTCGTGGAATCGTACGAAAGGACTTCATCCTCGGGCAGTCTGGCGATACGGGCGTTGAAGAAAGTTTTCCGCCAGCCCGGTTGTTCGGCGAGCTCTCTAAAGAACTCCGTCATCTCCCTCGATTCCATTGCATCCCAGTACGGCAAGAGTTTTCCGCTTACCCACGAATTGAAGAGATAAGCGGAATTCGAACTAGTGTGCATCCAATGGAAGGCAATGGCGAGGATCTTGTTGGCGTCGTCCGCTCCCCACGTCTGCGTGAGATCATCCAACAAACCGGTCTCCTTCGCGATCGCATAGTAGACAGGAAATTCAGCCACAAGAATTGAGGAGAGAGACGACAGAAACGTCTGAGTGGACGGGTCAGTCAGATCAGCAGTCATATTTTTGCCTTTGCCCATGGAAGACTGGGCTTTCTTCAGAGCGCAACGCTTCGTTCCGTCGCGGTGAAAGAGGCGGCGGTAGTCCTCGGTTGCGTAGTACACGTTGTCCACAACGTACCCCAGGTACTCCCGTTTTTCCTTACCGCGTTGAGCGACGGAGTCCCAGTAGTAGCGCCTGACAATCACTCGGAAGTTCCCATAGGCATCGCGGATGATTTTTGCCTTTTTCTCGGAAAGAGGGAACCCGGCGACATTCGAAGGATCGGGCAGGAGATTCACAGAGGCTTCAGAGGATAGGGAGATAGTTTTAGGCATGATTATACGGACTTTTGAGATGTCTTCATTATATCATAAAAATACGTATGCGTCAAAAAAAAGATGCCTTCTGCGAGAAGACATTCTGAAGATTTTTCTTACAACTCCGTACTTCCACATCCCAATTTATGTATAAGGGAAGAAGGGACGGTTCTTTGGTCGTCCCTTTTTTGTTTTCCCCGCCATTGGTCTGGAGATTCTGGTGTTTAAGCCTGGCTCCATCTTTTCCGTGGCTAATATACCCTCAGAAGAAACCTAAGCGCAGCCTCGGTTCTGTCCGTGAGATAAGGTGTAGTAGGGTAATGCCGACTGTCCTGAGCACGGCACTCTTCTGGGGCCGCGCTCGACTTAGATTCCGTCGTCAGCGCGACAGAAGAGGAAGTCGTGACACGGGATGTTCGAATGACCAGGTGTGCCTGATGGAGTTTGGCGAAAGGCGTTGGACAGAATGGCGGGACAATATGCGGACGCGATAAGGTACGTCGGAAGCCGTCATGCCTGCAACCATTCTGAGAAACCCGGTTCACGTATTTCAACGAATTTCAGAGTTGCAAGGTTCCGGAGTGTGGGCTTCGGCCCCTTCCATGCATCACTGTTTTAAAGCAAACCATTGGCAATAGCACCGTGTTTAACCAAAGGGGGCAATTTCTGTCGTTTGGGGGATGCGGACGTTTTTTTTGGGCCAAATCGAGGTTTGGGTTTAGCTCGGATTTCTCGTATTTCGGCGCCGTATGACGTCGACTTATACTGTTCGGAAATCTCTCCTTTCAACGAACTCTTCTCCGATCCATGCCCATCCTACGCAGAGACCTTCTCAAAAGAACCGCAGCGGGAGCCATGGGCTTCACTTTGTCCGACTTCGCGCAAAGCCGCACGGAGATTGATGTCGAAGAAATTGCATACGGTGTCGAACACGACGACAAGCTCGATGCCGATCTTCCGATATGGAACGAAACGGTCGACGTGGTGATCGTCGGCTCGGGCGGAGCGGGACTATCTGCAGCCTTGTCTGCGCACGATCACGGAGCGGGCAAGATTCTGGTCGTTGAAAAAGAACCTGTGGCGGGCGGTAACACGCGCTTTTCGGGCGGGTATTTCAATGCCGTCGACCCCGAGCGTCAAAAATCGCAGGGAATCGACGACGACATTGAGAAGCATGTTCGGCAAACGATCGAAGGCGGTCGAAGCCGTGGTAAGCCGGAACTTGTTCGAATCCTGTGCGAAGGTGCCCTTCCGACACTGCACTGGCTCGAACACCTGGGCGTAAGGTGGGAACCAACCTGCACGCTTCTGCACGGCGGACTCTTCCCCCGTGGTCACGTCCCTACCGTCGAGACTCTGCGTACGGGATGCATCGATCTGCTTCTTCAACATTGTCGTGACCGAGGGATCGAAGTTCGGTGCGGCACGCCTCTTCTCCGATTGATTCGAAGAAATTCGGAGAAACTTCGTGCTGGCCCGGTCGAAGGAATCGTGGTTGCATGTTCGGACGGAACGGGCGAATCGACGATTCGGGCGCGAAAGGGCGTTATTCTCGCCGCTGGGGGCTACGCGGCAAACGCCGCCATGTGTGCGGCCTTCGACCCGCGTCTTGCGGGCTTGCCGACAACCAATCATCCGGGCGCAACGGGCGAGGTGATGCTCGCCGCACGTGAGATCGGTGCCTTTCTCTCGGGGTGCGACTTCATCGAGTGCCTGCCGCTCGACGCCCGCTATTCCCGCCTTTCTCTTTTCGTAGAGCGGTGCATCTTCGTTGATCGAACGGGACGGCGTTTTATCCGCGAAGACGCTCCGCGGGACCGATTCCGCGACAAAATCCTCGATCTCCCCCAACGGGAAGCTTTCGTGATCCTTGATGACGACGGCTTTCGCAGTCACCCGGAAACCTTCCGGCGCGACGCTGCGGAGGGACTCGACAAGGGAGAAGTCTTCCGTGCCGATTCGCTTCAGGGACTCGCACGCCAAATCCGCGTCCCCGCGATAAATCTCGAAGAAACTGTCGAACGTTACAACCGCTTCGTCGAAACCCGTTCGGATCGTGATTTCGGCCGTGCGCCCGAAAGTCTTCTTCACCCCATGGTGAAGCCGCCCTTCTGGGCCTCAAAAGCGAACCTTTCGCTCCACTACACATTGGGTGGCGTAGAAATCGACGAGCGCACGCGCGTACTCGACTGGGACGGCCGGCCCATTCCGAAACTGTTCGCCGCGGGTGAGATCACCACGGGCGTGCACGGAGAAAGCCGCCTCGGCGGCAATTCCGTGACGGAAATCTATGTCTTTGGACGCCTTGCGGGGAGAGTTGCCGCGGAGACGCCCGGAGAAGAAATGAACAAACCGGACAAAGGAGATTCATTCGAGATGGGGAGGTATGCATGAGTCATTCCGGCCGCTTGACGCGACGTGCGGTTTTGCATTTACCCAGTCTCCCTGACACCGACGACACGCCCGGCATTCTGGTGATCGGTGCGGGATGCGCGGGACTATCCGCCGCACACACCGCGCGACAGCACACGGACCTTCCCGTCGTGCTGGTCGACGAAGAAAACAATGTCGACGTCGAACCCCGCATGAACCGTCCCGCACTTTTCAATGCCGCGGGTTCGGAGAGTCAACTGCGTCTCGGCATTTGGGATTCACCTGAAAACCACGCGCTCGAAACGCTTCGGGCGGGAGGTGGTCGGGGTGATCCTGAACTCGTTCGCCGGTTCAGTTTCGAAGCCGCCGCCGTCCTGCGGCAACTTGAAAATGCGGGATGCGCCTTTCGCGATCGCCCCGAGATGGTTCCTTACGGAACCTACCCACGCACGCACGTAACGTCGGACGCCTGTTCGATACGGAAAGTTCTCCTAGGCATGGTGCGCGAAGCGGGCGTGACGATTCGAACGGGATTAAGGCTTTCGTCCTTCGGATTTGACGCCGAGAGACGGATAACGGGAGCAGTCTTCGACGATCCGTTCGGACGAAGAGAATTTCTTCCCTGTCGGGCCGTTGTTCTTGCGACAGGAGGCTTTGCGGGTGACGCGGCGCTCTCGGCACGTTACGATCGTCGCTCGGCGGGGCTTGCTACGACTGCGGTCGCGGGGTCTCAAAATCACGCTTTCCGTGCGGCCGCGCAGACGGGCGCCTTTTTCGTCGGCATGAATTATGCCGTTTACGAGACGGGCATCCGCTCACGTCGCGGCTTCGTGCCGTTTGCGCTTCATCCGTCGCTCTACGTGCTTCTCGATGAATCGGGACGCCGCACGGTAAACGAGTTCGACGCCAAGGCGGTGAAGTTGCGACTCCTCTCGAAACCGAACCACGTCTTGTGGCTCGTCACATCCGAAGAGAGCTTCCGACGCTCGGCGGATTTGCCCAAGTCCGTCGAAGCGATGCTTCTCTCCGATCCCGCGTGTTACCGTTTGAATGGTCCCAACGGAAATTTGCCCGAAAGTTTGGTTGGAATGAACGGAAACGACGAAGAACCAAAACCAAACGCTTCTGCGGCGTCCGGGGCGTTGCCGTTCGATATGAATGCGCTCGAAGGAGTGTTGCGTGAGCAAAGCTCGGTTGCGGACTCAATGAAGATCGGGAAAGACAGGGAAACGGGATCGAAATCTTCTTCGTTTCATGGACCTTTGCTTGCCTTTCCCTTCACGATCGCGAGAGCGAGAACGCTCGGCGGCGTGCGCATTGATAGGGAAGCCCGCGTGCTTGATGCAGGGGGACGACCGATTCCCAGGCTCTATGCCGCAGGCGATGTAACGGGCGGCATTCACGGCAACGGTTATGTCCCCGGCAATGGCCTAACCTCTGCGATCGTTTTTGGCACCGTGGCGGGACGCAACGCCGCCCGAGGCGCGGGCGATCGCAGGGACTTGAGGACTCTCCCCTTGTAGCTCTACTCCCTCAAAAAATCGAACTCAAACCGTAGGGATGTCGATGCCGAGAGCATCGAGGATCTTCGCGATTTCGACGGCGGAACGCACTTGCAACTTTCTGCAGACGGCGCCGCGGTGGACCTGCACGGTCTTTTCACCGATGGAGAGACGGTCGGCGATGATTTTGTTCATCAGGCCTGTAGAAACCCATGCGGCCACTTCCTTCTCGCGCTCCGTGAGCAGTTCGTAGCGCTTCCTCCAGATGCGGGTGTTCATCTGCCTGGCGCGGGCTTCCCAGTCCGAAGCGACCGCCTTCTCAACAGCTTCGAGAAGCCTCTCGTCGTCTATCGGTTTTTCGAAGAAGTCGAATGCTCCCTTTTTCACCGCGCGGACCGCCATGTCAATGTCTCCATGCGCCGTGATGAAGATGATCGGAAGCGAGTAGTCGGAGCGTTGCAGGGCGTCCTGAAGCTCCAACCCGCTCATTTTCCGCATGCGGACGTCAAGGAGCAGGCAGCCCGGCACAAGACCGTTGTCCTTTTCGAGAAATTCCTCGGCGCTCTCGTAGCTCTGAGAATGCCAGCCAGCGGTTGAGAGAAGAAATTCAAGCGAGGCGCGCATCTCGGGTTCGTCGTCGACGATGCGGATGAGAGAAAGCGGATTGGCGGTCATGGCAAATTCGGAGCGAATGGGAAAGGTAACGGGGTTCTGGTTTAAGTTCGGAGTCAATCGAAATTCACGGCGAAAAATCCTTTGAGGGGTTTGATGTTGGTGAACTTGTTGAGTTCAAAGGATTGGCCTCCGCATTTGCACCTGCGATCGAGCCAGCGTTCGAAACTTCTGAGAATTTCTTCTGCGAACGAGACTGAGAAGATTGGAAAGTTTTGAGCGGTCGAGTCGACCGAAGCGGCCACTGCAGAATCGTCCGAAGTCCGCGATCGGGATTGCGTTCAAACCGGAGATGCCCGCCGTCGGCTTCGACGATGCGCCGCACGATGACGAGTCCGAGCCCCAAGCCTTCGGGCTTTTTAGAGCATAAAGGCGTCGAAAGACGCTCGAAATCTTCGTCGGAGAGACGCGGACCATTGTCTTCGACGACGAGTTGAAGGCGCTTGGACTGCTCGGCATGGACCGCGGCATCCGAATCAACATCGGCGTCAACGTTGACCTCCGACTTCGCATCCTCCGCACTCTCCGCGACGTCGAGCGTCACTGTGACATAGGGCGGCCACGACTGATTCTCCATTGCTTCCCTGGCGTTGCGAAGGAGGTTCTTGAAGACGAGTCGCAGTTCGAGTTCGGACGACTCCACGTAAAGGTCATCACGAATCGTGCGGTCGAGCGCGATGCCGGCACGTTCGGCAAAGTGGTTTACTTCGTCCGACAGCAGGGCAGAGAAGTTCAAGACGCTCGTTACACGTTGGCGCTGTTTTGCGTAGTTTCGGACGTGATCGACCATGGAGCTCGCCTTGACGCTCTGCTCGTCGATCGAGCGGATGACGCGCTTGAGCGTATCGCGTTCGAGCGAAGCGTCAGCCTTGAGGAGCCGTTCGATTCCGCGGGCGTAGTTGTGGATCACGGCGAGGGGGTTCTTGAGGTCATGTGCTAGCACAGACGAAAGTTCCCCTACCACTCCGATGCGTTCGAGGGCGGCGATGCGTTCGAGCGAATGCTTCTCGCGTTCTTCGGCCAAAGACTTCTCCTCCATTGTTCGAACCAATTCTTCGGTTCGGCGGCGAACGAGGACTTCGGCTCGAACGGTGTGAATCAACAAAGCCAATAAGGCGAGTGCGACACCCGCAAACCACACGCGGTGTTCTGCAACGAAGGCCTTCCAGTCGATCCGTTCGAAACGGTTCCAAAGTGGCGGTCGTAGTGTTGCGAGAAGCTCCTGCACGTTGTCGTAGCGAACGGCGGGACGCCACGAACCGTCCTCTGCTGTCGCAGGCATGGAAAGAAGCGACGCTGCTAGAAGACGATTCATTTCTTCGTTCGAAAGGAAACTCGAGAATGCCGCGCCGGGATAGAAGGGCGTCGACACCTGACAGGGGGAGGAAGTTCCCGACGCGGGCGAAGAAAGCACCTTTACGGCACCTCGAAGCGATTCGGGGAGAGCCTCATAGGCGCAGGCTGGCAGAAGCGCCGCAATGCGGTCCCCTTCCTTTACCTCGCGGACGACGCGGAGATTTCGATCTTCGGACGATTCCCAAATAGTCGTGTTCTTGACCTCTGTTCGGAGATTCGCGACGGGCCGGGAAGGAGCGCCCGCCGAAAGCTCCCGTCGAAGCGCCAGAGCGGGGAAGTAGTTTTCGTCGGGCGTCTCGATCGTCAGGTCCCCGAACGAGTCTCCGGATCGACGGGCGTATAGGGCGTCAAAGGTATGATGCGCCGCGTCTGCACGAACCACCAGAGCACCCGCCGTCGCTACGTCGGCAGTGGCGGCGCCGTGCGGCAGGTGACTCACGAGCGCTTTCGCCCCGCAAAAGCGTTCGAGGGCGGCGTACTCGGCGGGACCCGTGAGCGCAAAGTCTACGGTGCGGGCTTCGGCGGCGGAGAGAATCTCTTCGCCCGTCATTTTCCGAACGACAAAGTCGAGTCCGATGAGTCGTGTTTCGAGAAAGATCCTCGTATCGTTCGTAAATCGAACTTCGGAAGAAGAGGGAAGGTCGGTCTGAAGGGCGATGACGAGGGAACGGTTGACGGGGTTGAATGTACCGTTACCGCCGTTCATTCCGACGTCCACGCCGTTCATCCGAGCGGAGGATGCGGACGAAAACGAAAGTGGGAGAATAAAACAGGCGGAGAGCGCCGCGAGGCGAAATACTGCGCGCGACGCGAATAAACGACGCGCAACGCTCCGCACCCTCTCCGCAACAGCGCACAAGGAGGGAAAACGGCCGTAAAGGCGGAGGAAGTGCGGGAAGCCTAGAATCCGCGGGAAATGCGGCGTACCGCTCATTTCTTTCGTCTTCATGTCTCAAACACCACGATGATAGGAGGCTTCGCTCATTTCTCGTCTTGGATATTTCTCTAAAAGGGAAACCCCCATAACCCTACGCAGTCCTGCACGGGACACGGATTCGGAACGAATCCGAATCTTCTTGGCGTTGCACGTTGATCCAATGGCTCCCAAACGGCGCCGAATCTAGACTTTTCCTCAAGGAGAGCGACTCGGTGGAGGACGTCGAATGTTTTCAGCGCCGCTAGGAACATCCGAACGTTCTTATCCGTCGAGCGCTCCTAACAACCGCCACCGATGTCTATCGGCTGGAAAAAAGGAGAATCTAGTATGACTACTCGTCGTTCCTTCCTCAAGAATTCTTTGATCGGCGCGGCCGGTCTTGCCGGTGCTTCGATTGCCGTCGCCAAGACGGGCGAAGTGCAAAAATGGGATGAAACCGTAGACGTGATTGTCGTGGGCTCGGGCTTTGCCGGCCTTGCCGCCGCGATTGAAGCCAAGAAGGGCGGCGCCAACGTGATCGTCGTTGAAAAGATGGCGACGCCGGGCGGCAACTCCGTCATCAACGGCGGGCTTCTTGCCGCCACGGGTTGCCCGCAACAGAAGAAGCACGGCATCGAAGACTCGGTCGACCTCCTCGAAAAGGACATCCTCGTCGCGGGCAACTACATGAACGACCGAAAGAAGGTGCGCTTCCTCGCCGAGCAGGTTCTTCCCAACTATGAATGGACCGTCAAGGAACTCGGCGTCGAATACAACGAAGAATCGATCGGTCAGGAAGGCGGTCACTCCGTTCCGCGCTACGTCGCCACGAAGAACGGCTCGGGTTCGGGCATCGTCCAGAAAGAACTTGAAATGGTCAAGAAGCTCGGCGTTCCCGTTCGTCTGCGTTGCTACGTCGAACACGTTGTCCGCAACGAAGACGGCGCCGTCGAAGGCCTGATCGTGCGCGAAGGCTATCGCTTCCCGAATGCCGAATCGGGCAAGGTGAAGGCGATCCGCGCTACGAAGGGTGTCGTCCTCTGCTACGGCGGGTTCAGCTCCGACCTCGTCTACCGCATGTTCCAGGACCCGAAGCTCAACGAAAAGCTCGACAGCACGAACCAGCCCGGCGCTACGTCCGAACTCTGGCGCGAAACCTCCGCGATCGGCGCCATGCAGGTCCAGAACGACTGGATTCAGTGCGGTCCGTGGGGCAATCCGCGTGAAAAGGGCATGGGTATCGGTTGGGAATTCAACCAGTCGGGTGCCGCCGAATTCGGCGTTTGGGTCAACACCGACGGCAAGCGCTTCGTGAACGAACTCGCCAACCGCAAGGTTCGTGCCGACGCGATCATGGTTGAACAGCAAAACGGAAAGCGTTGCTGGGCCATTTGCAACGAACCGAACCTCGGCGCGCTCAAGCGTCTGCGCCCGGGCAACTTCGAAAAGATGATCGAGCGCAAGATCATCGACCGCTACGACACGCTCGAAGCGCTCGCTAAGGGGTGCGGCATCAATCTCGACGTCCTCCAGAAGGAAATCGACGGCTTCAACAAGATGATCGCCGACGGTGCCGACCCGACGTGGGGCCGCTACATCAACAAGGAACAGGTTCCGATGAAGGACGGTCCTTGGTTCGTCGGTGAACTCTCGCCCAAGGTCCACCACTGCATGGGCGGTCTCGTGACGGACGTCGAATGCCGCGTGCTTGACGTTCGCACCGACAAGCCAATTCCCGGACTGTACGCTGCGGGTGAAGCCACCTCGGGCGTGCACGGTGCAGTGCGTCTCGGTACGGTCGCCATCCTCGACTGCTTGGTCTTCGGTCGTGTCGCGGGACAAACCGTCGTCAAGGATTGATGGTTGCGAGGCTTTTGCCCTTAACGTAAATACGATCGATTGGGCCGCGTTCTTCCAGGGCGCGGCCCTTTTTCAAATCATTACGGGCAAAAGGGATACCGAGGCACGACCCTCATCCTATACGATGAAAATCAAAAACCTTCTTTCCAGAAAAAACGCTTGCCCTTACGGACGGGCGGTTTTTCGTTGTGTCGCCTTGATTTTCAAAATCAGATGACCGCACGAAGGGAACGCATCCAAATTTCAAGCATGCGGGGCAGACGCCATCCCATCGGACGGCAGTACCAGGGGAGCGGCAAGCAAACCGGCGCTCTCTGAGAGGAATGGTCGGCAGACGCGTTGCGCATCCTTCGGAAGGCGCTCTGTACATATTCCATGGCAGCCGACGAGTCGCCGCAAAGCGCTATGACAGCGGGAGTGCTTGAGTCTAGAAGTTCCGTCAGATTTTCGGTGTCGAGTGCGATCATTCCGGTAACGGATTCCTTCGTTTCGGGCGCTTCCAAGGAATTCACGCAGCCAATGCGCTCTAGCACGTCGCAGGTAATGTCCGAATGCTTCGTGGCGGCGAAGCAGTACACGGCGTCTTCAACGGGATGACGTACGCCGAGGAGAACGAGCACGGGGAGGTTGGGGAGTTTCGGTGTGGCATCCACACGACCGAGTCGCGTCTCATAATCTCGACGAACGCGTGCAGCGTGCTTTCGAGCCTCTTCACCATACAGCGCGGCGGCACGTTCGACGATTGTCATGGCATCACCCCGTACGTCGAGGACGCGAACGGAAAATCCTTCCTCTTCGAGCGGCGTCTTGAGAACGGCGGGATTGAGGGACGACAAGCCGTTTTCCTCAAGAAGAATGTAGTCGGCGTTTATTCGGCGGGCCGCCGCATCGAGAATCTGCGGACGGTTGCGCAGGGCGCACGAAGTGCATTCGAGCATCTTCTCGGCCGGATGAAGAACTTCCATGGAAGGAATGTCCCCGCCGATGAGACCGCGAGCGTGGATGTTGAGCGCGGCAAGCGCCTCGGTGGCAGTGTCGCCTACGAAGATGGCGTTTTCGTACCTGGGAAATGGCGTGTAGTAATTGAGCATGTTTTCCGTGTGAACAATGGAGTCTGAGCAGATGAAATCCTTGTCAGGGGAAGGCGGTCGCAGAGGAGTTTCCACTGCGTCCGGCGGCGGGCGGATCAGACTTTAAACCGTCGTGTGAAAGTCGGATCACCCGGTCCGCCGTGTCGAGGAGTGCTTCCTGATGCGTGACGAAAACGATCGTTGTCTCGGGGAGCGTGCGGCGCAGTTGGATCAGAAAATCCCTTGCCGCAGAGGAATCGATAGCCGAAGTGGCTTCGTCCAGCAAAAGCACGTCCGGGGCAAAGCGTTTGGCGCGAAGACTCACAACGCGTTGGGCTTCGCCGCCTGAGAGGACGTTGATCCAGTCGGCCTCTTCAAAAAGTCTGGTTTTCAGCACAGACAGTCCGACGGACTCAAGAAGGGCTTCGAAGTCGGACGGATCGAGGTCGTCGTACGGAGACGGATAGACGATGTTCTCGGCGAGCGTACCCTTGAAGAGGTACGGCTTTTGCGGTAACCACAAAACTCTGGTGCACGGCCTTAGGGCGAACGTTCCCGAATAGGATCCGAAATATCCCGAGAGAAGTTTGAGAAACGTGCTCTTCCCCACGCCTGACGGCCCCGTAACGGCCACTGTTTCACCGGGGCGGGCCGAGAGTCGTACCCGAAGCGGTGCGGGTGCATTCGGAACATACAGCTCCGCGTCGACCGAAAAGCGTTCTTTGGAGTCGTTCGGGAGGGGATGTATGCGCGAAAGATTTTTGCGCCGCACTCCGTCGGCCTCCTCGATACCGTTGACGAGTTTGGAGAGACGCTCCGTCGTTGCGGCCAGCGCGGCGAGATCATCGTAGGCGAAAATGAACCATGAGAAAGACCTTGCCACGTCTGTGAATGCTCCGCGAATCTGCATGAGACCGCCGAGCTGGATGCCGCCCGCCAAAAAAGTGGGCAGTGCGAAGAAGATGGGGGCGAGGTGCGTCACTTGACCAAGCCCGACCGTGAAGAAATCAAGGTCGCGCTGCTTTTTGACGAGTGAAACGAGCACGTCCAAAAGCGAATAAAACCGCCGGCGCAAATTCATCGCTTCGGCCGCTTCTCCGGCAGCCCCCGCAATCGAGTCGGCGTGACGGCGCTTTTCCATGAAGCCCCAGCGCAGATCCGCTTCGGCTCGTTCGGCTTCAAAGTTGAGATGCTTCAGAGGACGTCCGATGAGGTGGGTGATGCCCGTCGCCGCGATTGTGTAGAGAACGCAGATCCAGAACATGTAGCCCGGAATCGTAAAACCGAAGAGGGTGGCTGAACCAGAAAGCGTCCACAACAAAACGGAGAAGCTTCCGATTGTCATGACCGACTCGAGAAAACTCAGAAGCAGGTTGACCGTACGGGTGACGAGCGCTCGTGTGTCCTCGATGATGCGTTGATCTGGATTATCCGGTTCGCACCCGCTTTCACGAAGCAGAAAATGCGCGCTCTCCGCATTGAGCCATTTGTCGATGAGACGAAACGTAAGATCTCGGCGCAGAGCGAGCAACAGGCGTCTTTTCACGTATTGCGTCAGAACGAGGATCGCAATGAGGGCCGACGCAAGAAAAATGAAGTCGAAGAGGGCGTCATAGATGGCCGCCTCGTCAATCCTCTGAAGCGCGTTGAAGAAGCGTCCGTTCCATTCGTTCAGGGCAAGTGCGAAACGAACGTTCGCGACGTTCGCTCCCGCGACGAGAAGAAAGACGAGCCAATAGGGGAGGGCGTTCCGGCAAAGAAGCCAGTCGCCGAGAAGACGGAGGAGTCCGCCGTGGTTTCGGCTGCCGAAAGAGGAAATCATGCGGATGGTTATGGGATAGTTCGGTGGGGACCCGAAAGCGACGGGTCAGAAGATCGGTGCGTCTTTCGAGTATTTGGATTGTGATGCCGCGCCCGATGTGAGACTGAAGTCTCGGGACGGGAGCGTCTGATGAAAACCCTCCCGTCTCGAGATGGCGTATGACGGCGTCAGAACTTGCCCGAAACCCAAACGCGTACGCCTCTGGCGTAGCCGTAAGCACCGTTGACGTAGCGGAACTTTTCGTTCGTGATGTTTTCGAGCGCAACCCCCGCGGTGAAGTCCCAGAAATCCGGAATCTTCGGCGTCCAGGTGAGGCCGACGGAGTGCGTCGTGAACGCGTCGTAATCCACGCCCGTTCCGGTGTTCTTGTCCTTGTCCCCCGAAGCGGCGTCGTTCCAACTGAGGCGATACCAACCGTTCAGGAAGTATTTCGGAAGCGTGTAGCCGAGCTTGAGGTTGATCGACTGCGGCGTAATACCCGTGATGCGGCGGTCGGTCTCCTTGTCGGTCGCATGAACGAGGCCGTAAGAAGCGGTAGCGTCGAAGTTGCCAACGACGTAGGTACCCGTGAGTTCGAAGCCCTTTCTCACGACATGCCCATAGTTCTCTGCCCGGTAATGGGTAATGCCGGAGCCGTCAACGGATTCTTCGATGTTGATGAAATCCTTGACGTCGTCGTAGAAGATCGCAGCCTTGACGTTGAGTTGATCACGCTCGGCAAGAAGGTTGCCGAAGAGTGCGTTCATGCCGATTTCGTAGTTCCAGGATTTTTCCGGTTTCAGATCGGGATTTGCGTCGACTACGGAATCAGGTAGCCAGGGGACCCCTGCGTTGTAGGAATAATAGAGTTCGTCGAGCACCGGCGGACGGAAGCCTTCGATGGCAGAAACCCAGAACGAGAGCCCTTTGACGGGAGTGACGTTGACCGTGATGCCCGGCGTCACCTTGCTGTCGGAGAATTCGTCGTAATCCGCGTTTTTCGCTTCCCGCTTGAAGTAGGACCAGCGAAGCACCGGAATGACCGAAACGTACTGACTGAGCGCGTATTCGTCCTGAATGAAGAGTCCGTAATCCCAGGATTCCGCGTCCGGACGCGTCGAGTCGGGGCTCGGCGTCATATTGAACGGGTTGTAGGTGAGGGACTTCTGTTCGGTGTACGCGAAGTCGCCGCCGTAGGTGAGCGCGTGCTGACCGAAGAGCTCGAAGCGGTTCGTGTTTTGAATATTCCCGGACCAGATGTCGAGTTCATCGCTGTTTCCTTGTCCACGTCCCATGAGCGTACCGATCGTTTGGTCGAAACTGTAGTCCTGCGTCGAATACTGCAGATTCGCCTTGAGGTCGAAGAACTTTTCGTCGGCGTACTCCAAGGTTCCCGTGAAACGGTGTTGCTCAAAAGCGTATTCCTGCGTGTCGGTCGTGCCGCCGTACAGCCAGTTGCTTTCGTAATCGTCGTAGTTGTAGGTGAACGATACAAGGGTTTCGTCGTTCGGAATGAGCGAGGCCTTGAGAAGGAGCGACGTGTAGCCGGTGTCAGTGCCGTTTGAGCTGCGTCGACCGTTCGAGAGTTTCGTTTCTCCGGAGTCGCGGCGCGTCACCCCGAGCAACACGTCGAGAGCATCCCAACGCCCGAATGCATAACCGCTGCGTTGCCATTCGCGGGACGTACTCGAATACCCCGTCTTGGCGAGAACGCCGAACTGTTCGTCGTCCTCCAAAAAGTCGCCCGCCATCTTCGTCGTGACGGCAAGCGTGCCGCCGATACCGCCGTTGCCGTAGAGGGCGCTGCCGCCGCCGTGCTTGACTTCAATTTGCTTGATGAGCTCGGGATCGATGAAGACGCCGACGGGACGGTTGCCGGAGAGCGTGTAGTTGTCCTGACGAACGCCGTCGACGACGTAGGTGATCTGGTTCGAATCGGAGCCGCGGATGCTGATGCGAGAGAAAAGCGGAGAGTCGGGAGATTGGACGCTTACGTTCGGGATGTCGAGCAACGCCTCACCGAAAGTCTGATAACCGCGCTCCGTAATGTCTTCGTCGGTGATGACGGCGAGCGACGAGGCGGCCTCCGCGAGTGTCTTGTCGGTGCGGGTGGCCGTAACGACAACGGGCCCCGTCTTGAGTTGGACTTCTTCCGCGCAGAGATGCGAGGCAGAGAGAGCCGTCATGACCGCGGTAGCTACGGAAAACAATCGATGTGTGGTCCGGCTTGGAGAGTGAAGGATTTTCATGATCGAGAATGAGAATTGTTGTTGACTGTGAAATTCTCATTCATTCCGGCCGTTTAAGCCATAAAAATCGGGACAGGGCTAGGGTAAGCACTTAAAACGATAATTCGCTCAAAACCTTGACGCACTGGAAACCTATTGACCCACCAGTCGGACGTTCTGCCGTAGGTTACGCGGTCGAACTTTACATTTGTTTCCAAATGTAGTATGCTCCGCGAATCTGACTGAGAATCATTCTCATACACATTCACAAATAAAGCAGAGCATCATGTTCACTATTCTCTCTTTAAGCGAGGCGGCGAACCTCGCTGTTCTCTCTGAAATCTTTAAAGGCGAATACCGGTCAGGAAAGCTTCGGCAGGCTGTTGCCGCCGCTCTTGCCGCCATGGTCCTCGGCGCAGGGTCCATCCAGTGCGCGGCCGCGGAGCAAGAGAATGCCGCCGCCTCTGAAGGGACTGTTGAAGAAGACGTCTTCGGGGAAGAAGATGCCGTCGAGCTGCAGGAAAGTTATGTTCGACCCGACTACGTAGAAGTTGAGCGCCTGCGCGCGACGAAGGAAATCATCGTCATCCCCAAATCTGAAATCCAGGAAAAAGGAAAGCGAACGATTTCGGATGTTCTTTCGAAAGTGCCGAGCGTATCGGTCGGTTCAACCGGCATGGGGGAAATCGACATCCGCGGTCAGGGAAGCGACCAAGCCACGCGCAATATTCAAGTGATGATCGACGGCGCCCCGATCACGACGCTCGTCAATCATCCGGTGAACACCGACTACGACGTCGTACCGGTCGAGCAGATCGAGCGCATTGAAGTCATTCCGGGCGGCGGCAGCGTGCTTTACGGCTCGGGCGCCTCGGGCGGCATCATCAACATCACCACCAATCTGCGCTCAATGGAGGATCCGAAGAACACGGCGACCGTCGAGTGGAACAGCAAGGGCTACAGAACAAGCGCAAACCTCGGCGGCACTTTTGCAGACAACCGCTTCGCGTACGATTTCAGTGCGTCGCATCTTGAACGCGACCTGTACTTTCGCGATACCTTCCGCGACTCGAATTATTTCTCGGGCGGACTGCGCTGGAATCTGACCGACAAGCAGACGCTCGTTTTCCGAGCGAGTCGTCTGGAGGAAGACTCGCAGTTTGTCGGCAACGTCAGCATCGACAAGGTCAAGGCGGAAGGCGAGGATTACCGGCCTGACTACAAGGACATTACGGTAGGTCTCGATGCCGACGGACACAAGATCACGAAGCGCGTTCGCGATTATCTGAACGGAGATCGACGGCTCGATACGATCAACGTGAGTTACCTCAACGACCTCACGGACGACTTTCGTCTGACGCTTGACGCCTTCTACAACAACGGCTACTTCAGCGGCGTCGACGATGAAAACAAAGTGATGGATCATGAAGGTCACGGAATCAAGGCCAAGGCCGACTGGGCCTACTCCGACATGGCATCGCTTCTGATCGGCGCGGACTACACCGTTCAAAAAGCGAGTCTGGCCTACGACAACTACAAGCTCGTAAGCTACAAGGACAAGATCTACAGGCGCCAACCGCTTCACTACAACTACGAGAAAGACATATATGCGCTCTACCTCCTCAATACGGTGAAATGGAGCGACTTCGAATTCACGCAGGGCGCCCGCCGCGAACTCACGCAGTGGAAGTTCGACAAAAACGACAGCACGGAAGGTGAAGGCAGCGGCACGTCGGACCGCTGGAACTGGGCATTCGAACTCTCTGCCGCCTGGAACTACCGCGACACGGGGCGTTTGTATGTTCGCTACGAACGCGGCTACACCGTGCCCGACGGTCTTCAGATCACGGACTCGGTGCCCGCGCCCGACGGGAGCGGCAAAATCATGAGTGCAACGAAGGCCGATGACGAGGAATTCGACTTGTACGAAATCGGCCTTCGCGATCAGCTCCCCTTCACGAGCGTCAGCATCACCGGCTGGATGTCCAATACGGACAACCAGATGAACCGCTTCCTTTATATCGACGACAACTGGGCGCTCAACCGACAGACGCTCAACTATCTCAAGAGCCGCCGCTGGGGGATTGATCTGTCTTTCGTTCAGACGATTGGCAACCTCACGCTCGAAGAGTCGTATTCCTACACGATGGGTCGCACGCGGTGCAACAGCGCAGAAGCGTGCCGCTTCCTTGAAAGCCACAACGTCTCGATTGACTACGCCTCGAGCGGTCTGCAAAAGGTGCCCAAGCACAAAGCCTACGTTCGAGCCACCTACGACTTTACCGACAAGTTGTCCGCCACCGCCGAGTATGCGTATTTCGGCAGTTACAACAATTTCATGAAAGAAACGGACGATGCCAACGGCTGGGTCATCGACGACCATTCGCTCGTCGATCTCAGCATGCGGTGGGAAGCGAGCAAATACATCACGGTCTACGGCGGCGTAACGAATCTCTTCAATGAAGAGTATTGGGACTACCAATCTGGAACGCCCGGAAGTTCGACCGTTATTCCGGGAGCCAAGCGCGCATTCTTCATCGGTCTGAAAGGCACCTACTAATGCGGCCGATCTGCTGATCGAAGCCTGAACCACGATTAATCACTGCGCAGAAAATCATGACTGACATCCTTCATTTGTTTGCCGCGGGCGGCCTCATCATGTATCCGATTCTTTTGGCGAGTGTTGCGGCGATAGCCATCGCAATCGAAAGACATCGCTATTACAAGCAGTCGAAGACGGATCTGGCGCTCATCGAGCGGGAGCTTCCGGCGCTACTCTCTTCGGCAGACTATGCGGCCGCGGAAACGCTTTGCGTCAAGGCCAAAGGGCTTGCGTCGGAAGTGCTGCGTGAAGGCATCGGCAAAATCAGGCTCGGGCTCGATCAGCGCGAGTTCCTTGAGGGGCAAGCGTCGCACGCCGCCGCCAGCGTGCGCGAAAATCTCAATTTCGTGAGCGCCATTGTGACGCTTTCCCCGCTTCTAGGGCTACTAGGTACCGTTACAGGCATGATCCGCTCCTTTGACGTGCTCTCCGTAGCCGAAGGCGAACCCTTCGCAATTACGGGGGGCGTGGCTGAAGCGCTTATTGCGACGGCATTCGGACTCTTCGTCGCCATTCTTGCGCTTGTCATACACGTGTGGCTCTCGCAGCGCGCCAATCGTCTCATTGCGGAAATCGAGTCTGCCTGCACGGTTTATCTTTCCGCACTCCCGAAGTGCGACACGAAAGGGGCGGCGTCATGAAACTCTCTTCGCGTACCGTGGATGAAAAGCCGTCGATCATGATCGTGCCGATGATCGACATCATTTTCTTTCTGCTCGTCTTCTTCATGCTTTCGATGCTGACGATGGTGACGCAAAAGACCATCGCGTTGCGCCTGCCGCAAACGGCGGCGGCCAAAATCGACACGACGAAGACGATTCCCATCTCGGTTGATGAAAGCGGTGGGCTTTACTGGGAACGGGAGCGCATAACCGATGACGAACTGCCTGCGAGGCTGGCCGCCGCAAAGTCGCAGGCCGGCGAAAACGAGAAGCTCACGATCGTACTGCGCGGCGACGTCGCCGCACAATACGGGCAAGTTGTCACTGTGCTCGATTTGGTTCGGCTTGCCGGCATCGATCGCGTTTCAATCGCTACGGACGGGAAGTCGCAGCCATGAGCAAGCATGAACGCAAATGGCTCGGAGCCTGGGGTGGTTCGATCCTGATTCATGCTGGCGTTGTCGGCATTGCGGCGCTTGTCGGACTCGTGATGAGCCCGACGAGCGGTGGCGGCGGTCTGATTACGGTCGAAATCGGCGGTCCCGGCGGCATGGCCGGCGGCCTTGGCGATCGACAGCACGAAGGCCGCAAGGGTGACGGCGGCGCAAATGCTTCGGGTGCCGACACTAGTGCGCCGGGGGAATCGGCCGAAGCGCCCCCTCAGAGTGCGGCTCCAAAGATCGAGACTGGCGAAGAAGCTCTGGCGCCCAATAAAACGGCAGCGCCTCCCGCCGAGCTTGCGCCTGCTGCCGAGCCACAAGAACCCGCTCCGTTGACAAAGGCGTCGACGAAGGCTGCGTCGCACGCAGCTTCCGATGCGCACACTCTTGAAGAACCGAACCCGCCACTTGCCGAGCGGTCCGAAACCCAAGCGCCGGAAGAGCCGAAAGAGGATGCGGTTGAGCCGCCGATCCGTGAACCGCAGCAGGAAGAGGTACCCGCTGCCGTTCAAGAGGCGGTTCGATCAACCGCAGACGATTCAACACAGAAGAAGCTGAAAGAAATTGCCGCGAAAACAAACGCTGAAAAGCCTTTGCCGGAAGAACGAGAAAAAACTGTCCTGCCAGGGAGGAAAACGGCGGAAAACATGGCGACCAAGTCCCCTCCTGTTGCGAACGAAAGTATTTCGAAAAACCAAAACCCTGACCAGAAACAATACGCAGCAAAGCCGCCGAAAACACAGCGCAAAAACCCGGCTGACGATCGAAAGACGACAACCGATCTCAAGAGGACATCCTTCGGAAACGGCACCGGCACCGATAAGGGGCCGCAGGCGAAGAAAAAGGACAACGGGGCTGCGGATGGAAAAAGTATTCGGCAGGTCGGGGGTACGGCCGGTGCCGCGGGATCAAGCGGCTCGGCGTTCAGTCAGGGATCTGACGACGGATCCGGCCTTGGGAAAGGTCGAGGCGACCTTGTTGGTGACGGCGCATTCCGAGACAACGGCGACGGCACTTTTTCCGCTCGCGGGGGCGGCGGCTTCCGATATCGAATCCTCTATGAGGAACCGGCTCGCTATCCCAAGCAGGCGCGTACGCTCGGCTACGACAAAAAGGTGGCCGTTCGCGTGCGATTCCTTGTCGGCGAATCGGGACACGTCGAAAAAACAATTGTTCTGACAAAGCGGATACCGAAGCTCGGTTTCGAAGAAGCTGCGCTCAGATCGATCGGGAAAATGGAGTTCGAACCCATTCGTATCAACGGCAAAACGATCAAGGTGTGGTTCGTTAAAACCATCCACTTTTCGCCGGGTTGACACGGCACGTCCGTCGTACGGACCGTTCATCTCACGCCAAATGTGCCGTCTTTCGCCGGACGGCACGGCGTCGATCGTTTGTGCTGTCAAACGATTTTCTACGTCGAATGCCTGACAAGCGACCGACACTGAATCACGGCAACAGCGAAGAGATCCTTTTGCGACGGGTTTTTGTCCGGGTTTGCGGGTAGTGACCGGAAGAGACGGGGCTTTACGGCGCGTTTGGTAACGACGCCTCCCCTCAAAGCCGTTTTCTACGAGTGACACAGGGCGTATACGCAAATCAACTTGAAAAACGGTACCATATTGAAAAGGCTTTGACGTTGAAAAGGAGGCCGCATGGTACGTCGATCTTCAGAAAATTCAAGTTGGGGCGGAAAACGAGAAGGTGCGGGACGCCAAAAATCAAGGAACGCATACGACGCACAAGTAGCCGTTCGTATCCCGAAAGAGACCGCTGCCGCGTGCAAGGCGCTCGGCGGCGCTTCGTTCCTGCGCGACGTGATCGAAGAGGCGGTAACCTTCCGTTTGAAACGAATCTGCCAGAACCAGTGTGCTATGCGTCGACTCTAACATGTACTCCTCGAATGGGCGGCCGCCGGACACGGCATCCTGGTGGGCTGTCCGTACACCACGGGCATCGACTATGTCCGCAACGGAAAGCTTGCCGTAGTGCTCCCGCATTGGCGTATGCGGGACAATCTCGTGTACGCCTACGTGGCAAAACGCGACCTGGCGGCTCCGGACAAACTGCTCGGCCTTTTTATGGATCGCCTCAAGACCGCCTCAGACACTCTGGAAGCTGCGGCGGATCAGGTCTTCGGGTTGCGGGTCGGAGAATAGGACAGGGGCGTCGCTCCGTCACTCTAGCTTTTCTCGCTTTACATCCCCCTTTGTACCAGTATGGTTAGCACCTTTCGCGGCATTTGTTCAGGCCAGTCGGCTGACGCCTTGGGTCTTGCGCAATTCCCCGAGTGTCTGGCAGGAAGTTACCGTTCGTCAACACGATATCGCCCGACGTCTTGGTTTTCCTGGCCTATATCGTAATTTGCCGGACTGGGCCCAAGATGATCTGATTCTGCTTGTTTAGGCTCCTAATGCGGATTTTCCTGTCCTAATTTAGATATTAAGGTGGCTGTTATTTGGTTGACATTAGCTTGAATACGACCCCAAAAGATTGCTCTCTGGGGTCGTAAAAGATTCAGGATAGACAAATACGTCAAATTAAACCAAAACTTTTTTAGATGTTGTGATGTTGTGTCGATCCGAAATTCCATTTTTTTTATTTAGCTTTTGTCGAAAGGAGGTAATTTTTTTGCTGGAACGCCAACGCGATTCAAGATCTCTAACGCTTGTTTAACATCACGAGGGCCGCCAACTCCATAAAAGCGTCGGACAGACAAGGAAGGGCGCTTCGGGGTAGAAGCGTTCGAGCGCGGTGCGGAGGTATTCCCTCGTATCCTGAGCGATGATTTTGTCGTGCGAGGGACAGAAGTCGTTGAAAATCAAGCCCGCTAGCGGCATGTCGCGGCGCTTCATCGCTTCAAGCGACAAAAGCGTGTGGTTGACGGAACCGAGCTTCCCAGAGGTCACGAACCAGACGGGCCAGCCATTTTCGGCCACGTAGTCGATCGTAAGGAGCTCTCGCGTGAGGGGCACCATGAGGCCGCCCGCTCCTTCGACGAGCACCGTATCGTATTGGGCTTCCAGCGACATGAGCGCGCGTTCGATTTTCGCAAAGTCCACCGTCCGTCCCTCGAGCTCGGCCGCCAGATGGGGCGAAGCCGGGTAGCGGAAGGTCTCGGGCATGGTCCGCCCGTCGATGTCGGCGGGGAGAAGGCCCTTCCCCATCAGACGGCGGTGCGTGAGGATGTCGGGCGAAAGTTCGTCCGAACCCGTCTGCACGAGTTTTGCGGTGACGACGTTTCGCCCTTCGCGAAGAAAGCGTCCGGCAAGCCATCCGGTCGCGATGGTCTTCCCCGCGTCCGTGTCGATGCCGCTCACAAACTGCAGCGTCATGATGTTTTCTCCAAAAGCATGGTGACGGGATGATAGGTGAGATGCACGCCCTCCGCGGGACCGCGGGCGGCAAAACGCGTCCGGTAGGCCTCCTCAAAGGCGAGAAGACTTTCTTTTGTCCACCGAAAGCCTCCGTGGGTGCCCGTGACGCCCGTGGCTCGCAGGTGCCGAAGCACCGCGCGGGGAGAGGCAAAGCACTCGCGCCGGACGTCATCCGAGCGGTGGTGCAAACGAAAACCCGAGGCGAGACGGAAAAGTTCGGCCGCGTCGGGATAGGCGAGTCCCTGCCCGGTGAGAGCCTTCACTTCACGACAGTTCTCGGGACCGTAGGTGACGATCGCCGCAAGTCCCCCGGGACGAAGTCGCCGCCGAAGGTTTTCAAAGAACGCTTCCGGCTTCGAGAACCACTGCAGAACCGAGCCCGCAAGGACGAGATCGAGCCCGTCGGGCCATGCGAGCAGCTCGGCGTCGCCGGGTAAGAGTACGGTCTTCTTTCGGACCGTTTCGGGAAGGCGTTTTCGGGCTTCGATGGCAAGTTCGGTTGACAGATCGTTGAGCCACAGGGCGTCGATTTGCGATCGGACGGCAAGCGTCCGGCTCCAACGGCCCGTGCCGCACCCCACTTCAAAGACCCGTCCGAAGGACGGGCGAAGACGAAGCAGCTGCGCCGTCAGACGATCGGCGGCTTCGCGCTGCACTCGGGCGTGTTCTTCGTAGGTCGAAAGGGCGCGCGTAAAACGCGCGGCGACGGCGTCAGATTTTCCCATCGATTGCCTTTTGCAGTGCTGCGGGACACCAGTGCGGTTCCCCGGTGGAGACGGGCGTCACGCTCAAAGCTTCCCAGGCGCGCCGCTGTGCGGCGGCGGGAACGATGCGGTCGGCTTCCGGTATGACGGCCGCGAGTGTCTGGACGCGCGCGCGAAGGTCTCCCTCGAAGGGAGTGCCCCGGTAGGTGTCGCGCAGAAGCCGAAGTTCGCGCCCGAGCGAATCGAGCGTTCGCTCCGTACCGCGAAGCCTCCGTGCCGCTTCGATGGATCCCGTCATGTTGAGAAGAAAACCTTCGAGCGTATCTTCGCCGAAGTGATCCGCAGTGCGGTCGAAGACGAGGGGCGGGATGCCTAGGCGCCGGTCGATCGGCGTGAGGGTTCCTCCGACCGCCGTGAAGCGCCGAACGGGGATGTCCGTCGACATCACCCAGTCGGCCGCGATGCGAACGCCCAAGGACCAGCCGACGACGTCGACCGTCTCGTATCGGGTAAGGTCTGGCATGAGTCCGACGGCGCCGTCGAAGTCCCAAAGCAAAAGGAGATCCTTTCCACAGGCGGGGAGCAGGTCTCGGAAACGCGCGGGGGACGATCCCCAGCCCGCAAAGAAGATCGTGAGCCATCGGGCGTCGGCGTCTTGTGCGAGAAATCGATGTTTCACTGAAAGAGTTCCGTTTTAAGGCGCGCGAGCGCGAGGCAAAAGGCGTCGGCCTCAACGTCCGTGAGGGCGCTCGTGAGCGAAATGCGAAGCCGGGACGTTCCTTCGGGGACCGTGGGCGGCCGCACCGCCGAGACAAGAAAGCCCGCTTCTTCGAGGCGCTTCGCCGCTTCCAGGGTGCGGGCGTTGTCGCCGAGGATCCAGGGAAGAATCGGCGCATCGTTTGCGCACGCTCCGGTGCCGAGCGCATCCCGAACCCGCGCTTCGAGCGTGCGAAGTCTCGCCCGTCGGTCCGACCATGACGGCACGTGCGAGAGCACGAAAGCCGTCCATGCGGCTTGGAGCGGCGACTCCGCTGTTGTGAAGATGAGGGGACGCGCGTGGTTCGTGACGAGCGCAAGCCAATCGGGATCGGCCAGAAGCGCCGCGCCCGAAGAAGCCGCGGCCTTGCCGAAAGTGAGGATGCGAAAGTCGATCTCGGCTTCCGCGCCCGCCTCTTCGGCGGGCCCCCGACCGTTCGCCCCCGAAATTCCGAGGCCGTGCGCGTCGTCGACGGCAAGAAGGACGTTGCGCCAACGCTTCTTGAGTGCGACGAGCCGGGCAAGATCCGCGCGGTCGCCGTCCATGCTGAAGACGCTTTCCGTCAGGATCACGACGATCCCGTGCTCGGGAGCGGTGCGCTCGAGAAGCCGCTCTAGCGCCGCACAGTCGTTGTGCGGATAACGAAGAAACCCTGCGCCGTGGCGCTTTGCGGCGAGGAGTCCGTCGATCATGCTCGCGTGCACGAGACGGTCGGCAAGAAAGAAGACATCTCGCCCGAAGACCGCGCCCAGGGCCGCAATGAAGCCCGTGTTGAGCTGCCACCCGGAGGGAAAGAGGAGACTATCGCGTTCGTATTGACGGCGAAGCGTTTCGCGAAGGCTCTCGTGCGCTTCGCTCTCGCCGAAAAGGAGGGCGGACGAACCGCTTGCGAGCCCGAAGCGCGAGAGGGGACTCTCAAAGAAGGCCTCACGAAGCGCTCTGTCGGTCCCCGCGCCCAGGTAGTCGTTGCCCGCGAGCGAAATCACCCCTTCGGGGCGGCGCCGGATCGTGCGAAGCGAACGGGTTTCCCGGAGATTGGCGAGCGCCGCCTGCAGTCGGTCGGTCACGCTCATGCGGCGATCCCGTGCGCGCGAAGGCCCGCTCGGAAGCCCGCGGTGAGGCGTTCGAGCTCTTCTTCCGTCATGACGAAGGGCGGCATCAGATAGGCGATGTGTCCGAAGGGACGCGCCCAGACGCCCTCGTCGACGAAGGCCTTCGTAATCGAACGGTCGGGCGCTTTTTCCAGTTCGACGACACCCAGAGCGCCGAGAACGCGCACGTCCGCGACGCCCGCCTTGCCGCAAAGCGGTTCGAGCCCTCGGCGCAGGGCGGCTTCCACGCGTGCCACGTCGGCGCGCCAGTCGGTCTTTTCGAGCAATTCCAGACTCGCGATCCCGGCCGCGCAGGCGAGGGGATTCGCCATGAAGGTGGGGCCGTGCATGAGGGCGTGCGGGGCCGCGCGCGAAATCGTATCGGCCGCGTCGTTCGTGGTGAGTACGGCCGAGAGCGTGAGCATTCCGCCCGTGAGGCCCTTGCCGATCGTCATGAGGTCGGGCGAAACGCCTGCCCATTCGGACGCGTAGTAGCGACCCGTACGCCCGAACCCCGTGGCGATCTCGTCGAAGATGAGGAGAATGCCGAATTCGTCGCAAAGCCGCCGCGCAGCCCGCAGGTATTCGGGGTGATAGAACCACATGGCGCTCGCCCCCTGCACGATCGGTTCGAGAATGAAGGCGGCGATTTTGTCGGCATGCGCTTCAAAGAGCGCGCGAAGCGCCTGTTCGTCCTCGGGATGCCAGTCGCCGTCAAAACGCGAGACGGGCGAGGGCGCGAAGAATCGTCCGGGAAGCGCATTGCCGAAGGCCGTGTGCATCCCCGACACGGGGTCGCACACCGACATGGCGTTCCAGGTATCGCCGTGATAACCCCGCCGCGGCGTCGCGAAATTCGTGCGCGTCGTGTGCCCCAGGGCCATCTGATACTGCACGGCCGCCTTCATGGCGACTTCGACCGCGACCGATCCGGAGTCGGCGTAGAAGATCTTCTCGAGCCCCGCCGGGGCGTGCTTGAGAATGAGTCGCCCGAGCTTTACGGCGGTTCGTGGGTGAGGCCCCCGAACATGACGTGGGACATCGTTTCGATCTGTTCGTGCATGGCGCGCTTCAGTTCTTCGCGTCCGTAACCGTGAAGTGCGCACCACCACGAGGAGGTGCCGTCCAAAAGTCGTCTTCCGTCGGCGAGCACGATCTCGCAGCCGTCGGTCTTCGCGACCTTGAGGACCGGCGTCGGATCGATCGTGCCCGTATAGGGGTGCCAGAGGTGAGCGCGGTCAAAGGCGAGGTCCTCGTCCAATTCGTAGCCCGCTTCGCGAACGCGTTTTTTGTCTTCTTCGACGCTTGAGCCCACGGTCGTCAGAAGGTCGCCCGCGATGGCGCTCGTGATTCCGATCTCAAGCGCCCGCCGGACCGTTTCCTCGGAAAGCCTGGCGCGCCCGCCCGCAAAGCGAAGGTGCACGTTGGGGAGAAGAAAACGAAAGACGGCGACCGTCCGCAGAAAGTCTTCCTCCGAGAGAAGCGGCGTCGATTCCAAGGGCGTCCCCGGAATCGGAGCGAGCAGATTGAGGGGCACCGACGGAAGGTCGAGTTCGCGCAGCGTGAGCGCGAGATCGATGCGGTCGGCGGGCGTTTCGCCCATCCCGACGATGCCGCCCGAGCAGAGGTCGAGCCCCGCGCGGCGGGCGGCGAGGAGCGTCTCGATCTTGTCCTTCGTCGTGTGCGAGGTGCAGACCTTGGGGAAATAGTCGGGAGAGGCTTCGAGATTGCAGTGGTAGCGAACAACGCCTGCATTCCTCAGCAGTCGCAGCTCTTCTTCCTTGAGGAGTCCGGCGGAGACGCAGACTTCGACGCTCGTTTCGCGCCGTACGGCGCGAACGAGCTTTGCGAGGTCCCGAACTTCACGGGGCGAAAGTTTTCGTCCGCTCGTTACGAAGGAAAAGCGCGGAATGCCCGCGGCTTCGGTGCGGCGGGCGGCTTCGAGCGCGGTCTGTTCGTCGATCAGCGGATATTCGGGGGCGTCGGTGCGAAAGTGCCTCGACTGCGCGCACCAGCGGCAGTCTTCGGTGCAGCGCCCCGATTTGGCGTTCACGATCGAGCAGAAGTTGAAGGCGCGCGGCGCCAAGCGGCGCGTGATCAAGCGCGCAGCGTCAAAAAGTTCTTCGGCGGGCGCCTCCCAGAGTCGGAGGGCGTCCGCGCGGGAGAGGCGCTCTCCGGCGAGCACGCGCGAAAGGGCGTCGGAAACGATGGAATGCAAGGCTTTCTCCTAGGTCCGCGCGGCTCCACGGCAAGCGGGCGCCTGCGGCACGGTCTTTTTGCATCCGACTTCTTTTTTTCTTGTGGGTCTTCGGTCGGGATGCGGGCACGGGGAAAACCCACAGTGTAACGGCCGACGGTTTTCTTTGCCGTCGGCCGTTGAGATGATGCGCGTCAGGAAATCGACTCGATTTCTTCGGAGAGTTCGAGCCACTCGGCTTCGAGCGCCTCGATCTGTGGAACGAGTTCGCCGTGCTCGCGCGTCACGCGAGCGACCTCTTCGGGAGACTCTTCGTAGAAGGCCGGGTCGGCAAGTCGTGCGGCGAGAACCGAGAGCGCTTCGTTTTTCTCCGCCATGGTCTTTTCGACGACGGCGAGTTTCTTCTGAAGCGGCTTTCGAAGCGCGGCGATGCGGGCGCGCTCTTGCGCTTCAAGGCGCCGCGCCTCCTTCTTGTTGACGTTTGCCTGGCGCGATTCGTCCGGTTTGAGCGCGGCGCGCTCCTGAGCGAGCTGGGTCTTGCGGTGATCGAGTACGAGCTTGGCGTAGTCGTCGAGGTCGCCGTCGTAGGGCTGCATCGCCCCGTCGTGGACGAGCCAGAGCGAATCCGTCGCCGCGCGCAGAAGGTGGCGGTCGTGCGAGACGAGGAGCACCGCCCCTTCGAAGGTCGAGAGCGCCATGGTGAGCGCTTCGCGCGTTTCCATGTCGAGGTGGTTTGTCGGTTCGTCAAGCACGAGAAGGTTGGGCTTTTCCCAGGCGAGCAGCGCCAACGCCAGACGCGCCTTTTCGCCTCCGGACATGGGGCCCACGGGAGAGGTCGCGAAGTCGCCCGAGAAGCGGTAGCGCCCGAGGTGGTCGCGAAGCGTTTGCTCGCGCTCGTCGGGCGCGAGGCGCCGCATGTGTTCGAGCGGCGTCTCGTCCATGCGCAGGGCGTCGAGCTGATGCTGCGCGAAGTAGCCGATCGAGAGTCCCTGTCCGCGGCGAAGGTCTCCGCCCAGCTTCGGGAGGACCCCCACAATCGTCTTGATGAGGGTGGACTTTCCGGCTCCGTTTACGCCCAAAACGCCGATTCGGTCGCCCGAGCGGATTGAAAACGACACGTTGCGCAAGACCGTCAGGTCTTCGTAGCCCGCGCAGAGGCCCTCGGCGTCGACGAGGTGCTCGGGCAAACGCTCGGGTTTCGGAAATTCAAATCGCCACTCGCGTTTCGCGCGCACGGGTTCGACCGACTGCAGGCGCTCGAGCATCTTGATGCGCGACTGCGCCTGACGGGCTTTTGAGGCCTTGTAGCGGAAGCGCTCGATGAAGGCCGTGAGGTGAGAGGCTTCGCGCTCGAAGGCTTTGGCGGCTGCGTCCTGGAGACGGAGCTTTTCGATGCGCTGCGCTTCGAATTTCGTGAAGTTCCCGGCATAGCGCACGATCGTGCCGTCTTCGATCGACCAGATCGTCTCGACCGAGCGGTCGAGAAACTCACGGTCGTGCGAGATGATGAGAACGGTCGCTTCGACGTGGCGAAGCCAGTTTTCGAGCCAGATCAGACTGTCGATGTCGAGGTGGTTCGTCGGTTCGTCGAGGAGCAGAAGGTCGGCCGGACACATCAGCGCTCGGGCAAGCGCCACGCGGTTTCGCCAGCCGCCCGAGAAGTCGTAGACGAGGCGCGTCGCGTCGGAATCGCGAAAGCCGAGACCCGCGAGAATCGTTCGCGCCTGCGCTTCGATCGCGCCTTCATTCAATTCGGCGAGTTCCGCGTGCGCGGCGGCAAGTGCCAGTTCGTCCGTGGAGTTTTCGAGTTTGGCGAGGCGCTTTTTGGCCGCGACGAGCGGCGCGTGGCCCGAGAGAACAAAGTCGAGGACCGGCACGTTTTCCGTCACGAAGGACTGCGCGACGTGGGCGACGCGCTCGAGGGGCGGGCGTTCGATGTCGCCCCGCTCCGTCGCGAGTTCTCCGAGGACGGCCGCAAAGAGCGTGGATTTGCCGCAGCCGTTCGGGCCGACAAGTCCGATGCGTTCGCCGGGCGACGCCGTGAGCGTGGCGTTTTCATAGAGCACGCGCGTGCCGCGCGCGAGGGCAAGGTGCAACAGTCGGAGCATAGGAAAAACTCAAAAAGGCCGCGCAGACTCGGCGCGCGGCCTTGATTGAACAAAACGTCGGGGCAAATCAGGCGAAGTAGGCGAGAAGCGCTTCCTTCGTGACCATGAAGACCTGATCGTCGCCGCCCGAGACGGAGAGCCACGTAAGTTCCAGTCCGGGGAAGAGCGCTTCGACCGCTTCAAGGCCGTCTCCGACTTCGACGATGAGGAAGCCTCCGTCGTTCAAGTGCTTCGCGGCTTCGGGGAGCATGCGGCGAACGACGTCCATGCCGTCCGCGCCCGCGGCGAGCGCCAGACTCGGTTCGTGGCGGTATTCGGTGGGAAGCGCCTCCATGCTCGCCGTTGTGACGTAGGGCGGATTCGAGAGAATGATGTCGAAGCTGCGGCCTTCAAGGGCCGAGAAGAGGTCGCCCTGAATGAGTTCGAGCGTCTCTTCCATGCCGTAGTCGCGGCGGTTGATCTTGGCGACCTCGAGGGCGTCGGCGGAAATGTCCGAACCCGTCACGGCGGCGTTCGGGAAGGCGCCCTGCGCGAGAATCGCCAGACACCCCGAGCCCGTGCAGAGATCGAGCACCGAGCCCACTTCGTAGGGGTCTTCGACCCAGGGGGCGAGGTCTTCTTCGAGGAGTTCGGCGATGTAGGAGCGGGGAATCAGGGCGCGCTCGTCGATGTAGAACTGATGGTTCGTAAGCCACGCTTCCTTGAGAAGGTAGGCCGACGGCGTCTTTTCGTGGACGCGGCGGTCGATGAGGTTCACAAGACGCAGGAGTTCGTTGTGCGTGAGCGCCGCATCGAGGAATTCGTCGAAGTGCTCGAACGGGAGCTTCAAAGCGCGGCAGATGAGAAAGGACGACTCTTCGAAACTGTCGTTGCAGCCGTGACCGAACGAGATTTCGGCCGTTTCCATTTCCGTGATGGCCCAGCGGTAGATGTCCCGGATGGTCTTGAGGTTGTGCAGGGGATCATCGAGAAGAGGCGCGATTTCGTACATGTCGTATTCCGAGAGAAAAATCCAAAGGTGCCGCAATTATAAGGGAGTTCGAAGGGAAGACTTTCCGGCGTACGGACGCCTTGGCGCCGCATTTTCCTTCCGAAAGGGTCTCTTCCTGCGTTCGAAGGCCCGCGTCGGTACAATGACGAATCCTTCTCAGAACCTTTTTTCCTCCCGACGTGCGCCTTCGACAAATCAAAATCGCCGGCTTCAAAAGCTTCGCCGATCTCACCGTCATCGACATCGACGTTCCCCTCACGGCCATCGTGGGTCCGAACGGCTGCGGCAAGTCGAACATCATCGACGCCGTGCGGTGGGTCCTGGGCGAAGGGCGCGCTTCGGAACTGCGCGGCGAAGCCCGCATGACGGAACTCATCTTCGCGGGCTCCACGGCCCGCGCGGAACTCGGACGTGCGAGCGTGGAACTGATCCTCGAGACGGACGGAACGCTCGAAGGTCCCTGGGGCGCGTATGCGGAACTCTCGGTAAAACGCGTCATCTCGCGGGACGGCGACTCCGCCTATTCGATCAACCGTCAGACCGTGCGCCGCCGAGACGTGCAGGAATTGTTCGCCGGCACGGGACTTGGGACGAAGAGCTACGCCATCATTTCCCAGGGCACGGTGAGCCAGTTCATCCGCGCGCGTCCCGAAGAGCTTCGCAACTACTTTGAAGAGGCGGCGGGCGTGGGGCTTTACCGCGAGCGCCGTCGGGAAACCGAAACGCTCCTGCGGCAAACCCGTGAAAACCTCGAGCGCGCGGCCGACCTGCAGACGGTCAAGAAGGAAACGATGGAGCGCCTGCGCGCCGAAGCTGAAACGGCGGCGCGTTGGGAAAAGCTCGACGAAGAGCGCCGGAGCGCCGAAGCGCGGCTTTTTTGGGGACAGCGCGAAGAAGCCCGCGCCAGCGTGCGCGAGATGGACGTCGTGATCGGAAATCTTTCGCGCACGGTCGACGAGACGAAGGACCGCTTACGAGCGCTCGAAGACGCCGGTCCCGAAGCGGAACGGCGTTTTGAAGCCGCCCGCAGCGAAGCGCTCGCCACGGCCGAGCGCGTGCGCGAAGCCGAGCGAGAAATCGCGGCGCTCGAAGCCCGTCTCGCGGAAGACCGCCGCCGCAGGGAGGAGGCCGCCGACACCCTGCGCGCCGCAGAAGACGCCGTGCGCGAAAAGGAAGCGGAACGTGCGGAACTCGAGGCGCAGACCCAACAGGACCGGGAACGCCTCGCGCAGCTCGAAGTGGAGGGAAAAGCCCTCGAAGAATCGGTCGCCCGCGCGGCGGACCTTACGATCTCGGCGGAAAAGGCGTTGGCCGAGGAGCGGCGCTCGACCGAGGTCGTCGAGACCGAATGCCGCCGCTGGGAGTCGGCGCTGGAGAGCGCCCGTGCGCAAAAGCGTTCGTTGGAAGACCGTCTTCAGTCGCTCTCGCGCCACCGGATGCTGCAGCGCGACGCGGAACGCCCGGTCGTGCCCGACGCGGCGGAAGAGGAAAAGCTTCGCGACCGAAAGACGCTTGCGCAAAAAGATCTCGAAGAAGCACGGGAAGCTCGGGAACGTCTCGGACGCCGCATGGCGGACGCCGAACGGAGCGTGCGCGAAAAAGCCCGTGAATACGAAAGGGCCTTGGCCGAAGAACGCACTGCGGCCGCCAAATGGGAGGCCGCGCGCGAAGCGCTCGGCCGCTCCGAAAAGGCGGGCGACCTCGATCGATGGCTCGAGCGTCGGGGCCTTTCCGCCAAGCCGCGCCTCTCCTCGCTTGTTACGGTCGATCCCGCCTGGATCACGGCGGCGGACGCCGTGCTCGCCGAAGAAACGGGGGCGCGATGGCTCGATAAGGACGGGGATGCCGCACGCCTCACGGGGGAGCGCGCCCCCGCCAAGACCTCCTTCTGGGGTCCGGGCGCTCCCGAGTCGCCCGAAGGAAAGGCGCCCCTCAGCGCGGGCGGCGTGACGCTTCCCGCTTTTCTTTCGGTCTTCAGCGTGCCCGATCCGACCGTGAAGGGCGTTCTTGCCGAACGGCTCGCAGGTCACTACGCCGTCGAGAGTCTTGAGAAGGCGCTCTCCCTCCGAGAGGAACTTCCCGCGGGCGCGACGCTCGTCACGCCCGAGGGGGACCGTGTGACGCGCGGAAGAGTTCGCCTCTGGGCCCGCACGACGGAAGGCGTTCTTACGCTCTCGGAAGCCGTGAGAAAGACCGCGGCGCGGCACGCCGAAGCGAAAGCGTCGTTCGAGCGGATGCGTGCGGAACAAAACGAGGCGCAGAAAAACGAAAGGGCGCTTCGCGACGCGCAGCGCGATCTGCAGCGTCAACTGCGCGAGACCGAGGAAGCTCTCAAAAAGGGCGAATGGGCGATCGAGCGTTTCCTCGAACGAAAGCGCGAGGCGATCAAGCGCCTCGAAGAGCTCGAGCGGCGCGAAAAGCTCTGGGCTGAAGAAGAGGCGGCGCTTCGAAAGAACCGGGAAGAAAACGACGCAAAGCTTCGCGAACTTGAAGCGCTCGCTCCGGAGCGGGCGAAGCGCCGGGACGAGGCGCGCGCTCAAACGGAACGGGCCCGCTCGGCGCTCGAGCACGCCCGAAGCGAACAAAAGGCGCTCGACTACCGCGCCAAACTGATGGCGCTCGAAGCCGGGGAGTGCCGCAAGGCGCTGTCCGCCGCGCGGGTGCGCTTTGAACGCGTGGAAACCGACGTGAAGCGCGAACGTGATCGGGCCGAAAAGGCCAGGGCCCTCCTTGAGGATAAAGGCGAGGGACTCGCCGAGGCGCTCGAGATCCGCCGCGCCGCCGAGGGGGAAGTTCGCCGCCTTGCCGACGAAGCGCGGGGCCGAGAAGAGGCGGCGCTTCGCGAACTCACGGGCTTGCGCGAAGAGGAAAGAAGACTTCGCGGAGAATTGCTGCCGCTTACCGAAACGATCGGTCGCAGGCAGACCGACCGGCAGGCGAAGTTCGTTCTCTATGAACAGTTCGCCGAGCGTTTTCGCGAGACGGGATTCGATGAAGGCGTCGTGGCGGGTTTGGCTGAACGGGATCCCGTTCGCGTCCCCGCGCTCAAGGTGCGGCTCCAAAAGCTCGCGGGCGAGCAGCAGCGCTTGGGCGAAGTGAATCACGCGGCGCTCGCGGGGCTGCGCAAGGCCGAAGAAGAGTACGAAACGGCGAGGAGGACGATGGAAGACCTCGAAGAAGCCGCCAAAACGCTGGAAACCGCCATCCGCAAGATCGACGCCGAAACGAGGGTGCGCATCCGCACGACCTTCGAAGCCGTCGCCCGGGCCTTTGAAGAGACCTTTACGGAGCTCTTCGGCGGGGGCGAAGCGAAGCTCGTTCTGCGCGGCGACGACGTTCTCGAGGCCGGCGTCGAGGTAACGGCGAGGCCGCCCGGAAAGAAGAACGCAAGCCTCACCCAACTCTCGGGGGGCGAGCAGTCGCTTGCCGCGACGGCGCTCGTCTTTGCGTTTTTCCGTTTGAATCCCGCGCCCTTCTGTCTCTTGGACGAAGTGGATGCGGCGCTCGACGAAGCGAACCAGGGGCGTTTGGCGTCGCTCTGTCGGCGCTTGTCGGAGAAGACCCAGTTCCTTCTCATCACGCATAACCGCGTGACGATGGAGTACGCCGACGTCCTGATCGGCGTCACGATGAAGGAACCCGGCGTGAGCCGCGTCGTGAGCGTCGACATCGAAGAGGCTTCGGGCTGGGCGCGGACCGCCTGACGGGATCATCGCGGGAAGCGGTAGTCGGGGCGAAAGTCCTTGTCGATTCGAATCACTTGAAAACCGTGGCGCACCGCCACGTCCGCCATCTTTGCGTGTTCGGCAAGGAGCTCTCCCTTGGCGGGCGGAGGCCCCAACCGTCCTTCCGCCGCTTCGGCGTGGCGAAGGATGTCGTCGTAGTGCGCCTCGATGTAGGCGGGCGTCATGACGAGCGCCGCCGCGAAAATGTGTCGGCGCTCCTCGAATTGGAAGGATTCGGCCCAGTTTCCCGGAATGTAGCCGCCCTCGACGATGAGGCTTCGTCCGTTTTCGATGGCGGTCCGCACCATTTCCCGCACGATCGGCCAGAGTTCTTTGGTGAGCTCGTCGTCGTCATAGGGCGTAAGTGTTGTCTTGCCGCTTCGGATGAGACCCATCTTGAGGAGGTCGAGCGAGAGGACGGGAATGCCGTAGCGCTTCATGAGGCGGTCGGCGAGAAGCGTCTTGCCGGAATGCGTGGCGCCGGTGAGAAAAAGGATGCGGGATGTGTTCGGAACCATGGAAAAATGTTCGCGTGAGGTCGTTCGGACCACCATCCTAGGATCCTTTTGGCGGAAAAACTCGAAAAAGAGGTAAAAAAGGTCGCGGACGCCCGATCTGCGCAGTTCGGGCGCACTTCGAACACGGTACAATGCATCGAATTGGGGCCGCTCGGGAGGCGTAGCGGTCGATCGAATAAAAAATCCTTTCGGACAGGAATCATGCTCGGACAAACGGAAATCGTCCTCTTGGTGTTGGTCGTCCTCGTGGTGGCGGTCTTTTTCATTTGGCGCTCCCGCCAACGCGTGCGCACGGCAAAGAAGACCGGCAAGATTCGCGGAGATTATGCGGTCGAAGACGTCCTGATGAAGTCGGGAGAAAAGGAGGCGCCGCGCAAGACCGAACCCACGCTCGCGCCCGAAGCGGAAGGAAAATCGATCTCTCCCGCCGCAGCGGCGGACGCCGCGCCCTCGGACATTCCGCCTGTCTACGACGTGATCGAAGAGGAAGAGGAACGCAAGCGCGCCGCCGAAGAGGCGGCCCGCGCGAACGCCGAAGAGGCCGATGCGTCGCCCGTTCCGACCGGCTCCGAATGGCCCGCCGTCGACACGGCGCTCGAATGGGTGCTCGACATTTCCGCGCCGGACAACACCACCTTCAAGATGGGCGGGCTCGACAGTCTGCGCCGCGAACTGCGTGCGCTCAATCTCAAGCTTCCGCTCTTTGTCTGGACGCGGAGTGCCGAAGACGGTCTCTACTACGAGTGTGACCGTCTGCAAAAGAGCGCCGATCACGTCGTGGTCGCCGTGGTGCTCGCCAACCGCGCGGCGCAACTCGACGAGCTGACGGCGTCTTCGGTGCTGCAGGTCCTTGAAACGGTGGCTACTCAGTACGACATCAACGTGCGTCTTTCGCAGGAAATCCCCGAGGCCGTGGCGAGCGCGAAGACGTTGCGTCAGTTCATCCGGTACTACGACAACCGTCTCGAACTCGAAGTCGTGCCGCTCGATCCGAGCGTCGACTTCACGCTCGACGCCGTGGCGAAACTTGCCCTCGCGTCGGGATTCGAGCAAAACCGCGGAGGCTTCGAATACCGCGCGTCGGCCGAGAGCCTCGCGCCCGAGATCACGCTTTCGCTCACGGCCGCCGAAACGCGCGGTCTTCGCCTCTCGCTCGACCTTCCGCTTGTGCACGAAGGGCGCGGGGATTTTTCGACCTTCCTGCGCCTTGCAAACCATTTCTGCGGACACCTCCACGCGGCGCTTTCCGACTGCAACGGCAAGCCCATCGGCACGGCCGAGGCGATGTACATCGAAGAGGCTGCGCGAGAGAGAATGCGTACCATGAAGAAGGCGGGCGTCGTCGCGGGGAGCGAGCGCGCACGGCTCCTCTTCTCGTCGGCGAGCTGACGAATCCGCCTCCCAAACTTCCGACCGGCCGAGAAACGATTTCGGCCGGTTTTTCGACTGCAGGGACACCGAATGCTCAAAACCCTTACGCCCGAAGAAGCTGAAGTCGCCGCGCGCATGCGGGCGATGGAAAAGGATCTCGACCGCTGGGCCTATGAATACTATGTTTTGGATGCGCCCAGCGTGCCCGACGCCGAGTACGACCGGGTCTGGCAGGCCTTGGAAGCGCTCGAAGCCGAACACCCGGAGTTGAAGAGCCCCGTCTCTCCCACGACCCGCGTGGGAGGCGCCGTGCGCGAAGATTTGGGGAAGGTCGTCCACAAGATTCCGATGCTCTCGATTCACACGGAAACGGACGTTACGGCGGCGGGGGCCGCGGCCTTCGATCAGCGCGTGCGAAAGGCTCTCAACCTCGCCGACGACGATGCGCCCATTGAGTACGACTGTGAATTGAAATTCGACGGCCTTGCCGTGAACCTCCGCTATGAAAAGGGCTTTTTCGTCTCGGCCGCGACCCGCGGCGATGGGGTGACGGGCGAAGACGTGACGGCGAACGTGCGCACGATCCGATCGGTTCCGCTTTACCTCCCCGAAGGTGCGCCCGAAGTGCTCGAAGTGCGCGGCGAAGTCATCATGCACAAGAAGGACTTCGAAAAGTTGAACGCGCTTCGTGAAGCACGCGAAGAAAAAACCTTCGTCAATCCGCGCAACGCCGCGGCCGGCTCGCTTCGCCAGCTCGATCCGAGCGTGACGGCCGAGCGGGTGCTCCACTTTTACGCTTACAGTCTCGGCGAAGTGAGCGATCCCGACTTTGCGCCCACGCAGTCGGCGATGCTTGAACGTCTTGAAAAAATGGGCTTTCCCGTCGCGAAGTTCCGCCGCGTTGTAAAGGGCCCCGAAGCGCTCGCAGCCTTTCACGAGGCGGCCCTGGCCGAACGTCCTTCGCTTCCCTTTGAAATCGACGGCGTCGTCTACAAGGTGAACGACTTTGCGCTGCAGCGCGAACTCGGCTTTCTCTCGCGCGAGCCCCGTTGGGCGTGCGCGCACAAATATCCGCCCGAAGAGGCGCTTACGGTCCTCGAGGCGATCGACATTCAGGTGGGCCGCACGGGCAAGCTCACGCCCGTCGCGCGTCTTGCGCCCGTCTTCGTGGGCGGCGTCACCGTTTCGAACGCGACGCTTCACAACGAAGACCACATCGCCTCGCTCGATCTCGCGATCGGCGATACCGTCGTCGTGCGCCGAGCGGGAGACGTGATTCCCGAGATCGTGCGCACGGTCCCCGAACGTCGCCCCGAAAACGCCGCTCGCTTCAAGATGCCCGAACGCTGTCCCGTCTGCGGTTCGGCCGTGATCCGGGACGAAGAGGAAAAGGACAGCCGCTGCACCGGGGGGCTTTACTGCGGAGCTCAGGTGAAGCTTAGCCTCGTGCACTACGCCTCGCGCCGCGCGGCGGGGATCGACGGACTCGGTGAAAAGGTGGTCGAGATGTTGGTCGACGAAGGGCTCGTGCGCACGCCCGCCGACCTCTACAAACTCACGGTCGAGGCGCTTACGCAGCCGATGACGATGCTTTCCGAAGGGGAAAAGCCAAAAAAGCGCATGGGTCCGAAGGCCGCGCAGAATCTCGTGGACAGCATCGAGCGCTCCAAGCACACGACGTTTGCGCGCTTTCTCTATTCGCTCGGCTGCCGCCACGTGGGCGAAGCCACGGCACTCGCGCTTGCTCAGCACTTCGGTACGCTCGCGAAGCTCGAGTCGGCCGAACTCGAAGAGCTCACCGCGATCGAGGACGTGGGCGGCGTCATCGCCGAGAGCGTCTTTGCGTTCTTCCGCGAACCCCACAACCGAGCCGTGATCGAGGAACTCGTCCGAGAAGGCGTCTCCTGGCCCGCCGTCGAACGGCGCACGAGCGAGCTCGCGGGAAAGACCTTCGTTCTGACGGGCACGCTCCCCACGATGACGCGAGACGAGGCCAAGGATCGTCTTCTCGCCGTGGGTGCCAAGGTTTCGGGTTCGGTAAGCAAAAAGACGGACTTCGTCGTGGCCGGGGCCGAAGCCGGATCCAAACTCACCAAGGCCGAGCAGCTCGGGATCCGCATTCTCGACGAGGCGGGCCTTCTCGCGATGCTCGCTAAGGCAGAGGGCGGGGCGGATCCCGTGCCGGCGGCGCCTGAAGAGACCGAGGTCGCTGCGGCCGAAAAGACGTCGGGGACGGACGAAAAAACTTCGTCCGAAGAACCCGAGCAACTGTCGCTGTTTTCCATTTGAGGAGAGAAGAACATGTACGCACTCATCGGCGGATCGGGATTTGAAGGAAACGACGTGATCCGAGTGACCGAAGAGGTCGAAATGACGACTCCCTACGGGGCGCCCTCGGCGCCGATCGTCTTCGGGACGCTGGGCGGCGTGGAGATCGCTTTTTTGCGCCGCCACGGCGTTCGACATGAATATGCGCCGCACCGCGTGCCCTATCGGGCGAATCTTTGGGCGCTCTCGAAGCTGAAGCTCTCGGGTGTCATCGCCGTCGGGACGGTGGGCGGCATCGCGCCCGCGCTCGGACCGGGGGCGCTCGCCGTGCCCGATCAGCTGATCGACTACACCTGGGGGCGGGAAGTGACCTACTTCGATTCGCCCGAAACGGGCGTTCGTCACGTCGACATGACCTGGCCCTTCGATCGTTCGCTCTCGCGCCGCCTTGTCATGGCCGCCGGACGCCTCGGCGTCGCCGTGGAGGAAAAGGGCGTCTACGCCGCCACGCAGGGGCCGCGCCTCGAGACCGCGGCCGAAGTCGAGCGCATGCGTCGCGACGGCGCCGACATGATCGGGATGACGCTCTATCCCGAGTGCGCGCTCGCGCGCGAGCTCGGTCTCTCCTACGCGGGGCTCTGCGTGAGCGTCAATCACGCGGCCGGCATGGGCGAGAGCGCCGAGTCGATCGACTTCGAGGGACTCAAGGACGCCGTCGCCAAGGCCGTGCTGCGCGCGGTCGACGTCGTGACGGAAGTCGTGCGCGACTGACCAATGGGTGTTGACCAAAAACGCAAAAAGGGCCCGCGGCGCAGAAGCCGCGGGCCCTTTCACCATTCAAGACCGATCAGGCCTTTTCGACCGGGATGGGAGGCGCCGTGAAGACGTCTTCCTCTTCCACGTGGAAGTCGGCCGTGGGAGCGTTGCGGGCCGCACGGCGGCGGCGCGAGGCCGCGCGGGCTTCCTCCTGTTTGGCGAAGACGCGGGCGTTGAAGGGACGGGTATGGAGCCCTTCGATGAGTTCGAGCATTTCAGGCGTGCCCGTGAGGGTCGCGAGCGAATACTTGTTGAGGTGCGCGTAAAAGGCGTCGGTAGCTTCCTGCGAAGCGCGCAGGAAATTGCAGGCGGGCTTCAGGGCGCATTCGGGGTTGTCGCACTGATTGATGGGGCGGTCTCCCTCGAGCGTGCGCACGATGTCGCCCACGAGGAGTTCATTGGCCGGACGCGCGAGCATCACGCCGCCTCCGCGACCGCGGTGCGCGGCGATCCAGCCCTGACGGGACATGAAGTTCACCACCTTGACGACATGGTGGCGCGACCAGTTGAAGCGGTGCGAAAGTTCCGCAACCGTTACCATGTTGCGGGGCTTTTCGTACGTGAGGTACATCAGCACCCGCATGCTCAGATCGGTGAATCGAGTGAATCGCATAAAGTTGCCGTTTAGCAGAATGGATGGAAAAAAGGGTCGGTGCGCGAAGCGCGCAGGGTTTATGACTTTTGTCTCTCTATTGTAAAGGAAAGATTTTTGCGTCAATAGAGGGGATTTCATTGGAAAAAATTCTTTTTCCCGCCGTTCGGCTGAAAATTGCCTCAAAAAGTCGGGGGCGCCTGGAATAAAGATCCGCTTCCCGATGAAAAGGGCGCCCCGGCGGTTTTTCGGTGATGGTGCGACGGGCTTTGAGCTCGGACGCGGATTTCGGTGCGATAATGATCCGTCTTCCATTCAATCCCCTCAAAAGCGCAACCATGACTCTGAAAAGTGAAGTCCTCGCGAAGTTCGTCGTTGAAACGACCTTCGAATCCATTCCCACCGACATGGTGGAAAAGGCCAAGCGCCACATTCTCGATTCCGTCGGCGCCGGGATCGCCGGAGCCCGTTCCGTTGAAGTCGCACGCCTCATGGCGACGCTCGACATGGCGGGCGAAGGCTCGGGCCGCGCGGTGCTCTGGGGCGACGACCGCCGCCGCACGCCGCTCGTCGCGGCGCTCGTGAACGGCACGGCCGCGCACGCCTTCGAACTCGACGACACGGGCGGGTGCGACCACTCGGGCGCCGTCGTCGTGCCGGCCGTCTTCGCGGCCCTCACGCTCGTCGACCGCGTGATCACCGGGAAGGAACTCATCACGGCGGTGCTTCTCGGCTACGACGTGGCGCGTCGTGCTCTCGAAGCCTGCGGCGCCTACGAACCCCACAACGCGGCGGGCTTTCATTCGACGGGGACCTGCGGTCCCTTCGGCGCGGCCGCGGCCGCGGGCCGCATTCTGGGCCTCAACGTCGAACAGATGACGATGGCCTTGGGTCTTGCCTCCTCCTTCTCGGCGGGCCTTTGGGCGTGCGTTCACAACGGGGCGCAGAACAAGCGCCTTCACGCCGGTCATGCCGCGCAGGGCGGTCTCATGAGCGCGCTCCTCGCGAAAAACGGCTTCACGGGGCCCGATCAGATCTTTGAAGAGGTCTGGGGCGGCTTCAACAAGAGCTTCGCGCCCACGTCGAGCGTTCCGGAAGCATGGACCGCCGATTTGGGACACCCCTGGAAACTTCACCGCGTGTCGATCAAGCCGCATGCGAGCTGCCGCTCGACGCATTCCTCGATCGACGCCGTGCACGACATGATGCGCGACTTCCATTTCGCGGCAGACGACATCGAAGAGATCGAAGTTCTCATCAACCCCTTCGTCTACGGCATGTGCGGCGCCTACGACCGCAATCCGATGAACGCCGCGCAGCTTTCGATTCCCTACAGCGTCGCAGCCTTCCTTGTCTTCGGATCGGCGCAGCTGCCGAGCTTCTCGCGCACGAGCCGCGAAGATCCGCGCATCGAACCCATGATGCGCCGCATCAAGATGACGGTCGATGAAACGCAGAAGGACGACGACGAGCCGATCGTGCGCGTCACGCTCAAGGACCGCCGGCTCTTTTCGCTGCGTGTTCCGATGCCGCTCGGCGCCCCGACGAATCCCGTCTCGGACGAAGCGCTCCTGCAGAAGTTCCGCAGCGTCTCGATGATGTCGCTCTCCGCCGACACGGTCGATCGTCTCGCCGAACTCTTCCTCACGCTCGAAGACGTGGACGACGCCTCGGTCTTCCTGCCGCTTTTGGGGGACACGCCCGTGACGCGCGAACCCTTCGACGCCTGATTGCGAGTCATCCCGTACAAAAAATCCCGGTCCCTGCCGGGATTTTTCACATTTTTTTCCCCTCTGATCGTCTCGGATAAGCAAAATTACCGACTCCAAATTCGACGGAATTCAATACAATTTTCAAAAATCCATAATCTCCGCCGGACGCGGCTCTCCCCTTCGCCCGTTCGACGACATACTCTCAAAAGGACTCAACGATGGCTGATACGACCACCGCCAACGCACCGGCAGCCGACCCGACGGCATTGGAAAAGCCGGGGATCGGGGGCTACCTCTCCTTCATTCTTGCCATTGTCTTCTTCTCCGGGTTGTGCGAAACCAAGGAGTGGTGGGGCATTCTCGACTTTACGGTCGTCAACGGCAGCTTCGGTCAACTCGTTTCGAGCGTCAAGGATCAGGCGGGTGAACTCATCACCGCCACGTCGAGCTTCCGCGGCAAGGGTGGCTCGGGCGCCATCGACGGCTTCATGTTCGCCCTGACCCTGGTGCCGCCGATCATGTTTTCGGTGGCCATGATCACGGTCTTCGAATACTACGGCGCCATCCGCGCAGCCGGATACCTCCTCAACTTCGTGCTCCGTCCCCTCATGGGGCTTCCGGGCCACACGGCGCTTGCCCTGGTGGCTTCGTTGCAGTCGACCGACGCTGGCGCCGCGCTCACGCGCTCCCTGAAGGACGAAGGGCGCCTCACGGAAACCGAAGTGGAAATCTTCGCCGCCTTCCAGATGACGGCGGGCGCCGCGGTCGGGAACTTCCTCTCCTCGGGCGTCGTGATCTTTACGCTCGTCAACGCCGACAACCTTCCGGCCGTTCCTTCTTCGATCGGCATGTGCCTCGGGGTGATTCTCCTTGGGAAGCTATTCTCGGCCAACCTGATGCGCCTCCTTCTCATCCGCAAGTCCCTGCGTGAAAAGAAGAGCGCCGCCTAAGGCCCTCAGCACTTCGACAAAGCCGGAAGCCTCCGTTGCGGATCTTCCGGCTTTTTTGCGAACTTTTCAGGATTTCGATCATGTCCGACACTCTTTCCCGCCCGCTCATCCTCGTCACCACGGATCTGTTCGGCGATCCCGTACGCGAAGGCATCCGCAGACAGTACCTCGACGCCGTGATCGAGGCCGGTGGCCTCCCGGTGCAGGTGCCCGTGGGACTCGACGAAGCGTCGATCGAAGCGCTTGTGGAAAGCGCTTCGGGGCTTCTTCTCACGGGCGGCGCCGACGTCGATCCGAAACGCTACGGCGAAGAAAAGTCCGAGCAGTGCGGGGAGATCCTCCCAGAACGCGACGAAGCGGAGTGTGCGCTCACCCGCACGGCGTTGCGCGAAGGACTTCCCGTCCTTGCGATCTGCCGGGGACTGCAGGTGCTGAACGTCGTCGCGGGCGGCACGCTCATCCAGGACATTCCCGAAGAGCTCGGCCTCCCCCTTACGGCCCACCGTCAGGAGGGCGACTACGTTGAAACCGTACACGAGGTTGAAATCGTTCCCGGCACGCTTCTCGCCTCGATCGTCGGGGAGGAGAATCTCGCCGTCAACACGAAGCACCATCAGGCCGTGAAGACGCCGGCTCCTTCCCTTCGGGTCGTCGCGAAGAGTCCCGACGGCGTCGTCGAGGCGCTCGAAGACCCCGCCTTTCCCTTCGTGCTCGGCGTGCAGTGGCACCCGGAAATGCTCGCGAAGACGATGTCTCGGCACAGGGCGCTCTTTGAAGCCTTCGTGCGGGCGGCCCGAGAAATTTGAGATCGAAAGAGACGGCGGAAAAGAGGGCTTCTTCAGGGCGCTGAAGGAGCCTCTTTTCAACCAATCGCAACTGTTTGCGGGCATATTGTCGACAAAAGCGATTATTTCTCCAAAGCTTGCGTTTCCTCAAAAAGAGAAGGGTGTTGTATCCGTTGGTAACCGTCTATCCGATTGATAGAATTTCCGTCAATTTGAATTCCGCACTCTCCTGCGGACCCAACTCTCCCTCATCGTCCTCCGGGGCGAAGCTCAATCTTTCTGGATAGACAAAAATGGATCCGATGTTCTGGTTACAGTTCCTCGTCGTGATGTTCTGCGTCGCGGTCGGGGGACGTTTGGGCGGCGTCGGCCTCGGCGCTGCCGGCGGCCTCGGCGTGTGCATCATGGTGCTTGTGCTCGGCGTGCAGCCGGGATCGCCCCCCGTCTCCGTTCTCCTCATCATCACCGCGGTGATCGCGTGTACGTCCGTGCTGCAGGGTGCGGGCGGTCTCGATCTTCTCGTTCGCCTCGCGGAAAAGCTCCTTCGCAAGTGGCCGCGCGCGATTACGTTTGTCGGTCCCTTCGTCTGCTCCTTCTTCGTGATGCTCGTCGGCACGGCCTACGTGGCCTTCGCCGTCTATCCGGTCGTCGCCGAAGTGGCCGCATCCGCCAAGGTTCGTCCGGAGCGCGCCGTTTCGGCTTCGGTCATCTGCGCCGGGATCGGCGTGATGGCCTCTCCGATGTCGGCCGCCATGGCCGCCATGGTCGGGATCATGAGCACGCAGGGCGTCGCTTTCTGGCAGATCCTCGCCGTGTCGGTGCCGACCTTCCTGTGCGCCACCGCCTGTGCGGCGCTCTCCGTCTTCTGGCGCGGCAAGGAACTTGAAGACGATCCCGAATTCCAGCGTCGTCTCGCCAACGGCGACTACCAGTGGCTCGCGGGCGGTGAAATGACCGCGAACTTCAAGCCCGAACCCTATGCCAAGCTCTCCGTCACGATCTTCCTGATCGGCATCCTCTGCTCGATCCTGATCGGTTCCGTTCCGGGCCTGCGCCCCGAATGGACGGTGGGCGAAAAGGTTTCGCAGCTCCCGATCCCGTCGCTCATCCAGATGGTGATGCTCGCGACCGCCTTCGTGATCATTCTTCTGTGCCGCGTGCCCTCGCACAAGTTCGCTTCGGGCTCGGTCTTCCGCTCGGGCCTCATCGGCGTCGTGGGCGTCTTCGGCATCGCTTGGCTCACGGGCACCTTCTTCGATCAGCACACGAAGATGCTTTCCGACGTCTTCTCGTCGGCCGCTCAGGAAGCACCGTGGCTCTTCTGCATCGTCGCCTTCTGTCTTTCGACCGTGATCTTCTCGCCGACCGTCTCTACGACGATCATGATGCCGATCGGCCTCAAGCTCGGCCTCCCGCCCGAATTCCTCGTGGGCACCTGGGCCTGCTGCTACGGCGACTTCCTCGTCCCGGGCGGCGCGCAGATCGGCTGCACGGCTTTCGACCGCACGGGCACGACGAAGCTCGGCTCCTTCGTGATCAACCATTCCTATCTGCGTCCGGGCCTCGTCTTCGTGGTTTCGGGCACGGTGATCGGCTGGTGCTTCTCGAAGGTCGTCTTCTAAAGAAGTCGAAAATTCCGTTTTTCACGGCGCGGCGTCCTCTCGGCACCGCGCCGTTTCTTTCTTCAGGGGTTAACCCTTGGGGCGAAAAGGAAAGGAAAACCTCACCGCCGCAATAAATTTTCGGGAAACAGTTTTCGTAAAACCGAAAACAGAAACAAATGGAAACATTTAAATGGAGTGTTTTTTCGCTTAGGGTATACCTTATCAGTGAAATGTCCTATATACTTCGTTTGTCTGTTGAACGGGTTAACCCTTACAGCAGTCACCTCCAAGCATTGTGTTTTTCTCTCCTTTTCACAATGCCGAAGATGGTGGTCATTGGGCGGTGCCGGCTGGTCCCCGGCATTACCTGCCGTCAGAAGACAACTTCTGCGGTTCTCCTTTGTGGCAGTCGAGAAGGCGAGGGAGTTGGTCACTCCCGGTCTTTTCCCGGTCCGAGAGCGCCTTCGGGTGATAAAAATCAGTCGGTTCCTGATTCTCTTGATTGGGCTCGGTTGCCGGACGAGGCTCCCAGAGCGTTCGTCCGAGTGTTAGAGTGGGTCCCCTTCTCCCTGGTCCGGAGGAGGGGACTTTTTTTGTGCTCCGGCATCGTATGTGGCAAGAGTGCGGAAAAAGCGCCGATAATGTCGGCACATCCGATTCGGAGACCGTCATGCCGTCCCTTCGTCTTTTCCTCCCGCTCGCTCTGTCCGCATCGCTCCTCGTCTCGGGGTGTTCGCCCGTGCGCGTGAACGGCTCCTACCGCACCGCCGACGATCAGCTCTGCCTCGTCGTACCGAGGCACGTGCAGCCCGACATCCATGAAAAGCTCGTCGAGCTCCTTCGCAAAAAGAACTTCGACGTGATCGAGTATCCGAGCGACACCAAGCCGGGCGTCTGCCGGCAGACCCTCATCTACTCCTGGGACACGGAACAGTACTATCTCCCCGCCTACGTCAAGCAGCACGCGATCAATCTCGACCTCTACGTAGAAGGGCGAAAGTTCGCGAACGCGAGCTTCGATCCGCGTCGTCTCTACACGCCGCAGACGAAATTCATCCGCTTCTCGCGCTACCTCGCTCGGGTTCTCGACCGACTCTTCCCGGGCCGCACGCAGATCGGGGCGTAAAAGGGGGGGGCCTCCGGTGGGACGGTGGGACATCCAACGGTGGAGCCTTTTGCAAGGCTCGAAAAACTTCTGGATTTTCAGTAAAATCTCCCCCTTTCTGCGTTTTTTCTCCCTTTCGTCCACCATGTCTGACACGAAACTCTGCAACCGCGTCGCCGGCGCCCTGGCCGGCATGGTTCTGGGCGACGCTTTCGGCGTTCCCGGAGAACTCTGGCCCCGCGCCAAGGTGCGCGAGCGCTTCGGCACGATCGACACCTTCCTCGACGGTCCCGAAGACAACATCGTCGCCTGCTACTTCAAGGCGGGCCACTACACGGACGACTCCGCCCAGGCCTTCGTGGTCCTCCATGCGCTACTCGACTACAAAACCGTTCCGCCCGTCCGCGTTCTCGCCGACCGCCTGATCGATTGGGTGAAGTCGATGAACGGATTCGAAATCAATCTCCTGGGACCGAGCTCGAAGGCGAGCCTTCTTGCGCACAGCGAAGGGCGCGATCCGTCGCCGCAGTTGAAGACCGCCCTTACGAACGGAGCCGCCATGCGCATCGCGCCCGTGGGGTGCATCGTGGGCGCCGACGATACGGAATTCCTCGCCGAGACGGTGGCGCGCATTTCCGTCGTGACCCACGGCACCGACGTGGCGCTGGCGGGCGCTTCGATGGTCGCGCAGGCGGTATCTTCGGCCGTCGCGGGTAAGACCTGGGACGAGATGGCCTCGGACGCTCTTCGCGCGCACGACTGCGCGCTCGTGAAGGGCGAGCCCACCTGGGCCGCCTCCATCGCGCGCCGCTTTGAACTCGCGCTTCGCGAAATGCCGAATCTCCCCGACGAAGAAAACTTCAGCCGTTGGGTCTACGACGTGCTCGGCACGGGCACCATGACGAGCGAATCCGTGAGCGCCGCGCTCGCCATCGCCTGGTACTGCCGAGAACCGATGCGCTGCGCGAAACTCTGCGCAAACCTCGGGGGCGACACCGACACGATCGGCGCGATGGCGACCGCCATCTGCGGCGCCGCGGTCGGGCTCGACGCCTTCGACCAAGACACCGTGCGTTACCTCGAAGAGACGAACGGGCTCGACTTCCGTGCGATGGCCGAGCGCATCGTCGCGCTTCGCGGCGAATTCCGACTCGGAGACGCCTGATGCGCATGCTCTCCGAAATTGTCGCGTCGCTCACTCCGAAGAAGAAGGCCTTTGTGATCGGCTCGGCCTTCGTCGACATGGTGATCAACGTGCACGAAATGCCGCACGCGGGCGCCGACGTCGAGGGTGAATACCGCAAGACCGTCGTGGGCGGCTGCTCGTTCAACGTGGCGGACGTCCTCCACAAGCTCGGTCTTCCCTTTGAGAGCTACATGCCCGTGGGCGAAGGGGAATTCTCCCGCATCGTCGAGCGGGCGCTCGCCGAGCGTAATTACCCCGTGTACCGTGAAACCGGGGCGGGTGACAACGGTTGGTGCCTCTCGATCGCCGACCATACGGGCGAGCGCACTTTCATCTCCATGTTCGGGCTCGAGCGCAAAATGCGCCCCGAGTGGTTCGATCGTTTTTCCTTCGCCGACTACGACTATCTTTACGTTTCAGGCTATCAGGCCGAGGGCGAGAACGGGGCCGTCCTTCTCGACGTTCTCTCGCGAAAGCGTCCCGACGCCCTCGTCGTCTTCGACCCGGGGCCCCGCGTGACGTCGATTCCCGCGGAGCGCCTCGAAGCCTTCGAGCGTCTCGGGTGCCTCTACACCGTGAACGCCCACGAAGCGCAGATCATGACCGAGACCGACACGCCCGAAGACGCGGCCTTGGCGCTCGCGCGCCGCTCGGGGAACCCCGCCGTCGTGACGGACGGGGCCCGCGGCGCGGTTCTCTCCCGCGCAAAGGACGGGGGCTTCGCGGCCGAACGGATTCCGGGCTTTGCGATCCGCCTCGTCGACACGATCGGCTCGGGCGACGCTCACACGGGCGGCGTCATCGCGGGTCTTCTCTGCGGACTTCCGATCGAAGAGGCCGTGCTTCTCGCGAATGCCGTCGCCGCGCACGTTTCGGCTTCGGAAGGCGCCGCGACGGCGCCCACGCGCGAAGAGCTCGCCCGCTACGAATAAAGAACAACGATTTTTTCCTTCAACAACCCAACGAGAAAATGTCCTCGCAAAATACGACAAGCAAAATCGAGACCAACGGCGTCAATCCGGTGCCCGACAGCGAACGCTACGGACGCCCCGTCGATCTCTTTCCGATTTGGTTTTCCTGGAACATTTCCATCTTCGGCATCACCTGCGGCATCTACGTCTTCGGGCTCGGGCTCTCCGTCTGGCAGGCGATGGCGGCGGGCGTGATCGGGTACTTTCTTTCGTGCTCCCTGGTCGGCATCCTCGCCGTGGGCGGGGTGCGGACGGGACTTCCCACGCTCGTGCAGTCGCGTTTTTGCTTCGGTTACCACGCCAACAAAATTCCGACCTTCTTCGGCTATGTCGCCAACATGGGCTGGAAGGTGACGATGCTCTCGATGGCGTCGACGACGCTCGCCGACCTCGTCAGCAAACTCGTTCCCGTCATGCAGACGGCCGCCGGGACGCCCTCGACGCCGTGCCTCTTCGGAAGTTTCGTCGCCGTCATCTTTCTCACGATGATCGGCGCCGTCTACGGCCACGGCGTCATTCTGCGCGTCGAAAAGCTCATCGCCTGGGTGACGGGGCTCTTCACGCTCGTCTACCTCTTCTTTTTCATTCCGCAGATCGACTTTTCGACTTTGAACGACGTTCCGTCGGGAAGCTTCGGGACCTTCTTGGGCGGCATCGTTCTCGCCATGACGATGGTGGGACTCGGCTTTCTCAACTACGGCGGCGACTACGCGCGCTACCTCCCGAGAAAGACTCCCGCGGGCGGTGTTATTTTCTGGACGACGGTCGGAATCGCGCTGCCGGTCTCGGTTCTCCTCATCCTCGGCGTGATGCTTTCGGCGGGCAATCCGGAACTCCTCGAAAAGGCTTCGCACGAGCCGCTCGCCGCGCTCACGGGCATTCTTCCCTTCTGGTTCTACGTGCCCTTCTCGGTCGTGATCATCATCTCGCTCGTGTCGGCTGGGATGACGGGCGTCTACAGTTCGGGTCTTGCGCTTCTCGCCCTGGGCGTGCCGATGACGCGCCTCGGGACGACGCTTCTCAACGCCGTCATGATCGCGCTCGGGTCCTTCTACCTCACCTTCGTGTCGGATTCGTTCCTCTCGACCTTCACGTCGTTTCTGGCGGCGATCTCCGTCATCATGGGCTCCTGGGGCGCCATTGAAATGGTCGACCTCGTGCGTCAGAAGCGTCTCGGCTGGGACGTAAAGATGGCGCTTCCTCCCTCCGAAGGGGGCCGCGGCTGCCGTTGGACGGCGACGCTTTCGCTCCTCGTCGCAAGTGTCGTGGGGCTCGGGACCATCACCTCGTCCGACCCCTACATCGGCTACGTGACGAGCTTCCTTCTCTCCGACGAAGCGAAGACGAGCGTCTTTGCGACCGCCAACATCGGCGTCGTCGCGGCGATGCTCACCGGCGGCCTTCTCTACGCCTTCCTCACCTTCGTCCTGCGTTCGGAACAATAAGAAGAGGGCTTTCCGCACAAAGCAAAGGCCGGCGAACTCCGCGTTCGCCGGCCTTTGCCGTGTAAGGGACTCCATGAAAAGAAAACGCCCTTCCCGGGCGGAGAAGGGCGTCGAATCAAATGAACCCGTGGATCAGGCAAGGCCCGTGATGCGGTCGTCCACGACGTCGATGTTCATCGCGGCGGGGACCTTCGGAAGGCCGGGCATGCGCATGATGGAGCCCGTCGTCACGACGACGAAGCCCGCGCCCGCATTCAGAATCAGGCGCTGAACGGGAAGCGCAAAGCCCTTCGGGGCGCCGAGCGCCTTCGGGTCGGCCGTAAGCGAGAAGGGAGTCTTCGCGATGCAGACGGGAAGCTTTTCAAAGCCGAGATCGCAGATGCGCTTGTAGTCCTTCTTCGAAGCGTCCGACCATTCGACGGACCCCGCGCCGTAGACCTTCTTGGCGATCGCCTCGACCTTTTCGAGGACCGTGGCGTCGGAGTCGTAGGTGTGAATGAGGGGCTTGGGATCTTCGGCCGCTTCAACCACGGCCTCGGCCAATTTCTTCGCGCCTTCGCCGCCCTTGGCGAAGCCGTCGCAGACCGCGAAGCGGCAGCCGAGTTCGGCGACGCGGGCGCGGATCACTTCGATTTCTTCGTCGGTGTCGGTGTGGAAGTGGTTGAGCGAGACGACGACGTTCGGTCCGAAGTTCTTGAGGTTCTCAATGTGGGCGTCGAGGTTGACGAGGCCCTTCTTCAAGGCTTCGACATTGGGCTTGCCGATTTCGGGAAGCGGCACGCCGCCGTGCCACTTGAGGGCCTTCGTGGACGTGACGAGCACCACCGCGGCGGGGGCGAGCCCTGCGGCGCGGCACTTGATGTTGAAGAACTTTTCCGCTCCGAGGTCCGAGCCGAAGCCCGCTTCCGTGATGGCGTAGTCGCCGAGCTTCAGCGCCGCGCGCGTGGCGACGACGGAGTTGCAGCCGTGGGCGATGTTGGCAAAGGGGCCGCCGTGCACGAAGGCGGCGTTGCCTTCGATCGACTGCACGAGATTGGGCTTCATGGCGTCCTTGAGGAGCGCGACGAGCGCACCCGTGCAGCCGAGTTCCTTCACCGTGCAGGCCGTGCCGTCGCGGCGAAGGCCCACGACGATGCGGTCGATGCGGTTGCGAAGGTCGGTAAGGTCGGTCGCAAGGCAGAGCACCGCCATGAGTTCGGAAGCGGCCGTGATGTCGAAGCCCGCTTCGGTCGGAATCCCGTTGGCGGGGCCGCCGAGGCCCGTGACGATGTTGCGTAGCATCCGGTCGTTTACGTCCATGACGCGGCGCCAGAAGATTTCGCGAAGTTCGACCTGCCCCTGATGACGGGCGTTGTCGATGATGGCGGCAAGAAGGTTGTTCGCGGACGTGATCGCGTGGAAGTCACCCGTGAAGTGCAGATTGATCGCTTCCATCGGGAGAACCTGGCTGTAGCCGCCGCCCGCGGCGCCGCCCTTCATGCCGAAAACGGGACCGAGCGACGGTTCGCGAAGAGCGAGGACGGCATTCTTGCCGATCTTCTTCATCCCCTGGGCGAGCGCGATCGAGGTCGTGGTCTTGCCCGAGCCCGCAGGCATGCCGGAAGTGGCCGTCACGAGAATGAGGCGGCCCTTTTCCTTGCGGTCGCACGAGAGCGCCACCTTCGCCTTGTCGCGGCCATAGGGTTCGAATTCGGCTTCCGTGAGGCCGATTTCCGCCGCGAGTTCCGAAATGGGCTTGAGAGAAGTTGCCTGGGCAATTTCAATGTCGCTGAGCATGGGAATACTCCAAAAAGGTGAAATGACAAAAGGAAATCGTGACGGGACACCGACCGGGAGCCTCGGGCTCGACCGGACGCCGGTGCGAAGGGGCCGTGCGCGGCCCTGCAGAGGTGCCGTTAGTATGCCTCAACGGGGGAGAGAGGGCAGGGAAAGATCCTGATTTTCTGCGGCGTTTCGTTGACGCGGGAGGACAAACGAAAAATCCCGCGGCCTGGGGCCGCGGGACCGGAAAGCAGAAGAAAAATCGATCAGGATTCGGAGCGCGCCTTCAAAAGGTCGCGGATTTCGCGCAAAAGGGCGATGTCTTCCGGGGTGGGCGGGGGCGCGGAAGGCTTTTGGGCCGCTTCGGCAGCCTTCTTGTCTTCCTCGTCCTTCAAAAGTTTCGCCGCTTCGCGTTCGAACTTCACGCGGGCGGTCGTGACCACCTTGATGAGCCAAAAGATGACGAAGGCCAAGAGGAGGAAGTTGACGACCGACGTGAGAAAGGCGCCGTAGCCGAAGACCGTGGCGCCCGCGGCGGTGAGGGCTTCGTAGGTTTCGGGCCCCGTGTAGCCGTCGGGGCGCTTCAGGACCCAGAAGAGGTTCGTGAAGTCCGGCTTTCCGACGAGGAAACCCACGATCGGGTTGACGATGTCCTTGACAAGGCTCGTGACGATGCCGTTGAAGGCGGCGCCGATGATCACGGCGACGGCGAGGTCGAGCACGTTGCCACGGCTGATGAAGGCCTGAAATTCAGCGAGAAACTTTTTCATAAGAATTCCGTGGGCGGGTTGGATGGAAAATGCAGAGGGCCCGAATTATGGAGAAGAGTCCGCTCTGCGGGAGGCGTCCGACGGCGATATGCGCCTCTTCGCCGTGCAAAAGGCAAAGGGGACGCGCGCGTCCCCTTTGTGCGGTAAACGATCAGATCGGGTCGCCCGACAGGATCAAAAGACGCGCGATTTCGGCGGCGTTGTGGATGTTGAGTTTGCGGTAGGCGCTCCCGCGGTGGACCTGCACGGTCTTTTCCGAAATGCCGAATTCGCGGGCGACCTCCTTGTTGGAGTATCCGTGCGCCACCATGCGGATCACTTCGCGTTCACGTTGCGTGAGCTGTTCGAGGCGCGCGCGGAAGTTCGCGACCTGTTCGTTGTTGCGGCGGTGCGCGAGGTTGCGCGAAACGGCCGCTTCGATCGCTTCGAGGAGCCGCTGATCACTCACGGGCTTCGTGAGAAAGTCCATTGCCCCGTGCTTGAGCGTGTGCACGGCCATGTCGATGTCGCCGTGGCCCGAGATGAAGATGATCGGCAGGTCGCACCCGATTTCACGGAGCTTGAACTGCAGTTCGAGCCCCGACATGTGCGGCATGCGCACGTCGAGCAGAATGCAGCCCGGGCGCTGCCAGTTGCCCATCGAGAGGAAGGTGAGGGCGTCGGGATAGGTCGCGACGTCCCATCCTTCGCCTTCGATGATGAAGGACCAGGAGTTGCGCATCGCGTCGTCGTCGTCGATGACGCGAACGAGGGGCTTATTGGAATTTCTTGCGTCGAACATGATTGAGGGTCGAATCGAGGGGGTTTGAATCGAATTTTAGGGGAGTGCGGCGCCGAAGAACGACAGCTTGCGGGCCGGACCCGGGGCAGTCGTCCTGAGAAGGGCGCGCATCCCGTACAATAACGTCCATTCTATCCAAAAAAACTCGGACATCTGCCGTGCAAAACCTCAGAATGCGACGTCTTTCGCTTCTTTTCCCCCTTCTTTTCTCCGCGCTCTGGCTTTCGGGCTGCGCACTCGTCGAGACGGAGCCTTCGCTCCCCGCATCGATCGAGGCGCGCGTGGGGGCCCCCGCGCCCGTGAAGCACGCCCTCGACTACAAGGAAGTGTGCCTCCTCCCCGTAAAGGCCGACGACAAGGATCCGCTTCTCGCGGCGATCCGCCGCGGCGCCGAAAATGCGGGGGCGAAGGTGACGACGCTCGCACCCGACGCGGGAACCCGCGCCTGTCCCTTCGTTCTCATGTGGGAAGTGAACGCCCGGGGACGCCGCGTAGAGGCCGTGCGCTTCCTCCCCTTCGAGTGGGGCGTCCCCAAGGGCGGCGCCAAGATCACCGGAACGCCCGAAAAGGGACTCACGATCGACGTGGTCGAACTCAACACGGCTTCCTACTTCACCTATCTGCAGCGCAAGGCCAGCGAAGCCCGCGGAAACGCCGAGCAAAAGAACGCCTCCTTCACGAAGGAATAAGGCCGCAAACGCTACAATTCACCCTATACAGCAAACACGGAGTCCCTCCCCATGTTGATGAAGCGCGTCATTACCGCGATCGTCCTTCTGATCATCTTTTCCGCCGCCATCGCCTTCGGGCCGCTTTCCTTTGCGGGCGTGATGGCGATCGCCTTCGGCGCGGTTCTCTTCGAGTGGCTCCGCATGGCCGGCCTCGGGCCCCGTCCTGCCCTTCTCGTCGCGGCCGTCGAAATGGTGACGCAGTTCTCGCTCTACTGGGCGGGGGCGCTTCCGCGCATGCAGTGGTTCCTCTTCCTTGTGAACGGCTGCATCATGGTCGCCTGGTTCGTGATCTTTTTTGCCGAGCTCTTTCACCGCGAAACCGGTTTCAAGGTGAAGGTCGCGCCCTGCCTCTGGGCCGCGGTCACCTTCGTTCCCGCCGCCTATCTCTCGCTTCTCTACCTCTATGAAGTGGGCGACTGGGTGATGGTGCTCTCGGTCTTCCTCATCGTCTGGGGCGCCGACATTTCGGCCTACTTCTGCGGCCGAGCCTGGGGCAAGCACAAGATGGCCCCCGCGATTTCCCCCAACAAGACGATCGAAGGCGCGGTCGGCGCCTACGTGATCGTGATCGTCTTCTTCCTTCTCACGTATTGGTTCTGCGTGCAGGAAAACGTCTTCACGAACCTCGTCTTCGACTACATCGGCTTCTTCTGGGGCGTCATCATCCTCGCGGGCCTCGTTGCGCTCTCGATCGCCGGGGACCTGTGGGAATCGATGCTGAAGCGACTGGTCGGGATCAAGGACTCTTCGAATCTGCTCCCTGGCCACGGCGGGTTCTTCGACCGGCTCGACGCGTCGCTTCCGGTTCTCCCCGCGGCCTGTTGGATCGTGCTTTGGGTGCAGCTCCTGCACTGATCTCCGAGGAGAGGCGAAAGGGCGGCTTCGGCCGCCTTTTTCATCCCGATTTATCTGAACCGCAACACGGAAACTGACGCATGGGCGAAGGCTATCTCGTACCCGATCTGGCGCCGGGCGAAATCCACCGCGTGGAGGACGTCATCCGGCGCTCGCGCTTCATCGCGACCTTTGCGCGCGCCTCTTCGACCGAGGAGGCAAGGGATTTTCTCGAGCGCATCCGCGCCGAGCACGCGCAGGCGACGCACAACTGCTGGGCCTATGTCGCCGGCGAACCCGGGTCGACCGCGCAGGTGGGCGCAAGCGACGACGGAGAGCCCAAAGGAACGGCCGGACGCCCCATGCTGACCGCGCTTCTTCACAGCGGCGTCGGCGAGGTGGCGGTCGTCGTGACGCGCTACTTCGGCGGGATTCTCCTCGGGACGGGCGGGCTCGTACGCGCCTATCAGGGAAGCGTGAAGCTGGGGCTTGAAACCCTGCCGACCGTGAGAAAGGAGGAGGGCGTGCGCTACCTTTTTTCGCTGGATCCCTCTTTTGCCAGGTGGTTCGAGCACGCAGCGGGCGAAGCCGGCGTGCGGATTCTTTCCTCGGACTTCCGCTGGGACGCGAGCTTCGAAGTGAGCGTGCCGGCGAAAAACGAGGCCGCCTTCGTCGCGTCGGTAACGGACATCACTGCTGGCGAAGCGATCGTCGAGAAGCTCGACGATTAGAAACGTTTGTTGCAAAAGCGTGCGGGAGCTTCGCATCCCGTTTTCGCTACAATCGAAGTCCCGTCCGACTCTTCTTTCCCGCACCCAGAGCATGTACACGCCATCGACCGCGGTTCTGCGCTTCTCGCTTTTCCTTTTTGCGATTTCGCTCTATCTCTTTTTGCGCTTCGTGTGGCCCGCTCGTCTCCCCCTTTGGAGCAAGGCGTTGCTCACGGTCTTCGTTTTTTCCGGGGCCACGTATCCGATGATCACGGAGGCGTTCTGGGGCGGCTTCGTTTCTTCAAATTCGCCGCGTTGGGCCGGGATCTGGATGAATTTCCATTCGGGCGTGTTGACGCTCCTTACGATCTTCACCCTTTTGAGGGACTTTGCGCTCCTTACCTGTTGGATCGTGCGGCGCTTCACGTGGAGGGACGTTCAGCGCGTCTCCGGAGGACGGCGTACGGCGCTCACGCTTTTCACCGCTTCGGCGGGCCTCGCCTTCGTCGGGATCGTCGAGGGGACGCGCGTGCCGGACGTCGTGCGGCGCTCGGTGACGCTTCCCGACCTCCCGCCCGAGTGGGAGGGGTTTCGGATCGCGCATCTCTCCGACATTCACGTCTCCTCCATTTTCCGACGCGGGCACTTCGAGGAGCTCGTCGCCCGCACGAACGCGCTCAGGGCCGACGTAGTCCTCATCACGGGGGACTTCGTCGACGGACGCGTGCCGGTGCGCTACGTCGACGCCGAGCCGCTTGCGAAACTCTCGGCTCCGTACGGTGTCTGGGGCTGCGAAGGGAACCACGAACACTATTCGGGCCTGGAGGAGTGGCTCGAAGTCTTCCCGAAGCTTGGAATCCGGCTTCTGCGCAACGAGCACACGCTTCTGAACCGTGAAGGCAAGCCCCTTGCGCTTGTAGGCCTCACCGACAGCATGGCCGCGCGCTTCGGCCGCGAGGCGCCCGATCTGCGAAAGGCCGTTTCCGGAATTCCCGACGGGGTTCCCCACATTCTTCTCGTGCACCGTCCGGGTGAAGCCCGCCGCTGGGCCGAAGAGGATCCGTCGGCGCTTCTGCAGCTCTCGGGGCACACGCACGGCGGTCAGATTCTCGGGATGAATCTCGTGGTCGCGATGCAAAACGGCGGCTTTGTCTCGGGCTTTTACGACGTCGCCCGCAAGGCGGGGAACGTCATGCGTCTTTTCGTGCACCCGGGTTCGGGGCTTTGGAACGGCTTTGCGATGCGTCTCGGCGTCCCCTCGGAAATCACGCTTTTGACTTTGACGGCGGGCGGAAAGTCCTCCCGCTAAAGGAATCATCATGGAACGTTTGGCTCTTTTGGGCGCCACGGGTTCGATCGGCAAGTCGACCCTCGATGTCCTCTCGCGGCATGAAGACCGCTTTTCGCTCTACGGCGCGAGCGCGCACTCGAACGTAGCGAAGCTCGTCGACATCGCCCGGCGCTTCAACCCCGAAGTCGTCGTGATTTCAGACGAATCGCGCTACGGAGAACTGAAGGACGCCCTGCGCGCCGCGGGGCTTTCGACCCGCGCCGAAACGGGCGCCTCAGCGCTCGAAGCGCTCGCGGGCGCGCCGGAGGTCGACAGCGTCATGCAGGCCGTAGTGGGCGCGGCCGGGCTTCGCCCCACCTTCCGAGCGGTCGAAAGCGGCAAGCGTCTTCTTCTTGCAAACAAAGAAAGCGTTGTCTGCGGCGCGGAACTTCTCATGCGCCGCGTCAAGGAGTGCGGCGCAACGCTTCTTCCCGTCGACAGCGAACACAGCGCCGTCTTTCAGTGTCTTCAGGGCGTTCCCGCTTCGGAGCGCGCCCGCGTGAAGCTCTGGCTCACCGCTTCGGGCGGTCCCTTCCGCGGCAGGAAGGATCTCTCGGGCATCACGCCCGCCATGGCGGTCGCGCATCCAAACTGGTCGATGGGCCGAAAGATCAGCGTCGACAGCGCGTCCCTCATGAACAAGGGCCTCGAAGTGATCGAAGCGCGTCATCTCTTTGACGTGCCGCCCGAACGCATCGAAGTGGTCGTTCACCCCGAGTCGGTCGTACACTCGATGATCGAATTGGCCGATGGCGCGCTGCTCGCGCAGTTGGGGTCGGCCGACATGCGCGAGCCGATCGGCTATGCCATGGGCTATCCAGACCGTCTGCCCGCGGGGATCCGTCCGCTTCGCCTCGCCGAAATCGGACGTCTCACCTTTGAGGAACCCGACCGCGAAACCTTCCCGCTTCTTGACGCCGCCTACAAGGCGCTAGCCATGGGTGCGGGTTCGACCGTCGTTCTGAACGCCGCCAACGAAATCGCGGTCGAAGCCTTCCTGAACGAACGGATCGGCTTCACCGACATTTTCTCGACCGTTCTCGAACGTCTCGAGAAGGACCGTCCGGCTGCGGCCGAGAGCGTCGACGACATCCTCGCGATCGATCGCGAAACGCGCGCGAAGACGCGCGAAGCGCTCGGTCTCGCCTAACCTCCCACGCCACAGGAATACGACATGGGTTTTCTTTGGGCCCTATTGGGTTTTGCCGTCACGATCGGCATCATCGTCCTCGTTCACGAGGCGGGGCATCTCCTCGCCGCCAAGAGTCTGAACGTCGAGGTGCGGCGCTTTTCTATCGGTTTCGGTCCGGTTCTCTGGAAGAGAAAGTGGGGCGAAACCGAGTATGCGGTCTCGCTTGTGCCCCTGGGCGGCTATGTGCAGATGACAGGGGAAAACGGCGCGGACGAGCCTGTCACGCCCGAAGAACGGGCGAGAAGCTACGACGCGCAGTCGAAGCCCCGCCGGGCGCTCATTCTCGCGGCGGGCCCCCTCATGAATTTCGTGCTGGCCTTCTTCTGCTACGTGCTCCTCGGCGCGATCGGCGTCGAGGACCTTCCCGTGCGGCTTCTCGAGCCGCCCGCCAAGACCGCGGCGGCTCAGGCCGGCGTCGTCGGGGGCGACCTCGTCACCGAAGTGGACGGCGTCGAGATCCGCGGCTACACGGACCTCAATCTCTCGCTTCTCGGGCGAATCGGCGAAGAGACCGTTCCCGTGACCTTGAAGCGCGGGGAGGGGAGTTTCGAAACCCAGCTTGACCTCTCGACTCTGCGTCTCACGGACGCCGCGCAGACGATCGTCGCCGCCAAGCTCGGCTTCATTCCGCAGATGACGGGACCTCTTGTGATCGCGAACGTTATGAAGGACGGTCCCGGTGAAAAGGCGGGGTTGCGCGCCGGAGACAAGGTTCTCACGATGGCGGGACGTCCCGTCGCGACCGTAGAGGATTTCCGCGCGATCGTCGCCGAATACGCGGACCGCGACTTCCCGATTGAAGTCGAGTCGCTCGCGGACGGCTCGCGCCGCACGCTCACGCTGCACCCTGAAATGATGACGCTCGACAAGACCGAGGGGGCGCAGCCCAAGCCCGCCGTGGCGGTTTCGATCGGTCGCCTTCCCGAAACCATCGTCGTGCATTACGGTCCGATCGACTCGGTGCGCATGGGGGCCGTGAAGCTTATCGAAATGCTGCGCCTTCAGGTGATGAGCGTCGGACAGCTCGCCCAGGGCGAAGGCACCGATCAGATCGCCGGTCCCGTCGGGATCGCGCAGTCGGCGGGCACCGCCGTGCGCGCGGGTCTTCGCGCCATGGTCGACTTCGTTGCGCTCATCAGCGTCGCCGTGGGCTTCATGAACCTCATCCCAATTCCCGGGCTCGACGGCGGACACCTCTTCGTGATGAGTCTTGAAGCTCTGCGCCGCAAAGACTTCGCTCCCCAAACCAAGGAGAAGATTATGAAGGGAGGACTCTTCGTCGTCCTTCTCATCATGGTCTTTGCGCTCAACAACGATTTGACGCGACTTTTCTCGTGACATTTTCGAAGGAAAGCGCTCTTTCGCCCTGTGTCCGCCGATTTGCGGCGCAAGGCGTTCGAATTCGGACGGAGAGCCTGCGCACCGTTGGGTGCAAATTTGGTATTCTCTCCCTACCCATGCCCGCCGCGATACGGACCTTTTTCGGCGGGCTTTGCCGTGACAATCATCTCAGAGAGTTTTCGTCGTGACGATTACAAAACTCACCAAGTTCAGTACCGCGTTCTTCGCGGCCCTTACCCTGGCGGGCACCGCTTCGGCCTTCACGATCTCGGACATCCGCGTCGAAGGCGTGGTGCGAACCGAGCCTGGCACCGTGTTCTCGCACCTCCCCTTCCGCGTAGGGGACGAATTCACGACCGAAAAGGGCACGCGCGCCATCCATTCGCTCTATTCCTCGGGTCTTTTCCGCGACGTCTCGCTCGCGCAGGACGGCGACGTCCTCGTCGTGCGCATCGTCGAACGTCCGGCCGTGGCCGCGATCGAAACGCACGGGATCAAGGCCTTCGACAGCGAAGCCGTGGAAACGAGTCTGCGCGACGTCGGCATGGCCGAAGGGCGCATCTTCGACCAGGCGACGCTTGACCGCGCCGACCAGGAACTGCGCCGCCAGTATCTCGCGCAGGGCTATTACGGCGTCGACATCAAAACGACCGTGACGCCGCTTGAGCGAAACCGCGTGCGCATCACGATCAACGTCGACGAAGGGAAGGCCTCCTCGATCGCGGAAATCCGCATGGTCGGCAACGAGACCTTCGAAACGGAAGACCTGCTCGATCTGATGCAGCTCGGCACCCCGAACTGGATTTCGTGGTACACGAAGCGCGACCTCTACTCGCGCGAAAAGCTTGCGGCGGACATGGAATCGATCCGTTCCTTCTATTTGAACCAGGGCTACCTGGACTTCCGCATCGACTCGGTTCAGGTCTCGATCGCACCGAACAAGTCCGACGTCTACGTCGCGATCAACATGACGGAAGGCGAGCAGTACACGATCAACGACGTGCGCCTCACGGGCGACCTTCTCGGGATCGACGAAGAGCTCCAGAAGCTCGTGACGCTGCAGAAGGGGACGCTCTACAACGCCGAAGAGGTGAAGAACGTCTCGACGGCCATTCAGGACAAGCTCTCGACTCTTGGCTACGCCTTCGCGACGGCGAACGCCAATCCCGTTTCCGACCGCGACGCCCGTACGGTGGACATCGTCTACACTGTCGACCCGGGCCGCCGCGCCTACGTGCGCCGCGTGAACATCACCGGCAACAGCCGCACGAAGGACGAAGTGATCCGTCGAGAAGTCCGTCAGTACGAGTCGGCCTGGTTCGACAGCGACAAGGTGAAGCTTTCGCGCGACCGCATCGACCGACTCGGCTATTTCGACTCGGTGACGGCCGATCCGGTGCCGGTGCCGGGCACGCGCGACCAGGTCGACCTGGAAATCAAGGTGAAGGAACGTCCGACGGGCTCGATCTCGCTCGGTGCGGGCTACTCCACCTCCGAAGGCATCATTCTTTCGGCGGGCTTCGCGCAGAACAATGTCTTCGGTACCGGGAACTCGATCTCGGTCGACGTAAACACCTCGAAGTCGCAGCGCACCTACGCGCTCTCGGTCGTGGAACCCTACATCACGCCGGAAGGCCTCTCGCGCTCCTATGACCTCTATACCCGCCGCGTCGACCTGGAAGAACTCGACGTTGCGGACGTCGAATACGAAACGACCGGTGCGGGTATTGCCTGGGGCATTCCGTTCACCGAAACGGACCGCGTGTTCCTGGGCGGCCGCATCGAACGCACGAAGGTGATGACGAACGCCAATTCGCCGCAGCGCTATCAGACCTACCGCAACGAGTTTGGCAAGGACCCGCTCTCCTTTGCGTTGACGCTCGGTTGGTCGCGTGACTCGCGAGACAACTCGCTCGCTCCGACGCGCGGCGTCTATCAGCGCGTGAACGGAGAATTCGCTCTGCCGGGTCTCGACATCGAATACTACAAGTTCACGTATCAGTATCAGCAGTACATCCCGCTCTCGAAGACGTGGACGCTCGCCTTCAATACCGAAATCGGTTGGGGCGACACCTACGGCAGCACTTCGATGTTCCCGTTCTTCAAGAACTACTACGCGGGCGGCATCGGCTCGGTGCGCGGCTTCGAATCGGGCTCCATCGGTCCTCAAGATACGAACGGCGACAACCTGGGCGGCGACCGCAAGTGGACGGGTTCGGTCGAACTTCTCGCTCCGCTCCCGGGCGGAGACCGCACTCTGCGAATCTTCGGCTTCCTCGACTTCGGTTCGGTCTGGGGCTACGAGGGCGTGCCGGGAGAGTACGGCAAGTACCGCCGTGCCGACATGAGTCTCTCGGACCTTCGTTACTCGACGGGTATCGGCATCGCCTGGATTTCGCCCTTGGGCCCGTTGAAGTTCTCGATTGCCGCGCCGCTCAACGACAAGGAAGGCGACGACATTCAGCGCTTCCAGTTCCAGATCGGCACGGGCTTCTGATCGTTCGGGCGGGAGTCGTTCCCGCCCGTCATTCATTTTGTAAGAACTGTTATGACACGATTTTCCTTCACGCGTGCGGTGCTGACGGGCGCCGTCGCCGCCTCCTTCGCTCTGGCCTGCGCCGGAGCGTTCGCGCAGGACAACCTCAAGATCGGCGTCGTGAGCCTCGAGCGGATTCTTCGCGACGCCAAGGTCGCGCAGATCGCGAGCGACCGACTCAACGCCGAAGGACGTCAGCGTCAGGACGAAATCGAGGCCATGACGCGCCGCTTCAAGCAGCGCCTCGAGCGCTTTGAAAAGGAAGCGCCCTCCATGACCGAATCCGAGCGCGTCGCCGAACGCCGGGCACTCGCCGAAACGGAGCGCGACATCACGCGCCGCAACCGCGAGGCCCGCGACGAATTCAATCAGCGCCGCAACGAAGAGGTAATGCTTCTACAGAGCCGCGCCGCGCGGGTCGTGCAGGACATCGCCAAGGCGGAGAAGTTCGACCTCGTGCTCTACGAATACTTCTACGCGAGCGATCGGGTGGATTTGACGAAGCGCGTGATCGACATCCTCGACAAGGACGTCGCAGACGCTAAGAAAACGACCAAATAACGGTATCTCGCAGGTCCGCTCGGAAGCAACGGCGGACCTTCGCATTTTGGGAGAAGACAATGAAATTTCCGAGCAGCAAACTCGTCAAAATGGTTCTCGAGCGCTCCGGCGGTCGACTGAAGATGAATTTGACGGGCGGCGACCCTGAAGTTTCTCGCTTCATGCCTCCGCAGGCGGCGGGCGAGGGGGACATCAGCTTCCTTACGGACCCCGCCTACGCCGAGGCGATGAAGGCTTCGAAGGCCGCGCTTTTGGTGATGCGCGAAAAGGACGCCGCCTCACTTTGGGGAGACAAGGCCCCCGAACGCGCGGTGCTCTATTGCGACAACCCATACGCCTTCTTCGCGTTTGCTTCGCAGATCTTCTTCCCGGCCGTTTCCGGTGAAACGGGGATTGATCCGCGCGCGGACGTTTCGCCCGAAGCGACCGTTCACCCCGACGCCTTGATCGAAGCCTTCGCCGTCGTGAAGGCGGGCGCCGTGATCGGCGCGCGCACCGTCGTGAAGTCGGGCGCTTACGTCGATTTCGGCGCCCAGGTGGGTGAGGACGTGATCCTGCAACCCCGCGCCTACGTGGGTCCGGGGACCGTGGTGGGCGACCGCTCGATTCTGCAGCCCGGCGCCGTGGTGGGCGCCGACGGCTTCGGTTTTGCCCCCTTCCTCGGCGAATGGGTGAAGATTCCGCAGGTGGGCCGCGTTGTCCTCGGCAGCGACGTTGAAGTGGGCAGCAACACCACGATCGACCGCGGTGCTTTGGCCGACACCGAAGTGGGCGAGGGTACGAAGCTCGACAATCTGATTCAGCTCGGCCACAACGACAAAATCGGCAAGCACTGCGTCATGGCCGCCAACGTCGGCATCGCGGGCTCGACGACCGTGGGCGACCACTGCATGATCGGCGGCGCCGCCATGATCAACGGCCACATCACGATTCCCTCGGGCTCGAACGTGGGGCCCGCCACGGCGATCACGGGGTGGGGGAAGGAAGCGATGACGAAAACGGGCTTCTATCCGGCGCTCGATCCGAAGAACTTCGCTCTTACGGCGGCTTCGATTTCTCGGCTTCCCGAAATGCGCAAGCAGCTTCGCGAACTCGCGCGCGCCGTCAAGGCGCTCGAAGCCAAGGCCTGATCCGGGCATGGAAGAGGTTCGCTGCGGGCGCTCAGGCCTTTGGTCATGCGCCCGGTGCCGCCCGGCTCGGGGCGGAACGCGCAAATACCAATAAGGAGAGGCCGCCCTTAAGGGCGGCCTCTTGGCTTTGCGTCAATCTTGCTTTAGGGCTGCGCCGGGCCCTTCGTGAGCGACTTCTGGATCATGCCGATGATGAAGCCGACCAAGGCGAAGGGAATCCAACCGAGACCGTAGGTGTGAAGCGGCACCCACTGCGCAAGCACGGCTTCGAGTCCGCCCATGGCGATCTTGGCCGTCTGCAGCCCGTTGTAGGTCGCCATCACGAAAGTGAAGCCGATCGTCCACGCCCACACGCAGCGGCGGCCGCCGATCTTGTTGTGCAGGAGGGAAAGAATGACGAGCGCCACGCAAAGGGGATAGAGGAACATCAGCACGGGGATCGTCGAGACGATGATCGTCTTCAATCCGAAGAGGCCGATGAGGTAGGAGATCACCGAGAAGATGACGACCCAGACCTTATAGGAGAGGCGTCCGTGCGAAAGATTGAAAAAATGCACCGACGTGCAGCTGATGAGGCCGATCGCGGTCGTCAGGCAGGCGAGAATCACCATGACGGAGAGAAGGATCGCGCCGCCGCTTCCGAAAAGAAGCTTCGCGCTCAACGCCAGAATCGGAGCGCCGGTTTCCTGCAGCCCGATGGCGGTCACGCTTTCGGCGCCCACCTTGGCGATGAAGATGTAGATGACCGCGAGCAAGGGACCGGCGACCATGGCCGCCTTGAACACTTCGCGGGCGATGTCGGACTTTTTCGTGAAGCCCGCTTCGCGCACGGCGCCGATGGCCAAGGTGCCGAAGATGAGGGCGGCAATGGCGTCAAGCGTGTTGTAGCCGTCCAAAACGCCCTGAACCACCGCCATGAACGGCGTGGCGTAGGGAGCGGCGGGCGTCTGGGGTTCCCCCATCGGAGCGAGGCAGCTCTTCACGATGAAAATCGCGAGCGAAATGACGAGAAGCGGCGTCAAGATTTTGCCCACGCGGTCTACAAGCTTCGAGGGCGAAGCGGAAAGCCAGGCCGAAACGGCGAAGAAAACGGCGAGGAAGACGGGCATGCCGACTTCGAGCTGCGAAGGGTCGAGGAAGGGGGCGATGCCGATTTCCCAGGAAACGGTGCCGGTTCGGGGCACGGCAAAGCAGGGACCGATGGCGAGGATGCAGACATTGGCATAGAAGATGCCGAACCAGGGATGCACGCGGCTGCCGATTTCCTGCAGTCCCGGCAGGCCCGAGTAGCCGACCGCCACCAGCGTGAGGAGCGGAAGTCCGACGCCGGTAATGCAAAAGCCCAGAAGCGCCCACCAGACTTCCGTGCCGGAGGCCTGCCCCATGGAGGCGGGGAAAATCAGATTGCCTGCGCCGAAAAAGAGCGCGAAGAGCATGAGACCGATGGGGAAGAATCTTGTTCGAGAGGGGGACGCCATGGATGCACCTTTTGTTTTTTCGATTTTCATTCTTACAGGTCGGAGTCGGGAATCGACCGCGCCGACTTCTGTTTTCTTGTATACATCAAAAATCTCTCCGATTTTTTGAATGAATGCCGAAATTTTGTCCGGCTAATATGAATTGCTTAGATTGGGTGAGAGAGAATCTTGAAGGAGTTTTTTTTTGTAACATGCTGGACGGCAATGGAAAATGAGGAGCGGTATTCATAGATTCCGGTCCGGTCGTTGGAATCTTATTTTCTAATGGCGCCGGGTATCCTCGTAATGACGTAATATTTGGAATTGCCTAGGAATTTCTGCCTAGAATAAAGTGTTTTCCATTTCGTGTCCTCGGGAGCGGCTGCGCAGACGCATGACCGGAGGGACCGTCGTCCGCCGAGCAAGTAAGAATCTCTCATGGGGGGCGGGGACGTTGCCGCAGGCTAATCCGTAGGTCCGAAGCCACTTTTCACACGAAGCACTTCGTTTCGTGGCACACTAACACCCGAACTCCTCGGGACGAACGCACGGTCGTCCCGAAGCCTTTTGAACGATTTCACTTTTTCTTTCGGCATTACGATGACGACCAAGTTTGACATCACCGACATCATGGACATGCTCCCCCACCGCTACCCGTTCCTTCTGATTGACCGGGTGGTGGAGCTCTCCGACGACCTCAACCGCGTCGTGGTGATCAAAAACGTGACGGTGAACGAACCGCAGTTCACGGGTCACTTCCCGCAGGTTCCCGTGATGCCCGGCGTCCTCATCATCGAAGCCATGGCGCAGGCCTGCGCCATCATGGCTCTCGCCCGTCTTCCCGAAGACGTGGACCGCAAGAACAGCCTCTTCTACTTCGCCGGCATCGACAACGCCCGCTTCAAGCGCGTCGTGCAGCCCGGCGATCAGCTCGTGATCGAAGGCCGCTTCATTCGACAGAAGCTCGGTCTCGGCGTCTTTGAGGCCGAAGCGAAGGTCGACGGCAAGGTCGCAGCTTCCGCGACGATGATGTGCGCTTACAGACCTAAGCCTGCGAAAGCAGGAAAGTCGGACGAAAAATAAGTTGGTCCCTTCCAAAAGCCCCTCCGCAGACGATTCTTCGGAGGGGCTTCCTGCGTGTAGGGTGCACGCGCGAGGGCGACGGCCCAAGAAAGAGGCGTCATGCGGTATTTCTTGGTGACGCCTGAATAAACGAAGACAAGAATTCTCTTGATCGTCGCCTCAGTTGTTTTCTCAATCCCAACCGATGACGTGCTTGGCGGCCTTGAGGTAGTTCACATTCGGGCTCTTTTCCATGCCGAGCGCCTTCACTGCGTCCGCCATGGCGGCGTAGTCCTCGCTTTCGCAGCAGGCCGTCTCCACGAGTGCGCCGTTGAACCAGACTTTGGCGTATTCGCAGATGACGCCGTTTACCGAGAAACCGTAGCGCACCTTTTCCACCTTGACTAGGGCGAGTTCGTGGGAGGACTTTACGAGACGGCAGAATTCGTCAAACGTATAGCGCTCCGCTTCCAGCGGCAAATCCACGCCGAGATGCCCGAGAATGGTTTCGAGTTCCGCTTTGGCAACAGGAAACTGGAATTTGCCGCGCGGTTGGAAAATTTCGAAGCCCTCCGGCGTTTCGCCCGTCTTTGTCTTGATGTCGAGAAGTCCGTCTCGAACCTTGACGTTGGCATCATTGGTGGCCTTGGACAGGATGTAGGTTTCTTCCGGCATTACGCGTGCCTTGAAGAGTTGCGCCTTGGCCTTCCACATGTGTTCCACGACGCCGGCGATCACGTCCTTGCCGAAGACGCGGAATTCCGCGCGCGGCACGATCTTTGCGGCTTCTTCGGCCGAAGTGGCCTGATTCTTGGAAAATACGTCACCCATGACTGCCTCCGATTTATTGTCGATCCCAAGTGGTGTAGGGGTGCTTGACGAGGTTTGAATTGAAATAGCGGGGATCCCCGGAGACCTCGTCTCCGATCCAATCGGGCTTCTCAAAGGGAGTGTCCTCGCTGGGCAGCTCGATTTCCGCGACAATCAGTCCTTCGTTGACGCCGAAGAATTCGTCGATTTCCCATACGAAGTCTCCCATCGGAATCTTGTAGCGGGTCTTTTCAATGATCGGTTTTTCGGCAAGATTGTCGAGCATGGCGACGCAGTCGTCGTACGGAATCGAATATTCGAATTCCATGCGCGTGACGCCGACGGTCGGCCCCTTCACCGTTATGACGGCCTTGTCGCCGACCGTGCGGATGCGGACGGTACGTTCCTTGGCGCTGTTGAGATAACCCTGACGGTAGTGCACACCTTCGGCGAGACGGCGCCAACCGTCGCCCTTGACGAGGAATTTCCTTTCAATTTCCTTAGCCATCGCTTTTCTCCTTGGATCGTCCTCCCGCCGGAATGTCCGCGGCGGTCCGGAAAATCCGCTTGATTGACCTGGCTTCATTTTGAAGGAGCCAAGCTATCGGAAAAATGGAGAATTTCGATTCATGGCATAACGATTCATTATGGAAGAGGTGACTTGCCGAGAGGCGGGAGGATGACGTCAAACAAGATCGCCCGAGGCGGAGGCGATGGCGGCTTCAAACCGTCGAAAGAGCGCCAAGAGATCGACATGGAGCGTACTTGTATCGACTGCGCCGGCCTCTCCCTTGGCTACCCGGGCCATGTGTCGAGCGACGAGTGCAAACGTATCGGAATCACGTTTTTTTATCATCAAAAGAAGAGCTTTATGGTCCCGACGCGTGTTTTTCGGATCTTTGAGCATGCGCGCAAGGAGCCGCAGTTCTCTTCCCAGGATGTCGTGCTGAGTCTTGAGTTCGGCAAGGCCGGCCGAAGTGAAGAAACAATTGTCGCGGCATTTGCGCCGTTCGATCGCAGAAACGATTTCGGAGAGGATGTTGACGGAAAAGGAAAGCCCGTCGTTGGCAGAGTTGACGCCCTGCCAGGCCCTCGCTTCGCGGGCGGTGAGGCCTTTGCGGATCAGAACGTCGAGAAAGCGTTCGACCGATCGGCAACGACGTACGAGCATTTTCAGGTCTTCGTGGTAGGAAAGGAGAACGCCGGCAGGCGGATTGCTTGTGAGCAGCTCTTCGATTCGCTCCCAGAGTCGGAGAAGGAAGTCGGTCGTCTTGGCAATTTCCTGACGCGACAGCTCAATGGCGGTCGTGGAGGACAGCATGTTTTCTTCGAAGAGGAGCCGTACTTCCGTCGATGGAAAAACGGCTTTGGAGGGAAGGCGTTTTTCCACAAAACAAGCGACGGGGTGAAGAAAGCCGAGTCCCGCGAGGCCGACAACGGCGTTGAAGACCAGGTGAAAATTCACGAGTCCGTCGGGCATTTCCGAAAAGAAAAGTTTGATCTCGGGAAACGAGACGAGGAGAAGGACGCCCGCAACAAACCCTGTGCTTCGGAAGACGAAATTGCCGACCGGCGCACGGCGCGCGATTCTCGAACTGCTCAGGGTCGTGAGGCAGGAGAGAAGGGCGCTTCCGAAATTGGCCCCGAGCACAACCCAAAGGCCGGCTTCCGTACTTAAAACGCCGCTCGCCGTCATGCCCGACGCCACGGTCACGACGGCCAGACTCGAAAAGCAGAGAAGGGCGAGAATCGCCCCGATGAGGGACGAAAGCGTCGCGCTCGCGCCGATCGATGCAAAAATCTCGAGCATCTCGCCGCTTTCCTTGATCGGGGCGGTCGTCTCCACGATGAGGCGAAGAGACATCATCACGAATGCGAGTCCGAGGAGAATTCGACCAAATTGACCGAGACGCGTGTCCGGACGGCGGGAAAAGAGAAAGACTCCGGCGATCGTCAGGATCGGTACGAGCGGTGAAAGATCCAGACTTAAAACCCGCACGATGAATGCGCTGCCGAGGTCGGCGCCGAGCACGCAGGATAGAGCGATGGCGGTGGAAACCAGCCCTTTGTTTTGCAGGCCCGCAATGAGGAGTGAGCTTGCGGTGGAACTCTGCAGAAGGGAGGCCAGTCCGAAGCCGGCGGCGAAGCCTTCGAAGCGATTGTTAAGCCGCGTGGAGAGCCACGTGCGCAGGTTGTCGCCGAAGGTGCGCAGAATCCCCGTCTTTACCATGTAGAGCCCCCAGACGAGGAGTGAAACCGCTCCGGCCAGCGATATCAGAGTCATCCCAGGCATGTGTTTTCCTCCTCCCGTCTTCGTAAGTTCTTGCTCCGGACGATCGCCGTCTGGAATCCCTTCTTGCCCCTAGGGTACGTCAACGCAGAAAGCCGCAAAAAGGCTTTTTCTATTGAAAGGTATAATGAACGCTTATGAGTCAGGGTTCCTGCATCTTTTTCGAGGCCGGAGATTATTCATGATCGTTTTCAATCACCTGCGAACCTTCGTTGCCGTTGCGCGTTTCGGAAGTTTTACTCGGGCCGCCTGGCAGCTTTGCATTACGCAGCCCGCCGTGAGCGGACATATCGCCGCTCTCGAAGAGGCGCTGGGGGCGAAACTTTTCAACCGAACGGGACGCGAGATCGTTCTGACCGATTCCGGCCGCGTGGTGCTCAAGGCCGCACACGACATCATGGAGCGGCTTGATCTGATGCAGCGCGAACTCGATGACATCACGACGCTCAAAGGGGGGACGATCCGCATCGGTGCATCGCGCATCATCGGCGTCTACCTGCTCCCGAAAATCGTCACCGCTTTTCGGGAGAAATTTCCGGAAATCGAGATTCAGCTCTCCATTCACTCCGCGCGCGCCATTGCCGAGTCCGTTCTCGAAAACGCCTTCGACATCGCTGTGGTAGCGGAAGGCGATCAATTTTTCTCCACGAATGTAGGCGTCAAGTCGATCGGAACGGATCCGCTCGTCGTCATTGCTTCACCCGCCTACGTACAACGCCATTTCGGACGCAACGAGCTTTCGGTCGAAGAGGTGAGCCGGGAACCGTTCATCCTTCCGGAAAGCACTACGGCTTCCGCTCAGAATCTTCGACGCGAGCTTGACAAACTCGGTCTGCACGTGAAAAGCACTATCGAAATTGGAGAGGCGGGCGGCATCAAGCGCGCCGTGGAGGAGGGGGCGGGACTCGCCGTCATTTCCCGATTTGTCGTGGAGCGCGAACTGGCTGAAGGACGCCTTGCGGAGCTGCAGATTGAAGGTTGGACGCCTCGCCGACAAATTCTCATGTTATGGCGTCACGATCGAAGATTCTCGAAAAGCACGGAGGCCTTCATGCGATTTTTGATGAAAAAACTTCGTGAGGAAGAGAATGCGGAGAGAAAAACGAAAAACTTGGCGACCGCCGAGACATAACGGTTTGTTATGTGTTGAATCAGAAGGTTCCATGGAAGAGAACGGCCAGGTTGCGAGAATGATCTCATATCACTTTTATCGCAACATCCAACCTTCTTTGGAGGACCCATGACCGCCAAAGTACAAGCAACCGCGGCGCCTTCGAGCGAAACCTATGATCCGCTCGACATGAACGCCTATTCGCTCAACCGCCTGCCCAAGCGCCCCCTTTCGGCCGCGGGCAAGTTCTTCCGAGTATGGGGGCTGCCCATTGCGGCAGTGCTCTTCGTCTGCACGGCGTATCTTTTCCAGTTTCCGATTTTGGACGAGCGCCAACAGATTATGTTCGGTTTGTTCGCCACCGCACTCTTTCTCTGGGTGTGTGAGGCCATCCCGAACTATCTGACTTCGATGCTTCTCATCTGCGGTCTCGTGCTCACCGGCATTCTGAAGGCAAAGCCGGCTATGGCCACCTTGGGCGACCCGGTCATTTGGCTGAACGTATCCGCCTTCATCATGGCGAGCGCCATGGTGAAAACTGACCTTGTCAAGCGCGTGGCGCTTTGGCTCATCCTGCGCTTCGGGAAGAACGCGAGTTCGATTTTCCTCACTTTCCTTGCGATCAACACGATTTTGGCCGCGTTCGTAAATGCTACGGCCGCCAAGGCGGCGCTCATGATGCCGATCTTCATGGTCGTTTCAGCGATTTACGGCGCTCCGGGAACGGACAAGACGAACAATTTCGCGCGCAACCTCGTGCTGCACAACCTACTCATGATCAACGCCACCTGCAACGCGTTCATGACGGGGTCGGGCGCCAATCTTCTCGGTGTTGCCCTCCTTGCCGGCGCCGGCGTTTCGATTTTTTATTTTGACTGGCTTGCCGCGGGTCTTCCTTTGGTGGTGGGCTTTGGCGTCCTCTCCTATCTGATCGGCGTTCGCTTTGTCTTTCCGCTCACTGAGGAGGACAAACAGCCGAAACTCTCGGGCGGACGTGAGGCGCTTGAGCGCGCCTATGAGGAACTCGGCGGTCTCAAAACCAACGAAATCAAGGCCGCGGTCGTGTTCCTCCTTGTGCTGCTCGTGTGGGCGACCGACAAACTCCACGGTCTCAATTCCACGATCGTTGCCATGCTCGGCGCACTCGTGATGCTTGCACCGCAGGCAAAAATCGTTTCCTGGAACGACGTCGACATCCCTTGGCACCTGATGATCTTCTCGGCGGGGGCTTATTCACTCGGAGCGGGTCTTAAGGCGACGGATCTGATGGCCGTGCTGACGACGCACCTCATGGATCTTCTCGGCATGGACACGATGAGCTACTTTGAGCTCTACGCCGTTTTGACCGGCATCTTTATCGTCAGCCACTTCATCTTCCAGTCGAAGAACATGCGCACGATCATCTTCATGCCGATTGTGATCGGCATCGCGCAGACGCTGCACATCGACATTCTGGCGCTGGGTCTTCCCGTCGCGCTCTGCATCAACGTTTGTTGGTCGCTTCCCTTCAACGCGAAGCCAAACGCCATGCTGTACGGCACGAACAAGTACACCATGGCCGAATCCTTCAAGTACGGCTTCGTGATGTCGGTTCTCTACTGGGTGCTTCTCCTTCTTGCGGGCGGGACGTACTTCCAGTGGTTAGGCATCACCCCGGGATTCTTCTAAGCGCTTGCGCTCATCTCTTCCGGACGGGCTCCGCAGTCGGTTTACGCTGACGGCGGAGCCTTTTGTTTTCGACGGTCCTGAGAAAGCCTTGAAGAGAAGGAAGATAGACGCAAGAAATTCCGTACAATGCAGGTTTTCTCAATTTCTAAAGGATGATGATGGAAAAGACCGAACTGACGCTCGAAGATTTCGGACGCGATTCGATCGAACGCATGGAAAAGGCTCTCGACCGTTTTGCCCGTGGGGAAGGTCTATGCGTGGTGGACGACGAGGACCGCGAAAACGAGGGCGACCTCATTTTCAGCGCCGAACATCTCACCGAAGAACAGGTGGCGCAGATGATCCGCGACTGCTCGGGGATCGTGTGCGTATGCCTCACGGAGGAGGCCTGCGACCGCATGGCGCTGCCGCCCATGGTCGAAGACAACACCAATACGCAGGGCACTGCTTTTACGGTGGCGGTCGAGGCCGCCGAGGGCGTGACGACGGGCGTGAGCGCGCACGACCGGCTTCTTACGATCAAGGCCGCTGCCAATCCCGAAGGGAAGCCTTCGGATCTGCGCCGTCCCGGCCACGTCTATCCGCTTCGCGCGCGAAAGGGAGGCACCCTCGTTCGCCGCGGTCATACGGAATCCTCTATCGACCTTTGCCGTCTCTCGGGCCTGCACGAAGCGGGCGTGCTCTGCGAACTCATGAACCCCGACGGCACGATGATGCGTTTGCCCGAAGTGGCCCGCTACGCGAAGGACCACGGCATGATGCTCATCTCGGTCGAAGACATCGTCGCCTACCGTCGCGCAAAGAGTCTCTGATGTTTTCCGCACCCGCCGCCCGACCGCTCGGGCGGCAAAGTGCGAGAATGAAAGGCGACATCAAACCTCATCCGACGCGAGATTCGGCATGCGAATCAAAGAGCTCTCCCAACTCTCCGGGATGGCCGCCTCGGCCATCCGTTTTTATGAGGACGAAGGACTTCTTCCTCCCGTCCGCCGGACGGACAACGGTTACCGCACCTACGGCAACGATCACGTGGAGCGCCTGCGCTTCATTCAGCGCTGCCGCTCGCTCGACATGTCGCTTGAAGACATCCGCAGGATGACGGGGCTGCTCTTTCAGAAGTTCGAGGCCGATCCCGACGAAGTGCACGACATCGTGGAGGAACAGCTCGCCGTCGTCGACCGGCGCATAGCGGAACTCAACCTCATGAGGGACGAACTTCTCGCTTTGCTCGGTCGCTGCCACCACGGTCACCATCACGCTTCGGGCGAAGTCTGCGGCGTGGTCGACGCGTTGCGTCACGAATCCTAAACCAAAGGCCATCCCGTGCCCAAGAACACCACCGAACTCTTCGGACTGCTGAGTTTCCTCGCGATCCTCGCGCTTTTTCTGCACTCCGTCTGGAAGTTTTCCCGTCGTTTCCCCAACGCCGACGAGCGTGCGCCCACGGGTGTCGACGGAGGACTTCTGCTTCTCATGACGGGTTGCGTCACGCTCACCGTATGGTTCGCCGCGACGATCGCAGCCCGCACGCCCCTCTACGCCCGTCTCTCGGACGGGGAACTCCTTTGGGCGGCGCTTCCCGAAGCGCTCTCTGCGCTTGGTTTTCTTTGGGCGTCGCTTCGCATCGTGACGGGACGGAAGCCCTCTGTTAAGACAGAGGTCGTGCTTGCGCTTCTTGCGGCGGGGCCTGTCGGCGCAGGTCTGCTTCCCTGGCTTCGAGGGGATGTGGAGTGGGCGTTCGCTCTTTCGATTTCGGCGTTCTCGCTCTGGGGCGCGTTTTATGCGTTGAAGAGCGTGCGCGCCCGCCACGTCTTCGGATGAGCAACAACTCAGTTTCCCGAATAAACAAAGGGCCTCGGCGAAAACCGGGGCCCTTTCTGCAATACGGCGTTTGAGCGATGCCTTACTCCTTCACTTCGAAGGTTTCCTCTTCGCTCAAAAGACCGCCGCGGATGACCTGGACGGGGCGTTGGCAACGGAATTCGAGCCAGGCGGTGGAGGGGGCGGATCCGTCTTCGTGCGCGTCCACGGCGCCCGAAAGCGGGAGCATGCCGAGCTCTTCGCGCTGGCAGATGTCGCGGGCGCGCTGCTGCAGGGCTTCGTTGATCTGCGTCGCGCGGACGCTGCCCGGCCACTTGAAGTCAAGTCGCCAGACGTTGCCGACGACGTTGGAGAGGCGTTCTTCGCGGCCCGCGAAATTGCGGCTTTCTTCTTGGATGGCCTGGCAACCCGTGAGGGCCGTGAGAGCGACAAGGCTGAGGAGAATCGGTGCGGTGAGGCTTTTGCGCATGACGTGAAAAAGTGGATTCGAAAAAGGGCGGCCTCGTCGCCGCCGGAACCCGAACATTGTACTTCGCCCGATCCCATTCGGGAGCGGCGCAATTGCAACGAGTCGAAAGGGAAGGGGCGGCGGGAGGAGTCGCCGTCCGCAGTGGAATCTTAGAGAAAACGAGGCTTGCCCGGAGAAGGAAGATCGTCTCGTAATCTATTGCAGCACAGATGAATGCATTGGCTCGAGCCGCGTCCGAACCCTTTGCGGGAGCGTCGATTTATAAGGAAACCTTAATTTCACCGAACTAGACTCCTTGGCCATAGAATCGGCCTTCCGAGCCGAAAGCGGGCGGGTGTTTGCCCGGCCGAAAACAAGAATTCACCCATACCTCAAAACAAAACGATACTCAATGAGCGCATTGATCGAAGTCTCGGGTCTCACCTGCGAACGCGGGGAAAGAACCCTGTTCGAGGGGCTTTCCTTCTCCGTGGAAGCCGGCACGCTCGTGCGCATTGCCGGTTCGAATGGCGCGGGCAAAACGACGCTTCTGCGTCTGATGACCGGGCTCATGCGCCCCGTTGAGGGCGAAGTCCGCTGGCGCGGCACGCCCGTGCAGAAGGCCGCGCAGGACTTCTGGAAGGAACTCTGCTACATCGGGCACCGCAACGGCGTCAAGGACGACCTCTCGGTCCTGGAAAACGTCCTCCTCAACGCCCGCATTGCTTCGCTTTCGGTGACGGAGGATGAGGCGCTCGACGCGCTCGAGGCCGTCGGTCTTTCGGAATTCCTCGAAGTCCCCGCCGGTCAGCTCTCGCAGGGTCAGCGCCGTCGTGTGGCGCTCGCTCGTCTGTGGCTCTCGCGCTCGGTGGCGCTCTGGGTGCTCGACGAACCCTTCACGGCGCTTGACGTCAAGGGCGTCGCTCGCCTTGCCAAACTCATCGGCGAGCACGTGGAGGAGGGCGGCATCGTCATGCTCGTCACGCATCAGGAAGTGTCCGTCGAAAACGCGCGCCTCATGGTGATCGAACCCGAACGCTGGTCGCCGAGAAAGCGCACGGCCGTCGAGGCGGCTCTCGACGACGAAGCGGCTCAGAACGCCGAACCGGTCTGAGGAGAGAAATCATGTGGCAGCTCTTTCTCACCATTCTCCGCCGCGACCTGATGCTTGCGCTTCGCCGCAAGTCCGACCTCGCTCAGGTGATCTTCTTTTTTGCCGTCGTCGTGACGCTCGTGCCCCTCGGCGTGGGCGCCGAAACGAACACGCTGCGCGCGATCGCCCCGGGCGTCGTGTGGGTGGCGGCGCTTCTTGCGGCCCTCTTGTCGCTTCCCCGCATCTTCGCGGCGGACTTCGCCGACGGCACGCTCGAGCAGATGCTCGTCGCCGCGGAGCCCCTTCCCGTGATCGTGTTTGCAAAGGTCATCGCGCACTGGCTCGTGACGGGCGTGCCGATGACGGTCTTTGCGGCCCTCTTCGGCGTGATGTTCGATTTGTCGCTCGACGTGACGCTCGTTCTCGTCGCCAGCCTCGCGGTGGGCACGCCGATTCTGAGCTTCATTGGCGCGATCGGCGCGGCGCTTACGCTCGGCCTTCGTGCGGGCGGGGTGCTCACGAGCCTCCTCGTTTTGCCGCTCTACATTCCGGTTCTGATTTTCGGTTCGGGCGCGGCTTCGGCCGTCGCCGTCTCTATGAGTCCCACGGCGCACTTCCTTATCGTCGGGGGCCTCACGCTCGCGACGGCGGCGCTGAGCCCGATGGCGGTCTCGGCGGCCCTTCGCATTGCCGAACAATGATTTCCTAACTCCTGGGTGAGCCATTTATGTCGATTTCGAGTCCTGAAGGCTTCTACCGTGCGGCGGGCAAGTGCGTCACGCCCCTCATGGTCCTCGGCCTCCTTCTCTTTGTCGTCGGTTTCTACATGGGCTTCTTTGAGTGCCCGATCGACTACAAGCAGGGGAATTCCTACCGCATCATCTTCATTCACGTCTCCGCCGCCTGGATGTCGATGCTCCTCTACATTCTGATGGCCGTCTGTTCGGCGATCGGTCTTCTGCGAAACAGCCGGCTCGCCTTCATCCTCTCGCAGGCGATGGCGCCGACGGGGGCTCTGCTCTGCTTCATCGCGCTCTTTTCGGGCGCCTTCTGGGGCCGTCCCACCTGGGGAACCTACTGGGTTTGGGACGCCCGTCTGACGTCGGCCCTGATCCTCTTTTTCCTCTATCTCGGCTTCATGGCGCTTCACACCGCGATCGACGACAAGCGCCGCGCCGACCGCGCCGCGTCCGTGATTTCGATCGTGGGCGTCATCAACGTGCCGATCATCTACTTCTCGGTGCAGTGGTGGAATACGCTGCATCAGGGCGCTTCGATCACGACCAAGGGTTCGTCCATGGCCGAAATCATGCTCTACACGCTTCTCGTCATGGTGGCGGCGGGCATGTGCTACGGGATGGCCGCCGTGCTCTCGCGCGCCCGAACGATCATTCTTGAACGCGAACGCCGCAGCGACTGGGCGCTCGAAGCTGCCAAGGGAGGCAAACTGTGAACTGGGCAAGCTTTTCCGACTTCCTGACCATGAACGGTCACGGCTTTTACGTGTGGTGCGCCTACGGGGCGCTCTTCATCGGGGTCGTCGCCGAGCTGATTTCTTTGAAGCGCCGCCGAGGGGCCATTCTCACCCGTCTGCGCCGCGAAGCCCGCAACCGCAATCTTGAAAAGGGGAACTGATCCATGGATTCCAAGACCAAAAAACTCGCCCTGATCGGCGCCGCCGTCGTGGTGGTGGGCGCGGGCGTGACGATGGCCCTTCAGGCCTTCAACGAAAACCTCGTCTTCTTCTTCTCGCCCACGCAGGTGGCCGCGAAGGAAGCCCCGGAAGGCCGCACCTTCCGCCTGGGCGGCGTCGTCGAACCGGGTTCGGTTGAACGCCAGAAGGACGGCGTGACGGTCACCTTCAAGATCACCGATACGGCGCAGAGCGTTCCCGTCCTCTACAAGGGGATTCTCCCCGACCTCTTCTCTGAAGGGCAGGGGGTCGTGGCGCAGGGCAAGCTTGATTCGGCCGGCGTCTTCACCGCCTCCGAAGTGCTCGCCAAGCACGATGAAAACTATATGCCGCCCGAGGCCGCCAAGGCGCTGGAAGACGCCCACAAGGCCGGGGTGGCGAAGAAGGCGGCCGAAGAGGCCGCCGCCAAGCAGAACGTCAAGTCCTAAGCGCCGCAGCTTCGGACACGACACCCATTTGGCGCAGGGTCGGCCCGTTTCGGGACCGGCCCCTTTTGGGATTGAGGGGGGCCCTGTTCAAAACCCTCCTCGGTTGAGTTTCCAAACTCTCTTTCATTCACCGGAGATACACAAGTGATTCCTGAAATCGGTCACTTTGCACTCATCCTCTGCCTGGCGCTTTCGATCGTCCAGGGGGTGGTGCCCCTCGTCGGCGCGGCCAAGGGAAACCGCGCGCTGATGGCGGTGGCGCGGCCCGCGGCGATCGCGAACGCCCTTTTCGGCACGATCGCGTTCGGCTGTCTGGCGTATTCGTTCTACGTCTCGGACTTCTCGGTCCTCAACGTGGCGAACAACTCCAACTCGATGCTGCCTTGGTACTACAAGATCGCCGCCACCTGGGGCAGCCACGAGGGCTCGATTCTCTTCTGGGTCGTGACGCTCGGTTGGTGGTCCGCCGCCGTCGCGTTCTCCGCCCGCAAGCTTCCCACCGAAATGACGGCGCGCGTCACGGGCGTGATGGGTTTGGTCGGCATGGGGTTCCTCACCTTCATGCTCTTTACGTCCAACCCCTTCCTGCGTCTCTTCCCGTCGCCCGCCGAAGGCGCGGACCTGAATCCTCTCCTGCAGGACCCGGGGATGGTCTTCCATCCGCCGCTTCTCTACCTCGGCTACGTGGGCTTCTCGGTGCCGTTCGCCTTTGCGATCGCCGCGCTCATCTCGGGACGCCTTGACGCCGCCTGGGCGCGCTGGATGCGTCCCTGGACGACGGCGGCCTGGATTCTTCTGACGCTCGGCATCGCGCTCGGCTCTTACTGGGCCTACTACGAACTCGGTTGGGGCGGCTGGTGGTTCTGGGATCCGGTGGAAAACTCCTCCTTCATGCCGTGGCTCACCGGCACCGCCCTCATCCACTCGCTCGCCGTGACGGAAAAGCGCGGGTGCTTCCGCATCTGGACGGTGCTCCTTGCGATCCTCACGTTCTCGCTCTCGCTCCTCGGCACCTTCCTCGTCCGTTCGGGCGTTCTCACCTCGGTGCACGCGTTTGCGACCGATCCGGAGCGCGGTCTCTTCATTCTCGCCTTCCTCATCATCGTGATCGGGCTTTCGTTCCTGCTCTTTGCCTGGCGCGCCCCGACCGTGGGCCTCGGCGGGAACTTTGGGATGATCTCGCGCGAATCGATGCTCCTCGTCAACAACGTTCTCCTCGTCGTGGCGATGGGCGCGGTGCTCCTCGGCACGCTCTACCCGCTCTTCCTTGATGCGCTCAACGCCGGGAAGATCTCGGTCGGGCCTCCGTACTTTGACGCGGTCTTCGGTCCCCTGATGCTCCCGCTCGTCTTCCTCATGGGCGTGGGGCCGCTCGCGCGCTGGAAGGAAGCCGATCCGAAGCAGCTCGTGAAGTCCCTCCTCTGGGCCATGATCGTTTCGATCGTCTTGGGCGCCGCCATTCCGCTTCTCATGGGCGAATGGAGCAACTGGGTCTTCGTCGGCTGCACGCTTGCCTTCTTCGTCGTCTTCGGCGCCGTCGAAGCCTTCCGTCAGCAGATCCGCCACGGCGAAGGCAGCGTCGTCTCGAAGCTTCTTCGTCAGCCGCGCGCCTATTGGGGCATGCACATCGCCCACGTCGGCGTCGCCGTCTTCATCATCGGCGTTGCGCTCGTCAAGGGCTATCAGTCCGAACGCGACGTGCAGATGTTCGTGGGCGAAACCGTGACGGTTGCGGGCTACACCTTCGAATTCAAGGGCGTCACGAGTACGCGCGGTCCCAACTATACGGCCGACCGCGGCGAATTCGTGCTCTCCCGCGACGGCAAGGTTCTCGAAACCCTGCATCCGGAAAAGCGCAAGTACTTCAGCTCGAACTCCATGCCGATGACCGAAGCCGCGATCCGTCACTCCATCACGGGCGACGTCTACGTGAGCCTCGGCGTGCCGACATCGGACGGCGGCTGGGTGGTCCGCGCCTATTCGAAGCCCTACGTGACCTGGATCTGGTGGGGTTGCATCATCATGAGCATCGGCGGGCTCTGGGCCGCTTCCGACCGTCGCTTCCGCTCGAAGAAGCGCAAGGACGCCAAGAAGGCGGTCGCCGCCTAACGGATGAATCGGGGCGGCGCAGGCCGCCCCAAGGAAACTGACATGAAAGCGAAATTTCTCATTCCCTTCGGCATCTTCATCGTGCTTGCCGGGTTCCTCTTCAAGGGCCTCTATCTCGACCCGAGAACCCTTCCGTCGGTCCTCATCAACAAGGAGCTGCCGCCCTTTGAACTGCCCACTCTGTGGGATCCCAACACAACCTTCAAGACCGAGGACATGAAGGGCAAGGTCTGGATGCTCAACGTCTGGGCCACCTGGTGCGTTCCCTGCAAGCAGGAACACCCCTACATGGTGAATCTCAAGCGCCGCGGCCTCAAGACTCCGATCATCGGCTTCGTATACAAGGACAACACGGGTGCCGCCGCACAGATGCTGAAGACTTCCGGCAATCCGTACGACAACGTGATCTACGAAACGAAGAACAAGGTCGGCATCGACCTCGGCGTCACGGGCGTGCCGGAGACCTTCATCATCGACAAGAAGGGCGTCATCCGCGCCAAGGTGAGTTATCCGATCCAGGACGAAATCTGGTTTGACCAGATGAAGCCTCTGATCGACAAACTGGAGGCCGAGTGATGAACGCGAAGTCTCTTTTTCTGACGGCGCTTCTTGCCGTTTCCGTAGCTTCTCCCCTCTGTGCGCGAGAAGCGGCGCCGACCGCCTTTGACCCGGTCGCGCACAAGCGCGTCGTGGAAGTCTCCGAGCAGCTGCGCTGCCTCGTCTGCCAAAACCAGTCGATCGCCGAATCGAACGCCGAACTCGCCGTCGACCTGCGCAATCAGGTGATCGAGCAGGTCAAGGCCGGCAAGACCAATCAGGAAATCGTCGACTACATGGTCGAGCGTTACGGGGACTTCGTTCTCTATCGTCCGCCCTTCAAGACGAGCACCGTGATCCTCTGGGTGGGCCCGGTCGTCCTCTTCCTGGGCGGTCTCCTCGCCTTCTGGATCAACCTGCGCCGCCGCAAGCAGACCGTTACCGAGAGTACCAAGCCCCTTTCCGAAGAGGAAAAGGCGCTCGCCGAACAAATGCTCGGCAAAGACAAGAAGGAGTAACCCGCCGTGCTCACCACGTTTATTGTCGTCGCCGTCCTCATGTGCCTCGTCGCCTGCGCGGCCGTGGGTCTTCCCCTCTGGTTCGGCAAGAAGGACGAGGGCGAAGCCAACCGCCGGGAGATGACGCTCAACATTCTGCGTCAGCAGGCCGAAGACCTCGAAGAAGACCGCAAGGCGGGCCGCATCGACGAGGACGAATATGAAGAGACGCGCCTGGAACTGGAGCGGCGCGTGCTCGAAGAGACGCGTCACGACGAAAAGGTCGAGGCGCAGAACCATTCGTCGCTCTCTCGCATTCTTGCGGTCGTGCTCGTCATCCTGATCCCCGCTTCCGCCGCCACGGGCTACATGGCGCTCGGGCGCTACACGGCGATGGACGAGCACTTCCTCGAAATGATGGAGGCGCAGAAGAAAACGTCGGGCGGGCATTCCGCCGCCGAAATGTCGCGCATCATCGATCAGCTGAAGGACCGTCTCGAAAAGAACCCGATGGACCCCGAAGGCTGGTTCATGCTCGCGCGCACCACGGCGTCCGTGAACCGCTTTGACGAATCCGTCGAAGCCTTCCGCCGTCTCTCGGAAATCGTCCCGAACAATGCCGACATCATCGCCGACATGGCCGACATGATGGCCGCCGCCAACGGCAAGGTCATCACGCCCGACGTCGAAAAGCTCCTCAACAAGGCCCTCTCGATCGATCCCGATCAGTGGAAGGCCCTCGCGCTTCTCGCGATCCACGCCTGGGACAAGGAACAGTACGCGCGCGCCGCGGAACTCTGGGAGCACCTCCTTCGCGTCGTGCCGCCGGAATTTCCGGACATCGAGCAGATCCGCGCCAACATCAACGAGGCCAAGCGCCTCGGCGGCGTGAACGACAACGTTGCGCGCATCTCGGGCGACGCCGAGGGCGGGAAACCCGCCGCCGCGCAGGGTTCCGCCCCCGCCTCCAAGACGCCGGTTCCGACCGTCAACGCCACGGCCGAATACTTCGTGGCGGGGACCGTCACCCTGAGTCCCGAATTGAAGGACAAGGTGAAGCCCGACGACGCCGTCTTCATCTACGCGCGTCCGGTGACGGGGTCGAAGATGCCGCTCGCCTTTGTTCGCGTGACGGTGAAGGATCTTCCCTACAACTTCGAACTCAATGAAAACATGACGATGGCGATGGGAGCCGAAACGATGGAAAACCACAAGGAAGTCGTGGTCGGCGCCCGCATCTCCAAGACCGGAAACTTCATGCCGCAGGCGGGTGATCTCGAAGGCGAAATGAAGCAGCCCGTGGCCGTCGGAGACCGGGGCATCGCCCTCATGATCAACGGCGTTCGCAAGTAACGCGACACAAACGCCGCTTTCAAGCCGTCCCGGATTCGTTCGGGGCGGCTTTTTTTCAGATTTGGGTAAAGTCAACCTGCGGCGTTGGGCGTTGTCAAACGAAAAACGGACCCAGCCGCAGGGAGCGGGTCCGTTTCGGGAGAGAGCGAAAAGACGCTCGACCTCAGCGGAAGGTCGTGAGCTTTCGTTCGAGTACGGATGCGACTCCCTCCATCAGGCCGTCAACGTCGAAACGGTCGAACCGCGTGTCTTCCTCGCGGAAGAGTCGGTTGTTCGTCGCGGCGGAGACGTCCACTTCGCAGAGCTTGACGCCTTCCCGGGAATATGCCGTCGCACGAATCATGAGTTCGGTGCGCGTGGGAAGGTTGAGCGTGCGTTTCTCACGTTTGGGCAGATCGTAGGGATAGATCCGTCGGACTTCCACGTTGATGTTTTCACCGTTGCGGGAAGTTCCGTAACGTAGGTACTCGAGGCTGTAGCGGACGGCTTTGCTGAAGGCGGAGCCCTGGGTTTCCTCGGGGAGGCTGTAGGTGAGGTGGATGTTGCCGTAGGGATGAGCCGGCTTGTTGAGCCAGGTGAAGCCCGCTGTCACGTAGGGAAGGGGAGAACGCTCGGAGCCGAACTTCTTGAATTCGACCGAGTCGTAGTTCCTGCAGGCGGGTATCAAAACGGGCTCTTCCTGCACTTTGTTCGCAAGACGCAGACTGATGAGCTTCGAGAGACGCTTGATGTGGTTGTTGACGGCGCGGCGAACGCTGCCGTCGTCGTTCACGAGCGTCGAATACTTCAGATTCGGCGTGACGAGGAATCCCGTTTCGTCATAATGAATGTCGGCGTAGACCTTGTCCTGACGGTGGATGATGTCGGCGCGAAGGGTGCCGTCGGCCTCTTCGCAGATCAGCCAGTCGTTGCGGTGGGCCGCCTGGATGACGGCGTTGCGGACTTGGGCGAGCGTTTTGTCGTTGTTTTCGCCGCTGAACTGCATGGGTTCGCGCTTGCTTGCGCAGCCGCTCACGAGAAGAGAACCGGCCAGGACGGAGGCGAGAAAAAATTTCGTCTTGTTCACTTTCTTGTCTCACAAAGTCTTGTTGAACAAGCCTCAAGAAACGAGGGTGTTTCACCGAGGTTCGTTGCCGGACTCTCTTATCGGACGCCCACAAGCTCCACGTCGAAGATGAGCGTGGCGTAGGGAGGGATGACGCCGGGATAACCGTCGGGACCGTAGGCGAGGTTGTAGGGGATGCGAAGGATGCGTTTGCCGCCTACGCGCATGCCGCGGATGCCGTATTCCCAACCCGGGATCACCATGCCGGCGCCGAGCGTGAATTCGATCGGTTCACCGCGCTCCACACTCGAATCAAAGACCGTGCCGTTGACGAGCTTGCCCGTGTAGTGAACGCTCACTTCCTTCCCGAAGACCGCTTCGTCGCCGCCCCCTTCGAGAACTTCTTCGACCTCGAGTTCGCCCGGAGCGGGCACTTCTTCGGCGGCGAGGAGTTCCACATCGAAGACGAGCGTGGCGTTCGGGGGAATCACGCCGCCCGCGCCGCGTTCGCCGTAGCCGAGGTGCGGGGGAATCGTGAGGGTGCGCCTGCCGCCCGTCTTCATGCCGGCAAAGCCCTGCTCCCAGCCCTGAATCACGCGGCCTTCGCCGAGCGTGAAGGTGAAGGGCTGACCGCGCGTAACGCTCGAATCAAAGACGGTGCCGTCCTCGAGCTTGCCCGTGTAGTGAACGGTGATGCGCATGCCGGGCTTGGCTTCGACGCCGTCGCCCACCTGAGTGTCGAGAATCTGCAGAGTATCAGTCATTGTGTTTTCCGAAAGCAAAGCGGTGCGCCTCGTGACGAAACGCCTCCGACTGTTATGACGGGGATAATCTGAAAATGGTAGCAGAGAACGTCTATGCGTCACGAAGAATCGGCACGAAACACGACGCAAAAAATCCCCGCGGGTCCGGAGGGCGACGCGGGGAAAAATTCTGAGGAGGCGCGGGAGCGCTCTCCTCAGGGAGACAACAAGCCGATTACTTCTTGCGGATCGTGAAGTTGTGGCAGCTGTTGCACATGAGTTCGGGTTCCGCCTTGTCGGCCTTGTGGCAGTCCTGGCAGTTCACCGCACCCAGGTGCGAGCGGTGCGGGTTGGGTTCGAGACCGGCCGTCTTCTTGGCGAGGTCTTCATACGAGCCGTGGCACTTCATGCACTGGTCCTTCTTCGCCCAGCCCGAAGCTTCGGGAAAGGCGGCGCCGTGAATTTCGGCGAGGGTCTTGCCGGTGGCGGCGTGCGCCGAAGCCGTGAAGGCAAGGCCGAGAGCGACCGCGAAAGCGGCGATAACGGTGTTTTTCATGATGAGAGTCTCCTAATGCGTCAGTTCTTCTTCGCGCGCTTGGCGAGTTCAGCGCCCGCGATGCGGCCGTAAACGAGCGCGGCACCGAGCTGCGCGCCGCCGGCGTAGTTGTGGAAGAAGATCCCGCCCGCGGAGTTGCCCGCAGCGTAGAGGCCGGGGATGCTTTCGCCGTCGAGATTCTGGATCTCGGCCTTGGCGTTGATGAGCGGACCGCCGAAGGTGGCCGTCATGCCGCCCTGGAAGGGAACCGCATAGAACGGCGCCTTCTTGATCGGGTGCGGCTTCTTGTAGGTGCAGGGCGGATTCATCTGATCGAGCGTGCCCTTTTCGACGGCTTCGTTGTAAGCCTTGACGATGGCCGTGACGCGTTCGACCGGAAGCTTCACCTGCTTGCAGAGTTCTTCGATCGTGTCGGCCTTGCCGTACGGGTTGTTCAGGCGGTCAAACTTCGGAATCACCTTGTCGAGCACCGAGCAGTCGCTGTCGACGATCACCCAGGCGTAGTTGTCGAGCGTCATCTGAGCGGTCGTGCGGGCCTTGATGACGTAGGTGTTGTTTTCGTCCATGTAGCGCTGGCCCGAGGTGTTGACCTGCACGCCGTAGCCCGAATTGAGCACGTCGGCGGGGTTCACGTGGGTCTTGCCGAGGATCGGACCGCTGTGGAACTGGTCCATGTTCACGAACTTCGTGTAGAGCGGCATCGTGAGCGAGATGTTTTCGCCCGTCGTCGACTTCGAGCCGCGAAGCACCATGCGCGTGGCCCAGCCGCCGATGTAGCGGTCGACCATTTCGGGGTTGGCCGAGAAGCCGCCCGTGCAGATGCACACGCCCGCCTTCGCGAGGAAGGACTTCTGGCCGTCCGGCGTGAGAACCTTGACGCCCGTCACGGCGAAATGTTCGTCGTGGAGGAGTTCGATCGCCTTGTGCTGGAAGAGGATGTCGATGCCGCGCTTCTTGCAGGCTTCGAGGAGCTTTTCAACGAGACGGCCGCCGCCCGTGATGCCTTCGCCCACGACGCGGCAGGTGCGGCCCAGGCGCGGATAGGGCATGGGACGGATCTTGCCGAACTTCACGCCGATGTCGGATTCGAGCCAGTCGATGCCGGCGGAGATGTTGTCCGTGTAGACGCGGTTGAGGATCGGGTCGCCCATCTGCTTGGAGACGTCCATCATCATCGCGTAGAAGTCTTCGGCCGTGTCGGTGATGCCCTGTTCCTTCTGGTGGCGCGAACCCCAGCCGCAGACGGAGCCGAGCGCGAAGATGGCGTTGCCGTCGGGACGGTCCTTCTTTTCCATGACGGCCACGCGGATGCCGAGGTCATGGGCGGTGATGGCCGTGATGAGACCGGCGGGGCCGGCGCCGAGAACGACGGCGTCATAAGCGTTGGAAGCCTTGGGAGTTTCGGCGGCAGCGGCGTTGCGGGTAAGGCCGGCGCCGGCGATGCCCGCGGCCGTGCCGAAGAGCCCGGTCTTCAGGAGACCGCGGCGGGTGAGTTCCTTGGACATAACGTGTTTCCTCGTTGGTTCGGACCGCTACGGGGGGTGAGGTCCGAAAAGGGTTGTTGCGGCGGGGCTTTCTGTCCCCTCCGATGACGCCGATCAGTATCGAGGAGAACCCTACGTAGGTAGACTTGCGAAATGTCAAAGGTCGGGATCTTCGGAGATCGGGGTTTTCGCGGGTAGGGGAAGCGAAACGCTGGCGGTGAGTCCGGGTTCGGGGGCGTTGCTTCGGAAACGAAGCGTCCCGGCGTGCTGCTCGAGAATGCCGCGGGCGATCCCGAGACCCAAGCCGAGGCCCTCGGGCTTTTCGCTCGAGACCGGCATCGTGAGGCGCTCGAGCGTCTCTTTTGTCACGACGGGACCGTTGTCGCGCACGTCGATCTCCACGCGGCGTCCGTCGTGCCGGACGGCGATCGAGATCTTCGGACTCGGCCCCTTCATGGCCGCTTCGCGGGCGTTTTTCAGAAGGTTCACGATGACGAGCTCGATTTCGAGTGCCGAAACCGAGACCGTCACGTTTTTGTCTCCCGTGATCGTGAGGGGAACGGGCGCCTTGGCGCCGCTCTGAAAGTGGGAGACGGCGTTTTGGAGGATGTCCGAGAGCGCCGTCGGAACCCGTTGGGCGCGGCGGTTTCTCGCGTAGGCGCGCACGCGCTCGACGATTTCCTTGGCGCGCGTCGCTTCGTCGGCGATTGCGTCGGCCGCTTCCGTCACTTCGGGAGAAGGATTCGTGCGCGCGACGAGCTTCACGAGTCCGCGGGCGTAGAGGCGGATCGCGGCGAGCGGCTGATGAAGTTCGTGCGCGAGCATGCTCGAGAGCTGGCTCACCATGGTGTTGCGCTCGAGAAAGAGAAGGCGACGCTCCTGTTCGGCCTCCTTTCGGGCGAGACGGCGCACTTCGAGAGTGCGCTTTTCGAGAAGGCGCTTCGTGTTCTCGAACTGCCAGAGAAAAAGAAGGGCGACGCCCAGAAAGATCAGGATGAAGGGGAAGTATTCCGCAAGGAAGCGCTTCCAGACGGGTTCGCGCAGATAGCGGTAGGGGCCCGTCTTCAGTGCCCGGAAGAGTTTGTCTATCGAGAGGTAGTCGGTCGCGACCGCCCAGCTGCGGCCCCGTTCGGTGGGCGTCATGCGCAAAAAGGCGAGCGTCGTCGCCGTCACGGCCTCGGGCGTGACGTGTGGAAGGGCCGCGAGCGTGTGCGCGGGATAGAGGTCGGTCGAGTGCACGCAGGCGCTCTTGCTCTTTTTGGGCGCGAGAATCCTGAGGTCTTCCGCTGCGCTCGGGTCGTTTTGAAGAAGTTCCTCCCAGGCGCAAAGCCGGAGGATCCCCGCATCGGCGAATCCGTAGCGGATGCGTCTGGCGATTTCGTGCGAAGCGTTCTGCGCGCCGATGAAGGTGCGCGACGAGAAGAAATGGTCCGGATCGTTTCCCGCGAGCGCGATCTCGCCCATGGCGATCAAATAGCCCGAAAACCCCGAGGGACGGTTGGCGATCAGATGGCTGCCCGCCAGATCGCCGATCGTCTGCAGATCGTCGCGGTCGCGCCGCACGAGAAAGGCGGAGCCTTCGTTTTCGTTGGCGTTGACGGAGCCCGGCCCGAGCGTCGTGACGATCGGTTTTGCGCCCGCGTCGGCAAGCCGCACGACGAGCCCCGCGCTCCCGAGAACGAGGTCCACGCGCCGCTCGCGTGCGGCGCGCTCCAGTTCCGGCACGGGCATCGAACGGAATTCCAGATCGTAGTCGGCCGTGAGCGGCGCCGCGGCCCGATGAAGCGCCTCCGTGATGTCGCGGCCGTCTTCGGTGAGCGCGAACTCCGTCACGCCCACGATGAGCTTGGGACGCTCCGACGCGGGCTTGGCGTAAACGAAGGAGATGCCGAGCGAAAGGGCGAGAAGAAGGGAGAGGACGGTTTGCATCATTCCCCGTCCGCCACAAGCCGCACGATTTCCGCCACTTCGCGCGGGGTGCGGACGCCGAGTTTGCGAAGAAGATTCGCGCGGTGCGCGTCGACCGTGCGCGGCGACACGCCGAAGCGCTCCGCTATGACGCGGGTGACGAGGCCTTCGGCCACGAGTTTCGCGACGCGCATTTCGCGATCCGTGAGCGTTTCCCAGCGCGCTTTCGCCTCCTTTTCTCCGGGGCCGCCGCGAAGCCGTTCGTGGTGCATGCGGCAGGCCTTTTCGACGGCGCGCAAAAGGCGCTCCTCGTCGACGGGCTTTTGAAGAAAGTCGACCGCGCCCTCGAGCACCGCGTAGACGGCCGTGTCGATGTCGCCGTGGGCGGAGAGAAAGACGACGGGAAGGACGTTTTCCTCGACCTTCAACTGATGCTGCAGTTCGGTGCCCGTGGCGCCGGGCATCTTGAGGTCCAAGACGAGGCAGCCCGGCACCTGCGGGTCGTCCTTCTCAAGAAACGAGAAAGGGCCGTCGTATGAGATGCTTCGCCATCCCTCCACCTTGAGAAAGAAGGTGAGCGCGCGGCGCAGAGCGGGATCGTCGTCGACGATCCGAACGAGCGACGTCTCCTGTAGCATTTCCTTCGTGAGGGTCATCGCGGAGTTCCTCAGAGCACGGTCACGACGTCGTTCAGGGCAAAGCGAGACTTCGGGCGCGAGGCGTTGCGGTCCTCGTCCGAACGGTAGCCGACCGAGACGCCCACGACCGTGTGGAAACCCTCGTCCCGGAAACCGAAGATGCGGTCGACTTCGTCCATGACGAGCCCGCCGAGGCAGGTGGCGTCGAGCCCCATCCCCGCAACGGACGTGAGAAACGACCCCATGGCGAGCATCACCTGCTCGTGCGTCCAGAGACGCGTCGACTCGGGCGTGCGGCAATAGGCGTCGACTGCGGCCTTGCGAAAGGCATAGAGCGCCTCGACGTCCGCCGCCGAATCGTAGCGGCCGTCTTCGGTTTCCTTGGCAAAGAGCTTTTTGAGGTGGTCTTCGTCCAAACGGTCTTTCGCCAAAAAGAGAATGACGAGAGGAGCTTTTTCGACGCGTTCGAGATTGAAGTCCTTCACGGCGGGCATCAGCCGGGCCTTGGCGTCGCGGGACGTAAGAAAGACGAAGCGCCAGGGCTGAATATTCACGGACGAGGCCGAAAGACGCAGAATTTCGGCGAGTTTCGCGATCGTCCGCCCGTCGATCGCTCGGGAGGGATCGTAGTGTTTGCAGGTGTATCGCGTGCGGGCGAGGTCAAGCATGTCCATGAGAAGCTCCTCTGTGGGAAAGAACCGAAGATGTCGAAGAAATTTGTACCACAACGAAGGAAGCGGTAGAGAAAAACCTGCACCCGGACGGCGTTTTCGCGCGTTCTTTCGCCTCTTTGCTTGACGGAGGGGGGCGCAATTGCGTAGTTTTTCTGACACACCCCTGTTCAATGAGGAGAATCGTAGTGACCCAATTTCATTCCACTAGGATGACCGTCCGTTCCGCTTTCCTGGCGGTGAGCGTCGCCGCGCTGCTCGCGGGCTGCGGTTCGATGAACCTCGGAGGCGACGCGAAGACCGAAGCCGCCGCCGATGCGGCGCCCGCGCAGGCGCAGCAGACGCCCAACACGATGACGGTTGCGGCGGCCGAGCGCAAAAGCGTGCTCGTCTGCGTCGTAGAGGACCCGAAGCAAAACGTCGAGGCGCTCGAGCGCGCCGTCGTCGAGGGCGTCAAGGCGACGGGCGTTACGGCGCGCGTCGTCAAGGCGGGCGACAACGTCTCCGCCTGCAAGGGACTCCTTACGTACGGCGTCGCCGTGAAGGACGGAAAGCTCACCGGCATGGTCTATCAGATGAACGAAGGCAACAAGGTCGCTCTTCGCGCCACCGGTCCCGCCAAGGACGGAAAGATGACGCTGCAGCAGGCGGCCACCTACGCGGCCAACTTCGTGCTCTACTGGCTCAATCCGAAGCCCGCTGCGGGGCAGAAGCCGGCTTCCTGAGAGAGAGCGTACGGGGCATGGACGAAGGAGCGCAGTCTTCCGCTCCAACCATCGGAATGCGAAAGGGAGAGGTTTTTCAGCCTCTCCCTTTTGCTGTGTTTGCGTTCGGCGGATCAGTGATCCGACTTGATGCCGGCCCCGCACATCGTAATGACGGTATCGGGCGTCGGTCCGTAGAGTTCGCAGTAGCGGCGATAGGCGGCGAGGTTCGCGGCCGTCGTGTGCTCGCAGTAGATCCCGCGCAATGCCAGGTCGCGGCGCGCTTCGAGGATCTTCTCTTCGGGGGCCGTCACGAAGCGGATGCCGTGTCGGCGGGCCATGTCGAGGATTTCATGACCGCGCATCGGAACGCCGATCGCGATCCCTTCGGCCATGGTGGGTTCGGGCGTAACGCGCACGGGTTCGTCGGAGCCCGCTTCCACGGCGCGCGCAAGCGGGTCGCAACGTTCGCTCTGCAGCGCGATGATCTGCGGAAAACGCTCGATCGCGCCCGAGGCCTCGAGGTGTTCGAGGGCCTTCACGGCGCCGATGAAGAGCGTGCCGTTTCCGACCGGAATCACGAGGTTCGCTGGCATGCGCCCGAGTTCTTCAAAGATTTCGTAAACGTAGCACTTCATGCCTTCGTAGAAGAAGGGGTTGTAGACGTGGTTCGCGTAGTAGGCGCCCTCGTCCTTCACCTTGGCTCGGCATACGTCGGCGCAGTGGTCGCGCGTTCCAGGGACGACGTTTGCCACGGCGCCGTGCGACTCGATCATGCGGATTTTCGAGGGACTCGTTCCTTCGGGAACGAAGATTTCGCAACGGATTCCCGCGCGCGCCGCGTAGGCGGCGACCGCGTTCCCGGCGTTGCCGCTCGAATCCTGGACGCACGACTTAACGCCGACCGTCTTCATGTGGGCGACCAGGGTCGCGGCGCCGCGGTCCTTGAAGGAGAGCGTCGGCATCGTGTAGTCCATCTTGAGAAGAACGTCGTCGTCAAAGGGAACGAGGGGCGTGAGACCCTCGCCCATGGTGACTTCGCGCCAGGCGTCGCCTTCGAGTGCGAGAAATTCGCGGTAGCGGAACTGGCTCCAGGTCTTGCGGTCGATTTTGGCTTCGTCCCACTTCGGGGGCGTGAAGTCGAGTTCGAAGAGCCCTCCGCACTCGCAGGCGGGCGACAGGGTGGTGACGGGCGTGCGCTTGCCGCACTTTGTGCAGACAAAGGAAAGTTCTCTCATTCCGGCATCTCCGCGATCGCTTCAATTTCCACAAGGCACCCGAAATGGAGTTCCGTCGTCGAGACGACGACGCGCCCGGGCTTGTGCTCGCCGAAAAACTCGGCGTAGACCTCGTTGATCGGGCCCCAGTACTTCACGTCGGGGGTGTAGACGCGGCAGAAGACGACGTCGTTTCGCGTCACGCCCGCCTCCTTGAGCACGCGGTCGACATTGTCGAGCGCGAGGCGCGCGTGGTCCTTGATGCCGCCCTTGGCGACTTCGCGCGTGTCGGGGTCGATCGAGAGCTGACCCGAAACGTAGAGCATCCCCTTCGAGATGACGCCCGCGGTGTAGTGGCCCTTGTTTTCTCCGCGGAAGGGAGGACGAACGAATTCCATGAGACTCTCCTTTGAAGTGCGCCCGGTTGACGGAGGGCGCAAAAAAAAGTGCGCCGCACGGTTTTGCGTGCGACGCACCCATTGTAGCGGCGCCTTAGGCCGGAACGAAAGCCTTGACCGCAGCGGCTTCCGCTTCGAGGTCCGCGACGTTCTTCGCGATCCCCGCTCGGATGTCGTCGGTGAGCGCAAGGTCCTTCACGATTTCATAGCCCCCGTTCTTCGTGATGCAGGGGAAGCCGAAGACGAGTCCTTCGGGCACGCCGTAGGAGCCGTCGGAAGGAACGCCCATCGTCACCCATTCGCCGTTGGAGCCGAGCGCCCAGTCGCGCATATGATCGATCGCGGCCGAGGCGGCTGAGGCGGCGGAACTCGCGCCGCGTGCCTGAATGATGGCGCTGCCGCGCTTGGCGACGGTCGGCATGAAGTCGTTTTTGACCCAGGCGTCGTCGACAAGCTCAAGGGCGGGACGGCCCGCGACGGTCGCGTGCGTGATGTCGGAGACCATCGTGGGGGCGTGGTTGCCCCAGACGCAGAGGTGACGGATGTCGGTCACGTGCGAGCCGGTCTTCTGCGCGAGCTGCGAGAGGGCGCGGTTCTGGTCGAGGCGCAGGAGGGCCGAGAAGGCCGTGCGCGGCAGATCCGGGGCGTTGAGCATCGCGATGCGGGCGTTCGTGTTGCAGGGGTTCCCGACGACGAGCACCTTCACGTTGCGGGAGGCCGATTCGTTGAGGGCTCGGCCCTGAGTTTCAAAGATCGAGGCGTTCGCTTCGAGGAGGTCGGCCCGCTCCATGCCGGGACCGCGCGGACGCGCCCCGATCAGAAAGACGTATTCGGCGCCGTCGAAGGCTTCCGCGGGATCACGCACGGCCTTCATTTCGGCGAGCGTCGGGAAGGCGCAGTCGTCGAGCTCCATCATGACGCCCTTCAGAGCGGCCGAGCTCGTCGGGTTGGGGCGCTCAAGGAGCGTGAGCGACACGGGTTGGTCGGGGCCGAGCATGGCGCCCGAAGCGAGGCGAAAGAGAATCGAGTAGCCGATCTGACCGGCGGGACCGGTGACGGCGATGCGGACGGGTTGCTTCATGTTGCTCTCCTAAAAAAATCGGATTATTCACAATCGGCGGCGTGAAGCTTCACGACGAGCTGTCGGAAAAGCGGCGTCTTCGCAGGCGAACGCCGGTCGCCGTAGTGCGTGTGCAGAAGGTCGTGCGCGAGACGGCTGCCGGGCGTGCCCAGGTACTCGCGGTAGAGACGCGCGACGTCCGGATTTTCGTGCGAGGACTTCACCGCCATCGCGGCGTCTTCGTCGTAGACGGCTTCCTGACGAACGGGAAGCGTGCGGCTCCATGCGGGACCGCGGTTCGTGCCGCCCCCGCCGATGCAGCCGCCCGGACACGCCATCACTTCTACGAAATGGTAGGGCGATCGGCCTTCTCGCACAAGCTTCAGAATGCGGTCCGCCTCGCGGATGCCGTAGACGACGGCGACGCGGAGTTTTCCGAATTCGTCGGTTTCGACGGTCGCTTCCTTGGCGTTCTTTAGGCCGCGAACAGGCTCGAACGCAAGGTGCGCCGTGCGGGGACCTCCCGTCAAGGCCGAGACCGTGCGAAGGGCCGCCTCCATGACGCCGCCCGTCGTTGCAAAGAGCTGAGCCGCGCCGGTCGCCTCCGTCATGAAGGGAGAGTCAAAGGCGGCGGGCGCCAAGGTCTCGGGCGTGAGGCCGTGCCGCATAAAGAGCGTCGCGAGTTCGCGCACGGTGAGCACAAGATCCACGTCGGGCCCGCCGCCGCGGGAGAGGGCGGGACGCGCGGCCTCGTCCTTCTTCGCCGTGCAGGGCATGATCGAAATCACGCGGATGCGGTCCTTCTTGATCTTGAGCGCCTTGGGAAGCCACGTCTTGGCGAGCGCTCCGAAGATCCCCTGGGGCGAACGCGTCGTGGAGATGTGGTCGATCAGATCCGCAGCCGACTTTTCCACGTGGTTGATCCAGCCCGGGCAGCACGAGGTGAACATCGTGTCGGGGCGGTCGAGCCGGTTTTCACGCTTCATTTTTTCGAGGCGCTCGATCAACTCCGTTCCTTCCTCAAGGATCGTCACGTCGGCCGACCAGCGCGTGTCGCAGACGAGGTCGGCGCCGAGCTTCTTGAGGCCGGCGACGAGGAAGCCCTCGAGATTCTCGCCCGCGGGGCGTCCCATGGCTTCGCCGATCGTGAAGCGCACGGCCGGGGCGATCTGCACGACGGTGGTGACGGCGGGATCTTCGAAGAGTTCGAGCGCACGCTCGCCCTGATCCTTCACGGCGATCGCGCCCGTCGGACAGACGAGCGAGCACTGGCCGCACTGAATGCAGCGGTCGGACGCGCCCCAGGGGGCGCCGTCAAAGCCGACGGCCGCCCCCGTGCCGAAACCTTCGAGCGTGATGGCGCCCACGCCCTGAACCTGACGGCAGACCTCGAGGCACCGCAGGCACCGGATGCACTTGTCGGGCGTGAAGGTGAGGGCCGGAGCCGTCGCGTCCGTGCCGTGACGCCCGACGTATCGGCCGGAGAGGCGCGAGACGTCGAGTCCCACGGTCTTTGCGACCGTCTGAAGTTCGCAGTCGCCGTGGCGCGGACACTCCGAACAGCGCTCGCAGTGGTCGGCAAAGAGAAGTTCCGCCTGCAGCCTGCGCATAGAGCGAAGCTGCGTGCCCGTCGTGCGTACGCGAAGTCCCTCCTTCATGCGCGTGTCGCAGGCCGTGACGGTGCGCGTGCGGTCCTTCTCCACGATTTCTACGAGACACATGCGGCAGGTTCCCGGACGATGGTGAAGGGCCGCGAATTCACAGAGCGTCGGAACGAAGACGCCTTCGCGGCGGGCCACCTCGAGAATCGTTTCGCCTTCCGTGAAGCGGACGGGGAGGTCGTTCAAAAAAGCTTTCATTTTTTTCTCCCGTCAGTCTTCGAGTTCGCTCTTTCCCGGAATGGGGCGGAGCGTGGAAATTGCAAAAATGCGGTAGCAGCGCATGCAGCGGTCGGATTCCGTCAGGGCGTCGTCGCAGGAAAACCCGCGTTCGGCTTCCTCCCACGAGGACTTGCGCACGTCCGCCGCGAGATGCGTCTGCTTTTGTCTGGGAACGAGCGGCACGTCGCGGTGCGGTTTTTCGCCTTCGAGGAGTTTCGCCTCGCGGATCATGGCGCTCATGCGCTGACGCGGAATAAAGCCCGTCGCGTGGGTCATGAGGTATTCGTGAATCGAATTTGCGGCGATTTCCCCCTGGGCCATCCCCCAGATGAGGCTCGTAGGACCCGCGGCGGCGTCTCCCCCGGCGAAGACCCCTTCGCGACTCGTTTGGAGAGCGTCGTTCACGACGATCGTCCCGCGGCGCGAGAGTTCGATGCCGTCGGTCTCCGAGAAGACCGAGGTGTCGGTCTTCTGGCCGATCGCGGCGATCACCGTGCTGCAGGGAACGACGAATTCGCTCCCCTCAATGGGTTTGACGGAGCGGCGCCCCGACGCATCGGGTTCGCCTTCGCGCATGCGGATGAGCTTGATCCCGGTGACGCGCCCGTCTTCCGTCAGAATTTCCACGGGCGCCGTGAGGAAGGCAAAGTCGATGTCTTCTTCCGTGGCGGCGGTGATTTCCTCAGGGTCGGCCGGAGCGGAGGCGCGCGTGCGGCGGTATGAGACCGTGATTTTTCCCGCGCCCTTCAGGAGGCGCCGCGCGGTGCGGCAGCAGTCCATGGCGACGTTGCCGCAGCCGACGACCACGATGTCGCCTTCGAGCGACGGCGTTTCGCCGCGCGACTGTGCATGCTCGACGTCGACGAGAAAGTCGAGTCCCTTGAGATATCCCTCGGCCGAGGTGTCTTCATCGGGGAGGCCCAGATACTGCCCGAGGGCGCAGCCGATCCCGAGAAAGACCGCCTTGTAGCCGCGGTGAAAGAGTTCGTCGATGTTGAAGTCGCGCCCGAAGGTCTGTCCGAACTTGTAGTTGCCGCCAAGCCGCGTGATTACGTCCGTTTCGGTTTCGAGAAGCTTGTTGGGGAGGCGATAGGCGGGGATGCCGATGCGGGCCATCCCGCCCGCGTGCGCTTCCTGCTCGAAAATGTCGACGCGGTAGCCGCGGCGAAGAAGGTGGTAGGCACAGTTGATGCCCGCGGGTCCGGCTCCCACGATCGCGACGGACGTCGAAACGGGCGATACGGGGCGCTCTTCCTTCGGAAAGAAGTCCTCGATCGCGGCGCCCGCGTTGTCGGCCGCGTGGCGCTTCAATTCCTTGATGCCGACGGCGGAGTCGATCTGGTTTCGCAGACAGGCCTTTTCGCATGGGCGCACGCAGACGCGCCCGCAGGAGCCGACAAGCGGATAGTGGCGCAGGAGCACCGTCGTCGCGAGTTCGGGATGGCCGTCGCGGATGTAGTCGATGTAGCGCGGAATGTTGACGTGCGAAGGACAGGCCTCGATGCAGGGCGCGGTCGCGACGGCATAGAAGTCGCGCGTCGTTTCGGGCATGGCCGGGGCGCGCCGCAGCATCTCGGGAAAGTATTCAAGCGCGCCCCAGAGGGGTTCGGGCGCCGTCTGACCGATGCCGCAGAGGCTCGTTTCGCGCATTTGAAGAAGAAGGGCGCGGATTCGGTCCCAGTCGACCGATTCGCCTTCGCCGCGCGCCGCCTTCTCAAGCGCCTCGTCGATGAGGATGGTTCCCATGCGGCAGGGCGTGCAGCGACCGCAGGAGAGGCTCTTCGCACGGGCGTAGTACTGACGCAGAAATTCCGCGAGCGTGACGCGCAGGTCGAACATGAGAAACCCCTGCGGGCCGGCAAATCCCGCCACGGGGTTTCCTTGATTGAAGGTGAGAAGCGTCTCGAGGGGGAGCTCGCTTTGTGCGCCGTCGGGAGCTCGGCGACGGTAGTCGTACACCTTCCCCTTCCAAACGCCGTAGATGAGTTCGTCCATAAAAAGGTCTTCCTTGGCGGATCCGATGGTTCTGTCACCCCGTCCGTTCCCGAAGCGGGAGGGACGTAGAACTTTTTATTTATAGAATAAATTCTATTTTAATGGAAAATTTTCTATCTCGGGGCGTGGAACGTCCCGCCGGAGAAAATTTTCGAAGCCTGATGAGTCTAGCGGGGAGCGCGGATTTTGTCGAGCTCCTTTTTCTGCGTTCCTCTCGATTGTGTGGCGGTTCGAACCTCGGCAGGGGAGGATGCAAAGCGTTCGGAAGGAAGTATGTCGTCAAAATGGGATAGACTTGACGGGACGGATACAGAAAAAATTCTAGACAAGAGCGACGCCATGCATCCCATTCTGCTTTCCTACGTTCCCGTTGCCGACATGATCGCGCGCACCTTCGGAGAAGACTGCGAGGTGTTGCTGCACGACCTCACGACCCCGCAGCACTCCATCGTGCACGCCGCCAACAACCGTGTCACCGGCCGGCGCCTCGGCGAAAGCTTTCGCAATCTCGTGCAGAAGGCTCTTTTCAGCGGCGACGCGGCCGAGTCCTTCGTGGCGAACTATTACTACGAGCACGAGGGGCGGCTCATCCGATCCTCGTCGCTTCTCATCCGCGGCGAAGAAGGAAAGCTGATCGGCGCGATGTGCATCAACGTCGACTGCACGCACCTGCGCGAAAACATGCGCTGGCTGCGCTGCGCCATGCCCGACTTCGACGAGGCGGGGCTCGCGCGGGCTTCGGCGCGAAACGCCGAGACACCCGTCGAGGGCGACCGAAACGTGAAGGAAATGGTCTACGACCTCATCGACAAGATTCTTGATGAAGCGCGCGAGACCGACACCAAGGAGCGGCGCATCGAAGTGATCCGCTTCATGAACGAGCGCGGGATCTTCTTGATGAAGGGGGCTCTCGAGCGCGTCGCGGACCGTCTCGGGATCTCCAAGGTGACGGTCTACAGCTATCTCGACGAAGTGCGGCGTCGAGAATAAAAGGAAGCTCCTTCGCTACAAAAGGTGTTTGGGGCAAAAGGAAAACCTAGGAGAATTCGATCGAAATCGTCAGGTACGCCGTGCATTCTCTCTGCGTTGCCCAGAAAAAATTCACGCAGTTTTCGTCCTAGAGTCCGACGCGAAGAACTGCCAAGGGGTCGAGTCCGTAATGGCGGAACCAGGGCATTGATGTTGTGTTCGTGAGGGATGCGTCGGTCTATTCCGGATACTTGATCCATTTTCCGGCATGGAGCCGCACCCAGTGGACGCCCGCAAAGCGCACGACGCTCGCGTTGGCGTTCTGCGAGACGGGCCAGGTTTGCGGAAGATCCATGAGGATCTCGTCGACCGCGGCCGAGGCGTCGGCCTCTCGATCGCGGTAGACGCCGCTCGTCGCCGTACGGGCCATGAGTTCGGCGAGCGCCAGGTAGCTCGTCGGCGCTTCGATTGTGCGCAGGGCGCCGTCGAGCTTCAGACCGAAGAACTTCACGAGAACGGGAACGTTCGTGATCTTAGGGCTCGGAATTTCGCGAAGCCTCGCCATCTGGATCTTGTCGCCGCGTACCGCCGCGCCGTGTTCGGGCACGACGATGAAGAGCACCGGACGGCCGCTCTTTTCGATACGGTTCATGATGCCTTCCAGGTCGTCCAACAGGCTCTTCGCGAGCGGCGCGTAGTCGAAGGACTTCGCGGAGCCGGGCGCGCGGTTTCCGTCGTGGAGCGCCACGAGATTGAAGAGCGACACGGTTCTCGACGCAGGCCTGGAGGAGAGGTCCGAGAACCACTGGTTGAAGACGTCTGCGTCGTCGTAAACGGGCGAGCCGTCGAAGGCTTCGTAGCGGACGTGAAGCTTCGTGAGGTCGTTGAGGGCGGGTGTGAGCCCCGCCAACTCGCGAAGAGACACGAGATAGTTGTCGAACCGTCCGTTGTGGTCGAGATAAAGGCGGTTTTCCCACCCGGCCGCCGCAAAGCGGTTGAGAAGCTCGCACTGCGGACGGCGCTCGCCGTAGAGGGCCGAATGCGGGGGCTGTCCGCAGGCGGCGGTGAGCAGGCGAAGCGTCGCCGGTCCCGAGTATGACGTGGCCGACGAAAAGCCCGCGAAGCGCACGTCGAACTTCGACCAGACGTTGTGGCGGTCGAGTCCCGTAGCCGCGAGATCGTCGTTCGAGAGCGAGCAGATGTTGACGACGGCAATGTCGAAGCCCCCCGAAACCGTTTCGGGGATCGCCTCCGTCGGGAGGTTCGCGACGCGATTTACCTCTTCTGAGAAAAAGGCGGTGAGCCACCTCTCGACGTCTTCGCCCGTGCCGTTTGCGGGTTGCGGGGGTCGGAGCGGGTCGGCCGCCGTTTCGCTTCGGGCGACGGATGCGCTTTCGGGTGCGGCGGCGATTTCCCGGGCGGACGCCTCCTTTTCACTCGGCGTCGCCCAGGGGACGAGCTGCGGGAAGGCCGCGACGACGAGGCCGATCACGGTAAGGGTCGAAAAGCGGATCCAGCGGCGCAGAAAGAGCCACGCGACGATCCCTGCCGCTAGCCAGGCAAGGATGACGGGATTCACGGCGTTGACGACGAAGTCGAGCAGAAACGAAGCGGTGAAGTCCGTGAGGTTGTGCGCGTTGGCGCGGATTGCCTCGGGCCCGGGAAGCCAGCTTTCGTGCCATAGGAGTGCAGCGGCCGCGAGGGCGCCCGCGAGATTTCGCGCAATGTCGAGCGCGCGCGTGCCGATCGGGAGCACGACCGCCGCGAAAAGGAGCGCGTTGTAGGCGGGCTCGAGGTTCAGGTAGCCGAAATAGGCGAGCGCGAACTTCGCAAAAAAGTACACGTTGAACCAGCCAGCGCCCTTCCAGACCGTTTCAAGCGGGGCGTCCGGGGAAATCTTTGGGGCTGTCATTTGTCGTCGGAAGCTTTCATCGCAACGGAGTCAGGGGAAAGCTCAAGCAAATCGCTCAAACGATATTCGCCGGAGACGGCGCGGCGGCCGATGAAGAGCCAGCGAAGCCGCGCAGCGAAGCGGGAGAGCCGCGGAGCGAAAAAATATCCCGCAGCGAAGGCGAGGATAACCGCAATCGCAAGGAAGTGGGGAGGAAAGAGGATCGGTGGCATGTGTTATTTCTTCCAGAGAAAATCGGCCGGTGTCGGTATGATGGGGTTGGGGCGCGGCGACGCGTCGTCGGTCTTCGCGACATCTGTTCGCAGGGCGAAGGTTCGCCGTGCGGTTTCGCCCGTCGGACTTTCGCGAAAGGTTTCGATCGCCCGCAACTCCGATAGGATGTCGGCCGTTTCGAAGACGAGGGAGTAGTGGGCGAAGAGTTCCGCGGGTTCCACCGCAAAGCAGCGCTCAAGCGCCAATTCGACGTTTGCGGGGTGCGAGCCGTTCAGAAACACCGCGCAGCGGCGTCCGGCCGCGCAGGCGATGTCGCCCGCGCGCTTGGGCTGGAAATGCTCGAGACAGTCTTCGGGGTTGAGCGTCCCGGCGGGCTCGAGCGTGACGAGCGTCCCTCGGTTGAGGGGAACGAAATTCGTCTCGCTGAAGGTAACGAGCCGCCGCACGAGTTCGGTGAATTCGTTTCGATCGAGCACGCCCCTTGCGTGCGCCGCAAGGACGAAGTCGAGCGACGCCTCGAAATCTTCGGGGAGAACGCGCGTGAAGACGGCGTCGCGCATCTGCGCGAGCGTCATTCCGATGAATTCGATCCCGGCCGAGGTTTCGAAGACGACGTTTGCGCCGCAGCCGAGCAAAAAGGCGAGCGACGTCGCGCGCACGGGCGCTTTGTCGGGGACGACGATGAGCTTCAGATGTCGGCCGCGCGTCTTGCGAAGCGTGTAGAGGGTCCTTGCGAGCGGCGCGAACTCCTTCGCGCTCTCGAGCGAAAAGACGAGCGTCGCCGCGCTCGCGCGCCGTCCGATGCGCTCGAGCTCTTCGTTGTCCGCGACGGGCCGGAGATTGAGAAGGCCGCTCGTGCGTTCGTTAAGTTTGGCCGAGGCGCTGTAGACGAGGTCGGCGTCTTCGAGGACGGCGTGCTCCTCGTCGGCCGCCTCCGGGGCGGCGTAGCCCGCGCCGTCGCGAACGAGCGCCGTCTCGAACTGCCCCGTAAAGCGGTGCAGTCCGTACCAGAAGCGTGCCTGCCAGAGGAAGCCCTCCTTCTTTTGCGTCAGCTGAGCGAGGCCGCCGAGACGGTGCCGGAAGGAGAGAAGGCGATAGAGGAACGCCTCGTCCCCCGGGGCGCTTCCGTAGAAGACGAGGAGCACGATGTGATTCCCCTTCTCCGCGGCCGCGGCAATTCGCGCGAGCCGGTCCGTGAGGGCGCGCTCGTCGCCGAGCGCGACGGCCGAGGCCCGACATAAGAGGAGGATCGTCTGCGGGGTGTCAAAGAGGTTCGAGAGCGCCTGCGCGAGGCCTTCTAGCGGCCAGACGTAGTAAGGAAAGCGAAGCCTGTGGATGCGGCGCACCTTCCAGGTGAGGCTTTCCTGAAGGTCGGCCGCGTGCTCACGGAAGAAATCCCGAACCTTCTTCCTTTCCCCGTCGTCGCGACGCACGAAGAGAATCGGGGGACGTTTGCCCTCACGGAGGCGACACCCGAAGAGAAGCGGCACGGCCTCCTCGATCGACGTCGCGCACACGACGCCCACCGAGCCCGGATTGAGCGTGCGGCGGCTCTCGGCGAGTCCCTTGAGGGGGAGTTCCAGACGGCGTTCAGGCATGACTTCCCTCCTCCATCCTGTCGGCAAAGGGCGAGGATTTTCGGACTTCCTCCGGCTCGTAGCGGACGGTAAGGTTGCGCCCGAGGCACTTGGCTCGGTAGAGTGCGAGGTCCGCCTCGCGCACGAGCGTAAGGATGTCCTTTTCCGCCCAGTGTTTCGTAGAGGAGGAAATGCCGATCGAGACGGAAAGGGGCGAAGGCGCCTCGCCCGTTTCGCTCACGGACGCGTCGGCAAGCGAAATCCTTCGCATGCGAAGCCGGATGCGCTCGGCCATGTTGTAGGCGACCTTCGCCGTGACGCCCGTGAGGAGAAGACAGAATTCTTCGCCTCCGTAGCGGTAGACGACGTCGTTTTGCGCGATGCAACCGCGGATCTGCTCTCCGAAGCGCTTGAGGATTTGGTCGCCGAAGAGGTGTCCGCGCGTGTCGTTGACGCGCTTGAAGTGATCGATGTCGATCATGAGCGCGGCGGAGTTGGCCGGCAAGTTGTCGGCCTTTTCCACGAGCGCCTCAAAGGCGCGCCGGTTGGCGAGTCCCGTGAGCGGATCCTTGTTGGATTCGTTGAGGAGCTCGTCGTACTGCGAAGTGAGCAGACTGAGGGACGCGCGCTTTTGGTGCAGCATCTTGCAAAAGTGCATCAGCCACTCGACGACGTCGTTGATTTCCTCGATGCGGGAGCCTTTGGGCATCTTCGGGAGCTTGTTCGTCTCGAGGAAGCGCCGCATTTCCTCGCGCAGTTCGCCCAACGGGCGAAGCACCCAGAAGGCGGCGAGCGCGATCGCCGTCGCCATCGCCATGGCGAGGAAGACGGTGACGGAGAAGGAACTGAAGAGGCGGTCGTTGAAGCGCGTGATCTGGTCGATGAGTCCCAGTCGATTCGACGCTTCCAGTTTGGCGTAGACGTGACTGAGGTTTTGGGCGTCCTCGTTCATCGCGTCGGCCTGCGCGAGAAATTCGGTGCGCGCGGCGTCGAGCGCGTCGAGCTTCGTCCCGAGCGTGCGGGGCAGTTCGCGCATGGTTTTGCAGTAGGAAAGGAAGGCGGTCCGTCTCTCGTCGTCGGACGGCCGGTGCGCGGCCGTGCAAAGTTCTCGGGCGGCGCTTTCGAGCACTTCAAGGTGCCGTCGGTGCGGAGCCGGACGATCGAGATGCTGCACGATGGGTTGCCGCAGGTCGATCAGAAGGTTCGTCGAGGCGTTCGAGAGTCCCGCGGCGACACCAGCCGCCGCCAGAAGGTCCTGGTGGAAGGCGTTGAAGTCGACGTTCACCTCGTTTCGGCGCGCTTCGTACTCCTGACGAAGCGACCAGGTTTTCTGGAGGCTCTCGATCAACCGCTGCGTCAGGGGCTTCACTTCGTCGTGCTGCTCGAAGACCGTTTCCGTGAGGAGTCCCCAGTTGTTTACGTAGGCCGTGCGGGCGCGTTGCGGATTCCCCGCATAGACGAGGACTCGCAGCGACTTACTCAGATAGTGCAGATTGATGGAGTTTCGCTGCGCGAGCACGACGTCCTTGAGGGTCTGTTCCTCAAGTTCGTGCGCGAACGTCTGAATGCGCCCGCTCATGTTGAGGCCCACCGTGAGGAAACCGATCATCATGAAGAGCAGCGTCGCCATGATCGGCAGCAGGAGCCGCCTGATGGGAACGGTCTTCCTTCCCGCGGACGTTTTGCTTAAGCTTTCCATGGAGACCCTCAAAAACTGAAGAAAGGTAAGAAGCGGATGATGAGATCCTGAAATTTGCCGTTGGACTGCAGCTTGTGAAGCGTTCGGTTCACGCCTTCGATCAGAGGTACGTCCCCGCGCTTGGCCGCGACGCGGCAGGCGGTGAATTCGGCGTCGTCGTTCTCGGCGCGACCGCCGATGAAGAGCGCTTCGCCCCGAGGATGGTTGAGCAGGGTGTAGCCCGGTACGCTGTCGAGGAAGATCATGTTGATCTCTCCCGAAAGGAGCGCGTCGACGAGCGCGTCGAACGAGGAATACGTCTTCTTTCGTGCGCCCCGCGGCACGTAGTGTTCCGCGACGTATTCGTCCTGGAGTTTTCCCTCCTGCACGCCGATCACGAGTTCGGGGATCCGATCGGGCGTGAAGTGTTCGAAGCGCTTCTGCGTCGTGACGAAGAAGCTCCCCGAACGGTAGTAGGGTTCGGAGAAGAGAAAGTCGACGCGTCGTTTTTTCGTTTCGGCGAGTCCCGCGACGACAAGGTCGAGTTCTCCCGCCTTGAGCGAGGGAAGGAGCGCCGCAAACGCCATGGGTTCGATGCGGCATTCGCGGTGAAGTTCCCGACAGACTTCGCGCGCGAACTCCACGTCAAAGCCCGTGAGTTCCCCTCGGAGGCCGACGTAGGAAAAAGGCTCGACGTCGGCTTCCACACCGATTTCGAGCGGATCGTCGGGGAGCGCGGGCGCCGGACGCTCGTCCCGCCCGGCGAGGAACCACCCCGCGAGCAGAAAAAGAGCGGCCAAACCCGTGAGAAGAATCTTTTTCATGAAGAACCCTCCTCTCTCAAGCCGAAGCTTCCCCCGCGCCTACAACGGACGCCTCCAGCAGGAGCGCGAGCATTTCCTCGGCGTTCGAAGGCTTGGCAAAGCAGTAGCCCTGCAGCTGATCGGGGGCGAGCCCCTCGAGCCGCGCGTACATCTCTTCGTCCTGGATGCCCTCGATGCAGACGACGAGGCCGAGTTCCTTGAAGGCCTTGATGAGGCGGCAGAGGAACTGCCGGCGCTTTTCGTCGTAGAGACAGCCGAGCGCGATTTCCCGCGAAAGCTTCACCATGTCGCAGGGAACGCTCAGGAGAAAAGCGAGCGAGTTGTAGCACGTCCCGAAGTCGTCGATCGCGGTCTGCATGCTGAGCGAGCGGCATTTTTCAATGAGCGCGAGAAGATCCTGCTGCGGGATGTTTTCGCCCGTTTCGACGAATTCGACGACGATGCGCCCGAACGGAATGCCGTTGCGTTCGGCGGCCGTGCGCAGGAAAAGAAAGAGGCTCTGGTCGACCGTGTGCATGGGATTGAGGTTCAGGTTGAAGGTGAAGCCTTCGGGGGCCGCCTTGAGAATCTTCGACGCGAGCTCGAGCGAGTGCCCGAAGACCCAGTGCGTGAGCGGGACGGCAAGCGTCGACTTTTCGAGAAGCCGCACGAAGCGGTTCGGTCCGAAGCCGCGGTCGGCCTTGATGCGCAGAAGAAATTCCGCGCCGGTGTAGTGCCGCGTGTATCGGTCGACAAGAGGCTGCATGAGAAGCTTGAACCCTTCGAAGTCGTTGAGGCAGGCGCAGGCCGTAAGAAGGATCTCGCGCAGCTGAAATTTTTCGGGAGCGTTCGTCGTCGGGTAGAGGTTGGCGAATTCCAGCCAGAAGACAAGGCGTTTTTCCATCGCCTCGACGTACGATTCGGCGCCCTCCGCAAAGAGAAGCCGGGGTTCAACGTCCGCGTCGGCGCGGTGCTCGCGCAAAACGGCGTCGAGAAGCCGGTTGGCGCGTGCCTCGACGTCAAACGACGTCTCCGGGGTTGAGATGAGAAGCGTATCAAAGTCGAACTGCTCGATCACGACGCCGTCGCTCGCCTTTTCCCGCATGGATTCTGCGATCTGCGCGGTGAAGAGTCCGAGCGAGTCGGTCGCGCGGAAGTTCGACGTCAGGCGAAGCGCGCTGATCGTGTGCGAAACGGGCGCCGACGCGAGGCGGACGAGCTTTTCGACCTCCTCCTTCGTGAAGTCGGAAAAGCCGAGAAGTTCGGAGAAGATCCGCGCGAAGTTGTAAAACTCGACCGTACCGGAAAAGAGCGTACTGTCGCCCGCGTCGCTTCGATAGGACTTGGCGCGGATGCGGCACCAGAGAACCCGGCCTTCCAGACGCAGGCGAACGAAGAGGTCGCGGCTTGCGCATTCGCGGCGGAATTCGTCGAAAAAGGCGCGCAGCACTTCACGGTCGCACTCGTTTGCAAGCAGTGCGTCGAAGACTTCTTCGAGCCGGCAGGAATGTGCGGGATCCGTGCCGAGAACCCGCGAGAGGTCCGACGAGAGATGAAAGAGTCCGCTCTTGAGTTCGCCGAAAAAGAGGTGGGGCGACTCGAAATCGGTGTGAGAGCCGGCGGAGAGTGAAAAGTGCATGGATGCAGTTCCTTGGGTGGAGCTGTGAGTCTGACGGTGAAGCGCGGAGCGCTCACCACTTTGCGTAAGGCGTCATCGGCGCGGGCGGCTGCGGGAGGTCGCCCTCCCAGCCGTCCCAGTGCCAGCGAAGCCAGAGTCCGGCATAAAACGGCGCGTAGCGGTCCGTGTCATGCTGGTAGGTTGCGGATGCGCCGACAACGGCGTGCTTCGTGAGCCGCCGTTCGGCCGCCGCGAAAACCGAAACGCCGAGACCGACGGACGAATCCGCCTCCTCGCGCGCGTCGATGTCGGCGAGACCGAGTCCCGCGAGTTTCGATTGGAGCGGATAACGGTCCCGCGCTTCGGAGCGCGACGCTGCGACAGAGAGCCGCGCCCGAGCCGTCCAGGACCATTGCCCCGTTCGGCGCGATTCCTCGACGAACCCTCCGACGGAGCCCGCGTCGTTGGGCGAGTAGTAGCCCCCTTGCCCGAAGGTGTAGTCGGAGAGGTCCTTCTCATAGTGCCAGTAAAGCGCCGAGACGCCCGCCGTACGCTTGTGATGTGCGAGGTCGACGAGGCGCCGGTACCATCCGGCCATGAATTTGAAGGCGGTGTTGTCGGCGACGTCGTGACCGCGGATCTTTTCGAGCATCGCGACCGACCAGTAGCCGTCGCGCTGACCGAGGTCGTGGGAGAGCGAAAAACGCAGGCCCAGACGGCGCACGCCGCCCCATTCGCGGCCCGTCGCCGGGTCGCGCTGACCGCCGAGCGCGAGAAGCGACCCGGATTCGGGGCGGTAGTAGACGCCCGTCGTGAGCCCGAAGTTTCCGGCGTCCCAGGACCAGTTGACGGCCCCCGAGGGATCGCCGTAGAGCATTCCCATGGGCGTCGTGCCGACGTCGAAATCGAGCTGCCGTCCCTCCCAACGGAAGGCGACGGACTGGCCGAAATCGCGGTTGACGGGATCGGCCGCGCGAAAGCCCGCCGCGGCGTTCGAAGTGGTTCCGAAATCCCGGAAGTCGGCGCCGAGGTGGCCCATGTCGTAGCCCACGCTGTCGGTGCGAAGCGTCGCGCGTCCGCCGAAGGCGGGAAAGGACGCCTCGCTCATCCAGGTGACGGCCGTGAGATCCGAATAGCCGCCCGTCCCCGGGTCGACTTCGACGTTGACGCCGAAGGCAAGGCGCAGCTCTTGGGCGGCGTACCGCTCGGCCGCGCGGCTGCGAAGCGACTGCGCGAGCCAGCCGTCGGGACCGAGAGCGGGTGCGCCCTCCACGGGCTGTGCGCTCGCCCCGTCGGAAAAACGCATGGCGCGCGTAAAGGAGATTGCTTCGCCTCGTTCGTTTCGGAGAAATCCCGCGCGCGAAAAGGCCCCCCGGTAGGCGTCGAGCGCCTCCGGAAAGCGACCTTCCTCTTCACGGGCCATGGCGACGCGCCGCCAGAGCATGACGGCCTCTTCAGTCTCCTCGGGATCCGAACCCGCAAGCAGAGCGACGTGCCGCTCGACGAGCGCCAGCGCTTCGTCCGCGGCGCCCGCGTCGTCGAGCGCGCCCGTCATGCGCGCGAGACTCTTGGCCGTGAGCGTGCCGCGTTCGTCGTTTTCGCTCTCGAGTCCCCGCACCAGACGGACGACCTCGCCCCGAACGCTCTCGGGACGCCCCCGAGCGCGGGCGAGAAGCGCCTCGACTTCGCCGTAGATCGCCTCTTCACGCCAAGCGGGGTCGGCTGCGGCCTTTTGCCAGAGGGACTGCGCACGTTCCGGGTCGCCCGCCTGCCGCGCCCAGTCCGCGGCCTTCGCCAAGCGCCAGGATTCGAGGAGCGCATCGTCGGGGAGCGCCCGAAGGGCTTCGGCAAAGCGGCCCGCTTCGGCCAGGCTTTCGGCCCGCGCGACCGCGATGTTCGTGCGCAACGTGTGTGCGAGATCGCGCATCGCCCGGATGCGTTCGGCGTCCGCCGCCCGGGGACGGGCGGGAAGGCGGGCGAGAAAGTCTTCGGCGAGGGCGACGGCCTTTTCCGGTTGATCGACGCTTCGGCGAAAGAGCGCCTCGGCGTAGCGCCATTCGCCGCGCTCGGACGGCGCGGCTCTTTCGGCCTGCGTTTTCCAAAGTCGGTCGGCCGCATCGAATTCCCCGCGGGCCCACAGGGCTCGCGCGAGCCGACCCGTCGTCCAGGGATCGTCTTCGCCCGCGTCGAGCGCGCGTCGCAAGGCGGCCACGTATTCGGACGAAGGCGTCTCGAGAAAATTCCCTTCGGTGTCGACCCGAGGCGCGAGGCGGTCTGCCTTGGCTACGAGCGCATCCTGATGAATCCCCGCGATGCGGCGCGTCAGCACCGCACGGTACGCGGCCTTCGAGTCGTCGGTGAGCGACACGGCCTTTTCGAGAAGACGCTGTGCCGCGCTTCGGTCGCGGCGGCGAAGCGCCACGTCGGCGAGGCCCGCGTAGGCGAAGGGCCGAGAGGGATCGACGACGAGGGCTTCGCGGTAGGCGGCTTCGGCCTTCGTGAGCGCGCCCCGCTTCAAAAGTGCGTCCCCGCGGTCGTTCGCGAGCCAGTAGCGCCCCTCCGCAATGGCGTTGCGCCAGCGTTCCGAGCGCGGGTCGTCGGGCTTTTCGCCCAGGAGACGTTCGAGCGTCGCGACGCATTCGGCGCGCGTGGCGCTTTGGTAGACGCCTTCGAGCGCCCGTTCGAGCGCTTCTTCAAAGGCTTCGTCGGCAAGACGGCGTTGGGCGCGCTGCGAGATGAAAAGCGACGGCGACCGGCGAAGGGTTTCGAGCAGTGCCTTTCCTTCGTTGCGGCGCGTCTCGGTCCGAAGCAGCATGTCGGCGTATTCGAGTTGGAGCGACGGCTCGGGCGGGACGCCCTGAAAGAGCTTTTCCGCCTCGCGGGCGGCCTCGTCGTGGCGTCCCGCGACGGCGAGAAGGCGCAGGGCGGCGTAGCTTTGGGCAAGATCGCCCCGGGTCACGCGCTCGAGCGTGCGGGCGTCGCGGCAGGTCCTCGCGTCGGGCGAAGCGCAGAGTTTCTTGAGAAGCGCGGCGACCTCCGCCTCGTCCTCCCTTCCGGGGACGTCGTAGCGAAAGAGGTGGCGCAGATAGTCAAGCTGCAGCTCCGCGTCGTCGGGCGACATGCTGAGGAGCCGTCGGAACGCATCGCGTTCCACGGCCGCGTTGTCGGTCGTTCGCGCCGATTCGATCTGGCCTGCGAGCCAGCGCGTCTGAATCCCCGCTCGGTCCGGGGCGCAGAGCGCGTCGGCCGCAGGGAGCGCGGCAAGGACCGCTAGGATCGGGGCGAAGGTCTTTGCGGTCGTCATGACCGGACTCCCGAGCGGATCGGGCGCAGCAGACGTCCTTCGCGGTCAAACGCGAAGCGCGCGTCGTCAAAGCCGAGCCCGAAAAGCGTCAGCATGCTCTTGTAGTAGCTCTCGGCCGCAATCGGAAGCTTTTCGAGACGGGCGCGAAGAAGGTCGCCTTCGGGCGAATTCGGGCGCCAGGCGAGAAAGGCCGCTCCGAAGGCGTCGGGGCCGGCCGCGGAGACCGCGAGCGTGCGGGTGTCGATGCGTTCGGGAACGCTTCCCCGGGCTCGGACGAGTCGGAAGACCGGCGCGAAGTGCCGCACAAGCAGGTCCCGCTCCGGCGCGTCCTGCGGGAGCATGCCCGCCCAGAGGTAGACGCGCACGGCGTCCCAGCTCCCGAAGGGACGCCCGTCTTCGACGAGCGTGCCCGATTCGTCGAAGACGGCCCAGTCGGGCGCGGCGCCGGCGGGGGATGCGCGCAGCGTCGCGCGAAGCGCCGCGCGTTCCGCGGCGAGCCATCGGGGGTCTTCCGCGGCGAAGCGGCGAAGGAGCTGCGGCGGCGTGTAGCTCGGATTGAAGGTGATGCGACCTTCGCCGTCGACGAAGCCCGTGCGGCCCGGAAGACAGACGGGGCCCATCGCCTCGGTTTCGTGCAGACACGTGCGGCCGACGAGGTCGAGGAGGGCGAGCCCCTCTTCGCGGTAGGCGTCTTCCTTCCAGAGGCGCCCCGCTTCGAGGAGCGCGTAGGCGATCCAGAGGTCGGCGTCGGTCGCGTTGTTTGCGTCGATCACGCCCCAACGCACGACGGGGGCGGGTTTCTCGGCGGCGCGCCGCGAATCGGCGGTTTTCGGTGCGGGTACAACCGTCTTGCCCCAGAGCCAGGCGGGAAGGTTTTTCCCGGCGTCTCCGGCGCAGAGGTTGTCGACCGTCCAGCGGCGAAGCCTTTCAAAGAGCTCGCGGTCGTCGTCGACGAGCGCGAAGAAGAGCCCGTAGGACTGTCCTTCGCTCGTCGTGATGAGGCGCGCGTCGCTCGGATCGATGAGACGGCCTTCAGCGCTTACGGCTTCGGCCGCAAAGCGGCGCCAGGCGCTCCAGGAGAGGGTTCGGCGGACGCCGTCGGTCGCCGCGGCCACGCGTGCAAGCGGCGACGAAAGAAGGGCGGCGGCGCCGAGGGCCTGAAGAAAACTGCGTTTGGCGATCATCGGCTCACTCCTCAGGACTTGCGGTTGGACGGAACGCGAAGCTTTTCGCGGGCGCTCAAGAGCCTTCCCGCGACGACGCGCGTCATGAGAAGGTAGAGAAGGAGCGCCGCGCACGCGAGGAAGGCGAGCGTGATCCCGAAGAGCGCGAAGGGCTTGTCGAGGAGGTGATTCCAGATGCGCTGATGCCAAGGCAGGTCGCCCACCGCGTAGACCTCGGCCGCCCGGAAGTTGACGCTTCCCTTGGGGGTGAGAAAGCTCACCGCCCCGTCGACGTCGTAGAAGCTCCCTGCGGCGCCGAGCCTTTCGCGCAGCAGTGCCGAGCCGGCGCCCGGGTGCGAGAGGAGCGCCGTGACGGTGCGGCCCTTTGTGACGGGCGACTCGAAGCTCACGAGCGCCGCCGGGCGGTCACTCTCCAGCGAGTCCGTCCGCACGCGGATCGCCCGGGCTTTGCGCGGGGCGGGACCGTTCTCCGGCGCGAGCCCGCGCCGGATTTCCTCGGCAAAGGGCGTTCCGTCGGGGACGCCTCCGTCCGAGGTTAGGTTTCCGATCACGAGAACGTCGCGATCGGCCAGGGCTTCGGTCGAAGGGGCGGTCGAGACCGTCACGAGAACGCCCGCGGTTCCCGTCTGCGAGCCGATGCGGCCGACGGCCGCAAGCATCGAGCTCACGTCTTGGGAGTCGGGATTCTTTGGAAGAACCACGGCCGTTTGGGCGAGGTCCGCAAAACGCGAATAGGGATAGCCCGAGAGCGCGAAGAGGCGCAGGTTCGGAAGTTCGGCGTAGTGGTAGAACCCGCGGAAGTCGAGCGTGCTCGAGGGATCGATTTCAACCTGGTTTTCCGTAAGCGATACCGAAGAGCATTTACCGGAGAGCGAACTGCCCGTCACCGGCACGTCGTACTGAAAGTCGAATTCGAGCGTGTTGGAGGCGTCAAGATGGACGGTCGGCAGACTGAGGGCGCGCAGAAAGCCCGCCATCGCGTCGAGCGCCGCCACGCGGCGCATGACCGGAGCGGTCGCCGATTCGTCGGGTTCGAGTACTTCGTAGCCCATGAGCGCGCCGTTGATGCGAACGCGCACGCTCGCGGCGGCGTCATCGCCCGGCGGCGTGTAGTGGTAGCTCAACTCCATCGGAATGCCCGTTCGCGGCAGAACGAAGAGGTCGGGCGCAAGGCGGAAGTGAACCGCGATCGGCTCGGGGAAGGCGCCGCGCGAACGAAGTTGCGAGGGGTGATCGACGAGTTCGTCAAAGCGCACCTTGCGGTCGGTCGGCAGCCACTTGCGGGCGTCGTAGGCGGGACGCGGCGCAAGCTGTGGGGATTCCGTCACGAGAACGCGCTGGCCCGCGAAGCGGTCGCCTTCGAGCGCGAGCGCCCTCGCGGCCTCGACGAGCTCCTCGTCGTTTCGGCCGGCGATGACGAGGGCCTTGGCCCAGTCGGAATGAGGCGCGTCCGCGATGCGTACTTCCGGTCCGGTGATTTCGGGCGTGCCCCGCAGGAAGTCGGGGAGGGTTTCGGGCGTTGCAAAGACGACGAAGTGCCCATCGGCTGGCGCCTCGCCGTAGTGCACCGGCAGGGAAAGATCCCGCCAGTCGGCCGTTTTTCCCGCCCAGGAGGCGAGGACGGCGGCCGCCTGCAGCGTCTTGTCCGAGGGGCGCGCGGGGAAAAGCACGGGAAGCGTGAGGCGGCTTCTCGCACCCGGATCGAGGAATGGCGAAGGGAGAAGCTGCAGTTCGTTGGCGACGCGGATCTTCTGCTTGGAGAGCGTCAGGGTGCTCTCCCGATCGATTTCAAGCCAGATCGACGCGTCGGCGGGCGACTCGCAGTTGTGCCCACCGGAGCCCGCAAACTCGAATTCGAGTTCGTTCATGTCCTTGAGGTGCTTGGGGTTGAGTTCGACCGTCGTCATCACGGTTGTGCCGATCTCTTCGGTCGTGATCGGGAGGCTTCGTTCGAGCTCGCCGTTGAGCCGAAGATTGAGCTGCGACTTCACCGGCACAAGAGCGGGCGAAGGCGTCCACTTAAAGGTGACGGAAGCCTTCGTTGCGAGTTCGTCGCGCGCGATGACGAAGGGAAGGCGCCATGCTACGTTGAGTCCCGTCATGCGGATCGGGGTGTTTTCGGGCAAGGCCTTGAGCGCGGCGAAACGTTCCGTTTCGATGCGCGTCTCGAGTTCTCCGGCGTCGACCTGCGCGTCAAGAAGCGCTTCGGAGAGCGGCCGCAGCGGTTCCTGAGCGGCCGCAAACGGGGGTCTCAGAGCGAAAATCAGGCCCAGGAGGCTGAGGGCGAAGAGATGTCGGATCATTGTTTTCAACGCAATCAAAATTTTTCGGTTTTTGGGAGCGTGGAGCTTCCCGGCGGGGCGCGGGTCAGAATTCTCGTCGTCGTGGGCGTCTCGGGAGAAAGTCCGAAATCCAGCGCAGGAAGCGTTGAATGTCCACGAGGCCCAAGGCGGCCCAGGAGGGCGCGAGGCTGATGATCGACCGGATGCCGAGTCCAGCAAAGCCGAGGATCGTACGCAGGGCTTGACCGATTCCCACGCCCGGCTTGTGCAGGGCGTCGTCCCAGAGGTGATCGCGGCAGAAGGTCGCTGCGATGTATCGCTTTTCTTCGGCAAGGCTTCGGAAGGTGAGTTCGATGCCGACTCCGCGTGCGTTGGCGTGGCGAATGATTCCGCGGAATTCGTACGGAACGCCGCCGTCCTCAAGGACGAGCGATACGGTCTCGGGAGGGCGCAGGCGCCCCGCCGCTTCGGCGGGCATTTCGAGATTCGCTCCCGTCTGCGAGAAGTCCCGAAGCGTCGCGTGCCAGACGGTGCCGTCGTTGCGGCGAAGCGAAGCGCGTCGACGCGTCGTCACGCGGTGAAAACGACGTTCCTGCACGGTCTCGGCGGCGACCGCCACGGCCGCGGAAAGAATCACCGTGTTGTAGAGAAGCCAGACGGCGTTGACGAGAATCGTCGCGCCGTCGAGGCCGCTTGACGTGAAGGCGCGTCCGAAGAGCCACAGAAGCCCGGCTGCGTTGAGGGCGAGGAGCACGAGGTAGGGCCGCGCGATGTGCCAGTCGAGATGGTCCGAATCGACCTGGGCGCCCTTCGTCGTCACGTTGAATTTCCCGACGTGCGGCGCAAAGAGCGCCACGGTCGTCGGAACGGAGATGTACCAGGAGAGCACCGTGTCGTAGATCTCGCCCATCAGGGGAAGGCGAAGGCCCCGTTGCGCAAACTCGTTCGAGAGGTTGAGGTGCACGAGGTGCGGCACGACAAAGGAGAGGATCGCCAGTCCCGGCGCCTGAATGACGCTCGCGTCGAAAAAGACGAAGGGAAGCGGCGCGATGAGGAAGATGATTCTCGGAATCCCGAGGAGGAAGTAGAACATTGCGCTGAAGAAGCACAGACGCTGTCCGAGCGTAAGTCCCCGCCCGAAAAGCGGATTGTCGAGGCGGAAGATCTGAATCATCCCGCGCGCCCAACGGATGCGCTGCCCGATGTGCGAGGCGAGTGTCTCGGTCGAAAGGCCCGCCGCGAGCGGCGTCGAAAGGAAGGCCGAGTGCCAGCCGCGGCGATAGAGCCGAAGCGACGTGTGAGCGTCCTCCGTGACGGTTTCGGTGGCGATCCCGCCGATTTCATCGAGCGCCCGGCGGCGAATGACCGTGCAGGAGCCGCAAAAGAGCGTTGCGTTCCAAGTGTCGTTGCCGCGCTGAATGAAGACGTGAAAGAGGGCGTCCTCCTGCGGGACCGCGTCGGTGAGTCGGAGGTTTCGCTGATAGGGCGCGGGCGAATAGAAGTGGTGCGGCGTCTGAACGAACGCGATTTTCTCGTCGCGCAGCATCCAGCCCATGGTTTGGGTGAGAAAGGAGCGCACCGGAATGTGGTCGCAGTCGAAGATCACGACGTATTCGCCCCGAATCTTGCCGAGGGCGTGGTTGATGTTCCCCGCCTTGGCGTCCTTGTGTTCCTCGCGGCGGAGGTAGCCCGCGCCCGCTTCTTTCGCAAACGCTTCGAAGTCGTCGCGGTCGCCGTCGTCGAGAATCCAGACGTGAAGCTTCTCCTTAGGCCAGTCCATCGACTGCACGCCCAGCACCGTCGTGCGCACGAGTTCGAGCGGCTCGTTGTAGCTCGGGATGCAGACGTCCACGTGCGGCCAGAGGGAGCGGTCCTCGGGCGGCGGACAGGGTTTGCGCTCGAGCACCCAGAAGGTCTGAAAGCAGCTGAGCGCCATCAGGACGAAGGTGTAGATCTCCGCGCTCATGAGCATCGCCGAGAACACGTGTCCTCCGATCGAATCGAAGTTGACGGTCTCGGTGAGGCGCCACCAGAGGTAGCGTGACGATACGACGAGCGAAAGCAAAACGAGGAGAAGAACTGTGAGTCGTATGCGAACGAGCCTGAGCACAAGCGCCAAGGCGAACGTGCAGGCGGAAAAGAGCACCTGAAAGCGCGGGTCGAGGTGTTGCGTCGCGCAGAGCGCAAAGAGGACGGCCGCGACGGTGCCGAGAAGTGCGCAGGAGATTGCGCGCACCGGGCCGAACGGCCGGGGTGCGGTCTCGGCGAAACGTCGTGCCCCGAGGCGGTCCCGGGCCTTGAGCGCAATTGTCGCCCGGTACAGTAGCCGAGCGGGAAGGGAGCGCTTTTTCCTGCGCACGGACGTCGGAGAGGCGCTTCCTTCGCCCGGGAAGAAAAGGAGAAAGAGACTCTGAATCAGAATCCTCAGGCCGTCGAGCGGCCGGATTCGGGTCGGATCGACGTTTGGGTAGACGTCGGGAAACCGTGCGCGAAGCGCGCGCCAGTTTGCGTTTTCCAAAGGCAAAAAAAGCCATGCCGCCGCCAAAAGGGCGCCGTTCACGATGAACGAAACCAACGACGTGGATTTTTCAAGGAGTGCGGCGCCTTCCCGATCCACGCCGCGGAAGAACCGCAGCAGGACGGTCCGGATCAGCATCGCGCTTCCTCGCGAAGACGGGCGGCGCGAAGGATCAGCCAGGTGGATAGCGCGGCGATCGCCTGCGCGCTCTCGGCAAAGGGAACGAGCTGTGTCACGGGGCCGCGTTGCAGGGCGGCCCGGGCGGCGAATTCGTCGCGGGGAACGATCTGCGGCGCAATGCGCTCGGAGAGTCCGGGCGCTGTGCGCAGGAAGAGCATCACGTCCGCGTGGCTCTCGGAAAAACCGAGTGCCTTGTTGAAAAGGAGCACTTCGTTTCCGGCAAGGGCATGCTTCGAAAGTTTTACCGCCGTGTGGGCGTCGGGTTCCGCCACGGTGACGAGCACGTCCGCCGCACCGCGCCAAAGCTGCGCGGTCTCGGTGTCGTCGTGGCCGAGGTCGACGACGACGTGCGTGAAATGCGCGTCGCAAAGGTCGGCCGGTTCGAGATTGACGGGAGGGTGCGTAGAATAGTTATTCTCGGATTTGTCGGATGTAAACGCAAGAAATATGGAATCCGTGTAGCGCCAGAAAATGTCGGAAGGCCGTACGTCGGGCGGAAGATTGAAGAGGGTGCGAAAGCCTGAGAAAATGCCTTGCGGCGCCATGGCGAGCACGCGGCTCTCGCGCCGCGTGCCGAGATGCCAGGCGGCCGCGGCGGCAACGGTGGAACTTCCCGCGCCTTCGCGAAGGCTGCGGAAAGCGAGGATGATCGGACTGAGATCCCTTGTCGGGAGCGGGGTTGAAACGTCATGATCAGAGGCTCGGACGTCCCTTTCGATCAGCAGGGCGAGAAGGCTGTATTGCCGGGCAAGCGTCTCCCTCCGAGCTGCGTCCTGTGCCGGAATCGAGGAGGGGGATAATGATGCGGGCGTGTCGGAACGCTGTCGCGAAGCGACAAAAACGTTCGAAGTCATGCTCTCAAGATCAGCGTTCAACAATCAAAGAAATAAAGAATATGGGAATAAAAATTCAGGAAATTATTATTCCATTTTTTGTTGATGATAAGGGAGTGTCGAGAAGAAAAACGCCTTGTGTGTTGATGTACATGGAGTTTGTTAAGAAAAAGCCCTTATATCAATATTGATAGCAAAGATGTTCAAGGGAAGCACAAGCGGCGTAGAGAAAGAAATTTTCGCCCTTTTTGGTGTTTCTTCTATTGAGCGACAGGGGAAAATGGGAGGAAAGAGGATGTGACGGATGCGCCGGTGTAGTCGTCTGGTTTCTCGTAACCGTCCGACGGACAGCGGCGAAACTGCACGTCGGGGAAAACGTTCCCGCTGAAAATGAATCGGTCCGCCTCCGGGGCTTCGGATGCGGACCTCATATCCTGTCCCGCCGGTTACATTCGCGGGAGTTTGTTTGAAGGCGGTAGGGGTTTACCGGCGGGCGAGCACTTTCGCAAAGGCTTCGGCCGCGTATTCGACGTTGCCGCGGTTGAGTCCGGCCACGCAGATGCGGCCGTTCGCGACGCCGTAGACGGCGTACTTGTCGCGAAGTTCCTGCATCATTTCCTTCGTGAAGCCCGTGAAGGAGAACATCCCCTTTTGTCCGACGACAAAGGAAAGGTCCACGCCGTGGCGCTCGCCCGCTTCGGCAAAAAGACGGCGCATGAGAACCATGCGTTCGCGCATTTCGTCGACTTCAAGCCGCCAGCGGGCTTCGAGTTCGGGATCGGCGAGGACTTCCGCGACGACCGAGCCCGCGAACTTCGGAGGATTCGAGTAGGTCGAGCGAACGAGACTCTTCAGAATCGATTCGACCGTGCGCTTTTCCTCGTTCGAGCGCGTGAGGACGTGCAGGGCCCCGGCGCGTTGACCATAGAGTGCAAAGTTCTTCGAAGAGGACGCCGCAACGAGCGCCGCGACGCCTTCGTCGGCGAAAAGGCGCGGCGCGTAGCCGTCTTCCTCGAGCCCGTCGCCGAGGCCCTGATAGGCGATGTCGAGAAGCGGCACGAGATTGCGTTCCTTCACGATCTTCACGACTTCGCTCCAGGCCTCCTTGGGGAGGTCCACGCCCGTCGGGTTGTGGCAGCACGCGTGGATGAGAACCATCGTATTGGCGGGAAGGCTCGAAAGCGCCGAGCGCATGCCGTCGAAGCGAAGCCCGCCCTTGGTGCGGTTGTAGTAGGGGTAGGTGGCGACCTCAAGCCCGGCGAGCTTGAAGATCGCGATGTGGTTCCCCCAGGTGGGGTCCGACACGACGACGAGTTTGACGCCAAGGACGTTCTTCGCAAAGAGCGCGGCGAGATAGAGCGCGCCCGTCCCGCCGATCGTCTGCACGGTGGCGGCGGTCTCGGAGAGCAGAGGCGCCCGTTCGGAACCGAAGAGAAGACGGCGCACGCCCTCGTTGTAGGCGGGCAGGCCCGACATCGGGATGTAGGCGTGGGGTTCGCGGCGCGCGAGGACGCGCTTCGTCGCCTCCTCCACGGTCGAAAGAAGCGGCATCACGCCCGCGTCCGTGAGGTAGGCGCCCACCGTGAGGTTCACCTTTTCGGGGCGTTCGTCCTTCTGAAAGACTTCGTTGAGCCCGAGGATGGGATCGTCGGGCCGGGGCTGAAGTTGAGAAAAAAGTTCGTTTTGCATGAAAGCCGTCCTCGTCGTTCAGAGTGAAAGTTCCTCCACTATACGGCGGGGCGGAAACGGGCGGGGCGCCGCGCAAAAGAAAATTCTGCTTTTGCGCGACTTCTCAAAGAAACTCGGGCGTTTCGCCTACGGCATTCTTATGAGCCGCGGGGGAGAAGGCTTGCGGGGCCTCACGCCGCGGGTTCGAGCACCTTGATGATTTCCGCTTCGATCGCAAGAAGCGTCGCTTCGTCGCGCAGCACCGGCCCGTCGATCAGGAAGACGTCTTCGACGCGCTCGCCCAGGGTCGTGATCTTCGCCGTCTGCAGATTGATGTTGTGCCGCGCAAGGATGTCGGAGATGTCGTAGACGAGTCCGAGGCGGTCCGTGCAGATGACGTTCAAGAGCCAGGCCTTTCCCGATGCGGTCGGGACGATCGTCACCATGGGGCGCGTCGGGAAGTGGCGCGAGCGGCGCGAGAGTTTTCCGCGGCGGGGTTTCGGGACGGGGTTTTCGACGTTGAGCGCTTCGGGAAGCTCCCGCTCGATTCTCCGTGCGGTCCGCTCGGGCGTGTCGTGTTCGAAGGGGTCCGTGACGAGCAGCGTGTCGAGCGCCCAGCCGTGCTGCGTCGTGTGAATGCGCGCGTCCATGATCGAAAGGCCCCGGGCGCCGAAGTAGGCGACCATGCGAAGGAACAGGTCCTTCTGGTCGGGCGTGTAGACGAGCACTTGCAGGCCCCCGAGAGTCGGGTGTTCGCGCACGCGAACGAGCGGCGTGCGGTCTTCGAGGTGCCCCGCCGTCGAGAGGGCGTGCCAGACGATGTCGTCCGTCGTGTTGCGAAGGAAGTAGACGACGTCGAGCTCGCGCCAGAGCGCGTCGCGCTCAGTCTCGGAGAGTTTCCCTTCGAGCCTTGCGCACACTTCGCGGCGGCGTTCGAGCACGGCCGTCTTCGGGGTCACCCAGGTCCCCTTGAGGCGCGAGAGCGTCGTGCGGTAGAGCGCTTCGAGAAGCTGCGCCTTCCAGGGATTCCACACCTTGGGACTCGTCGCGCGGATGTCGGCGACCGTGAGGAGGTAGAGGGCGTCGAGGCGCTCCTTGGTCTTCACGACCTTCGCGAAGCCGTCAATCACCTGCGGGTCGGAAATGTCCTTTTTCTGCGCGGTGAGACTCATCGTGAGGTGTTCGCGAACGAGAAAGCACATGAAGTCGATGTCTTCCTCGGCAAAGTGCATGGAGCGCGCCCAGGCTTCGAGGCGCTTCGCGCCGATTTCCTCGTGCCGTCCCCCGAGGCCCTTGCCGATGTCGTGAAAGAGTCCCGCGATGAGAAGGCGCCAGTTTTTGTCGAGCCCCGCCATGATGTCAGAGCAGAAGGGATATTCGTGCGCGAAGTCGCTTCGCGCAAAGCGGCGGATGTTGCGGACGACGCGCAGCGTGTGCTGATCGACCGTGAAGATGTGGTAGAGGTCGTGCTGCATCTGCCCGACGATGTGCCGGAAGGGAAGGAGGTAGCGCCCGAGGATCCCCCAGAGGTTCATCTGCTTCAAGGCATGGTAGGTGCCGCGGGGTAGCTGCAGGATTCTCAAGAAGGTTTCGTGGTTTTTCGGATCGTTTCGGAAATCGTCGTCAATCCCGAGGGACGCGTGCCAGAGGGCGCGCAGAAGGCGCGTCGACATGCGCTTCAATTCCATGTGCTCGGCAAAGACGAGAAAGGTCTCGAGCATGGCGCTCGGGCGCTTTTCAAAGAGCTTCGGGTCTTCGATGTCCATTTCGTCGCCGCGGGCCGTAAAGCCCGGCGCGATCGGGAGGACCTTGGCGCCCGTCATGTCGCCGAGCAACCGGTCGGAGAGCGCGTAGAGCTGCAGCTGCGACATCTGAACGACCTGCTGCGCGTTTCGGTAGTAGGCCTTCATGAGGCGCTCGGACGCGCGCATGGGGCCCGCGGGAAGCCACCCGAGGCGCTGCGCGAGCGCTTCCTGCAGGTCGAAGATCAGGCGGTCTTCGTGGCGCTTGGCGCAAAGGTGCAGGTTGATGCGCAGGTGCCGCAGAAAGTCGTGCACCCGATAGAGCGTCTCCACTTCCTCTTCGGAGAGAAGCCCCGACTTCGCGAGGTCGCGAAAGTCGGTCGCGATGTGCGCGGCCTTCGCGCACCAGAGAAAGACCTGAATGTCGCGCAGGCCCCCGGGGCTCTCCTTGATGTTGGGTTCGAGCGAGTAGGGAGTGTCTTCGTGGCGCTGGTGACGCCGCGCGAGTTCGAGCATCTTCTTCTGAAAGTAGTCCTTGGCGTCGAGCTGCGCGTGAAAGCGCTCGAGCGCCCGCGTGAGAAGCGCTTCGTCACCGCTCAGAAGGCGCTCTTCAAGGTAGGTCGTCGCGACCGACACGTCGCGCGCGGCCTCTTCAAGAAAGGCCCTCTCGCTTCGTACCGCGGCGCCCACGGGGAGACCGAAATTCCAGAGTTCCGCAAGGAAATTCGAAATGCGCTCTCCGAGCGCCGCATCGTCCGCGAGCTTGTCCTCCATGAGAATGAGGAGGTCAATGTCGGAATAGGGATAGAGTTCTTCACGCCCGCAGCCGCCCACGGCGACCAGGGCAAAGCCTTCGTGCGGGAGGTCGAAAAGGTCGGCGAGCGCCGTCAGAGCGCGGTCGAGCGCACGGCTGTGGTCGCGCAGGAAGTCGCCCGCGTGCGGGGCGCGTTCGTAACGGTCGACGAGGACTTCGCGCTCGGCGCGGAATTGCTCGATGATGGAGGCGGCATCGGTCATGCGTCTGCAGGGCGGGGAGCGGCGCTCGGAGGCGCCGCACCTTTCCGCCTTCTTGTGGTTGTCGGTTTGAATGAGAAGAAAGGAGGCTCTCGGACGAGCGGAGGCGGTCCTTTTCCAGTGTTAGAAGCAGTCTATAGCGCTTGACGCGCACTGTGGTCGGTTCGCCTCGAAAAGGAGGAAAACCGTCCGGAGACGCCGAAGAAAGGCGCATTCTCGAGCGCCCGGTCGGGTTCGGGAACATGACGGGCTGGGGCGAAGCGGGCTTCATGGAGCGCTTCGGCGTCCCCGCCGTCTACTTCGGGCCGGGCGACCCGAAGTTCTCCCACACGCCCGAGGAGCGTTGCCTCACCGCCCGCATCCGCGAGGCGGAAGCGGTCTTCCTTTCCCTGGTCGAATCCTGGCTCGCGGACGGTAGGGGTTGACGACTCAGCGCGTACGCCGTCCCGCTTCCACACGGGCGGCGGCGTCGACCGCGGCGATCAGGGCCGGGTCGTTGAAGGGCATGTGTACCGATGCGAAGCGGTCAAAGGGCGCGATGCCATACTGCGCGAGAACGTCCCGCGCCCACTTGTCGCTCGGCATCACCTTGCGGGCCGAGAGTCCCCCGTGAAGGGTGCGCGCGGAAGCCACCCCTTCAGGGAAGGCACGGCATTCCGGGAAGGCTTCGAGAAGACGCGAAACATAGCGGCGCAGGTCTTCGAGCGTGCAGTTGGAGACGCCGCCCTTGGTGACGGGACGCGTGTAGCGGCACATCGGACGCCCGTTGGGCGCGCGCCCGCTCACGACGATCGGCTCGTTGCCGGGGTGCCCGATCGTAAGAAGCGAAGCGTCCTCCCTGCGGATTTCGGCGAAGAACCCCACGAGCGACGGATGCGTTTTGCGCAGAATCGCCGTGAAGCGCGAACACTCCGGAACAAAGAAGAAAATCGCCCCGTCGCCGCAGGTGGCGGCGAGGAGGTCCGCCGCATAGGCGTTGAAGACGTCGTCGTCGGTCTGGGCGCGAAGCACCACGGCGTCGCGCTCGAAAATGAGGACGCCCACGCCACGGTCGCTAGCCGGAACGGGCGGCCAGCTCGGCGTTTCGCGGGCCGTCACGACGGCGCTTCGCGGATCGGTTCCTTCGGCGGGCGCCGTCGAGAGCGGCACGAAACTTCCGTAGGGGAGGGCGCGCGAGAGTTCGAGGCGCGCCTCGTTCACGTCGGTCGAAACGATGGAGACGAGCGGAAAGTCGCCCGCAAGCGGTCCGTAGGAAAAGACGTTCGGGCGCGGCAAAAAGCGCATTTCCGGCTCGTGCGAGGGTTCGTAGGCAACGCCTGCCGAGGCCCATTCCTCGTCTTCGTCGCGGTCGGGGGCTTCCTCTTCGGAAGTCGCCGTCACGCTCTCGGAGACGACGGCCGGCGCGGGATCGTTCATGAGTCCTTCGCGCTCGCCCGTCTCGATGAGGGTCGCGGCCATCCCCGAGCGGATCGGCGCGGGAAGGCGCTCGAGCGCGGCGGCGATGACTTCGGCCTCTTCGTTGAGAATCGACGAAATCGAGGGCGGCAGCTGCGGAAGGAGCGAAAGGCGCCCTTCTTCGGCGATGCGCTTCAAAACGCGTGCGGCAAGATCCAAACGCATGACGGCTCCTTCTTAGAGGGACAGACGGAAGAGTTGATCGAGCTCGTCGTTCGAAAGATCGCCGAGCCAGTTTTCGCCCGAGTGGACCGTGAGGTCGGTCAGGCGGCGCTTTTGGGTGAGGAGTTCGTTGACGCGCTCCTCAAAGGTCCCCGCCGAGATGAAGCGGTAGACGAGAACGTCGCGGCGCTGTCCGATGCGGTGCGCGCGGTCGGTCGCCTGATCTTCGACGGCCGGGTTCCACCAGAGGTCGTAGTGCACGACCGCGGAGGCGGCCGTGAGGTTGAGACCCGTGCCGCCCGCCTTGAGGCTCACGATCATCGTGCGCACCGTGCGGTCGTTCTGGAAGCGGTCCGTCATGCGGGCGCGGCGCTCGCGCGTGACGCCCCCGTGCAGAAAGTCGGGGCGCTCGCCCGTCGCCTTGGCGATCCATTCCTGCAGACGCTCGCCCATCTCGCGGAACTGCGTGAAGATGAGGACCTTTCGGTCGCTCTCGCGGCATTCCGACAGGATTTCGAGAAGCGCCACGCCCTTGCCGGCGTCGGGCTTTTCAGAGCGTGTGCCGAGGAACTGCGAGGGCGAGTTGCAGATCTGCTTCAACTTCATGATGAGCGTGAGCACGATGCCGCGGCGCTGTGCGAGCGTCATCGAGCGGTCTTCGCCGCGAAGTTTTCGCATCGATTCGTCGAGGGTCTTCGCGTAGAGCGCCGCCTGCTCCTTCGTAATCGACGTGAAGCGGTCGATCACGTTCTTCTCGGGGAGGTCCCGAATGATCGACTTGTCCGACTTCACGCGGCGGATCATGAAGGGAGCGGTGAGACGGCGGAAAGCTTCGAGGCGCGCGGGATCGTGGTCGATTTCGATCGGCGTCGCGTATTCGCGCTGAAAGTCCGTGGCCGAGCCGAGAAGTCCCGGCATCACGACCGAGAGGATCGACCAGTATTCCATCAGACGGTTTTCCACGGGCGTCCCCGTCATCGCGATCACGGCGTCGGCCGTGAGCGACCGAAC
>ENA-OWRC01000116-OWRC01000116.1-human-gut-metagenome-genome-assembly--contig:-NODE-116-length-107118-cov-56.326266_pt1 | contig 107118 bp, 85 predicted proteins | sample MGYA00248268_ERZ651895 | MGnify/ENA primary metagenome ERZ651895 (study PRJEB26924, sample SAMEA4378242) | human gut metagenome | biome: human gut; feature: human-associated habitat; material...
TACGGTTACCGTGGGCACCTACACCGAAGGCAAACATCAACGGAAGCAAACCGACAATCATGGCCAAAGAAGTCATCAAGATAGGTCGTAGACGGGCGGCGGCACCCAACACGGCAGCCCATGAAATACTCATACCTTGCTTACGACGGTCAAGGGCAAACTCAACAATCAAGATGGCGTTCTTTGCCAACAGACCCATCAACATAATCAAGGCAATCTGCATGTAGATATCGTTTGACATGGAACCGACAATCATCTTCAAGGCCGGGATGCTACCCAATGCACCGAATCCGTTGACAAAGATGAAGCTACCCATCAAACCAAACGGTACGGAAAGCAATACGGCCAGCGGAAGAATGTAACTTTCGTACTGAGCACTCAGCAACAGGTACACGAATACAAAACAGAGCACAAAGATGATACCGGTCGTACTGCCACTTGAAGAAGCTTCCTCACGCGCCATACCTCCCAGTTCATAACCAAATCCGGTCGGCAGATTTTCCTTGGCCACTTCTGCAATGGCCTGCAAAGCCTGACCTGACGTATATCCGGAAGCCGGAGCCACCATTACTTTCATAGAAGTGTACAGGTTGAAACGGCTGATGATATCCGGACCATATACTTTCTTCAAGCTGACAAACTGTGTGATAGGAGCCATTTCTCCATCGCTTCCACGTACTTTTACACCATTCAGCGATTCCATGTTCTTGGTAGCATCCGGTTCAGCCTGAATCATTACACGGTACATCTTACCGAAACGGTTGAAGTTAGATGCGTACAGACCACCAAAGTATCCCTGCATGGTAGAAAGGATGTCGCTCGGACTGATACCAGCCTTCTTACAAGCTGCCGCATCGATATCCAGCTGATACTGCGGGAAGCTCGGGTTGAAGGTAGTCTTCGCAGAGTTGATTTCCGGACGTGCTTCCAAAGCAGCGGTATAACTATTTACAACTTCGAAGAAGTGATCCAAGCTACCACCGGTCTTATCCTGCATGTTCAACTCGATATCACTTGATACAGAGTAACCCGGAATCATCGGAGGAGCAAAGAACAATACCTGTGCATCCTTGATGACTTTCTGCGCACGCATGAACAAAGTCGCATAAATGATATCTGAATTCTGCATCAGCGAACGTTCTTCCCAGTCTTTCAGCTTGATGATGACAGAACCGTAAGAAGGTCCCTGACCACCGATAAAGCTGTAACCGGAAATAATAGTACGAGATTCAACGGCCGGTTCTGCTGCTACCAGGCTATCCACCTTAGCCAACACTTCCATAGCGCGTTCCTGCGAAGTTCCAGGAGGCAATGTCACAGCACCCATAATCGTACCCGTATCTTCGTTCGGCACCATACCAGTCGGGGTAATCTTCATGAAGAAAATCAACAGCACAATAGATGCGGCTACCAATCCCATTGCCAACCATTTCTTATGAATAAAGAAGACTACACGTTTCTTATAACTCTTCAGCAAAGAATCGTAGGCTGCGTTGAAAGAAGTATGGAAACGGTCGATTATGCTCATCTTCTTCGACTTATGTTCTGAATCATGCGGTTTCAAGAAGAGGGCACACAAGGCCGGTGACAAAGTCAAAGCGTTCAATGCAGAGAAGGCAATAGAAATAGCCATGGTAATACCGAACTGACGATAGAATGTACCGGCTGTACCACCCATGAAACTTACCGGGATAAACACAGACATCATGACCAATGTAATGGAAACCAATGCACCACCCAGTTCACTCATGGCATCAATAGAAGCCTCACGGGAGGATTTATATCCCTGGTCCAGTTTTGCATGGACACCTTCCACCACCACAATGGCATCATCGACCACAATCGCGATGGCCAACACCATCGCCGAAAGAGTCAGCAAGTTCACACTAAATCCAATCAATTTCAACACGAAGAACGTTGCAATCAAGGCCACCGGAATGGCAATGGCCGGAATCAATGTAGAACGCATATCCTGCAAGAAGATATACACTACAATGAACACCAAGATAAATGCCTCAATCAAAGTCTTGATAACTTCGTGGATAGACGCATACAAAAAGTCGTTGGCATTCTGTGCCACGTTAATCTTCAAACCGGCTGGCAAGCTTTCTTCCGCCTTGCTGATTACATCCAGCAAATTGTTGATGGTTTCCGTAGCGTTGGTTCCCGCCATCTGGAACACGATACAAGTTACAGCCTTATGACCGTTTACCGTATTATTAAAAGTATAGGCCAAACGCCCCAGCTCAATACGGGCCACATCTCCCAAACGGAGCACTTCACCGTTGGGCAAAGCCTTGATGACGATGTTCTCAAATTCCTCTGTCTGTTGCAGACGTCCTTTGTAACGGATTGTGTACTGGAATGTCTGGTTACCACGTTCACCAAACTGTCCCGGAGCAGCTTCAATATTCTGTTCCGCCAAAGCATTGGAAATATCTCCCGGAACCAGATTATACTGTGCCATGATATCCGGTTTCAACCAGATACGCATAGAATAGTCCTGCCCCATCACGTTGGCATCACCCACACCTTTCACACGCTGTACTTCCGGAATCAAGTTAATCTTGGCGTAGTTTTCAATAAACTCGATGTTATACTTATCTTCTGCATCATACAAAGAGAAAATCAACAACATAGAGTTCTGACGTTTCTGTGTAGTCACACCGACTTTGGTTACTTCAGCCGGCAACAGACCTTGTGCCATAGAAACACGGTTCTGTACGTTGACCGCTGCCATATCCGGGTCGGTACCCTGGTTAAAATATACACTGATATCAGCTGAACCGTTGTTGGATGCACTTGACTGGATGTACATCATGTTTTCCACACCGTTAATCTGGTCTTCCAACGGAGCAATCACAGAGTTCAATACAGTCTGTGCGTTCGCACCTGTATAAGTAGCTCTTACCGATACGGTAGGAGGCGCAATGTCCGGATACTGGGTAACTGGCAGCGTAGCCAGACCGATCACACCCAAGATGACTATCAAGATAGAAATTACCGTTGATAGCACCGGACGATTAATAAATTTATCTAGTTTCATTCTCTTTTAAATACTATTTAATTTCAGTTCCGGGAATCCCGTTTCCAATCCATGCACTCATGGCATTCCCGCGATTCACCTCAAACTTACAAACCTTTATTTATTAATTGAAAGCAGTCTGAATGTTACCATCCTTCTGATCCTGCAAAGCCTTCTGATATTTAGCTTCTTTCTCAGCCGGAGTAATCGGAGTAATTTTCTGTCCGTCGCTCAAAGTCTGAACGCCCTCGATTACAATCTTGTCGCCTGGTTTCAAGCCACCTGTCACAATGTAGTTCTTTCCATCGTTCAAGTTAGAAATCTGTACTTCTGTGTGCTTGATGGTATTGTCTGACTGCAACACATATACAAACTTCTTATCCTGAATTTCCTGAGTTGCAGTTTGAGGAATCAAAATGACATCATCCATTGTGTAAGGGAATACCACATTTGCCATACCTCCACTACGCAACACATTCTGCTTGTTCGGGAAAATGGCACGCATGCTTACAGAACCTGTGCTCTGGTCAATCACACCACTTACGGCATCAATCTTACCTTCTTCAGAGTACATGGTTCCATCTGCCAACTGCAATTTCACTGCCGGCATCTTTGCCAACTGTTCTTTCAATGTACCACCCGCTCTGGTCAATGCAAGCAACTGCTTTTCAGTCATAGAGAAATACACATACATGTCTCCAATCTGAGATACTGTGGTCAGTGGTTCTGCTACCGACGGACTAACCAATGCACCTACACGATACGGGAATGTACCAATCACTCCGTCTGACGGACTGGTCACCGTACAAAATCCCAGGTTTTGTTTGGCAGCTGCATAAGACGCTTCTGCCTGAGCCAGACTGGCCTTTGCAGAAAGCAGGTTGTTTACCGCTGTCTGATATTCAAAGTCACTGATAATCTTCTGTTCGTACAGCATCTTCTTGTTGGCTTCGGTAGAAGTCACTGTTTCCAAGTTTGCTTTGGCTGAAGCCACGCTCGCTTTAGCCTGGTCGTATGCAGCCTTGTACTGTGTCGGATCAATCTGGAACAACGCCTGTCCTTTGTGAACGGTCGCACCTTCATCCACACACAATTTCACAATAAAACCTGAAACTTGAGGACGTATTTCGATGTCCTGTAAACCCTTGATTGTTGCCGGGTACTGAGTTGACTGATTGCTGGAAGTAAATGCAACCGCCTCTACCGCAAATTGGTCATCACCCATTTTCATACCCCCCTGACCACCACAGGCAGTCAAAACCGAAAGAGTCAATGCATAGAATGCCACTCGGCTAGAAGAAAGACTTCTGTTTCTTTTTGTGCTCATACTTATTCTCATACTAAAAATTGATTTTATTCTTCACTCTCTCAAAATAAAAGTTTTCCGATGAAAACTTTAAGCCCTTTTTTAGTTTTTAATGGTGCAAATATAGCAAAAAAATGCAGCCTGAAAAACGAGCTTTAACTAAGAATAACCATAAAACGGAGATATCATTACATATCGCCAAATTAATCCGACCAATTGACGATAAACATCGACAAAAAATATGAACAAAATCCGTATTATAGTTTTTTTCGGAAAAAAACAGTCCATTTGTTATTTTATTCCTACATTTGCGCGACACTTTATTCTTTGAAAAACCAAAAAACGAAGAAAATATGACAAAAATAACTAAAGAAGCAGCCTTGCTCTACCATTCGCAAGGCAAGCCGGGGAAAATCGAGGTAGTCCCCACAAAACCCTATCAGACACAAAGGGATTTGTCACTGGCCTATTCTCCAGGAGTAGCCGAACCCTGTCTGGAAATTCAGAAAAATCCGGATACGGCCTATGATTACACCGATAAAGGCAATCTGGTGGCCGTCATTTCCAACGGAACCGCCGTATTGGGATTGGGCGACATCGGCGCCATGAGCGGAAAACCCGTCATGGAAGGAAAGGGTTTGCTGTTTAAAATCTATGCCGGCATCGACGTGTTCGATATCGAAGTAAACGAGAAAGACCCGGACAAGTTCATAGAAGCCGTAAAGGCCATTGCCCCCACCTTCGGAGGTATCAATCTGGAAGACATCAAGGCACCTGAGTGCTTCAAGATAGAACAACGCCTGAAAGAAGAACTGGACATTCCGGTGATGCACGACGACCAGCACGGTACAGCCATCATTTCCAGTGCCGGACTATTAAATGCCCTGGAAGTGGCCGGAAAAAAGATTGAAGACGTGAAGATTGTGGTTAACGGGGCCGGTGCGTCCGCTGTTTCCTGTACGAAACTCTACATATCTTTGGGTGCCCGTCTGGAAAACATTGTCATGATTGACAGCAAGGGAGTTATCTCCAAGCAACGCACCGACCTGAACGAACAGAAAAAGTTCTTTGCTACCGACCGTACCGACATCCACACCTTGGCCGAAGCCATCAAAGGAGCCGATGTCTTCCTCGGCCTGTCCAGAGGCAATGTTCTGACACAGGATATGGTGCGCAGTATGGCCTCCCATCCGATTGTGTTCGCCCTGGCCAACCCGACTCCGGAAATCTCCTACGAAGACGCCATGGCTTCCCGCCCTGACGTATTGATGTCTACCGGACGTTCTGATTATCCAAACCAAATCAACAACGTCATCGGATTCCCTTACATTTTCCGTGGCGCCCTCGACACCCGTGCCACAGCCATCAACGAAGAAATGAAACTGGCCGCCGTACGTGCCATCGCCGGACTGGCCAAAAAACCGGTACCCGACATAGTCAACGAAGCTTACCACGTAAACAACCTGACTTTCGGACCGGAATATTTCATCCCGAAACCGGTAGACCCGCGTCTGATTACCGAAGTTTCCATGGCCGTAGCCAAAGCCGCTATGGAGTCTGGTGTAGCCCGCAAACAGATTACCGACTGGGACGAATACAAGAACCGTCTGAAAGAACTGATGGGACAGGAAAACAAACTGACCCGCCAGTTGTATGAGACAGCCCGCCACAACCCGCAGCGTGTGGTCTTTGCCGAAGGCATTCACCCCAATATGCTGAAAGCCGCCGTAGAAGCCAAAGCCGAAGGTATCTGCCACCCGATTCTGTTGGGCAACGAAGAACGCATCGAAAAACTGGCCAAAGAACTCGACCTTAGCCTGGAAGGCATTGAAATCGTCAACCTGCGTCACGACCGCGAAGCCGAACGCCGCGAACGCTACGCCCGCATCCTCTGCGAGAAACGTGCCCGCGAAGGCGCCAACTTCCAGGAAGCCAACGACAAAATGTTCGAACGCAACTACTTCGGTATGATGATGGTCGAAACCGGTGAAGCCGATGCATTTGTTACCGGACTGTACACCAAGTATTCCAACACCATCAAGGTGGCCAAGGAAGTTATCGGCATCCAACCGGGATACAAGCATTTCGGCACCATGCACATCCTGAATTCCAAGAAAGGTACCTACTTCATAGCCGACACCCTGATCAACCGCCATCCGGACACTGACACGTTGATTGACATAGCCAAGCTGTCGGCCAAGGCGGTACGCTTCTTTAATCAGGAACCCGTGATGGCCATGCTGTCCTACTCCAACTTCGGTTCCGACACTGAAGGTAGTCCGGCCAAGGTACACGAAGCCGTGAGCCAGCTCCATCAGGAATACCCCGACCTGGCCATTGATGGTGAAATGCAAGTGAAATTTGCCCTGAACAACGCACTCCGTGACGAGAAATATCCGTTCACCCGCCTGAAAGGCAAGGAAGTGAACACCTTGGTATTCCCGAACCTGAGTTCCGCCAATGCCACCTACCAGCTCATCCAAAGCATGAGCGAAACAGAAGTCATCGGCCCGATTCAGATGGGACTGAACAAACCGATTCACTTCACCGACATCGAAAGCTCTGTGCGCGACATTGTCAATATCACCGCCATTGCCTGCATCGATGCCATCGTCGACAAAAAGAAAAAAGCGCAATAAGCGTTTCATAATCCATTAAACCCACACGGAGGTACAGCCGCAAGGAAACATACAGATTCCCTTGCCCGTCTGTCCCTCCGTGTATTATTTCCTGTTGCACTATGAGAAAACCGCTCAACCACACCCAATGCGTCATCCTGACCCTCTGCTGGGCTGCCCTTTGCTTTCTGGTCCTCACCTCCACTCCTAAAATCGACGGGCCGCTCATTGTCATGATCCTCATTTCGGGAGCCTTGGTATTTATCCCCGTCATCAAGTCACTTAAAAACAGAAACAAATAAACACAAATAAGTTACTAAAAAGATATTTTTGACACCTCTTACTCACTTTTCTTGATTTATTGTTGCATAAAAGAATTTTTATCTATATTTTTGGCACATCAAACAACAAAAGAAACAATTTGTGATTAATCAAACCAATAAATAAGACAGATAATCTTTTAAATTATGAATGCAGCTAAAGTTCTGGAAGATCTGAAAAGAAGATTCCCCAATGAACCTGAGTATCATCAGGCAGTAGAAGAAGTGTTAGGAACCATCGAAGAGGAATACAACAAGCATCCCGAATTCGATAAAGTCAACTTGATTGAACGTCTTTGTATTCCTGACCGCGTATATCAGTTCCGTGTCACTTGGATGGACGACAAAGGTAACATCCAGACCAACATGGGTTACCGCGTACAACACAACAACGCCATTGGCCCGTATAAAGGCGGTATCCGTTTCCATAGTTCCGTAAACTTGGGAATTCTGAAGTTCCTGGCTTTTGAACAGACCTTCAAGAACTCACTGACTACACTTCCGATGGGTGGTGGCAAAGGTGGTTCCGATTTCTCTCCGCGTGGCAAGTCCAACGCCGAAGTAATGCGTTTCTGCCAAGCCTTCATGCTGGAATTGTGGCGCCACATCGGTCCTGAAACCGACGTCCCTGCCGGCGATATCGGTGTAGGAGGTCGCGAGGTAGGCTACATGTTCGGTATGTACAAGAAACTGACCCGCGAGTTCAGTGGTGTATTGACTGGTAAAGGCCGTGAGTTCGGCGGTTCACTCATCCGTCCGGAAGCTACCGGTTATGGTAACATCTACTTCCTGCTCGAAATGCTGAAAACCCGTAATATTGACATCAAGGGTAAGACCTGTCTGGTATCCGGTGCCGGTAACGTGGCACAGTACACCGTAGAAAAACTGATTCAATTAGGCGCCAAGGTAGTCACCATGTCCGACTCCGACGGTTACATTTACGACCCGGACGGCATCGACCGTGAGAAACTGGACTACATCATGGAACTGAAGAACCTCTACCGCGGACGTATCCGTGAATATGCCGAGAAGTACGGCTGCAAATACGTAGCAGGTGCACGTCCATGGAATGAAAAAGCTGACATCGCCCTTCCTTCTGCCACTCAGAACGAAATCAACGGCGACGATGCGAAGGCTTTAATTGCCAACGGTGTGTTTGCCGTTTCCGAAGGAGCCAACATGCCTTCCACTCCCGAAGCCATCCGCGTGTTCCAGGAAGCCAAGATTCTCTACGCTCCGGGTAAGGCTGCCAATGCAGGTGGTGTATCCGTATCCGGTCTGGAAATGACACAGAACTCCATCAAGCTGAGCTGGACCCAGGAAGAAGTGGACGAAAAGCTGAAGAGCATCATGAAGAACATCCACGAAGCCTGCGTGAAATACGGTACGGAACCCGACGGTTACATCAACTATGTGAAGGGTGCCAACGTAGCCGGATTCATGAAAGTGGCCAATGCCATGATGGCTCAGGGTATTGTATAACGCTTGATTTTAAAATTACAATAAAAAAACCGGGTGAGAACTTGAAGGATTTCAAGGTTTCATCCGGTTTTTTCGTATGAGAGCACCATACAACCAGTCTGATTTGCTAGACATTTAGAAAAAAGTAAATTTAAAATCCACAAAAAGAAATCCCTTACTTCCACCATTTTTATTGGGAAAAGCAAGGGATTTTCTATAAAGAATTATTCAAGTCTATTTTATTACTCATCGTAATCATATTCAAAACTGAAATCATCTATCCACATCGTGGAGCCTGCACCTCCCGTGAAATAATCACCATATTTGCTGGCCGAACAAACAATCAACAGATATTTCGGCACACGGCTGGTAGAACGATAATCCAGCTCTATCTCAAAATCTTTATAAGCTGACACAGTTTCTGCACAATTCATTTCGCCGTAAGCGATGATATTCGGGTCATTCTTATCAAAATACTTCGAATTCTTGGGATTCGTACGTATTTCTACAGGTTCACTCCAATCACCCAATGCAATCCAGACGACACATGTATCCGGTTTATCCATCAAAGCCTTATGAGCCTCATCCGTATAATTAATTGTAGATACCGTATATTTGAAATGTCCTTTTAGTTTGGTTGGCCGAGCAGAGAACTCACGACCAAAACCTAAAATTCCATTTGTTCCATCTGTAGCCTTATATTCACCCAAGAACAAGTTTCCTGCCGCAAATTTACCAATACTGCCTAAACCAACAAATTTAGAACCTAATATTGCCGCCTGACTTCCAGCTGCTGCTCCACTCCACACATCCGAAGTAGGCTGTGTAATATTATCATTGGCTGAAAGCGTGGTACTTCCCCAGTTACCTGTATCCCACCAAGAAGTATCACCTTCCTTCCAAGGACAAATTACCTTTCCTTCCTGATGCCATTCATCAAAGCTCATATTCGGAATAGTGGCCTCGTCGCCAGTCGTGAAAGTTGCTTCAGCTCCATACTCTCCACCGGAGTAAGCCCGACATACGTAAGTAGTGTTTGCCTGCAAATGAATAAGCCGAGCCGTAAAGTCTCCTCCAGAATGCGTAATTTCCGAAGCATCCACCCGTATCCAATCCGCATCGCCATCCTTCTTATACTCACAGCCGTTGTCTTCTCCATCCCGGCCAAATCCGTTTATCCAAGCCACATTTGTCCAAGCATCCACACTTTTGACCCCCACTTTGATATCTGAAAGATTTACATACAATGTCCATTCTTCATCTATAAAGTCGCTGTATTTCACCTGTACTTTGGCCATGGCGAAGCCTCCTTTATTTTCCCATTGAAGACTAGGAATACCTTCCATTCCATTCTGTGTAGCACCTTCCGGCCCCAATTTCAAGTCTGTTACTTCAATGTTTCCCAAGCCATTTTCCCGAGGAATATTGACAGAAGCCTCATGAGTCTCAGGATAAAAATAAGCCTGCCCTACCTGGCCTGTCACAGTAAAAGCACGCTCAATTGTCTGGGTAGCTTCTATGGTCCATACGTAATCTTGGTATAAAGACAAAGTGACCGACAATGGGGACGACAAATCAATAATTGAATCAGGACCGATGCTCGCATGCCCCCCTTCCGTCAGTTCCAGAGTCTGCACTTTCACCTTTTTGGGATTCACCGTCTCCCCCAATTCCAAAGTCACTTTACGTTCATCATTTGAAATCAGCGCATTACCCACTTGCCCTTCTACCGTCATTCCTGTAATATAAAGCTTCACGGTGGGATAAGGCAAGTCATTTTGAATACATGCTGAAAGCAAACATACCACCAAGCACATTAACACTTTCACCATTTTATATGTTGAAATTATCCGTTTCATCAGATACATACCGTTATACCAATATTAATATTCAGCAAGTTAATCTTGAAGTTAGCCCCGCTATTTGTACGTTTACCCACTTCACCCGAGCTCTTCTTCTGTTTCTCCCAGTTATACGTAAATCCGGCTACCCCAAATGAGACTTCGGCTCCCACATTCGGCATGATAAAAATCGCAATACCCGGATTAAGCCCCACATTCAACTGATTGATGGAAGTATCCGTATATTTCAACGACTCTCCCGAGCCTCTTGAGAAACGGGTAGACCCCATACTGTACCCTATTGTGGTCTCATTAAACAAGCCGAATAAACCTTTCGGATCGAGACCGATATAGGAACGATGGAAAAGGCTGAACGAATAAGAATCGTCCGTGTATTTTATATCCTTTAAAGAAATATCCAAATCCTCTATATTCAAAGCCAGATTGTTTATCCCACCAGATATCCGAGAATATCCAAGTTTCAGACCCACCACCGTATTGTCTTTAATCGCATATCCCACGAAAGGCTTTACCGATAAAGTACGCAGATTCAAATCAATGTCCTTCAGCAAGGAAAACAACAGTCGGCTGTTATCACTCTCAAAATTAAATACAGAAACCGTCACTCCCCCAATCCATTTATGCTTCGGGATAAAACGATAATTCATAATGCCTCGGTCATAACGTCCCACCGGTTTGGCATAAATAATCCGTGACGAATCTACCGGCATTTTGGCTTCCGGTATCGGTACATATACCGTGTCATGAACAACTACCAGCTTATATTTTACCACAGAATCCCTGCGCGCTACCAACACAGAGTCTTCTGCCGTTTGCGCTTTCATCTGTAAGCATCCTACACATGAAAACAACCACAGTACTACATAATACAACCACTTTATCTTCATCGTGCTTACAAATAAAATGCAATTCCCAATCCTATAGAGAATATGTTAATCTTGAAATTCGCAGTAGTAGACGACTGTTCTCCCGTCTCTACTTGGTTCGTAATCTGACGTTTTTTACTCAAATTGACACCCAACACGCCCACACTCACTTCTACTGCCGTATAGTTATTGATAAAAGCAATCATACCCGGAGCTACCCCAAAAGACAAATCGGTCGATTTGGAATATGTCCCGGTCAATTCTTCACCTCTTCCATTCGATACCTTCGACTGGCTTCCACCCACTTCCAACTGAGTCTCACTATAAATGGCAAACCGCTTGCTGTCACCCAACGGAATGTAGTTTCGAAAAATGGCCATCGCCGAATAAGAATGTTTCAGCTGATAGATATTATTGATATCAAACTGATTCTCATCATCCAGTTTCAACTGCGTTTCGTCCATACGCACCAATGTACGCCCGTATTTGAAACGTCCTCCCAATGCCATGTTATCTTTCAAGGCATAAGCAAACATCGGACTGACCTTAAAGGTATATCCATCCGCATTGATTTTCTCTATCACCAGAAAATCGTAGTTGTTTTCCGTATGCTCTGAATACGAAACAGAACTTCCGACAATCCATTGTCCTTTAGGGACAAATACTTTTGGCGGAAGTTTCTTTTGAGTGTCTTGCGCGTGCCCCACAAAGGCTGCACACGCAAGACATATCATACATAACAGTTTCTTCACAAAATTATCAAGTTATTTTCTTATTCATAAATCAGCTCTATGTCGTCAAGCCACATTGTACTACCTGAACTTCCTTGGAAATAATCTCCAAACTGACTAGCTGCAGCAACTAATACAATTCGATTAGGAACTTCATCTAATTTACGATAATCCAAAGGTATCGTAAATTCTATCATACCATCACCATCTGTATTACTATCCCAAATTTGTTCTCCATAAGCCACGATATTAGTCGCATTCTTATCAAAATACTTTTGACTCTTCGTACGTACAATACAAGACCAAGTAGAACCATCATCATAACTTTCACCATCTCCAGATGTTAGTGCAATATAAATTATACCTTTATCATTAACACCTGATTCAATTTTGTCACCGCCTTTATCAACTACACCAGATTCATAACGTATATAACCATGTAAAGCCTTCGGACGGGATGCAAAAGGCCGTCCAAAACCTAATACTCCATTTCCCGTAAAACCAGACATTTCTGTTTTCAAATATTTTCCAATAAAAATATTACCAGCAGCAAACTGAGTTACAATTATTTGTGATTTTAATTTAGCTGAATAATTTCCAGAATGTTTATAAGTTCCATCTGGTAAAGTAATATTTCCTCCCATAGTAGAGGCTCCTTGATTTCCAGAATCCCAAAACATTTCTTCTCCACTACCAAAAATATACTTTGGCGAATCACCAGACCAAGACTCAAAACTAGAATTTGGTAACTGTGCAGCTTCTTCCGTGGTAAACTCACAGGTAACAGACGAAGCTTGCTCCCCATCCATCGCCTGATATTCGTAGGTAGTACCCGGTTTCAAGCCTGTAATCTCTTTGCTAAATGAGTTATCCGTCAAAGTCGCATCCACAGTAACCCAGTCTGCCGTATTCTTTTCATGATAACGGAACTTAGGAGTAGAAGTCAATGCGGTCCGCACCGTCCCATGTAAAGTAGCTTTAGAGGTCCACACTTCGTAAGGAATAATCTCATCTGTCACAATTGTAGCGTTTGAAGCCACAATGGTCCATACCACTTGCCGACTCTTTCCATTCTCATCTGTAGCTTCAATAGTGGTAGAAATGCTCCCTTCACTCGCTGTCATCTTAGCTATCAACTCTTTAGAGAACTGAATTGTCCAAAAATCTCCTTTTATAGCATCTGATTTTTTATCTGTAACTGTAATCCCAAATGTATTCAGTTTCTGCTCCTCATCGCCTAGTTGCAACATATTAAACTGATTGTAAAAACCCCACTCCTGGAATTTTTCATTTTGAATCATCAATGTTTGCAATTTAGAGGAAGTAGCAACTTGCACATAAAAATCTTTTTGTGCTCCTATTTCCAAATACATGGGCTGTTCCAAGTCATAAGGAATCTCATCGGCATCCTTACAGGTGATGACCGGGCGTTGTTTTAATGTAATCACATGCTCTTCTTCCTGCAATGGAGTTTCATCTATCTGAATCTGCAAAGCCGCTCCTCCGGTAGGCCCCTGCTCAACCGATGTATAACTATAAGTCAAGTTATAAAGAGTAGCAGGATTCAAATCTGTCAACTCAGAAGATCTGACATATTCGCCCCCATCCAGCTTGGTAGCACTAAACTTACAAGTCAGCTTTCGGTTATCTTCCGGCAGACTGAAATATCCTTTTGCATCAGGGTCAGCCGAAGAGTAAACTAACTCTCCCGTGGAAGAAGTGATTGTTACCTGACAGTCATCTTTAAAAGCTTCCTTTAAGGATTCATCCCACACAATCGCTACCACTGTATTAGCGATACCGCAATTGACTTCCACTGTACTGGTTTCCCCCTTCGTAATCGTAAAATCTTTAGTGCCTTCAAAAAAGCGCTTTTCAAATGAAGCCGCCACAGAATCCCCTGCCGTTACCCGAACCGAATAATCACCGCTCACTAAACTTATTTTTCCCGGCAGCTTCTCCAGCCCCTGATATTTCTGTACCAGTGTTTCACCCTTATAGATTCGAATCTTACAGTTTTGTTCCAAAGCCGTCTGTTCTTCTGCAGCCAGACTCCGAGAAACCGTTTCTACTTTATCTGACACCCCGACTGATAAGCTCAAGCTACCTTCGGAATCCAAAAATCCAGCATCTTTCTTACAAGATACAAATCCTATTAAGAAAAGACACAATATTATTAGGTATTTATTATACATTGCAAATTTGATTTTATGGAACTTTTACAATTAATGATTTAGACAAGTTATTACCTTGATTATCCGTTACTGAAATTTTAAAAGCATGAGTACCTTTAAATCCGGCAAGCAAAGAAGTAAAGCCACTAATATCAAAATCCAAAGAGCTTTTATTCAATACTTGGCCATCAAGAGGAAGTCCCAAGGTAGAAAGCATATCCTTCGTATCTGGTAACATTGTTTCTGAATGTGCCAAATCAAATTCTCCCAGTTGTGATCCTATACCATTAAAATCGTCATTATCCGACGTAATTTGTACCTTCAAGTTTTGGATACCAGCTGATGCCTCAATTCCCACAACCAAAGATGTTTGTCCAGTGACAGTCACAGCCTGATCAATATCAAATGAGCTTTCTCCAAATTCTTTTCCAGTAATTTGAATCGTATTTTCATCATTACCCCCTTCACTATCACCTTCTCCAGAATCTTCACCTCCTTCCACAGGGAAGTCTTCAATTCCGGGTTCTTCACCAGGGTTAACCCCCACTACCTCATCGGAACCTATCAACGAAGAATCCATCGCAATCATAACCTTAAGTTCTCCAGAATCTCCGGTCCCATCATTTACAGAAACGAACTTATATTTAATGACATTATGTACTCCGGTTTTTACATTTTCAAAACGCTCACTGTAGGTAATACTTTCCCCGTCAATGGTTCCTTTCAACTCTACAGTCAGTGAAGTTGTTTCACCTTCAGGCGCCACCAAATAAGCCGAACGAGTTTCCGTAGCCGGGATTTCCAAAGAGTTCTGCCCTACCGTAATGGTAGTAACTACATCTTCAGACATCTTGCTCTTAAAATTTTCGTCATATTCCACCGTAAACAGCATATTCGATAGTTTGCAGGTAATAGCCGGCACATCGACAATTTTATTTTCTTCAATGGTACAAGTTGCAGACCCCTCATAATAAGGAGTGTCAAACCCATTAGAAGGTGCTTCGGCAGAAGCTACATTCACAGTATATGTTCCCACGGACAAAGAAATAATTTCAGGCATTTCACTGTATTTCCATTGCTCCACCTGCTGTAACTGCGCATCATATATCGTCACCATGTAATTGCTAAAGTCCACTCCCGACTCGGCCCGTGAACCCAGGTATACGGTTTCTACTTCCGTATTCACTTCTGCTTTCATCGAAGCCAAATTCAATTCACCTTTCCCAGTGGATTCTTCTCCCATGGCTTCACTGTGGCAAGCACTAAAAACCAGTATACCCGCCAGCAGCGTAAAACAGATTAAAAATAGTTTCTTCATATTATGTCGGCTTTTTATTTTATTCGTAATTCAATTTTATATCATCAATTCTCAAAACACTTCCAATACGTGACGATTGATCCTTGCCAGCCATTTCCATCGTAGCATTATCACATTCTGGAGGATCAGCTGTAGAAGACTTAAACACCATGTAAATAGAAGATACTTTTCTATTATTCACAGAATATTTAAACGGCAATGTAATTGTCGTTCCCGATGTTTCAGCCGCCCCTTCTGCTATTTCATTTGATGCCAGTATAGTCCCATCTTCCGCTTTCAGATCAACTTTCATATAGAACTTTTCCGAATTTATGGGACTATATTGATACCAAAAAGATAAGGAGCTTGGTCTACTAACAAAAGAATGTCCTTCAGAGGCATGATCTCCATTATCATTAGCTGTACCAATCCAAATTTCGCCTGCAATCTTTGTATTTACAATACTTCCTCCAGTAGGAAAAGCGTCACTACCCACTCCCACCGTTGCAAGCTGAATTGACTTTCCTTCATTCCCAGACTTATAAGTTGAAGACCATGAAACCGTAGGGAATACTCTATAATCATAAACATTACCTATTTCCATCGAACTACATGAGGAAGGCATTGTCTTTTTACTATTCACAGCCCACCATATATCACCTTCGCCATCGTTCCAAGGTAAATACCATTCACGTTTCTTTGTAATTAGTCCTGCTTTAAAGTTAAATGTCTCTGTATGCCAGTCTTCAAAACCAGCATTACCCACTTGAGCTTTCGGTTCAGTTGTCACATTAATTCCTTCAGAATTAAAAACAACTTCTCCACCACGTTTATATACCGCACGCAAAGTATAAGGAACACCAGCAGTTTCACTTGCTCCTTCTCCCAGACCCGTCAATAAGAACAATCCAGTTTCAGCATCATAAGATTGGTGAGGCCATGCCTCCCATGTTTCCCCATCTTTATACTGAATCTCCACTGTAGAAGAAGAAATGGTACGTGATGCACGTGACTTGGCAGAAGCTGTAACCTGTAAATAAGCTTTAGTGGCCCACACATCCGCATCACCATTCTTTAATGATAATGTCAGCTCCGGATCTTCCACTTTAACCGTTCCTTCCACTTTCTTCACTCCAGACACACCATATTCACCCTTAAACTTTACATTGTTTTCAGTATCTACCAATGGATTGTCGTAAGTAACCGTCACCGAATATTGATTTTCTGCCGTTTCAGATATAGCAACCTTATCGGAAGCAAACTGTTGCCATGCCCCTACATGTTCATAATAGAACTTGGCCTGCGAAGCATCACCTTCCAGATTCATAGAGAAAGTCATCGTAGTACTTCCATAGGGTACCGATTCCGGCAAGGTAATGGCAAAACCATTGTTACGGGTTGTGACACTCAACACCAAATCCTCGGATACTTTGGTCAGCAAGTCTGTAGCCCGAAGCGTGAAAGTATGTGTATCGTTTCCATCCGATGTACAATATAAATGAGGAATGACATTCTGGAAATCAACTGTTGCAATCTTATCATGGTTAGTTCCCAAACCTCTGGTAACCAGTCCCAGTGCTGTCAGTTTCTGTGACTGCTCTGCTGTCAGGCTCATCAAATCTACAGATTCAGGCCATCCTTGTGCTTTCAATGCCTCGGAAGCCGTTACCAGCTCACATTTTGCCAAACCGGAAGCTGCATTCAAATAAGCTTCCAATTTTCCTGACGCACTGTTTCCCTCCAGCACTTCAATAGCAGTACCCGACGTAAATCCGGTAGGAATAAATTCCGGTGCTGGGGCATTCAAGGCCTCATCCGAAATATTGATATTCACATTCTGTTCAGAAGCCGGGTTATCGTTAAAAATAATGTTCAAAGAAGCCGTAGAAGCGTCCACATCCATGGTCAAGCGATATTCATGCTTCACTTCAGCTGTAAAGTTTTTCGGATTCAAGGTTACCTTCTGAGATACTCCCTGACGGGTCACTTCCAGATAAACGCCCAAATCACCCGGTACAAAGTAAGCACCACTCGTCTCATCGGCCGCATAAGTCACTTTATTTCCTTTTGAAGAAGTGACATACGCACTATAAGAAGAAAAATAAGATTTAAAATCATCCGTATAAGATATAGAAACCTTTGCCTTATTAATAGTACAAGTTACAGTGGCCTCCGCCGTTTCATCTTTTTTAACTTCAACGGAAGTAGTACCTAAATAACTCAAGGCATCAAAACCTTCCGCATCAGCATCCCCGTACGAAGCCGTCACCTTATAGGTACCGACAGGTACCGACACCGGCTCAAAATTTTCAAGATTATCCCATGAGTTAGAAACCTCTCCATCCACAGACTCAATGGTCAATGCAAAATCTTTTGCCTCAGGAACAACTTCTTCCTCAGAAGCTCTTGACACCGCCTCCGATAAACTCTGGTCGGTATTAACTCTCACATCTATTCGTCCTTCAAATGAGCTTGAACCTTCATCTTTCGCACAAGATACCAGTCCAGCAAGCATTAAGGATAACAATCCATAATAAACTTTCTTCATCTTTCTATCTTCTATTGGAAACTAGAATCTTTCTGTGTGCAAAGTAACACCAATTCCAAAATCCTCACAAGGTCTTTTTTTTTTATTTTTGGCTGATTTTTAATAATACATTAAAAACAATCATCCCTTTTATCTGATAATTAGTATAAAAAGCCATTTTATAAAGCAATCTAATGGTCTATTTTTAAAATTCAACCAGCCCCCACCGAAGCATCCTATGAAAAAATTTATACCTTTGCAAATGCAATACTAAACTGAAAACTATTAACCAAATGAATTCAAAGTACATTTTATCCGGATGCTTGTTAAGCCTCTGCTTCAGTTCCTGCATTCAGGACGAGGCACCCAATGTAGAAGCAGCCATAGACGGTTGCACCGGAGCCCAGATTCAGTCTGCCACCATCGACCATTTAAGGAAAGAGGTGGAAGTCTATGTGTTGGACGGAACCGACGTTTCCCAACAGGAACTGATTTTCACGCTTCCCGATGGAGCCACCATCCAAGCAGAAGAGACGGAAACCAACGACCGGCCTCCTTTGTATGATTTCAGCCAGCACGCTTCCAGACATTTTGTGGTAACCTCCGAAGACGGACACACACAGACTGAATACCTTATACGGATAAACAAGCTGGCCTTACCCACAAGCTATTCTTTCGAGGAACTGAAAACCATCACTCCCTACAATGTCTTTTACCTGACAAACGCATCGGGCATCATGCAATGGGCAAGCGGGAACCCCGGATACGACCTGAGCGGCATGGCCTTGAACGAAACGCAATACCCCACCGTACAGTCTCCCGCAGGATATTCCGGAAAATGTGCCAAACTCACGACACTCAGTACCGGCAGTTTCGGGAAACCGCTGGGAATGCCCATCGCCGCCGGAAATTTATTTATCGGTTCTTTTGACACCCGGAATGCCGTACTGGCTCCCTTGCAAGCCACTCACATGGGATTTCCTTTCACCAAACGCCCCTCCCGAATGACCGGCTGGTTCAAATACAAGGCGGGAGAAACCTTTACCGACAAGGCGGGTAACGCAGTGGCAGGAAAAAAGGACCGGGGCGACATCTATGCCGCACTTTACGAAGCTCCCAGCAGTGACTTCTCGCTCGATGGCAATCTTTTCCCAAACGGGACAGGAATCGATGAACACATCGTGCTTCTGGCCCGCATTCCGGAACAGGAAATGACGGAAACTGACGACTGGAAAAAGTTCGACTTGGAGTTCATTCCTCAAAACGGAAAGACCCTTAATGCCGAAGACCTGAAGAACGGGAAATACAAACTTGCCGTGGTGTTCTCTTCCAGCGTCATGGGAGCCTACTTCCAAGGGGCAGTCGGCAGCGAATTGTGGATAGATGAAGTGGAAATTATTTGTGAAAACTAATCGATGGAAAAAGACATGAAAAAATATATACTACCCCTATTGACCCTGTTTTTATGCGGTTTCACTCTGACGAGTCACGCACAGTCTTCCGCCCACAAAGGTCTGGCATGGCTGTCCTCACACGGACTGGACTATGAGATAAAGGCCGGAATCAATATAGGAGGAACTTCTCCCCTGCCTCTGCCCAAGGAAATCAGAAGCCTGGACAGTTATTCGCCCGGGTTGGCCATCACCTTGGAAGGAAACACCACCAAATGGCTGGATGCAAAACAGAAGTGGGGCGTCAGCCTGGGGCTGCGGCTCGACAAAAAAGACATGGATACCAAAGCCACCGTAAAGAACTATGGCATGGAAATTTTCAGCGAAACCGGAGGAAAAATAAAAGGCCTCTGGACGGGAGGAGTAAAGACTACCGTGAAAATGTCTTACCTCACCATCCCGGTTCTGGCAAACTACCGCATCAGCAACCGCTGGAAGGTGACGGCGGGACCGTATTTCTCTTACATGATAAACGGAGAATTTTCCGGGAATGTATATGAAGGACATCTGCGTACACCCGATGCCAGTGGAAGCCGAGTAAATTTTGAAGGAGAGAACAAGGCTGCATACGATTTCTCGGACAACCTCCGCCGTTTTCAGTGGGGCCTGCAGGCAGGCGGGGAGTGGAAAGCCTACAAACACCTGAACATCCATGCCGACCTGACCTGGGGACTGAACGACATTTTCCAGAAAGACTTCACCACGGTCTCGTTTGCCATGTATCCCATTTACCTGAACCTGGGATTCGGATATGAGTTCTGATTAATGAATCCTTATAAATAAAGAAAAGGGCTGAGATGCAAACCTCAGCCCTTTTCTTTATAGTAACCTCTACATTATTCAAAGGTAATCTGCAAATCGTCCAGCAACAATTTACTGTTGGGAGCGCCCTCATACACATCGCCGTTCTTACTGGAGGTGCAGATAAACGCTATTTTATATTTCTTATTGGCATCATAAGATTTGCCGTTCACTTCTTCAAAGTTCAAGTCAAATTTCTTCCAGTCGGTCGCACCGCCATTCTCAATGCCCGCACGCATCACGATAGGGGCATCGGCCTGTTTGATGCTTTCTCCATCCAACACGAAGTCTTCATTTGCAGCCTCATACAACACCGCATAAATGTCACATTCATCCACCTTGTCGGCTACAGTATTCCCGTCTTTGTCATAATAGGTCTCACCCGGAGTGTACTTGTACCATCCTGAGAATTTCAGGGGCTTTCCTTCATGCATCACACCAAACTTGGTCGATTTCAAAGGTGCTGCCGCATTCAGTTCGAATGTACCCATAAACAAACTTCCGGCCGTGATGTTCGGTGCCATGCTGGCCATCAATGACCCTACAAATCCGCCATAATTTTTCAGGTCTTGTTTGGCTTGCAGCAGACTGACAGTCTGCAAGCAGGCAGCTGTAGTACCTTCCTTCACGTCTTTCGTTTCCTGAGTCACGCAATAAGGAGGCACCACCACGTCCGAATGGGTAGCGGCAATCCCTTCCAAGGAACTGTACACAATGGCGCTTCCTCCGTTTGTCGAAGCATAAGGACCTGCCGGAGTATAATAATGATAAGTGTCGTCGTAGGTCCAGTCTTCAAAATTCAAAGCCAGCACTTTTGAACTGATTGAAACCTTATAGGCAGCCACCGTACCGTCTTCAGCTGTAACAGTGTAAGTCACGACCTTGCCATTTGAAAAGTCTTGCGCCTCCCCGCTGGCCGGAACCACCGTCGCTCCAGCCGAAACTTCAATGGTAGGTACCAGAGCCGTCAAATAAGCGGCCTTTGCCGTATCGGCAACCATAAAAGTGATGGTCTTTGCCTCTTCATTGATTGTGGTTCCGCCTACCACCAAGGAGTCTGCCGCAGCCACGGCCTTATCGAACACAAAAGAAGTGATTTTGGCTTCACTGCTCTCGTTTCCTTTCAGGCGAGTACCCGAATAAGTCACTTTCACGGCCTGTTTGACTCCACCCGTCAGCGTGGCATCTATATCCAGATTCATATTCAACGTTCCGTTGCCAATCACTCCGGTCGCATTTACGCCCGCTGTCAGCAATTCGGCTTCAACCGTAGTCACTCCGGTAAACTCATATTTATCGCCATTGGCTGTCAACGCACAATCATTCAAGTTGATGTCTCCGATTTTTATTCCCATGAATGAGAAGTCTGTAATAGACAGACTAATCGTATTATTGCCGGCTTTGCTCACGGAGATAATTTGTGAGTTCACCGTTCCACCCGGAATATCTACACCGCCTTGCGAAATGGAAACATCTAATTTCCCTTTATATTTACCTGCCAAATCACTATCAATAGGAATCTCTATTGATTGGTCTTTACTACAAGAAGTAAACAAATTCACCACACACAAAAGGGCAAACATGTAAAAAAATAAGCTCTTTTTCATCTCTTGATTATGTTTTTAATTACGGTCGCAAAGGAAATCAATATGCATTGTTCCTGCAAGGTCGAATTATCTTATTTTTTGCCGATTTTTCAAATCACAGAAAACTAATTCTTCAATAATTAACTTCTGAATGCATTTTTTCTCATTTTAAATGGTCTATTTTTAAAATATACTATTTTATCTTATTTCCTGTTTTTATATTTTTAAGTATCAATTCATACAACCGTTTCAAATATCCATTATCTTTGAAACCAGCGAAACCGAAAAAGGAACCCAATATCTTAACCTTTATGAGACACAAAGCACTTGCACATTTCACAGGCATCTTTATTACTTTTTTGATTCTAAACGTATTCAACCTACAGGCACAATATACCGTGAAAGGTATTCTCGTGGATTCGCTCACACACGAAAGCGAGCCTTATGCCACCCTGCGCATTACGCTTGACAAATCACCCGACAAACCGGTCCGGCTGAATGTAACGGATACCAAAGGACGCTTTCAGGAAAAACTGCCTCACACCGGAAATTATACCCTGCAAATTACTTCCGTAGGCAAACGGGCCGTAGTCCGTCATTTCACCATCACCGAAGCCAAACCTATGGCCGACCTGGGCACTCTATATACCTGCGACGATGCCCAGATGCTGAAAGGAGTGGAAGTGGTGGCGCAAAAACCGCTCGTAAAAGCAGAAATCGACAAGATTTCCTACAGCATAGAAGATGACCCCGACTCAAAGACCAACACGACTCTTGAGATGCTACGAAAAGTGCCTCTTGTCACTGTCGACGGGGAAGACAACATTCAGGTCAACGGCTCCAGCAACTTCAAGGTACACGTCAACGGAAAGCCCAACACGCTGATGAGCAACAACCCGAAGGAAGTGCTGCGAAGCCTGCCTGCCAATTCCGTCAAATCCATTGAAGTGATTACAGAACCGGGGGCCAAATACGATGCGGAAGGCATCGGAGGTATCCTGAACATCATTACGACCGATGCCAAGATGCAAGGATATAATGTGACCCTCGGAGCAAACGCAAACAACATGGGAATTTCAGGCTATGCCTACGGAACGGTACAGGTAGGAAAATTCACTCTCACCGGAAACTATTCATACAACTACCAGAACCAGCCCCGCAGCCTTTCGGAAAGCGGACGCGAGGATTTCACCTCCACCGATTACCGTTATCTGCAAACACAAGGTTCTTCCAAAAACAAGGGAAATTTCCAGTTCGGAAATATCGAAGGAAGCTATGAGATAGACACACTGAACCTGATTACCTTCTCGGCCAACGTGTTTGGAGGAAAATTCGACATTCAGGGCGATTCGCACACGGCCATGAGCGACAATGACTGGAACAAACGTTACAGCTACCTGACACGCAACCAGTCGACCAGCCAGTTCGGAAACATCGGCATCAATGCCGACTACCAGCATTCTTTTAAAAAGAAAGGTGAATACCTCACCTTGTCCTACAAGTTCAACAATTCGCCCAACAACAACGAGGCAGACACCTATTACGACGAGGCGCAAGACGTGCCTTTCAGTCTGCCGCACCAATATTTCGACAATGATGCCCACACGGCAGAACATACCACACAGATTGATTATGTCAACCCGTTCAACGGTATCCACTACATGGATGCCGGAATGAAATATATTTACCGCGAGAATTACAGTGACAGCCAGTACTTCCTGGAAAACGCCCAGGGCGAGATGGAGGCCAGTCAGGACCTTTCAAGCAAATACCGGCAGGGGCAGCACATCCTTGCCGCCTACGCGGACTACCAGCTGAAGTGGAAAAAGTTCGGAGCGAAAGCCGGTGTGCGCTATGAACATACATTTATGGACGTGGAATACGACTACATGCCCGAACGCAATTTCAAGACCGGATTCGACGACGTGGTTCCCACCCTGAACCTCTCCTACATGCTGGGAACGAGCAGCACCCTCCGTGCCAACTACAACATGCGTATCAACCGACCGGGAATATGGTACCTGAATCCTTTCCGCGATACCAGCAACCCGACTTCCATCAGTTACGGTAATCCGGACCTGGATACGGAAAAGGCACACATCCTCGGCATGACGTTCAACAGCTTCAGCGCCAAATTCAGCCTGAATGCGAACCTCACGTACACCTTCATCAACAATGGCATCGAACGCTATTCTTTCATGAACAACGGAGTGCAGGAAAACACTTACGGCAACGTGGGAAAAAGCCAGCGTACACGCCTGGCCTTATGGATGAACTGGAACCCGGGCAGCACCACCCGCATCTCGCTGAACGCCGGCGGCGACTATGCCGACTACCAGAGCAAGGAACTGAACTCGCGCAACAGCGGATTCTCGGGCAATGTGTTCGGCAACGTGCAGCAGACCATTCCCTGGGAACTGCGCCTCAGCCTTTACGGAGGCGGAAGCACCCCTTACGTGTCGCTGCAAGGAAAAGGTTCTTCCTATTATTATTACGGCATCAATCTAAGCCGTTCTTTCCTGAAGGAAAAACGGCTGAACATCTCACTCTTTGCCAGCAGCATTTTCCAGAAATACAATTCCTACCGCAATGAAACGGTGACCGATACCTTCCGCTCCTGGTCGGAAAGCAGCTATCCGTCACGCAGATACGGCATCAGCATCAGCTGGCGGTTCGGAGAATTGAAAACACAGGTAAAAAAGACCCAGCGCAGCATTACGAACGATGACGTGAAGGCAGGTGGCGACAATAAGACAGGCGGAAACATGCAGTAAATTCCTGTAATTTTTCTATCTTTGCGAAAAACAAACAAGATGGAAAAGGAACTTCCCAAAATCGACCTGCCGGAAGAATGGCTCATCGGCACCGGCATCAGCAAGGAACTGCTGGGACTCTATACCAATTATCCCGTGCGCCTGAAATGTGAAATCTTCGTACTCTGCATGTCCGGAGAGGTGGAAGCTTCGGTCAACCTGAATAAAATAAAGGTGGAAGCCAACGACTTCATCACACTTACCCCCGGAAGCATTTTCCAGATAAACGACATCAAAGGCGACCTGAACATCTACTTCGGCGGATTCTCGTCCGAATACATGGAACACAACATCCAGTCGCATTCTTTCCTCGACACCATGTACCTTACCTTAGGACGCCCCGTCATCCGTCTGAAACCGGAAGGAGCCAAAATGATGGAGGAATACATGCAGCTGCTCATCAAGATGTATGAGTTCCTGCCCGAGAAAATCAGGCCGGAAATCGCCACCAACCTGTATGCCGATATACATAAAGGTATATCGATGCTCTACCGGAACAAGACCGACGAAGTGCATAACCTGTCGAAAAGCGAACTGATTTGCCGCAACTTTGCCCAGCTGGTCATGCAGCACTACAACCAGACGCGCAACGTGGCCTGGTATGCAGAGAAGCTACAAATCACGCATGCCCACCTCTGTACTACAGTGAAACAGATTACGGGGAAAACCTGCGTGGACATCATCTCTTCGATGGTCATCATGGATGCCAAGTCGCAGCTGAAGTCATCGCAGCTTTCCATTCAGAACATTTCCGACTCCCTGAACTTTGCCAACGTGTCGTTCTTCGGAAAATATTTCAAACGATACGTGGGAATGAGTCCACTGGAATACCGGAACAACGGATAAAAAAACGGAACGCATCCAAACGCTTTCTGAGGCCGTTTTGAGGTCCTCAGAAAAACGCCGAAGCGTTCGTCAGAAAACGCACTTGCGTTTGAAGTAAAACGCCTTTACGTTTTGATCAAAACGCACTTACGTTTTAAGTGAAACGCACTTGCGTTTTAACCCAAACGTACTTGCGTTTTTTATACCCCCTGAAAAGCCATGAAAAAAACGTACTTTTCCCTCCTTTTTTGCCTGGTCAGCCTCTTGCTGCAAGCTGCTTCCAGCGTGCGGCTCACCCCTATTCCGTCTCTCCCGCAGCTGCCAGTGAGTGCCATACACCGCATTTTTCAGGACAGTGAGGGAATGATGTGGTATGGCACGGTCAACGGGCTGTGCCGCGACGACGGCTACCAAGTGGATGTCATCCGCTCCGACATCCATACGCCTGGACTGCTGCGCAACAACCTAGTGCAGTCCATTTCAGAAGATGCGAAAGGCCGGATCTGGTTCGGTACGGATGCCGGTGCCTACATACTGGACAAGACCGACCGACAGGTCACTCCCCTGGATCCGGAGAGATTGCAAGGAAGTGTGGTCTACAGCATCCGGAAAACCTCAGACGGATGTATGTGGCTGGCCAGCAACAACAGACTGATCCGGTATGACGCATCGGGCAAGCACCAGAAAACCTATTCGTTGCACAATTCTGAAGGAAAACCTTCGTGGATGGCCGGATTCTGCGAAAGCCGGCAAAAGGAAATCCTGATTACCTTAAGCCGGGAAGGCATCTACCGCTACGACCGGAAACAGGATACCTTTGTACGTTATGCCGTCCCTCCTGCCGGACGGAACCTGGGCTACCTCGCCCAAGACTGTACACACAATTACTTTTGGGTGGGGACCAATGGCAACGGCGTGCTGCTTTTCAATCCGTCGGCATCCAAGGATTCCCTCTACATCTATTCCCCTCTCCCCGTCAATCCCATGGGAGAAAAGGAGGGCAATATCCTTTACTTGGCACAGGACCACAATGACGGCACACTTTGGATGACCACCCACAGTTCCCTGATAGCCATGCGCTACGATGAAAAGAAGCGCCAACTGGTGCAGACCGATTTCCGGCTGCCGGCAGAATACGGCCACATGCTGAACGAAATCTACAAGGACAAGAACGGGGCTTTATGGGTATCCTCTTTCGACGGAAAGAGTTTCATCGTGCATTTCACGGAAGACGCCCCGGAAGAATTTCCACTTCCGGCCCTGTCACAACGCGTAAAATCCCAGCCGGCCATCATGGCCTTGAGCGATGCCGGCGAAGGTAAGCTGTGGATATCACAGGAACGTACCGGACTCGGACTGTATGACCTGACCCACGACCGCGTATCGCTCTATCCCGATTTTCCATCGCTGGCAGGTCTCTCCTTGGGAACCATCAAGCAGATGTCGGAAGCCCGCAGGGAAGGAAACGTATGGGTGATTCCCGAAGGAGACAATCTTATCTATGAGTTCAGACGGGAAGGCATGCAGATTGTACACGTGCGCACCCTGTCACTGCCCTCTCCAAAGCCCGACGAATATTTCACGCAAGCCTACCAGGACGAGCGTGGCCGACTATGGGGAGGTACCAACCACGGGCTATATGCCTTCAATCTGTCCGAAGCACAATGGTATGCCCTCTGCGACACACTGGGACAGGTGAGCAGCATCAAGGAAGACAAGCTCGGAAACCTGTGGATAGGTACTACCGACAAGGGACTTTACCGACAGAGCAAGACCGGCATCTGCCAAAGAATCGTCCCAGACCTCTCCGTCACCTGCCTGAGCCTGCAAGAGGACACCTGCGTCTGGATGGGCACACAGGAGGGAGGAGTATATGCCCTGCACGTGCGGTCCGGACAACTGACCGACCATACCCGGTTTTGCGGACTCACCGGCAACGTGGTGAACCAGCTGGAATACGACGTGTACGGCCATCTGTGGATTGACACCAACCAGAAACTGATAGAGTACAACCCGAGAAACCGCTCGTTTTCCACCTACCTCACTACCGACAATTCCCTGCTGCTCCACCGTTTCATTCCTACCGCCCTCTGCAAGGGGCACGACGGACGGATTTATTTTGGAGGCATTCCGGGCATCTGTGCCGTAACCCCTTCCGCCCGGCTCGACCAGCCCAGCCAGAATATCCCAACCTTCATCACCGGTATTTATGTGATGGAAAAGCTCAAAAAGAAAAGCGGCGACCTGACCCTCCAGCCCGACGAATACAACCTGGAAATTCATTTTTCTTCACTCGATTACCTGAATGCAGGCAAGATACGCTATGCCTACCGCATGACCGGACTCGACAGGGAATGGAACTACACTGCCGAGGGACACCCCATGGCCGTCTACAAACACCTTCCCAAAGGAAACTATGTGTTCGAAGTGAAAGCCACCGACGGCTACGGTGTATGGAGTGATAAAATCACCCGAATCCATATCAAGCGCCTGCCCGCTTTCTACCAAACCGGATGGGCCATGGGGGTTTATCTGCTCCTCATAGTGGGTGGAATTTATGCCGGAGTCCGTTTCTACCTCCGAAGAATGAAACGGGAAAACGAAGAACTGTATGCCGACAGCACGGAACTGATGAAAATGCGCTCGTACCTGAACGGCAACCGGCAGGATGTCCATCCGGAAGTGCAGATTTCCGACCGGGAGTTTGCCAGCCTCGACAAGATGCTGCTCGACAACATTCTGAAAGCCGTGGAAGACAATCTGAGCGAACCGGATTTCGACGTGCAGCACCTAGCCGAAAAAGTCAACATGTCGCGCTCCACCCTGACCCGCAAGCTGAAGGCCATCACCGGACTGACCCCGTTGGAATACATCCGCCGCGTCAAGATGCAGCATGCCTGCCGGATGCTGAAAGACAACCATACCACCGTGAACGAAGTGGCCCTGGCCCTCGGCTATTACAACCGGAAATATTTCACCGCCTGCTTCAAGGAAGAGTACGGTCTCACGCCCAGCGAATACCAGAAAAAGCAGGAACAAGAGGGTATATCTGAATCAAAAGAGGGGTAAAAATGCGTCAAAACGCCTTTTGAAGCATTTTATACCGCTCTTTGGCACATTCTTTTCTCTGCCTCGCCAAAGAATCTTTTTACATTTGGTGACGTCAACCTTAGTGACAAACTCCGAAAAACAAATTGACAACATGAGAAAAGAAATTCTGTTTCTGGCCGCACTGGCCTCCTGTATGTCCTCCTTTGCGCAGCATTTTGAAAGAACTGCCCAAGGAGGAAAATTCCAGACCGCACAACCTGTATTGAACGGGGAAGTGATTTTCTACTCTCCTTCCATCGTGCGCATCGTGAAATATCCTTCGGCCGAAATGCCCGAGAAAAAAAGTTATCCCGTCATCAAGACTCCGGAGAAAGTGGAGATTGCGTACACCCAGAACGGGAACACGGTATGCATGACTGCCGGAAAAATGAAGGTGACCTTGGATGTGGCTACCGGAAAAGTGACTTACACCGATGAAAAAGGAAAAACCTTATTAAATGAAAAAGTAGAAGGCACTAACTTCATCCCCCGGAAAGATGTCAACCGCGACGCGTATACCATAAGCCAGGCCTTCAGCCTTGCACCCGATGAAGCCATCTACGGACTGGGACAACGCCAAAGTGGAGCCATGAACCACCGCAACCAGCAGATTCACCTGTCAAACGGCAACACCAATATCTGTATCCCCTATTTCACTTCCGAGAAGGGTTATGGTGTGTACTGGGACAATCCGGGTATCTCCGATTTCAGCGACACGCCCTATGAAACCTCATTCTCTTCACAGGTAGGCCTTTGCTCCGACTATTATTTCCTTTATAAAGACGGTACGCAGGACGGCGTGATTGCCTGTATCCGCGACCTGACGGGAAAGGCCACCATGTTCCCGCTCTGGACCATGGGCTACTGGCAGTGCCGCGAACGCTACAAGAGCCCCGACGAACTCTGCGGCGTGCTCGACAAGTACCGCAAGCTCGAAATCCCTCTCGACGGTATCGTACAGGACTGGCAGTACTGGGGATGTGATTCCAACTGGAACGCCATGAAGTTCATGAACCCGCGCTACATCAACAAGATGGACGATCCGGCAGCCCTGCGCTACCTGCCGAACGACGAAGACAAGAACGCCCGCTATCCGAAACCCCGCTTCAAGAGCCCGGAAGAGATGGTGGAATACGTACACAAGAATAATGCCCACCTCATGATTTCCGTATGGGCCAGCTTCGGACCGTGGACCGACCAGTACAAGGAACTCGACAAGATGGGGGCCTTGCTGAAATTCGAAACCTGGCCGCCCAAATCAGGTGCTCATCCGTACGACCCGTTCAACAAGGACGCACGCGACCTCTACTGGCGTTACCTCAGCCATTTGCATCAGATGGGCATTGATGCTTGGTGGACCGACTCTACAGAACCTGACCACCTGAACCCCAAGGAAAGCGACTTCGACCTGCAAACGGCCGACGGCTCCTTCCGTTCTGTACACAATGCCTTCCCGCTGTCGCACAACCGGGGTATCTATGAACACCAACGCGCCGTATCGGATGCCAAACGTGTGTTCCAGATGACCCGTTCGGGCTACCTGGGCCAGCAGCACTACGGTGCCCTGAGCTGGAGCGGCGACGTGGTATCGAGCTGGGACGTACTCCGCCAGCAGATTCCGGCCGGACTGAACTTCACGCTTTGCGGTATCCCGTTCTGGAATACAGACTTAGGAGGTTTCTTCGGCTGGGAATACAACAACGACTGCACCAACGTGGCTTATCAGGAACTGCATGTACGCTGGTTCCAGTGGGGCTGTTTCATGCCGCTGATGCGTAACCACTGCTCTTCACCGATGCTGAACGAAATCGACCTCTTCGGAAAGGAAGGCGACTGGGCCTACGACGCACAGAAACGCATCATTGAACTCCGCTACCGCCTCTTACCTTATACATATAGCCTGAACGGAGCCGTAGTACAGGAAGACGGCTGCATGATGCGCCCGTTAGTGATGGACTTTGCTACCGACCGCAAGGCCATCCTGCTGGACAATGAATATCTCTTCGGCAAGCAGATTTTGGTACGTCCGGTCACTGAACCGCTGTACACCAAGAAAGTGGAAGGCAACAAGGGTGTGACCACTGTGCCCGACGTGGCCAAGGCTTCCGCTCCGGTGAAAGTATACTTGCCGAAAGGCACGAAATGGATTGATTTCTGGACCAACGAAACCGTGGAAGGCGGACAAGATATCCAGCGGGAATGCCCGGTAGACATCCTGCCGCTCTACATCAAGGCCGGAAGTATCCTGCCCTTGGGTCCGAAGGTACAATACTCTACCGAGAAGAAATGGGACAACCTGGACATCTGTGTTTATCCGGGAGCCGACGGCGAATTCACCCTCTACGAAGACGAGTTCGACAACTACAATTACGAAAAGGGAGCGTTCTCTACCATCCGCTTCCACTGGAACGATGCGACCCGCACGCTGACCATCGACAACCGTCAGGGAGAATTCCCGCACATGCTGAAAAAGCGCAATTTCTGTATCACCCTGATGCAGCCGGGCAAACAGTCGGCTGAAACCGTCACGGTGAAACCCGACAAGAAAGTGACTTATACGGGTAAAAAGATTTCTATAAAACTGTAAAACACATGCTCAGAGAAGGTGCGGCTTGAGGAGTCCCGCACCTTCTTTAAAAACACCATCCACACTAATACGAAACACATTACACTCCTCCTATAGGATTATTTAGACCGAACCTTTTTATAATTCTATTTTATAACCTTTTAAAACCTATATTTATGAAACATGCATGTAAAAGAAAGCCATGTCATTCATGGCTTCAGACTGTCATTGCCACAGTTCTTTTTCTATGTTGGGCAACCGTAGGATGGGGACAAGACCTGTCCGTTAAAGGAAATGTGACCGACACCAAAGGAGAACCCATTATTGGAGCCAGTGTAGTGATAAAGGGAAACACCACACAAGGTACCATTACCGACTTCGACGGACAGTTCACTCTCAATGTACCGGCCAACTCCACACTCGTCATTTCCTACATCGGGTATGTAACCCAAGAAGTACCGGCCAAATCGGCGATAAAAGTAGTATTGAAAGAAGACAATGAAATGCTGGATGAGGTAGTAGTCATCGGTTACGGAACCCAGCGTAAAGGAGATGTAACCAGTGCCATCTCCAGCGTCAAATCAGAAAACTTCGTCAAAGGAGCCGTAAAGGATGTCGGCCAGCTAATTCAAGGAAAAGTAGCCGGACTGGCCATCACCAACCCGAGTGGTGACCCGGCCGGAGAAACTCAGATCCGCCTCCGTGGAACCAACACCATCGGTGGAGCCAACACAGCCCCTTTGGTATTGATTGACGGTATCCCCGGAACCTTGAGCACAGTGGCTCCTGAAGACGTGGAAAGCGTAGACGTACTGAAAGACGGTTCCGCTGCCGCCATCTACGGTACCCGTGGTACAAACGGGGTCATCCTCATCACTACCAAGCAGTCAAAAGGAGGCGATATCTGCTCTGTAGAATACAGTGGCTACGTCAGCACTGCCATGATGGCCAAACGGCTGGAAATGCTCAGTGGACGCGAATTTGCCGCCCTCTATCCGGATTATGACTACGGATACAACACCGACTGGGTGGATGAAATCAGCCGTACCCCTATTTCTCATGTACACAACCTCTCATTGATGGGTGGTAATTCCAAGACCAGCTACATTGCCAACCTCAACTACGCAGACCGTCAGGGAACCATGAAAAAATCAGACTTCGACAACTTCCAGGGAAGAATTGAAGTGACTCACCGTATGTTCGACGACAAAGTGAAACTGAAATTCGGCGTTTTCGGAAAGAAAAGCCAGATGGAATCTACCCAGAACGGAGGAAGTTTCCGCGGCGGTGTCTACTCACAGGCTACCCGACGCAACCCGACCGAACCCGTACGCAACCCGGACGGTACCTGGTATGAAAACGTCAACAAATTTGAATATGAAAACCCGTTGGCTCTGCTCTATGAATCAGACGGAAACGTAAAGAAAACAGAATTGCGTTACAACGGAAACATCACCTACAACCCCATCAAAGACCTGACCCTGCAGGCCATGTTCTCTTACACACGTGAAAACATGAACCGCGGATACAGTGAAACACAGAACCACATCTCCGCCCTTCGTGACCACAAGAACGGATGGTCTTCTGTCGGTGCGTATACCGAAATGGAAAAGCTGATGGAACTGACCGCACAATACAACAAGACCATCAACGACCATAAATTCTCTATCTTGGGAGGTTACAGCTACGACGAAACAGACTATGAAGAAATGTGGTTCGACAACTACGGTTTCCAGGATGACTATTTCGGCGGTTGGCACAACATCGGCATCGGTTCTGCCTTGAAAGAAGGAAAAGCTTCTGCAGGCTCCAGCAAGACTTCGACCAACCTGATCGGTTTCTTCGGCCGTGCCACTTATTCCTGGAAAGAACGCTATCTGTTCATGGCTGCTCTGCGTTATGAAGGTGCCAGCCAGCTCTGGGGCACGGACAACGCATGGGGATTGTTCCCGTCCGTCTCATTCGGTTGGAGAATCACGGAAGAACCGTTCATGAAAAACCAGCACATCTTCAATGACTTGAAACTGAGAGTAGGTTACGGTGTCACTGGTTCACAACCTAAAAACGGATTCTTGGGAGTAGCCATGCTGAAATACGGTTCTTACGCCTACGTAAACAGCAGCTGGATTCAAACCATTGTACCGGCTTCCAACCCGAATCCCGATTTACGCTGGGAAGAGAAGAAAGAAACCAACATCGGTATCGACTGGTCTTCTTGGGAAGGACGTCTCTCTGGTAGCATCGACTACTACAACCGACTGGTAGACGGATTGATTTATGACTATGCCGTACCGACTCCTCCCAACTTGTACAACACCACTACAGCCAATGGCGGTAAGATGAGAAACAAGGGTGTGGAAATCCTGGTCAATGTAATTCCGGTACAGACCAAAGACTTTGAATGGAGCACCACCGGTACTTTCTCATTCAACTCCAACAAACTGGAAAGTCTGTCAGGAAGTATCTTTAAATCAGAATATGACTACTTCAACACAGGAACAGTGGAATACTCCGGACAGGTGGCAGACTCACACCGCGTACAGGTGGGCGAAAGCATCGGTAACTTCTATGGCTTCAAGGTAGTAGACGTGGACGAAGAAGGACGCTGGATCTACGAAGACCGCAACGGCGACCTGATAAACTACAAAGACTTCACGCATGCCCCGGAAGACAAGCACATCATCGGTAACGGACTTCCGAAATACTATGCAGGATGGAACAACAACTTCCGCTACAAGAATTTTGATTTGTCTATCACCATGCGTGGCGCCTTCGGCTTCCAGATTATCAACGGTGCCCGTATGAACTACGAGAACGTGAAGAACGCCCGTATGGAAAACCGACTGAAATCAGTCAACGACCTGGTATTCGGCAAGCATACCCTCAGCCCGGAAGTAGAACCGGAATTCAACAGCTACTATGTAGAAGACGGCGACTATTGGAAGATTGACAACATCACACTGGGTTACAACTTCGGACAGCTCGGCAAATACATCAAGTCATTGCGTATCTACGGTTCCGTACTGAATGCCCTGACCATCACCGGATACAAAGGCATCGACCCGGAAGTTTCTACCGACGGACTGACTCCTGGATACGACACCCGCGACCGCTATCCAAGCATACGCTCATTTACATTAGGTGTCAACGTAAAATTCTAATTTAAAAGTAAAGAACCATGAAAAATATAATCAGATTATTTTCCACATGCCTGCTCACTTCAGCCTTGATTGGCAGTACGGCATGTACCAGCTTATTGGACGACAGCTATGGACAGGTAGTGTCCAGCAAATACTCTCCGAAGACAGAAGAAGAAGTCAGCTACCTGGTAAACGCAGCTTATATCCCTTGGAGAGAGACCTTGTTACAATGGAACGGCGTGGTCCGCTCACAGGAACTGTGTGCCGACCAGGATGTGATTCCGGCACGCGACGGTACAGGATGGGTGGACGGATACATCTACAAGCGCTGGCACCAGCATACCTGGACCACGGAAGACGACGGTGTGCTGCAAGGATGGGAACGTACCTACAACGGAGTGAACACCTGCAACCGTATCCTTTCGCAGATAGAAGAAGGTACCATTAACGTGGAAGACGATACCAAAGCTGCATTGATAGCCGAACTGAAGGTGTTGCGTGCCTCCTACTATTACATCCTGATCGACCTCTATGGAAATGTGCCTCTGGTAACCGACTTCAAGGATGAATCGCTCCCCAAGCAGGCTACCCGCAAAGAAGTGTTCGATTTTATCGTGAAAGAAATCAAAGACAACATCGACCTGCTTTCTGAAACTCCGAGAGGATACTACTACGGACGTTTCAACAAGTGGGCTGCCCACACCCTGCTGGCCAAGATGTACCTGAATGCGGAAATCTGGGCCGGAGAAGCTCACTGGCAAGACTGCATCGACGAATGTCAGGCCGTGATTGACTTTGCAAACGCTACAAACGAATACGGACTGGAAGAAAAACAGAAAAACGTGTTCATCACTCAGAACGAGAACTCCAAGGAAATCATCTTCGCTCTTCCCTTCGATGAAATCTACGTGACGGGATGGAATGATTTCGACTTCCACATGTATACGTTAGCTGCCGAAAACCAGGATACTTATCAGTTCACCGAAAGACCGTGGGGAGGTGTGTGTGCCATTCCTCAGTTCATCGATTCTTTCGACCCGGACGACCTGCGCTTAAAAGAAAATTACATCCAAGGACCACAGCTCACGGCATCCGGCGAACCGCTACAACGCAGTGACGGCAAAGGACAGCTCATCTATATCAATGAAGTGCCCTCCATTGAAAGTTCTGACTCCGGACACGGCTACCGCTGGGGTAAATTTGAATACGCCAAAGGCATTACCAACCGTCTGAGCAACGACTGGCCGTTGCTCCGCTATGCCGATGTGCTGATGATGAAGGCAGAAGCCCTGATGCGTTCCGGACAGCCCGGAGCCGGCGCACTGGTCACCGAAGTACGTAAACGTGCTTTTGAAGACCCGAACAAAGCAATCGTAACCGATGCGGAACTGGAAGGCGGAAGCTGCTATGACTACGGACGCCGGGATACCAATATGGAAACTCACGAAGGCGGAGCGGACATCAAGTACGGCCGTTTCCTGGACGAACTGGGATGGGAATTCTGTCAGGAAGGCAGACGCCGCCAAGATATGGTCCGTTTCGGAGTCTTCACCACGAAGTCTTGGTTCTCACACGACAAGAGCAACCCGAACAGAAACCTCTTCCCGATTCCGAACAAGGCCATGCTGACCAACAGTAACCTGGTTCAGAATCCGCAATAAAACAAGAAGCCAACACATCCGAACAATAGGATAAAAAACTCCCCTATTTCCTTCTTATTAAGTTTGGAAATAAGGGAGTTTTCCATTTTAACAGAATGGAATCAGTTTTCCGGCAGTTCCACCACCCCCAATTTTTTCTTCCCGTCCATCTTCACGGTGAGCGGTTTTTCAAACCGTACCCAACGGAGGAACTTCGTTTCTTCTACGGCGGGCATACTGTCAAGCAATGCCTGGTTGTAGATGCCGTCGTTCATGTAGGCATTGATGGTGAAATAGCCCACCCCGAACGAAGTCAGGTTCTGGAAGAAATGGGTGCCCTGACTGGGGTCTACCCGATAATTGGTCAGCCCTGCTTCCACGATAATCCGGGCCGCCGAAATGTTGGGCCATTTCACCGGTATACCGAGCCAGGTATCGCTGCTGCCCCAGCGTCCGGGACCCACTAGAATGTAATGCTTGCCTTCGTCGAGGAAGCGGCGGTTGAGCTTTTCGATGTCGTAGGCTATCAGCTGGTTGTTGGAGGCGGAATAGCCTTCGGTCTTCACATAGATGACGTCCTGCAGGTCGTCCATCACGCCATGCCCCAGTGAGTTTTCGCTCTTGAGCAGGAGCTTTTCTTCCGGCACCTGGGTCAAGTCTTCGTCCAACCCAGCTTTCACATCGACCATCGGACGGATTTGCAGCAGGTAGAACACACCGCTCTTGGTACGCGCATCCAGATTGACGGCAAACTCAATTTCTACCGGACGGCGCATCTCGCCCTGACCATATTTCTGCACAAGCTGAAGGATGCGGGCCAAGGGGAAGACGTCGTGCTGGAGGATGTTGGCAAAGGTGATGAGCTTTCGCCCGCCGAGATAGATACCGTCGCGTATCACCATGTCATACGGGTCGTAGGTCGAGGCGATGAAGTTCAAGGCGCCGTCGGCCTCAGCATCTTTTACATGGAGCTTCAGCAGGTTGAACCCGTCATCAAGAGAGAAGTTCTGCCCCAGGTTTTTCAGGTCGAGGGCATAGAAGCGGGTCTGGGTCTCGCGCAAGGCGATTTCCATCTCGCTGGTCTGAAGCACCTGCGTGGGGTGGTACGGACAGACACGCAAGGTGAGGCCGCCATCGACAATGTATTTTCCAAGTCCCAGTGCCAGGCTCACCGTGCCTTCTTCGGCCAGTTCGTCGTTGATGGGATAATAGTTGATGGAACGGGCCACACCGGAGATGGCTGGATAGTAGCGGTCGCCGTACTGGGTGCCGACCACTTCCTGGAGGATGACGGCCATCTTTTCCTGGTCGATGACGTTGCTGGTGGCCTGCATATAGGCCTTGCTATCCTTATAATATACGGAGGCATACACGCCCTTGATGGCATCGCTCAACATGCGGAGCATTTCATACTTGTCGTCCAGATAGGGAATCATATAGGTGGAATAGATACCGGCGAACGGCTGGTAGTGGGAGTCTTCCAGCAGACTGGACGAACGGATGGCAATGGGGGCCTTGACGGCATCGAAGAAGGCGAAAAAGTCTTCCACCAGACTGTCGGGCAGCTTGGCCCGAAGGAAAGCCTGCAGAATCACGTCGTCGTCGGCATCACTCAAGGCTATCTGATACAGCTGGTTAGAGTCCATAAACTCATCAAACACATCGGTACAGAGCACCACGGTTTTCGGAATCATGACCGAGGCATTCTCAAACTCGTCGAACTCGGGATGACGCTTCACCATGTTGTCGATAAAGGCCAATCCGCGCCCCTTGCCTCCCAAAGAGCCGTCGCCGATACGAGCAAAATTGGAGTAACGGTCGAAACGGTCGCGCTGGAACACGGCCACCACGCCCTGGTTTTTCATCTTGCGGTATTTCACGATGGCCTCGAAAATAATCTGCCGATGTGCGTCGATGTCTTGAAGCGATTCCCACGTAATCTGTTTCAGAAACTCGGCTACCGGGAAAATGGCACGCGAATACAGCCAGCGCGAGATGTGGTTGCGGCTGATGTGGTAGAGGAAGGATTCGGCCGGAATGGCGAAAATCACGTTCTGCAATTCTTTCAGGTTATGGATGCGGGCCACTTCCTTCAAGGTATGGGGATCACGGAAGATGAAGTCGCCGAAACCGAAATTGTCCGACACGGCTTCGCGCAGGTCGATGTTCATCTTCTTGGAGTTCTTGTCGATGAACACGGCATCCAATTCCGGGGCATATTGGCGGTTGCTTTCTTCGGCCGACTGCAGAATCAACGGGATGAATGGGTCGTGCCTGCGTATCTCACGCAGCAAACTTACCCCTGCCTCCGGGTCGTTTACGCCTCCACGAGGGAAACGGGCATCGGAAATGACCCCCAGCATGTTATGCTCGTACTTGTTATACAAGTCCATGGCCTCCTCGTACGAACGGGCCAGCACGATTTTAGGACGTCCGCGCATACGCAGCGTACGCTGGTGCTCGTTCAGGGCTTCGGTGGCAAACTCCTGGCTCTGGCGGAGCACGAACTTGTAGAGATTGGGCAGCACGGACGAATAGAAGCGGATGGAGTCTTCCACGAGCAGAATCATCTGCACACCGATTTCCTTGATGTCGTGCTCCAGGTTCATCTTGTCCTCAATCAACTTGATGATGGACACCAGCAGGTCGGTATTCCCCAGCCAGCAGAACACGTATTCAAAGATGCTCAGGTCCTCGTGTTCCATCCGTTCCTTGATGCCATGCGAAAAAGGAGTCAGCACCACCAGCGGCAAATGAGGATACTCCCGCTTGATGTCGCGGGCGATGTCGAAGGTATCGCTGTTGTCGGAACCGGGCATACAAATGACCAGATCGAACATGGTGTTGCGCAACTGCTCCCATGCTTCCTCTCCCGTGGACACTTGGGTAAAACGGGGCGGATAGCGCAGGCTCAGGTTCATGTATTCATTAAAAATCTTCTCATCGATGCGGCCGTCATCTTCAAGCATGAACGCGTCGTACGGATTGGCCACCAGCAGGACATTGAATATTCGCTTTGTCATCAGATTGGCAAACTGCGTATCCTTGAAATAAAGCTGCCGGAGTTTAATTCTCAGGTTGTTTAGCATGGTATCTTTTTTTAAGCTTATTCTTTTTATAAAAACAAAAATCGGAAATTCACCTGATTTTTGCAAATCTTTCTTGAGCGATGGTGAAAAACTATCAAAATTCAACCTAAAGTACGAAAAATACAGGGAAAAGCTTTGTCAGTACAAGTAAATTCCTATCTTTGCATATACAAAATATTTCATTTTGTCAGACCTTAAATTATTTGATTATGGACATTAATAAGATCATGTCATCACTGGAAGCCAAGCATCCAGGTGAATCTGAGTACCTTCAGGCAGTGAGAGAAGTATTGCTTTCTATCGAAGATATTTACAACCAGCACCCCGAATTTGAAAAGGCTAAAATCATTGAACGGCTGGTAGAACCCGACCGTATCTTTACTTTCCGTGTCACATGGGTGGACGACAAAGGAGAAGTACAGACCAACCTTGGCTACCGTGTGCAGTTCAACAACGCCATCGGCCCGTACAAGGGAGGTATCCGTTTCCATGCTTCAGTCAACTTGTCCATACTGAAGTTCCTGGGATTTGAACAGACTTTCAAGAATGCACTGACCACCCTGCCGATGGGCGGTGGAAAGGGAGGTTCCGACTTCTCTCCACGCGGAAAGAGCAATGCGGAAATCATGCGTTTCTGTCAGGCTTTCATGCTGGAACTGTGGCGCCATCTGGGCCCGGACATGGATGTGCCGGCAGGTGACATCGGTGTGGGCGGACGCGAAGTGGGCTACATGTTCGGCATGTACAAGAAACTGACGCGTGAGTTCACCGGAACTTTCACAGGCAAAGGACTGGAATTCGGCGGTTCGCTGATTCGTCCGGAAGCTACGGGCTTCGGAGGCTTGTATTTCGTGAAACACATGCTCGACGCAAAGGGAGTTGATATAAAAGGAAAGACAGTGGCCATTTCAGGCTTCGGCAACGTGGCCTGGGGAGCTGCTACCAAAGCTACGCAACTGGGCGCCAAAGTGGTGACCATCTCCGGACCGGACGGCTACATTTATGACCCGGACGGCATTGCGGGAGAGAAAATTGACTATATGCTGGAATTGCGTGCTTCGGGCAACGACATCGTAGCACCGTATGCAGAGAAATTCCCGGGAGCTACCTTCGTGCCGGGACGCCGCCCATGGGAGGTGAAAGTGGACATCGCCCTGCCTTGTGCGACCCAGAACGAGCTGAACGGCGAAGATGCACAGCAGCTCATCAAGAACCACGTGCTCTGCGTAGGAGAAATTTCCAACATGGGATGTACGCCGGAAGCCATCGACGCGTTCATTGAACACAAGATGATGTATGCACCGGGCAAGGCTGTCAATGCGGGCGGAGTGGCTACCTCCGGACTGGAAATGAGCCAGAACGCCATGCACCTGAGCTGGACCGCACAGGAAGTGGACGACAAACTGCACCAGATTATGCACAACATCCACGAACAGTGCGTGAAGTACGGTACGGAAAGCGACGGATACATCAATTATGTGAAGGGTGCCAACATTGCCGGATTCATGAAAGTGGCTCATGCCATGATGGCCCAAGGAATTGTATAAGCATTAAGAATCATTAAATAACCCTTGGAGAGAAAGTAAAGTCTAAAATTTTACCGTATATTTGAAAGCTTTAATTTTAGCACAAAATCTCGTTTAGTTGTATTTGTATTTTGTATTGTAGCTTGCGCTATCCAGCCTGTGAAGGTCTGATAGCGCATTTTTTATTTTTGCAAGAAAGGAAAGGATACAAAAAAAAGGCCTTGCCCAAGCAAGACCTTTTTAAGGGGTGACTAGTGGGACTCGAACCCACGACATTCAGAACCACAATCTGACGCTCTAACCAACTGAACTATAGTCACCATGTTGGTATGAAAAACGTTAAAAAAATGAAGGAGGGTGACTAGTGGGACTCGAACCCACGACATTCAGAACCACAATCTGACGCTCTAACCAACTGAACTATAGTCACCATGTTGGCTTCCTTTTCAAAAGCGATTGCAAAGGTAGAGGATTTTTTCGAAACTGCAAACATTTCATCGAAAAAATCCTCCAAAATCTCAATATATTGCCTTTTTCCCGGCCAGCAGCGTATTCTTCATCAAAGAAACAATGGTCATCGGTCCTACTCCACCGGGCACCGGCGTGATGTAAGAACACTTGGGAGCCACTTCGTCAAACTTCACATCTCCGGTAAGCTTGAAACCTGATTTCTTGGATGCATCGGGCACACGGGTAGTCCCCACATCGATTACGACTGCTCCTTCTTTCACCATATCGGCTTTTACAAAGTTAGGCTGCCCCATCGCGGCAATCAGGATATCGGCTTCCTGACATTCCTTTACCAGATCCTTGCTCCGGCTATGACACACCGTGACAGTAGCATCGCCCGGCACGGCCTTCTGCATCATCAGCATAGCCATCGGTTTTCCCACAATATTGCTCCGGCCCAAAATGACGCATTTCTTTCCGCACGTATCAATCTGGTAACGCCGCAAGAGCTCCATAATACCATTCGGAGTGGCTGAGATATAACAAGGAAGGCCGATGGACAAACGTCCTACATTAATAGGATGGAAGCCGTCGACATCCTTCCGGTAATCAATGGTCTCAATCACTTTCTGCTCTGAGATATGGGAAGGCAACGGAAGCTGCACGATGAAACCATCTACATCGGCATCGGCATTCAATTCACGCACCTTGGCCAGAAGTTCTTCTTCCGTCACATCCGATTCGTAACGAATCAAAGTGGACTTGAAGCCGCACACTTCGCATGCTTTCACCTTTGCCGCCACATACGTCTCACTGCCCCCATCGTGCCCCACCAGAATGGCAGCCAGATGAGGACGCTTTCCTCCTTTCGCCACAATATCGGCCACTTCGGCAGCGATTTCCTTTTTCACTTGTTCAGAAACTGCTTTTCCGTCGATTAATGTCATAAATACTCCTTTCTAATTTTATGATTCATACAAATGTAGGAAATTTAAAACAAAGACCTGCTTATTTTTCGGTTTTTATAGCAATTATTACAGCAATAGAATAAATCTTCCGGCAACAGAAAGTTAGTCGACAAAAAAATATTAACTTTGTCCCGTTATTTAAATTATGCAGAGGAGAAAATTCGACATACTGTTCATTACCATAAGCCTGTGGCTGGCTTTCAGCCTATTTTCCCAAACACACGCTGCCGAAACTCACTTTACCGTCGTGATTGATGCCGGACACGGAGGACATGACCCTGGAGCCGTCGGCAAAAGAGGAAAAGAAAAAAACATCAATCTGAGCGTAGCACTCAAATTAGGAAAACTAATCAGGCAAAATTGTCCAGACACACGTGTGGTCTATACCCGTGAAAGAGATGTCTTCGTCCCGCTGCACAGAAGGGCTGAAATAGCCAACGACGCCAAGGCAAATCTTTTCATTTCCATTCATACCAATTCAGTAGCATCCAGAAGCAGAAGTGTCAGCGGAACTGAAACCTATACCCTCGGATTACACCGCACACAAGAAAATCTGGAAGTGGCCAAGAAAGAGAATGCTGTGATTCTCATAGAAGATGACTATAAGCAACGGTATGCAGGATTCAATCCGAATTCATCGGAAAGCTATATTATCTTTGAATTTCTGCAAGACAAGAACATGGCCCAGAGCGTCAGCTTTGCCACGTCTGTACAAAAATGTTTCCGGAATGCCAACCGGACAGATAAAGGGGTGCACCAGGCCGGATTCCTGGTGCTGCGTGCCACTTCCATGCCCAGCGTACTGATTGAGCTGGGATACATCACCAACCCGACTGAAGAAGCATTCCTCATGTCAGAACAGGGAAGTGCCACCCTGGCAAAAAGTATCTACCGCGCATTTTTGAATTACAAGGGAGGCAAGGTGTCATCCACGCAACTGGCAGCTGAAGCAAACAGTTTGCCAATGCCCGCGGAAGAAGACACGGCCTCGGAACCGCAACCTCAGAGACCGACTCCCCGCAAACAGACTACAGCCGGACAAAGCGCAGCCTCAACCAACGTATCAAGAAAACCGGTATTCAAAATACAGATATTGACTTCCGGTCGCAAACTGCCCTCCAAAAGCAGACAGTTCAAAGGGCTTACTCCCGTAGACAGCTACGAAGAGAACGGAATCATCAAATATACTTACGGAGCTGACACAGACTACAACAAGATTCTCCGACTCAAACGCAACAAGGTGGACAGCAAATTCAAGGATGCTTTCATCATCGCGTTCAAAGACGGACAGAAAATGAACATCAACCAAGCCATACGAGAATTTAAAAGGAACAGATAATAAAAAAGTAAAATAAACAATATGAAGAAAGAAGTAAAAATCGGGTTAGCTGGAATCGGTGCATTGTTGATTCTCTTTTTCGGCATCAACTACCTGAAAGGAATCAGCATGTTCAAACCGGAAAGCTACTATTATGTGGATTTTACCGATGTAAACGGACTAGCCCTGTCGAGTCCGGTGTTTGCCAATGGTTTCAAAATAGGTATCGTACGCGACCTTCAATACAATTACCAGAAACCGGGACATGTGGTGGTAGGTATTGAAGTAGATCAAGACATGCGCATCCCGGCTGGCAGCAAAGCAGAACTGGTGACCGAGATGCTGGGAACCGTCAAGATGAACATGCTGCTCAAACATGAATCGACTACTTTTCTGACCCCTGGAGATACGATTGAAGGCTCAGCCAATTCGGGCATTCTGGGCAAGGCTGAACAGGAATTGCTGCCGAAGGTGGAACAGATGATGCCTAAACTGGATTCCATTCTGGGCTCATTGAACCAGCTGTTGGCCGACCCTGCCTTAAAAAACACTTTGCACAATGCGGAAAAACTGACGGCCTCGCTCAATGCGACCAGCACGCAGCTGCACAGCTTGATGAGCAAGGACATCCCGCAGCTGACAAGCAATGTCACCACCATCACGGAAAACCTGAAAGGAATCAGTGAGAACCTGAAAGGGATTGACTACGCATCGACCTTCCAGAAAGTGGATTCCACTCTCCAGAATGTACACATGCTGACCGAAAGACTGAGCAGCAAGGACAACTCCATCGGACTTCTCCTGAACGACGATGCTTTATACCAAAACCTGAATGCAACCTCGGCCAACGCAGCCTCTCTGCTGAAAGACTTGCAGGAGCACCCGAAGCGCTATGTACATTTCTCCTTGTTCGGAAAGAAAGACAAATAAGGCCGTCTCACTCATACCCCATACAAGGCAGGAAATCCTCAACTCGCAAAGCGACTTCCTGCCTTCTTATGAGCATAGCCACAATAGTCCATTTGCAAAGAAACACCAGCCTTACTATATAGAAGTAATCTAAATAACAAAGAATAATGAACTAAGAAGAAGAAAGAATCTCAAATACATGATTTTCAAAGATAAACCATATCAGAAAGAGGGGATTTTCACAAGGGCAGAAAGATACTAACAAGTTGATAAGCAAGACATTGTAAATCCACAAGAGATTTCTTCCGAGTAAGAAATTTAACAAACACATAACTTCTTATTTATCAACAACTTAATTTATCAAAATAAAAAGCAAAGAAAAAGGCATTTGTTTTTCTGAAATTTCATTACGAAATTTGCAAGCGTAGAAGTTTCGCTTTATTAATAACAACGCACGTATGATTGAACATAACCAAGCCGTTGCATTGTGGAACCGGTGTCTGACATTCATTAAGGACAACGTAAATGCTACGGCTTTCAAAACATGGTTTGAGCCTATCGTACCTTTAAAATATGAGGATACAGAAAAGGCATTGACAATCGGCGTCCCCAGTCCTTTCTTCTATGAATATCTGGAAGAAAAGTATGTGGGGCTGCTGCGCGCCGCCATCTATAAGGAGATAGGTGAAGGCACGGAGTTGATGTACTCTATCCTGACCGATAAGACCAACCATATCACTGTCAATATAGAAGGAACCAAACGCTCTTCTGCATTGCCGGAACAGGCTCCTGTATACAATGGGAATAAGGCGCCCAATCCTTTGCAAGCTCCGGCCCCGCAGGATTTGGACCCACACCTGAACCCGAACTATAACTTTGAGAACTTCATTAAAGGAAACAGCAATGAATTCTCCAGAACTGTAGCAGAAACTGTGGCTCAAAATCCGGCACGCACTTTCAACCCCTTGTTCATCTATGGTCCGTCGGGAGTGGGGAAAACCCACCTCATCAACGCCATCGGTACAAGAATCAAGGAATTATATCCGGAGAAACGTGTGCTGTATGTATCCGCTCATCTTTTTCAGGTGCAATATACAGACTCTGTGCGAACCAACCACTTCAATGATTTCATTAGCTTCTACCAAACGATTGACGTGCTGATCATTGATGATATACAGGAATTTGCAGGGGTAACCAAAACGCAGAATACATTCTTCCATATTTTCAACCACCTTCACCAGAACGGGAAACAGCTGATTCTGACTTCCGACCGCGCACCTGTCATGCTACAGGGAATGGAAGACCGCTTGCTCACCCGTTTCAAATGGGGATTGGTGGCCGAACTGGAAAAACCGGACATTGAACTCCGGAAAAACATCCTACGCAACAAGATTAAACGTGATGGTCTGGTCATTCCGGAATCGGTCATCAGCTACATTGCAGAAAGCGTGAACGAAAGCGTGCGTGAGTTGGAAGGTATTGTCAACTCCTTGCTGGCACAGTCTATCCTGTTCAAACGCGAAATTGATCTCGACCTGGCACAACACATCGTAAGAAAGGCGGTGAAGTGCGCAGAAAGCAAACCGATGACGGTGAGCGATATCATTACAAAAGTATGCGAACATTACAAGATAGATGAGACGGCCATTCACACCAAGACCCGCAAACGGGAAGTAGTGCAAGTGAGACAGGTGGCCATGTATCTGGCAAAGAAACATACAGATACCTCTTCATCCAAGATTGGTCAGCTGATTGGAAATAAAGACCATGCCACGGTGTTGCACGCCTGCAAAATTGTAAAAGACCAGGTGGACGTGGATAAATCATTTAAGGCAGAAATCGAAGAAATAGAAATGAGTCTTCGGATGAGATAAAAAAACAGGTGGCTTCAAAATCAAGTCACCTGTTTTTTTATCCCAGATTTCATCAATCATCAAAACCTTGCCGTTTCAGCACTTTCTTTAAGCCTTCCGACATATATTCATTATCGGATTTCTTGTAACGGATGTCCGTAAAAATCTGGGCTAGTGTCTCGGTGTGATTAATCTCCACAAAATGTTTGTTCTCCGGCAAGCTTTCCTTATATGAATAGATATTGTCAATTTCCAAGGGAGTATAGTCATGATACTGCTCTTCATGGATAATACCCTGGATTGGCAAGCGGTCCGGCTGCGCAGGACATTCATCGGGATAACCCACCGTAATAGTGGCTACAGGTACCACAAGCTTCGGAAGCTTTAACAAATCAATAATCTGGTCGGGATTATAAATAGTCGTTCCCAAATAGCAAATGCCCAGCCCTTTTTCTTCGGCTAACGTACAGAAATTCTGTGTAACCAGCAAGGCATCACTCGCTGCATTCAGGAAAGAAATCAGATTATTATACCCCGGTACGGCCTTCCGCTGTTCACACCACTTGCTGAACCGGTTAAAATCGGCACAAAAAGTAAGTACGACCGGGGCCGAAGTCACCATCGGCTGGTTAAAATGGGCAGGTGCCAAACGCTCCTTCATTTTTGCATCGCGGGTCACTACCACACTATACAATTGCATATTTCCCATGGTGGAAGCCCGAAATGCTTCCTCCAATAACTCATTCAGCAATTCAGCAGGAATGTCCTCCTGTTTATACTTACGAATGGTTCGTCTGTTCTTTATCGATTCCATAATATATCGGCTTTATAGATTATCTACAAAGATAGGAAGAATCGGTGAAAATCCCTACTCTAATAAGGTATAAAAGAAATGAGCCATAAAACAAAAAGTTTTCCAAAATGGAAAACTTTTCAATACATAAAATAGCACAATAATCTAGTTATCAGTTATATATTTTTCAAAAGCAGAAAACTATTCATATTGTTAATAACTTCTTTCTTTTTTATTTTGCGAATTAAAAAAACATCTTTAGCTTTGCAGCAGTTTGTTAGAAATAAAACGACCTTCTACATTTTGCGACTTACTATTTTTTATTGAAAACAAACTTATTCATATACAAATAACCGTGGAAAAGAAAACGTACAGCTACGATGAAGCCTACAACGCTTCGTTGGAGTATTTCAAAGGAGACGAACTGGCAGCCCGTGTTTGGGTAAACAAATACGCTGTGAAAGACTCATTTGGAAACATCTATGAAAAATCCCCAGAGGATATGCATTGGCGAATAGCCAATGAGGTGGCCCGTATCGAGGCGAAATATCCTAATGCACTCAGTTCTCAGGAGCTTTTCGATTTACTTGACCATTTCAAGTATATCGTACCTCAAGGTAGTCCGATGACAGGTATTGGCAATGATTACCAGATTGCCTCACTGTCCAACTGTTTCGTAATCGGACTTGACGGAAATGCGGATTCATACGGAGCCATCATCCGTATTGATGAAGAACAGGTCCAGTTGATGAAACGTCGAGGCGGTGTAGGACATGACTTGTCACACATTCGCCCGAAAGGTTCTCCTGTAAAAAACTCAGCACTGACTTCTACCGGACTCGTTCCTTTCATGGAGCGTTACTCCAACTCAACGCGCGAGGTGGCTCAAGACGGACGAAGAGGAGCCTTGATGTTGAGCGTATCCATCAAGCATCCTGATTCAGAAGCATTCATTGATGCCAAGATGACCGAAGGAAAGGTGACTGGAGCCAACGTCTCTGTCAAACTGGACGACGCTTTCATGGAGGCCGCAGTAGAAGGAAAGCCTTATACACAGCAGTACCCGATTGATTCGCCCAATCCGATGGTTTCCAAAGAAATCGATGCTTCGACTTTGTGGAAAAAGATTGTACACAATGCATGGAAATCGGCAGAACCGGGTGTATTGTTCTGGGACACGATTATCCGTGAATCCGTACCCGACTGCTATGCCGACTTAGGTTTCCGTACGGTTTCTACGAACCCGTGTGGAGAAATTCCTTTGTGCCCATACGATTCCTGCCGTCTGCTGGCCATCAACCTGTATTCATACGTGGTCAATCCGTTTACCCCGGAAGCCTATTTTGATTTCGACCTGTTCAAGAAACATGTGGCACTGGCACAGCGCATCATGGACGACATTATCGACCTGGAACTGGAAAAAATTGAACGCATCTTTGAAAAGATAGATTCTGACCCTGAAAGCATGGAAGTGAAAGGAACAGAACGCCACTTGTGGGAAAAGATTTATCACAAGTCCGGTCTGGGACGCCGTACAGGTGTAGGTATCACGGCAGAAGGCGATATGCTGGCAGCCATGGGTCTGCGTTATGGTACGGAAGAGGCCACTGAGTTCTCTGAAAAAGTACACAAGACCATCGCCCTTGAAGCTTATCGGTCATCTGTCAACATGGCCAAGGAACGTGGTGCGTTCGAAATCTACGACGCAGAACGTGAAAAAAACAATCCGTTCATCAACCGCCTGAAAGAGGCCGACCCTGAATTGTACGAAGAAATGAAGAAGTATGGCCGACGGAACATCGCCTGCCTGACAATTGCTCCGACAGGAACCACCAGCCTGATGACCCAGACTACCTCTGGTATTGAACCGGTGTTCATGCCTGTGTACAAACGTCGTCGTAAAGTAAACCCGAACGACTCTAACGTACATGTAGACTTCGTAGACGAGACTGGAGACGCATTTGAAGAATACATCGTGTTCCATCACAAGTTCCTTACTTGGATGAAGATTAACGGTTACGACCCTGACAAGCGTTACACACAGGAAGAAATTGACGAACTGGTAGCTAAATCACCGTATTATAAAGCCACTTCCAACGATGTAGACTGGCTGATGAAGGTGAAGATGCAAGGACGCATCCAAAAATGGGTAGACCACTCCATCAGTGTGACCATCAATCTGCCAAACAACGTAAGCGAAGACCTTGTGAACCAGCTGTACGTAGAAGCATGGCGCTCAGGTTGCAAAGGTTGTACCGTATATCGCGACGGTTCACGTGCCGGTGTGCTGCTTTCAACCAAAAAGAAAGACAAGAAAGAAGAGGAAGAATGCCGTTGCAAACCGCCTCAGGTAGTGGAGGTACGTCCGAAAGTGCTGGAAGCCGATGTGGTACGTTTCCAGAACAACAAGGAAAAATGGGTGGCTTTCGTCGGCCTGCTCGATGGAAGACCTTACGAAATCTTCACCGGTCTGCAAGATGACGAGGAAGGCATCGTATTACCGAAGTCTGTGACTTCCGGACGTATCATCAAGAGTTACGATGAAGACGGTACCAAGCACTACGACTTCCAGTTCGAGAACAAACGCGGTTACAAGATGACCATCGAAGGACTTTCTGAAAAGTTCAACAAGGAATACTGGAACTATGCCAAGCTGATTTCAGGAGTGCTCCGCTGGAGAATGCCGATTGAACAGGTCATCAAACTGGTGGGTTCACTGCAACTTGACAGTGAAAACATCAACACCTGGAAGAACGGTGTGGAAAGAGCCTTGAAGAAATACGTACAAGACGGTACGGAAGCCAAAGGTGTGAAATGTCCGAACTGCGGCCACGAAACCCTGGTATATCAGGAAGGCTGTCTGATCTGCAAGACCTGCGGTTCTTCACGCTGCGGATAAATCAAGGCATACGAGTGACCTTAGTCCATTATTATTCAGGCATGAATCAGGCGAAAACACACAACGGCGTCTGGTTCATGCCTCTCTCTTATATTCCCTTCCCTATGAAACAATCGGACATGTACATTTGCCTGAACGGGCTGAAACTATATGCGTTCCACGGTGTGCTGCCACAGGAAAACAAAATCGGTGCCGAGTACACCCTCAACCTGCGGTTGAAAACGGACTTCAGCCGCGCGTCGCAAACAGACGACCTGAATTATACCCTCAATTATGCAGAGGTATTTCAGGCAGTGAAAGAAGAGATGCAGGTACCTTCCCGCCTACTGGAACACGTCGTACAGCGCATTGCCGAACGGTTGTTCCGGGACTTTCCTACTCTTACGGAAGTCAAAATTGCCCTGTTCAAACAGAATCCTCCCATGGGAGCAGACTGCAAGGAAACCGGAGTGGAATCAACTTATACCAAAAACTAACGCAATATGAAGAAACTTGTGATTTTTGACTTGGACGGAACTTTACTAAACACGATTGCCGACCTGGCTGCGGCCACCAATTATGCCCTGACCCAGTTCGGATATCCTACCCATCCGACCGATGCCTATCGCTTCTTTGTAGGCAACGGCATCAACAAACTCTTTGAACGGGCACTTCCAGAGACAGACAGAACTCCGGAAAACGTCTTGCGCATCCGGTCGAAGTTTGTCCCCTACTACAACATCCACAATGCGGATTTAAGCTGTCCCTATTCCGGCATCAAGCAACTGCTCAATCAGCTGCAACAGCATCATCTCCAGCTTGCCGTAGCCTCCAACAAATATCAGGAAGCCACTGCCAAACTCATCGGACAATATTTCCCTGATATCCATTTCACGGCTGTTTTCGGACAACGGGACAACGTGCCTACCAAGCCCGACCCTCAGGTGGTGAATGAAATCATACAAATGGCTGGGGTAAGCAAAGAAGAAGTAGTCTATATCGGTGATTCCGGAGTCGACATGCAGACGGGACTCAATGCAGGTGTCACCACCATCGGAGCATGCTGGGGCTTCCGGCCGAAAAGTGAATTACAGGAATTTCATCCGGATTTACTGGCTGAAAAGCCCGAAGATATCAGCCGCTTCCTGCAATTATCCAGTATTTAGCATTACACTCCGCTCATTCACAGTAATTTATAAGCATTCCAAAAACGCCTTTACGTTTTACACCAAACGCCCTTACGTTTCAATCAAAACGCAAAGGCGTTTTGTTCCAAACACAAGGACGTTTCAGATAAACGCTTAAGCGTTTTTTTGAAAGAGAAAAATTACGACTTTGACAACCGTTTGAGTGCCAGATGATGCCCTGCCTGGGCTGCTTTCTTATACCAGAACATAGCCAGATGCAGGTCGGGAGCCCCGTTCCAACCTTCTTCGTAACCCTGTCCGATCCGATAAAAAGCATAAGGGTCGGATGAATGGCGATAGGCCTCGAAGGCCAACGGCAAGGAAACCGGCAAGCGGCCACATCCCTTGCGATACAAATCTCCCAAATTGGCCGAAGCATAGGTCAAATCGCCCTGACGAACAGCCTCTTTAAACCAGAACTCTGCTTCATAGCCATCGGAATCGACCCCTACCCCTTCCTGGTACAAGGTTCCGATATCATTCAATACTACTCCATCCACACGGGTTCCTTCCCGATATTCCTTCCCCAGTTCCAGGAGCATGTCCACGTCTTCCTGCGAGAAACTCTCCCATGTCTCCGTGCCGTCGGACTGCCATGATTTGACACGACCGATTGACACATGTTGTGGCACATCCACTTCCACATCCATGGCATAGGCCAAGCTGTCGGCTATGAATTCCTCCCGCGTGGCTTCCGAAAGCCAGCCCTTATGCAACAAATACTGGATGTAGCCATAAATACGTGAAGTGGAAGAATGAAGATTCACCCCATACTGCTTCAGCTGTTCCAGCGAAACATAGCAGATACCTTCTTTAGGCAATTCCAGATAGCAACGGGGAACAACGGAAAGTACCACTTTCAACGAGGCAATCTCTTCCCCGATACAGTCTTCAATCCACTGCGTCCCCAAACGTTCATACACAGAATAAGTCTTTCCATCCTCTCCCGATACCAGTTTCGGGCTAATCCCGTTCAGACACAGCCCCAATGTATCAATCAAATAAGGAAAGAACTTATAATCCTCATAAGAAGATAAACCGTCCATAGCCACCACGACCTTCCCTTTCTGGTCATCAGAAATGGCAAACGAAGTGGTAGAATATTCCGGACGATGAAAATAATACAGATTTTTTCCCTGATACGTGCCCTGGAGCGTCACCTTCACCGGCACCTCCAGCCTGCGTATAAGTTCCTTCATACGAAAAGAGGCAAGCGTATTCAGTTGAAAAGAAATTCGCATAGTCAGCCTTTCTACTTAAAAAATTCCCTTGTTCTTATCTCGCCACTGCCTATGCACAGGCGAGCATCCTTGTCATAAATCACCCCGAACTGTCCAGGGGCTATCCCCTGTATCGGCTTCCTGCTGGACACCAGCCATCCGTCTTCCGAAAGACGGATAGTTCCAGTCTGAAAGGTATCCGTGTGGCGTATCTTGAAACGAACTTCAGTTTCCGGTTCTTTCCAAGGATTCAAGGTGATGAAATGGAAATCCTTCAAGTAAAAGGAATAGCCAAACTGCTTTTCTGTATCATAACCATGCGACACATAGATAATGTTTTCATCCACATTCTTGTCTACAACGAACCACGGGCCACCGCCCAGTCCCAATCCCTTGCGTTGTCCAATGGTATGGAACCAATATCCCCGATGCTGCCCGATGACCTTTCCTGTCTCCAACTCCACGACCGGTCCCGGCCGTTCACCCAGGAAACGACGGATAAAATCATTGTAGTTTATCTTTCCCAGAAAACAGATTCCCTGACTGTCCTTCCGTCTGGCACTTGGCAAGGAAGCCTTCAAAGCCAACGCCCGCACTTCCTCTTTCATCAATCCGCCCAACGGGAACATCAGTCGCGACACCTGAAGGTAATCAATCTGCGCCAGGAAATCTGTCTGGTCCTTCACCGGGTCTTTGGCTGTAGCCAGCCACGTATGCCCGTCAATTACGAGTGTAGAAGCATAATGTCCTGTAGCTATTTTATCATAGTCATGTCCGGCCTTTTGGTCGAAACAACCGAACTTTATCAATTTATTGCACATCACATCCGGATTGGGGGTCAGCCCACGCCGCACCTTATCAATGGTATAAGCTACTACATTGTCCCAATACTCCTTCTGCAAATCCACAATATGGAACGGCAGCCCATATTTCCGGGCGGTGGCAGAAGCCAGTTCTATATCCTCTTCCGCCGTACACGTCAGTTCCTCGTCTGTATCCATACCAATCTTTATGTAAAACAAGTCTGGCTTGTATCCTTGTTCACACAACAGATGTACAGCTACCGCGCTGTCAACTCCTCCCGAAATCAATGCTGCTATCTTCATATATATACTTTTGGCGACAAATATACCGCCGAGATTCTAAGTGAACAATACCCTTTTCAGGGTATATCTCATTTCAGAGCCTGAAACTGCTCTATCAATGAAGTAAGATTTGCGGTAAACAAACGGGCCGAAATGGCCAACAAGATAATACCGAAAAATTTACGGATGACATAAATACCTCCTTTCCCCAGCATGCGCTCGATACGGTCAGTCAGTTTCAATACGATATAGACCCACACCATATTCAATATCAGAGCCAGCACAATGTTAATCGGCGCATATTCTGCCCGTAACGACAACAGCGTAGTAAATGCACCTGCACCTGCCAGCAAAGGGAACACCAAAGGTACCAGAGTGGCCTCCTTGATGGGGCCTGTATTCTTGAAGATTTCAATATCCAGAATCATTTCCAGCGACATCAGAAAAATGACAAAAGCACCGGCTACAGCAAACGAAGCGATATCTACCTGAAACAAACGCAACATCATGTCGCCGGCATAGAAAAAACCAAGAAGAAGCGCAAAAGCGATAAAAGTGGCCTTAGGAGCATTAACAGCTCGTCCTTTCTGCTTCAAATCCAGAATAATAGGAATGGAACCAATGATATCAATCACGGCAAAAAGAACGATAAAGGCACTTAAAAACTGCTGAAAATCAAATCCAATCATTGTTATTATCCAAATTACTTTTGCAAAGTTATCATTTTTTTATACACCTGCAAGATTTGACAAACATTATCAGACTGTAAGAAAGAATAAAAAAGATAAAACCTATAATCTAGGAACTGCTGCACTGAGGAAATATACTTAACTTTGTGTGTTAAAAGATAACTTAATAAAGTTAACGAGAGATGGAATTGACAATGTACGACAAGCTTTTACAGCTCCCTCTGTTTCAAGGGATGTCGAAATTCGACTTTACCGACATCCTGGAGAAAGTAAAAATTCACTTTAATAAATATGAACCTGGAAGCTGCCTGGTAAAACAAGACACTCCGTGCGACCAGCTTATTTTTGTGTTGGACGGAGAAGTACAGATAGAATCCAACGACGCTCCGCACAAATACACCTTGTGGGAAAACTTTAAAAGTCCGAATGTCATCGAACCCTATTCCTTGTTTGGAATGCGCCCCTATTTTACAGCATCGTACACTGCACTGACCGAAGTCAACACACTGCATATCGAGAAATCTTACATTCTCAACGAACTATGCCGTTATGAAGTGTTCAACCTGAACTACATGAACATGTTGAGCAACCGGAGCCAGGTGATTTACAACAAGCTGTGGAATTCCCATATCGGAAAGACACGCGATAAAATCATCAACTTTCTCCTGTTGCGCTGCATGACTCCCTACGGACCGAAGAAACTGTCCATCCGGATGGAAGATCTCGCCCGGCTGATTGACGACACGCGCATCAATGTGTCAAACGTGCTGAACGACCTCCAGAACCGGGGCTTGATTCAACTGGGACGCCGCACGTTCAGCATTCCCGATTTAAGGGAGGTAGTGCTTCTTTCGGACAAAAAAGAATAAACTTAAATTTTTACAGACCAGACTTATGAACAATCCATTTTTGCAACCCTATCATACCCTCCACGACACCACTCCTTTCCAGCAGATACGGATAGAAAACTACGAGCCGGCCATCCGGGAAGGGATGCGGCAGGAAGACGAAGAAATTCAGCAAATCACCGGCAATCCGGAACAACCAACCTTCCAGAACACAATCCTGGCACTGGAACATGCCGGAAAGACGCTCGACCGGGTAACTACCGTGTTGTTCAACCTGCTGAGTGCGGAAACAAACGATGAACTGGAAGCCATTGCGGAGAAAATGACGCCGGAACTTTCGGCACACGCCAACAACATCAGCCTCAACGAGACGTTGTTTACACGGGTCAAGGCGGTATATGAACAGCGGGACGCACTTCAGCTGACACCGGAAGAACGGCGCCTGCTGGAAAAATCATACGACGGATTTGTCCGTAACGGTGCCAACCTGCCGGAAAAGGACAAAGAGACTTTCCGCAAGCTGAGCATGGAACTGAGCAGCCTGACCCTGAAATTCTCACAGAACCATCTGAAAGAAACGAACAGCTTCGAACTGGTGCTGACACAGGAAAACGACTTGGCCGGACTACCGGAAAGTGCCGTGGAAGCAGCAGCCCATACCGCTCACGAGAAAGGGAAAGACGGATGCTGGATTATCACCTTGCAGGCTCCCAGCTACGTGCCTTTCATGAAATACAGCGACAGAAGAGACCTGCGCAAACAGCTGTACATGGCCTACAACACACAGTGCTGTCACGACAACGAATTCAATAACCTCGACATCGTAAAACGGTTGGTCAACCTGCGCATGGAACTGGCCCAGTTGTTGGGTTTCTCCAATTATGCAGAATATGTACTGAAAAAACGTATGGCCGAAAACAGCGAACATGTCTACAAACTGTTGAACGATTTGCTGGATGCCTATACACCGGTGGCCCAAAAGGAAGTGGAAGAAATCCGCACGCTGGCCCGCGAACTGGAAGGAAACGACTTCGAACTGATGCCATGGGATTTCTCCTATTACGCCGAGAAACTGAAAAACCGGAAATTCAGTCTGGACGAAGAAGCCCTCCGCCCCTATTTTGAACTGAGCCGCGTAAAAGCTGGCGTATTCGGGCTGGCCACCCGCCTCTACGGCATCACCTTCAAGGAAAACAAAGAAATACCGGTCTACCACCCCGATGTACAGGCCTACGAAGTGTTCGACCGCGACGGAAGCTTCCTGGCCGTGCTCTATACCGACTTCCATCCGCGCGAAGGCAAGCGTTCGGGTGCCTGGATGACTAGTTACAAGGAACAATGGATAGACGACGACGGAACCAACAGTCGCCCGCACGTCTCCGTGACCATGAATTTCACCAAGCCCACGAAAGACAAACCGGCTTTGCTGACTTTCTCGGAAGTCAACACCTTCCTGCACGAATTCGGCCATGCCTTGCACGGTATGTTTGCCAATACGCGCTTCCAAAGCATGAGCGGCACGAACGTATATTGGGATTTTGTGGAACTTCCTTCACAAATCATGGAAAACTTTGCCATAGAAAAAGAATTTTTAAATACATTCGCATGTCACTACCAAACAGGAGAGCCCATTCCGGCAGAACTGGTCCAGCGCATAGTAGACGCCTCGAACTTCAACGTGGCCTACGCTTGCTTGCGCCAAGTCAGCTTCGGACTGCTCGACATGGCTTGGTATACCCGCCAGACTCCGTTTGAAGGAGATGTGAAGGCATACGAAAAAGCGTCCTGGCAACGCACCCAACTGCTTCCACAACTGGATGACACCTGCATGAGCGTACAATTCGGTCACATCATGTCGGGAGGTTACTCTGCCGGATACTACAGCTACAAATGGGCGGAAGTGCTGGATGCCGATGCGTTTTCCGTATTCAAGGAAAAAGGTATCTTCAATCCGGAAACGGCACGCTCCTTCCGCGAGAATATTCTGTCGAAAGGGGGCACCGAACATCCAATGACGCTCTACAAGCGTTTCCGGGGACAGGAACCAACCATCGACGCATTATTAAAAAGAAATGGAATAAAATGAGCATACAAATGAAAACATTCAAAATCTACTGGTTCTTCACGTTACTCCTGCTACTGGCCGGATGTAACCAAAAAGACGATGTGCATGAAATTTTCTCCAGCGGACAGACTTGGCATTGGAGCGGCTCTTACAGCACCAGCGACTGGAAAGATGACAACAATTTCAGTTCCACTTTGACACGGGACGAACTTGCCAAAATCAATGATGACCAAGACAAATACAACATCATTTTCAAAGAAGACGGCACAGTGGAAGGAAAGGGAAGCAGTTTCACCTTTACCGGCACATGGAGTGCCAACGGAGATGACCAGAGCTTCTCCATTCAATTGAAGCCTAACGGAAACCGCAGCGGACTGGACAAGACTTTTTATGACGAAATAAGCAGTGCAAAATTCTATCGGGGTAGTTCACGGCTCATCAAACTGTTCAACCTCGACAAGAATCATTATATTCAATTTTATCCCAAAGGATTTAACGATTAGGCATCAACATTATGGAACCATCAGAACATAAACAGGAAATACTGGACAAACGCTATATGCGTATGGCACTCATCTGGGCCGAGAACTCTTATTGCAAGCGGCGTCAGGTGGGAGCATTGATTGTCAAGGACAAGATGATTATCTCAGACGGATACAATGGCACACCGGCCGGATTCGAAAACGTATGTGAAGATGAAAACGGAGTGACCCGTCCTTACGTGCTCCATGCCGAGGCCAACGCCATCACCAAGATAGCCCGTTCCAGCAACAGCAGCGAGGGAGCCACCATGTATGTCACTGCCTCCCCGTGCATCGAATGTGCCAAACTGATCATTCAGGCCGGCATCAAACGGGTGGTCTATGCCGAAAAATACCGGCTGGAAGACGGACTGGACTTATTGAAACGAGCCCATATTGAAGTTGTATATCTTAACCCAAATGAATAAGAATTATGAAAAATAACCGAACACGCCTCATTCCGTTTCTGCTGGCCATCGCCCTGATTGCAGGTATCGCCATCGGTACATTCTATGCCAACCATTTTTCCGGCAACAAACTGGGCATCATCAATACGTCTTCCAATAAACTGAATGCCTTGCTGCGCATCATTGACGACCAGTATGTAGATACGGTCAACATTAGCGACCTGGTGGAAGAGGCCATGCCGCAGATTCTTTCGGAACTCGACCCGCATTCTTCCTATATCCCGGCTAAGGACCTTGAGGCTGTTACCGCCGACCTCAAAGGCAGCTTCAGTGGTATCGGCATCCAGTTTACCATCCAGAATGACACCATCCATGTGAACAGCGTCATTCAGGGAGGCCCATCCGAAAAGGTGGGACTGATGGCCGGCGACCGCATCGTAGAAGTAGATGATTCTGCCTTCGTGGGGAAAATCGTGACCAACGAAGAAGCCATGAAACGCCTGAAAGGTGAAAAAGGCAGCAAGGTCAAACTCGGCGTGTACCGCCCGGGAGAGAAAGAGCTGCTGCATTTCACGGTCGTACGTGGCAATATTCCAGTCAAGAGCATTGACGCAGCCTACATGATTAACGAAAAAGTAGGTTATGTCAAGGTTAACAAATTCGGTGAAACCACTTATCCGGAATTATTGATAGCCCTGGCCAAACTGAACCAAAAGAACTGTGAGGGATTGATTATCGACCTTCGTGGAAACACAGGAGGCTACATGGCGGCAGCCATCCAGATGGTCAACGAATTCCTTCCCAACAACCGGCTGATTGTCTATACTCAGGGTCGCAAATCCCCGCGCGAAGACTACAACTCCAACGGTACAGGCAGCAACCAGAAAATGCCACTCGTGGTATTGGTGGACGAAGGTTCTGCTTCTGCCAGCGAAATCTTTGCCGGAGCCATCCAAGACAATGACCGCGGAACCATCATCGGACGCCGTTCATTCGGAAAGGGACTGGTACAGCAACCCATTGAATTCAGCGACGGCTCTGCCATCCGTCTGACCATCGCCCGTTACTATACGCCATCGGGACGTTGCATCCAGAAACCCTACGAAAAAGGGAAAGAATCAGAATATGAACTGGATTTGCTCACCCGCTATGAACACGGAGAGTTCTTCTCAGCCGACAGCATCAAACAGAACGAAACCGAAGTCTACCACACCCGTCTGGGACGTCCGGTTTACGGAGGTGGCGGTATCATGCCCGACATCTTCGTGCCACAGGATACCACCGGCATGACGTCTTATTTCCGCATGGCAGCCAACCGTGGACTGATTATCCGCTACACTTTCGAATATACCGATCAGAACCGGAGCACATTACAGCAATATGACACTCCGGAAAAGATGGAGGAATATTTGAAAAAACAGAACCTGCTGAACAATTTTGCCGCATGGGCGGAAAAGAAAGGTTTGAAACGCCGCAACAACCTGATGGCCAAATCACGCCGGCTGTTTGAAATGAGCCTTTACGGAAACATTATCTACAACATGCTGGGTATGGAAGCATATGTGGAATACTTGAACGAGACCGACAAGACCGTCTTGAAAGCAGTCGACATCTTGGAAAAGGGAGAATCTTTCCCAAAGGCTCCTGAGGTACAGGCTTCCAACGAGAAAAAGAAATAGAATCTAATGGACAAAAAAAAAATACGCGAACTAATTGCACAAGAGAAGCGGAAATACTCCGCTTCTCAAAAAACAGAATGGTCTTCCAGCTTGTTCCAAAAGTTGGAAGACCATCCTTTGTTTTTACAGGTGAAAACCATCCTGTTGTATCATTCTTTGCCCGATGAAGTACAGACTCATGCGTTCATCGAGCGCTGGTATCCGCACAAACGCATTGTGCTGCCTCTGGTGAAAGGTGAAGAACTCGAACTACGATATTACGAAGGAAAAGATTCATTGCAAACCGGCTCATTCGGCATTGAGGAACCTACCGGAAGACAGGTGGAAAACTGGGATGAAATCGAACTGAGCATCGTTCCTGGTGTAGCCTTCGACCGGACCGGCAACCGGCTTGGACGCGGAAAAGGATACTATGACCGCACCCTGGCCCAACTTCATTCTTATAATATAGGTATCTGCTTCCATTTCCAGCTCTACCCGCACATTCCGACAGAGCCTACCGACTGCCCCATGCACGAAGTCTGGACCGAGCAAGGCTGTGTGTTTAATGGAACACAATGTTCACGATGACTTGTGAGCCCACCTGCGCATTCAGGTTGCGAATCAGCATCTCCCGCCCCATCATCAGCTCCTGCCGGATGACCGACGAAGAAAGACTGACATAAAGCACCTGATTCTTAATAAACAGATTCGTGGTGTAACGGGTAATGACCGGCCCCACTACATCCTTCCAGGCATCCACCAGACGGTATTCGTTCAAGGGCGTCTCCAGCCCCTGCTGGCGAAGGAACTGCCGGAGCACATCACCTATCTGTTCCGTATTATTCCGCTTCATACCCTTCCTTTCGTTCGGAAACTTCTCCGTTTTCCACCTCAAACAGTTTATAGTCTCCCTCAATCTTTTTCAAAATGCGGTCCAAGTGGTCGCGGTTGGTGTCCGTAATAAAAATCTGTCCGAAATTGTCACCGGCCACCAGCTTTACAATCTGCTCCACCCGAAGAGCATCCAGCTTGTCGAAAATGTCGTCCAGCAGAATCAACGGTGTGGTACCGCTTCCCGTACGTTTCAAGAACTCAAACTGGGCCAGCTTAAGAGCAATCAAATACGTTTTATTCTGCCCTTGCGAGCCTTCCCGCTTCATGGGGAACTCTCCCAACTGCATAATCAGGTCGTCTTTGTGGATACCCTTCAGAGAAAATCCCATCACCCGGTCCCGCTGACGATTTTCACGCAGTAGCGTCAGCAAGTCTCCCTCCGCCGCATGTGACTGATACGACAGTTTCACCTGCTCCCGGTTCTGGGAAATATAGGCATAATACGACTGGAAAATTGGAATAAACTCCTCGATAAACTGCCGACGCTTGCGAAACACCACTTCCCCCGTAGAAGCCATCATCTCCTCCCACACGTTCATCAGCTCCTCATCCGGTTCCAGTTCCGCTTTCAACAACGTATTCCGCTGCAACAGCGCCTTATTGTAGCGAATCAACGCATCCAGATATTCCCGGTCGAACTGCGAAATCACCACGTCCATGAAGCGTCTGCGCTCTTCACTTCCCCCCGCAATGAGCAGCGTATCGGCCGGTGAAACCATGACCAGCGGAATCAGTCCGATGTGATCCGACAAACGGGTATATTCCTTCTTATTCCGTTTGAACTGCTTCTTCTGACGACGTTTCAACCCACAATACACTTCCTCTGGATCGCCTCCGTCCGTTTCATAAAATCCCTGTAGCACAAAGAAATCCTGCTCATGTCGGATATTCTGAGAATCAATAGGGTTGGTCGCACTCTTGCAGAAAGAAAGATAATACACGGCATCCATCAGGTTGGTCTTCCCCATCCCATTCTTGCCGATAATGCAGTTCATTTTATGGGAAAAAGTCAGTTCCGCCTGCTCCAGATTCTTATAGTTTACGATTGAAATGCGTTTAAGCCACATAAAACTCTTGTTATTTAGAATACAAAATTAACAATAAAAGCAAGATTCATTAAAAAAACTGCCCGCAAATTTCATTTATAAGTATAAATAAACTACTTTTGCTGTCCGAATAAGTGGATTTTGAAAATAATAAAAAACAAATATCAAATGACTGAACAAAAACACACTCATGACCCATTGAATGTAGACGAAGCGCTCAGCACTTCCGAAGCATTTCTGCTCAAAAACAAGAATTTACTGTTAGGTATAGTAATCGCCTTGGTTGTCATTGTTGGAGGTTACCTCGGATACAAGCATTTCATTGCGGAACCCAACGAATTGAAAGCCTCTGAAGCCATTTTCAAAGGCGAACAATATTTTGGAGCCGACAACTTTGAAGTGGCACTGAAAGGCGACAGCTTGGGCTATGCAGGTTTCGTCAAACTGGCAGACCAGTTTAGCGGTACAGATGCTGGCAACCTGGCCAACGCATACGCAGGTCTTTGCTATGCACAGCTCGGCAAATACGAAGATGCCATCAAATACTTGGACAAATTCAGCGGAAACGACCTGCTGGTAGCTCCTTCCGTAATGGGAGCTCTGGGAAACTGCTATGCACAGGTAGGTCAGCTTGACAAGGCTGTAGCTACTTTACTGAAAGCAGCTGAACGTGCCAACAGCATGTCACTGAGTCCGATTTACTTAATTCAGGCCGGACAGATTCTGGAAAAACAAGGCAAGAATGTAGAAGCCGTAGACGCTTACAAGCAGGTGAAGAACAAATACGGTAATTCTTACCAGGCTATGGATATCGACAAGTACATCGAACGTGCTTCTCTGAAATAATTTCAACGAACATACTTCTATTATTATAAAAGAGTATCATCATTCAGGCCGGACCGAAAAACTCACAAGCATCTGCGGATGTACTCCAGTTTTTCGGTCCGGTTCATTTTTTATGTATAACCCTTAACACACAACGAATATGGCAACAGCTTATCACAATCTTTCTGATTACGATTTTAATTCCGTACCCGACGCTTCACAAATGCGTTTCGGAATTGTAGTGTCTGAATGGAATCACAATATCACAGGTGCCCTGCTCGACGGCGCGGTCCGCACCCTGAAAAAACATGGAGCCAAAGACGAAAACATCCTGGTTTATCCGGTGCCAGGCAGTTTTGAACTGACTTTCGGTTCTGCACAACTTATCAAAAGTGGAAAGGTAGATGCAGTCATCGCATTAGGCTGCGTAGTTCGTGGCGATACCCCCCATTTTGACTATGTATGCGCCGGTGCCACACAAGGCATTACTGAACTGAACGCAACCACCGACACGCCAGTGATTTATGGCCTGATTACCACCAACAACATGCAACAGGCAGAAGATCGCGCAGGCGGCAAATTGGGGAATAAAGGTGACGAATGCGCAGTCACAGCGATAAAAATGATTGATTTTGTTTGCAAGTTAAAAAAATAATCGTACCTTTGCAACGCGATTGAGAAAAGCACTAAATTCTTGATTGTGGACGGGCAAATACCAGAGTGGCCAAATGGGGCAGACTGTAAATCTGCTGGCTTACGCCTTCGGTGGTTCGAATCCATCTTTGCCCACCAAATTTGCGGAAGTAGCTCAGTTGATAGAGCATTAGCCTTCCAAGCTGAGGGTCGCGGGTTTGAGTCCCGTCTTCCGCTCTTTTTTGAAATTCTGTCGGGCAAGTACCAGAGTGGCCAAATGGGGCAGACTGTAAATCTGCTGGCTTACGCCTTCGGTGGTTCGAATCCATCTTTGCCCACCAAATTTGCGGAAGTAGCTCAGTTGATAGAGCATTAGCCTTCCAAGCTGAGGGTCGCGGGTTTGAGTCCCGTCTTCCGCTCTTTGAGAGATTGTCTTTCAAAAGACAATCTTTTTTTATACCCTTTTCTCGCATCACACAAAATGGCTGAAAAGCAGCTTTCACCCACTTTCCAGCCATTCTTATTCTTTTCGATACAAACGAAAACGTTTATTGGACACCCTTTCTGACTCTTCTCAGGATATCCTGCATCTTAAACACCACCTCCGGATATTCAACGGCTACGTTCTGCTGCTCATGGGCATCGTCCACCAACTTATACAACTGAGGCGCCGTATTGTTGCCCGATTCAATTTCCGGCACCCAAGGCACTCCCACAGGTCCGTCGCTCGGCTCAATGTATTTCCAGTCCTTCGTGCGTACCGACAAGGTGTGGTTGTACGATTGTTCCACCACCCATTCTCTGCCCTTCGTGTCCTTTCCCAGCAAGGTATTCAGGTAATCACCGCTGTCCGGTGCACTTCCCTTGGGAAGCACAGCCCCCACGAGTTGTCCCAACGACTTCATGATATCAATCTGCGAAACCAATGCGTCGGATGTGCCCGCTTTCCGGATTTCGGCAGGCCATGACACGATGAACGGAATTCGGGTTCCCCCTTCAAACGCACTGTACTTATTCCCTCTCAGCCCGCCGGTAGGTGAATGACCGTTCAAGCGTTCAGCCGCCTGATCGTCATAGCCGTCGTCGCACACCGGACCGTTGTCACTGGTCAGGATAATCAGCGTATTCTCACGCAAGTGCAGCTCCTCCAGACAAGCCAACAACTGTCCCACGCTCCAGTCGAACTGCGCAATGGCATCCCCTCTCAGGCCCATCACATTCTTTCCCCTGAACCGCTCGTGCGGAAAGCGCGGCACATGCACGTCGTTCGTGGCAAAATACATGAAAAAAGGTTCCTGGCTGTGCTGACGGATAAAGCCAATGGCATGCGCCGTGATGGAATCGGCGATATTCTCGTCCTTCCACAAGGCCTTTCCCCCTCCTTTCATATATCCGATACGACCAATCCCATTGACAATAGCCTGATTATGCTCATGTGTCGACCGCAAATTATACAGCAGCTCCGGATGTTCTTTTCCTAAAGGCTCCCCTGGAAAAGGTTTCTTGTAACTCACCTCTATCGGATGGGCCGGGTCATAATTCGCCACCTTCCCGTTTTCGATGAACACGCAAGGCACGCGGTCGGCCGTAGCCGCCATGATATACGAATAATCAAAGCCCAAGTCACCCGGATGCGTAGGAAGCGGCGCGTTCCAGTCCTGCTCGCCGGTTTCACTTCCCAAGCCTAAATGCCACTTGCCGATGACAGAAGTCACATACCCTGAATTTTTTAACACATCCGCCAGTGTATAACGCCCCGGGGCGATAATCATGCCGGCATTTCCTGCCGCCACGTCAGTGCCCGGTTTCCGCCAGGCATATTCTCCTGTGAGCAGAGAATACCGCGACGGCGTACTCGTGGATGCCACCGCATAGGCATTCGTGAACTGAATGCCGTGCTGAGCCAAACTGTTCACGGCCGGAGTGTGGATGTTCTTGGCCCGATAGCACTCCAGATCTCCATAGCCGAGATCATCCGCACAGATAATAATCACATTGGGACGGGAAAGGCCGTCACTGTCTGCCGCCAGCAGATGAGCCGGAGCCAGCAAAGGCAGACATACACTTGCATACAAAAACTTTTCTTTCATGATATCTTTAAAAAAGATGCAAAGCCGTAGGAGAGAAATCTCTGAAACGACTTTGCATCCGAATCTATTCAAAATCTATTTCAAAAGCCTCAGGAGTTCTTGCGGAAAGGCGGTTTCACTATCTGTGCCTTCAGCTTCCGCCCCCGGTTGTCCAGGTAAATTTCCGTACCCGGTTTGGCATATTCAATCTTGACATACCCCATGCCGATACCAATTTTCCGTGTCGGCGACATGGTACCGGAAGTCACGTGTCCAATAGTCTCGCCGGCTTCGTTCAGCAAGGCATATCCATGACGAGGAATCCCGCGGTCAATCATCTCAAAGCCCACTAGTTTCCGGCTCACGCCTTCTACTTTCTGCTTTTCCAGTGCGGCACGGTTCGTGAAGTTCTTGCCATCCACAAACTTCGTAATCCATCCCAGTCCGGCTTCCAGCGGAGAAGTCTCATCGGTAATATCGTTTCCATACAGGCAGAAGCCCATTTCCAGACGCAAAGTATCACGGGCCCCCAGACCAATCGGTTTGATACCGAATTCTTTTCCGGCCTCGAAGATGGCATCCCATATTTTCATGGCTACTTCCGGATAGAAGTACAATTCAAAACCTCCGGCGCCGGTGTATCCCGTATTCGAAATAATCACATTCGGCACTCCGGCAAACTCACCCACCTTGAACGTATAATAAGGAATCGACTTCAGATCCACCGGAGTCAGTTTCTGAAGGGTGTCACACGCCTTAGGTCCTTGTATGGCCAGCTGTGCGATACGGTCGGACGAATTTTCCAGCTCTGCCCCCACCTTGTTGTGAGACACGCACCAGTTCCAGTCTTTTTCAATATTGGCCGCATTGACCACCAGCATGTATTTCTCAGGTTCATACGCATACACCAGCAAATCGTCAACAATTCCTCCCGTTTCATTGGGGAAGCAAGTGTACTGCACCTTGCCCGGAGTAAGCACCGCCGCGTTGTTGGAAGTCACTTCCTGAATGAATTCCAGGGCATGAGGCCCTTTCACCCAGAATTCTCCCATGTGCGACACATCAAATACCCCCACTGACTGGCAAACCGTCATGTGTTCATCAATGATTCCAGAGTATTCAATCGGCATGTTATAACCCGCAAATTCATGCATTTTGGCACCGAGTGCAATATGTTTCTCGGTAAATGGAGTTGTTTTCATAAGGTATATTTTAAGGTTGATGTACAAAGTTGCAGACCTGCCGAAACAAGTCTGCAACTTTCATAATGATTTAACGATATCTTTTGGCTGTCAGCTCGGCAATCTTCACGACCACCATCATAGCCTTCTCGATAGACTGGATAGGCACGAACTCATAACGTCCGTGGAAGTTCAGCCCGCCGGCAAAGATATTCGGACAAGGAAGTCCCTTGAACGAAAGCTGTGCCCCGTCTGTACCGCCGCGGATGGCTCTCACCTTCGGAGTGACACCGGCTTCCTGCATGGCCGCAAAGGCAATGTCAATGATGTGCATCAACGGCTCTACTTGCTGACGCATGTTATAATACTGATCTTTCAGTTCCACACTCACCGTACCTTCTCCGTATTTCTGGTTCAGCTGGGCCGCATAGTCCAGCAAAGCCTGCTTGCGTGCTTCAAACTTCTCCCGGTTATGGTCGCGGACGATATAAGACAACACCGTATGTTCCACTTCACCTTCCATACCTACCAGATGATAAAAGCCTTCGTATCCTTCGGTCGTACCCGGAGTTTCGTTAGCCGGAAGCAAGGAAGCATATTCCGTAGCCACCAGCAAAGAATTGATCATCTTGTTCTTGGCATATCCCGGATGCACGTTGCGTCCTTTCACTACCACCTTGGCTGCTGCGGCATTGAAGTTCTCGAACTCCAGTTCACCCACTTCACCGCCGTCCATCGTGTAGGCCCATTTCGCCCCGAATTTCTCCACATCAAATTTGTGGGCTCCCAAGCCGATTTCTTCATCCGGATTAAAGCCCACGCGGATATCTCCGTGCTTAATTTCCGGATGAGCCTTCAGGTAAGCCACAGCCCCTACGATTTCCGCAATACCGGCCTTATCGTCGGCGCCTAATAAGGTATGACCATCGGTCACAATCAAATCCTCGCCTACATGATCCAGCAGTTCCGGAAAATTCTTGGGTGACAGAATGATATGCTCTTCCGCACACAACGGGATATCCTTTCCGTCGTATTTCTCCACAATACGCGGCTTCACATTTGCTCCGCTCATGTCGGGACTGGTGTCCATATGGGAAATAAAACCGATGACCGGCACCTCATGGTCCACGTTCGAAGGCAATGTGGCAAACAGATAACCGTTTTCATCCAGCGAAATATCTTTCAGGCCCAGTTTTTCCAGTTCTTCCTTCAGATAACGGGCAAACACCATCTGTTTCGCCGTACTTGGCGTCACGCCGGTCGATTCGTCCGACTGTGTATCAAAAGTCACATACTTTAAAAAGCGTTCAATTACTGTCATATCAATTTTACTGTTTACGATTTCTTGTTTGACGTAAAAGTACAAAAATACCCTGAGAATGACCAAACGACTTACCATTTTTTATTAGAACACAAGAATGATTTACTTTGAAGCTCAAAAATGCTATCACTTTTAAGTTAAAAAAGAGAGGGCAATCCATAATCTCTTAAAACAATACCAAAAAGATTCAGGCCTTTTTTTGTAATTTTGCCGCATGAAAAAATACTTACTGATCTGCATTTACTTCCTGTTTGCTATAATGGGGAATGCACAAGAGTCTTTGCAAGATACCGTGGCTGCCAAACCGCTGACCGCCAAAGAGCTCAAGAAAAAAAAGAAAGCCGAACGTAACTTTCACTATAATATATTGGGAGGGCCCAGCTATACTCCCGATTTCGGACTGTTAGTGGGTGGAAGTGCCCTGATGACATTTCGGATGAATCCCAAAGACACTACCATGCGGCGTTCGGTCATACCGGCCGCCCTGGCTTTCATGTTCAACGGGGGACTGAACCTGGTGGTCAAACCTCAACTTTTTTTCCAGAACGACCGTTTCCGTATCTTCGGACAGTTCTCGTTTAAAAACACCCGTGAAAATTTCTATGGCGTGGGCTACAGCACCAACAAAAACTATGTACGAAGCGACTCTACCAGCCAGTACCGCTACAGCGGCATCCAGATTAATCCCTGGTTCCTGTTCCGACTGGGCGAAAGCAACTTCTTTGCCGGCCCGCAGATTGACATCACCTACGACCACATCATGGATCCTGCCAAATACCTGGTGGAACAACTCGACTACAAACGGGCAGGAGGTACTGCCGACGGCTACAAGGACTTCAGTTCGGGCATCGGCTTCCTGCTGACCTATGATACGCGCGACGTACCAGCCAATCCCTACAAAGGACTGTATTTCGACCTGCGGGGACTGATGTACGAAAAGTTCCTAGGAAGCAACACCAGCTTCTACCGTGTAGAACTGGACTACCGGCAATATAAAACGGTAGGGAAACGAAAGGTACTAGCTTGGACGGTACAGAGCAAACATTCTTTCGGACACAACCTGCCCCTGAACAAATACGTATTGAGCGGCACGCCCTTCGACCTGCGAGGCTATTACATGGGACAATACCGCGACAAGTCGTCGCACGTGGCACTGGCCGAATACCGCCAGATGTTCAATACCGACCAAAGCAACTGGATCAAGAAAGTCATCAACCGGCTGGGCTTCGTGGCGTGGGGTGGATGCGGCTTTATGGGACCGACACCCGGAAAAATTGAAGGCGTGCTTCCCAATGCCGGACTGGGCCTCCGTATTGAGGTACAACCCCGCATGAACGTGCGTCTGGATTTGGGACGTGATTTTACCAACCAGCAGAACTTGTTTTATTTCAACATGACCGAGGCTTTCTAAAAAATGCCCCAACAAATTTCCTCTTGTATCACAGCATTTTCTCTGTTCCACACTGTGGAATACAAAAACCACACTGTGAAATACATATCCCGCAGTGTGGGACACATATTTCACAGCGTGGTACAGAGAATTTTCTTATACATTTTCCAGCATGTACAGGGAAGATTTCAAATTATATTCCCCACATTTCCCAAAACGGTTTATCAGAAACAGCTGGAACCATCGAAACAATGTGTGCAGACCTTGCACTTCGGCAGCCCGATAGCCTCAATCAATGTTTCCAAAGTATTGAACTTCAGTGAAGTCAATCCGAAACGGGCTCGGATACGTTCCACCAGTTCCTTGTATTCCGGAGAATCCGTCGTCGCATATTTGTCCAATTTGGCATTTTCATCGCCTTCAATTTCCTTAATGATACGACGGGTAATCAATTCCATGTCACTCTTGGAAGAAGTGAACCCGATGAAAGGACATCCGTAAATCAGCGGGGGACATGCGATACGCATGTGTACTTCCTTAGCCCCATAATCATAAAGAATATTTACGTTGTCACGAAGCTGCGTACCGCGTACGATGGAATCATCACAAAACAACAGACGCTTTCCCTGCAACATGGCACGGTTAGGAATCAACTTCATCTTGGCCACCAGCGAACGCATGCTCTGGTTGCTCGGCGTAAAGCTTCTGGGCCAGGTAGGTGTATATTTGGCAATAGCACGGTGATAGGGAACCCCTTTCCCTTCGGCATAGCCCAGTGCCATTCCAACACCCGAATCAGGAATTCCACACACGCAATCTACCTCGGAACCGTCGTGCTGTCCCATCTTGTAGCCACTCATGAAACGCACTTCTTCTACGTTTTTCCCCTCATAGCAGGAAACCGGAAAACCGTAGTACACCCAAAGGAACGAACAAATCTGCATCTTCTCGTTCGGCTGGCGGAGTTGTTCAAGGCCATCGGCCCGCATACGCAAAATCTCTCCCGGACCTACGTAACGGTCAATCTCAAAATCCAGATTCGGAAGACTGCTCGACTCACTGGTTGCCGCGTATGCTCCTTCCTTCTTCCCGATAACAATCGGTGTACGCCCCCACTTGTCACGGGCTACGATAATCCCGTCTTCCGTCAAAATCAACATGGAACAAGAACCCTTGATTTTTTGGAACACGTTCTCAATGCCTTCCACAAAATCTTTTCCCTGCACGATGAGCAATGCCACCAGTTCCGTAGGATTAGTCTTTCCCATACTCATTTCAGAGAAATGCATATTACTGTCCAGCAGTTCCTTCACCAGTTCATCCATGTTATTGATTTTTGCCACCGTCACAATCGCAAAACGCCCCAGATGCGAATTGATCATGATGGGCTGAGGGTCTGTGTCACTGATGACACCTATGCCCGACTTACCCTTGAACTTAGGAAGTTCGTCTTCAAACTTCGTGCGAAAATAAGAACTTTCCAAATTATGAATTGAACGTATGAAACCTTCGCCCTCAGCGTATGTCGCCATACCGGCGCGTTTCGTACCCAGATGTGAATTGTAATCCGTACCGTAAAATAAATCGGTCACGCATTCAGCCTTAGAGACTGTTCCAAAAAAGCCACCCATTCTTTATGTCTTATTAAGTTGTTATGATTTTCGGGTGCAAAAGTACAGAAAAAAAACGGGAAGTCCTTATGCGTAAAAAAACCTTACACATATTTTTTTACTCAAACCGTGAACATTTTCCACTCTTCGTTTGTTCTGATAAGACATAACTCCTTTACTGAATCACCCTTATTCCAAAGGGAAAAAAGCCATATATTACCAACAAAAGGCTTACTAAACTAACTTTATGTACAAAAAAGCCACCGAAACAACACCGGTGGCTTTTCTTTTTCCTCGCACTACAGACATAAAAAAAAGTCGGACGGATTTGTCCAACTTTTCCGAGCCTCTTGTCGGATTCGAACCAACGACCCCGAGATTACAAATCACGTGCTCTGGCCAACTGAGCTAAAGAGGCAATCACTAATATGTCTTTTTCTTTGAGCCTCTTGTCGGATTCGAACCAACGACCCCGAGATTACAAATCACGTGCTCTGGCCAACTGAGCTAAAGAGGCGGGTGGGTAAGCTTACTATATCGCGCCGCTACAACCAACTACCTTTGCTGCGATCAAGCCCTGGAGGATTCGAAGGGAGCTGGCCGTATGGGACTTACCCGTATTCAACATGTCATCGAGCATTACACAGAAGGCGTATTTCTCGATTGCGGGTGCAAAGGTAGGCAAATTTTCTGAATATACAATACCTGTGTAAAAAAAATTGGCCAAAATGGTAAAGATTCATGATTTTTCGATATTTTCTATACCACAGCTCACCGAAAAAGACTACTTTTGTAACCACTAACAAACTTGACGATATGACAGCAGAAAGACCAACCACCTTACAGGAATACGCCATGCGGTTCGGAACTTACATGGGATTGTTCTGGATTTTCAAATTCATTTTCCTTCCCCTCGGATTTTCCATTCCGCTGCTCCAGCTGTTATTTATTCTGATGACAGTTTTTGTCCCTGTATTGGGCTTCATCTATGCCCGCCGTTACCGTAACCAGTACCATGAAGGCTATCTCTCCTTTACCCAAGCTTTCAGCTTCTGCTTTCTGATGTATCTCTTCGCCTCCATTCTGGCCGCACTGGCCCACTATGTGTATTTCCGCTTCATCGATCAGGGATATTTGCTGAACACATATCTGGACCAGCTAGATAACATAAAAGATAGTGTCAGCGGTGACATGAAAATTTCTGTAGAACAACTCATAAGCAGTTTTGAAGTCATTTCATCACTTACCCCCTTGCAACTGACCTTCCAACTGCTTTCTCAGAATTTCTTCTACGGAATCCTGCTGTCTATCCCGACGGCTCTGCTGGTCATGAGAAAAAAGAATTAATCGCTTAGAAATAAATATATGGATATATCTGTAGTCATACCTCTCTATAACGAAGAGGAATCCTTACCTGAATTGTATGCTTGGATTGAGCGCGTGATGTACGCCCACCACTTTACGTATGAAGTCATTTTCGTGAACGACGGCAGCACGGACCATTCTTGGCAAGTCATCGAAGAACTCAGCCGGAAGTCAAAGGAAGTGAAAGGCATCAAGTTCCGCCGGAATTATGGTAAATCACCGGCCCTGTATTGTGGATTCGAGAAAGCCGAGGGCGACGTGGTCATCACCATGGATGCGGACTTGCAGGACAGCCCGGACGAAATTCCGGAACTGTACCGCATGATTACAGAAGAAGGATACGACCTGGTTTCGGGCTGGAAGCAGAAACGCTACGACCCGCTGTCGAAGACCATTCCGACCAAGCTGTTCAACGCTACGGCACGTGCCGTATCGGGTATCCACAACCTGCACGACTTCAACTGCGGACTGAAGGCCTACCGCAAGGATGTGGTGAAAAACATCGAAGTGTATGGCGAAATGCACCGATATATCCCCTACCTGGCCAAGAATGCCGGATTCACCCGCATCGGAGAAAAAGTAGTACATCATCAGGCCCGCAAATACGGAAAGACCAAATTCGGCTTGAACCGCTTTGTGAACGGCTATCTGGACTTGCTGTCACTCTGGTTCCTCTCTACCTTTGGCGTAAAGCCCATGCACATCTTCGGATTCTTGGGATCCATCATGTTCCTGCTTGGATTCATTGCCGTCATTGTGGTAGGAGCCAACAAGCTGTACGACATGTACTGCGGCAATCCTTACCGCTTGGTCACGGAGAGTCCCTATTTCTATCTGGCCCTGACCACCATGATTCTGGGCACCCAGCTTTTCCTGGCCGGATTCATCGGTGAACTGATTGCACGCAATTCGCCGGAAAGAAACAAATATCAAATCGAGAAAGAACTTTAATGATGAAAAAAATACCGATTGTATTCAGCCTGCTCCTGCTGACAGTCATCTCCTTCTTCCCGGCCTGCGAAGTGGAAAACTGTCCGCCCAACGCTTTGGCGTATGCACAGTTTAATTTCGTAGACCAATACGGAAAATCGGTAAAATACGCAGACACACTGACTGTTATTGGACAATTACAAACGGCTGATACCCTCATATATGATACGCTGATCAATAAATCGACCAATACGAGTACGCTGAGCCTGCCCCTCAGTTATGGGGAGCAGACCCGTTTCATTTTCCAGTACAGCAACCGGCAGCGGGACATCATTACGGTCAATCACCGCAACATTCCTTATTTCATCAATTTGGACTGCGGTACCATGATGTTCTACGAGATTACCAGCGCGGAAACGACTACCCGCATGCTCGATTCACTCGTCATCACCAATCCGAACATAGACAATTATGAGAAAGAGAATTTCAAAATATATTTCACGGTTACTGCTGCTAATGAGTAGCCTCCTTCTCTGTGGCTCCCTGTGGGCACAGCGGCCGGGAGCCCACAAGGCACAGCCGGTACAGATACAGAAGGAAGAAGCGAAAAAAACAGAACCGACGAAAAACATACCTCTTTATCAGGGAATGAGCATCGGAGTGGAAATTGCCGGAATCGGAAGCTACCTGTTAGGAAGTGACATCCTGAATAGTGAGGTAGCCCTACAGGCCAACCTGAAAAACCGCTTCCTTCCCGTAGTAGAAGTGGGATACGGAAAAGCAGATGCGATAAACGATGCCAACAACCTGCACTACAAGACCTCCGCACCTTATTTCCGGATAGGAATGGATTACAACGTGTTTTACAAAAAAACACACCTACCGGGTTATCTGTACGTGGGACTACGCTACGGAATGACCTCGTTCAGTTACGATGTGGACGGCCCTGACATGACCGACCCAAACTATGGAGGAGAAATCTCCTACCCTTTCTCTTATTCCGGCTTGAAGAGCAATGCCAGCTGGCTGGAAGGTGTGCTCGGACTCAAGGTAAAAATTTACAAGGGCTTTTGCATGGGCTGGAGCGTGAGATACAAAATGAGGATGAGCATCAAGAATCATGAAAATTCCGTTCCATGGTACGTGCCCGGATTCGGGAAGAATGCTAGCAGCAGTTTCAACCTGACATATAATCTCATCTACAACTTGCCCTTCTGATTCACATGAACTTATTTGAAACAATTCTGTTGTCAATCAGTCTGGCCATTGACTGCTTTACGGTATCCATTACCAGCGGCATCATTCTGCATCGCATCCGATGGGGAACTTTTTTGAGAATGGCCTTCTTCTTCGGACTTTTCCAGGCGATGATGCCTTTTATCGGATGGCTGGGGGCCAGTCGCTTCCAGCACCTCATTGAGGCCTACGACCATTGGATTGCATTTGGTTTGCTGGCCTTTCTGGGAATCCGGATGATACGGGCTCAATTCAAGGAGGAAGAGACAGCCTCGTTCAACCCGACCAGTCTGAAAGTGACACTGGCCCTGGCGGTGGCTACCAGTATTGACGCCCTGGCTATCGGCATTTCATTTGCCTTCGCCGGACTCACAAAGATAGAAGACTTGGGGATGCCCCTGACCAGCATCGGACTGGCCTCTTTCGTCCTCTCACTGGCGGGAAGCCTCATCGGAGTATTCTTCGGCAAACGCTTTCATCTGCGTGTGGAAATTTTCGGCGGTCTGGTACTGATTGGTATCGGCATTAAAATTTTAATAGAACATTTATTCTTACAATAACTCATGAACAAAAACAAACTGAAATGGCAAGTACCTTTCCTTATTCTACTCATTGTGGGAACTGTACTGATTCTGAGAAAGCAAGCGCCTTACCAGACCGACCAAGGACTCGTGTTCGGCACTGTGTATAAAATCACTTACCAGTCGTCGGAAAACCTGAAAGAAGAAATTGAAAAAGAACTGCAAAAGGTAGACAATTCTTTATCCCCGTTCAACAAACAATCGGTCATCACGCACATCAACCAGAATACAGACCTGCATACCGATAGCCTGTTCGTCTACGTGTTCAATCTGGCCAAAGAAGTGTCTAACAATACCGGAAAGGCGTACGACGTAACGGTAGCCCCGTTGGTCAATGCCTGGGGCTTCGGATTCAAGCACTCCCAGTTTCCCGACTCGCTGACCGTCGACAGCTTGCGTCAGTTTGTGGGCATCGACAAAATCCACCTTAATGCAGACGGTGAAGTAGTCAAGTCCGACCCACGCATGATGCTCGACTTCAGCTCCATTGCCAAAGGATTCGGCGTGGATTGCGTGGCCCGTCTGTTCGACCGGAAAGGTATCAAGAACTACATGATTGACATTGGCGGCGAACTGGTTATGAAAGGACAGAATGCCAAGATGGAAACCTGGCGTATCGGGGTCAACAAACCGATTGACGACTCTTTATCAGTCAACCAGGAACTACAAACCATACTGGAAATTACCGATGCAGGTATGGCCACTTCGGGCAATTACCGCAACTTCTACTACAAGGATGGAAAAAAATATGCGCATACCATCGACCCGCGGACGGGCTATCCGGTGCAGCACAACATTCTTTCTTCCACCGTCATTGCCAAGAACTGTGCCACAGCCGATGCCTACGCCACCGCATTTATGGTATTGGGACTGGATTCGGCCAAAGCAGTCTGTGATTCTCATCCGGAACTGGATGCCTATTTCATCTATACGGACAAGAACGGAAAACTGCAAACCTATTCCACAGCAGGCATGAAAAAATACATGCGGAATTAAAAAAGGCCTTGTACAAGATCAGACATAAAAATGCCGGAACATACCTCCTCGTATGCTCCGGCATTTTCTATTTTATCAGGATACCCTCTTCGGGCAAAAGCATCCGCTCTATTTTCTTTTCTCAGTACTCCTCAGGAAGTACTACAGTACTGCCGTGGAAGTACCAGAGTACTGATAGTAAAGTACTGGAGTACTGCCAAGGAAGTACTGACGCGACTTCCAATCGTTCTATAAAAGCCATGAGATTATCCTAACACATTTCCCAAGTAAAGGAAGAACATACCAATCAGCACTAAAATCAAATCGACCACCTTGCTCTTCAAGTTCTTCTCGCGGAAAATCATGGCGCCAAACAGGAAGGACACAACCACGCTCCCCCGTCGTACCATGGACACGATGGAAATCATGGCCCCATCCATTCCCAACGCATAGAAGTACACAAAATCAGCCGCCGACAAAAAAACCGAAATCAGAATAATACACCAGTCCCAGTGGAAAGGTGTACTGCTTTTCCGTTTGGGCCACCACAAGAACATCAGCACTCCGCCCATGAGGAAAAGCTGATAGACATTGTACCATGCCTGTACCACCATGTTGCTGAACCGCCCCATCAGGTACTTGTCGTACAATCCACTCACGGCTCCCAGCACAGCTGCCAGCACGACAAACCAAATCCACTTGTCGTGCTTGAAGTCAATGCCTTCCTTCTTTCCCGAACGGCTCAACATGAAAAACGAAATTATCGCCATCAGTACGCCAATCCACTGATATACATTCAGACGCTCACCAAATATCAACAGGGCCCCCACCAGGGTCATGACCGGACGGGTGGCATTGATCGGTCCTACAATAGTCAAGGGCAAATGTTTCATTCCGAAATACCCGAATGTCCACGAAGAAAGGACGATAAACGATTTGAGCAGGATGAATTTATGCACTTCCCAACCTGCATCCGGTACATAGAAAAGCGTATCTTTCAAGGTTTCCGGGTGAAAGTGCGAAATCAATATAAACGGCAAGAAAATCAGACTGGAAAAAAGCGTATTCAGTCCCAGCACCGGGAGCACCGCATTGTTCGACAATGATTTTTTCTTGAAGACATCATAAAATCCCAGCAACGCCGCTGAGCAAAAAGCCAGTAATAACCACATGTTTTCTTGAAATTTGTAAACCGACGCAAAGGTACGACAAAAATTCCAAACTCATTGCACAATCCAAAAACTCTCTCTAACTTTGAACAATATGAACGAGCAGGTAATACAAAAACTAAAGATACTGACGGAATCCGCCAAATATGATGTGTCGTGCGCCTCCAGTGGCACTTCCCGCAAGAATACCAAAGGAGGAGTAGGAAATACCGTGGGCGGATGGGGTATCTGTCACAGCTTTTCGGAGGACGGACGCTGTATCTCCCTGCTCAAAATCATGCTGACCAACTACTGCATTTACGATTGCGCCTACTGCATCAACCGGGTGAGCAACGACATTCCGCGAGCCACGCTTTCCGTGACGGAACTGGTGGAACTGACCATGGAATTCTACCGAAGAAACTACATTGAGGGACTGTTCCTCAGCTCAGGGGTGGTACGCAATCCGGACTACACCATGGAACGCCTGGTCCGAGTGGCCAAAGACTTGCGGTTGGTACACCGTTTCAACGGATACATTCACTTGAAAAGCATCCCTGGCGCCAGTGAGGAACTGGTACAGGAGGCCGGGTTGTACGCCGACCGTCTCAGTGTCAACCTGGAAATCCCGACCGAAAAAAATTTGAAGCTGCTGGCCCCGGAGAAAGACCACCAGAGTGTGTATCTCCCGATGAAATACATCCAGCAAGGTATCCTGACGCACCAGGAGGACCGGAAACGTTACCGTCATGTACCTCGTTTCGCCCCCGGCGGACAAAGCACACAGATGATTGTCGGCGCCACTCCTGAAACCGACAAGGACATCTTGCGAGTTTCTTCCTCGCTCTACGAACAGCCCACCATGAAACGCGTGTATTATTCAGGCTACATTTCAGTCAACACCTACGACAAGCGGCTGCCGACCTTGAAGCAACCTCCCTTGGTCCGGGAGAACCGACTCTATCAGGCCGACTGGCTGCTGCGCTTCTACCAGTTCAAGGTGGACGAGATAGTGGACGACCAGACTCCCAACTTGGATCTGGACATCGACCCGAAACTGGCCTGGGCCCTTCGCCATCCGGAGTTTTTCCCCGTGAACATCCAGACCGCCGATTACGAAGCCATCCTGCGTGTGCCGGGCATCGGAGTGAAATCCGCCCGCCTGATTGTGGCTTCCCGCCGCTTCTCACGCATCGGCTTCTATGAACTGAAAAAGATGGGAGCTGTGATGAAAAAAGCCAAATACTTCATTACTTGCAATGAACTGCCCGACAAGACTATCCACGAACTGGGAGCTGCCGGTGTACGGAGACTGTTGCTTCCTACTCCCCGTAAAAAGACAGACGAACGACAGTTGAGCTTTGACTTTGCAGAAACAGAAGAAGCTGCCCCCACACACAAGTGAAAGCAGCTTCTGCCTTATTTTTCATTCCGTATCCTCAACGGATGGATACTTCCGTCACAGGTTGTTCCTTTACGGTATCCAACGGTACCGCTCTATATTTGACACGCTGGAAATCAATCTTGTTCAAGTCAATACTGCGGATAGATGCATTATACATCGTGCGGAAATAAATCATCCGATGCCGCATGTCCGTAACCGAAGTCCACTGGGTGGCACTCGGAATATTGGCCGGAATCTTTCCTCCCTGAAACTCAATGCCTACCGGAATATCGAAATTATTCAGAATCTGAAATCCCTGAAGCACCGTCTGATGGGCATTTTCCTGCTGGGGAGCCGTAGTCTGATAGAAAGCGGCCCGCACGAAACGGGAAGGAGGAGTCACATCACCCGGCATGCCTAAGAAACCACTTCCTGCCCCAAAAGAACGCAAGGTAAGCTTACCGAATTCCTGCGGCTGCGCACTGCCGGCATAGAGATTCACATAATTATTCAAATTGGTCAGCTGCCACTCAAAACCCGGAGAGTTGGTCAATACACCCAATTCGTTTTCATAGAAATGCAACTGCCCGTCCACAATCTCCAGTACCACCTGTCGTCCTGAAACATCGGCAAACCGCCAGTGTACAGTGGACGCACGCGGATCAATGGCTACCACATGCACCTCCTTCAGGCTTTCCATCACCTCGTCCACGGTCTGGCAATTACCCAAGACCCAAGCTACCAGCTGTAAATCGGCGATGGAAGAAGATTTCCACTCAGCCTTATAAGCCTCATACTGGCCATAGTTCGGGAAATAAAACAAACCGGCAGAAAGTCCTTTCTCGTTCAGCCCTTCGGCTACAAATTCCTTCTGCTCCACCGAAAGACCCACATAACCGTATTTTGCCGTAAATTGCATGCCATCCTGTCCGCCAGGTACATACGACTGTGTAGTATAGCCGCGCGGAACCACTACATAGCAGCTGTTCAAATCACTTCCGCCCCATTCAATGGTACGGGCCAGAATCTGTGTACTGTCTTTTGCCGTCAAAGTAATGCCGGTACAAGCCTGTAAAGGCTGTGACTGGAAGACGGCCATTGTGGCCATCAATCCCAAAAGCATAGATTTGTAATTCATCATTCACTCAATTTTTAATATACAACAAAAAACATCTTATTTTGTTTCAGCTTATCGTTTTTTACTACTTTTGTTTCCTAAAAGCTTTTACCAAAGATAGAAAATTTTCCACTAAAAAACCATGATTATTTTTCAATATGATGCTACTTTCGAAGGTCTGCTCACCGCCTTGTTCGATGCCTATTTCCGACGGACTTTTCCTGACCTCCTGCTTACAGAAAAGGAACCGCTGCCTCTTTTCTATGACGAAAGCCATCAGGTAGTGACCGACATGACCAAAGCGGAACGGGTATGGAAACTACTTTCCCGAAAACTGTCCAGAAGTGCACTTTCCTGCCTCACTTATTGCTGGCTTTCCGAAACACCGGAGGCGCCAATGCTCCTTTTCCGCTACCTACGGAAAGTGACGGATGCCCCAGCTTCCATCGAACAGAATTTTGCCGACCCGGATGTGCTCGGGGTGTATCAGCTGAGCAAAAAAGTGGCTGGTGAACGGATGCGGGTACTTCAATTCATGCGCTTCCAAAAGACAGCCGACCAGACTTACTTCGGTATCATGGAACCGATATACAATGTATATCCGCTGACCATCCAGCACTTTCAGGACCGTTTTGCCGACCAATCATGGCTGATTTACGATGCCCGCCGTCAATATGGATACTATTACGACCGAAAAGACGTGAATGAAATTACATTTGAAGATTCACAAGCCGATTTTCTGCGCCACGGCAAGCTGCAGGATGAATTCCTCGATAAAAACGAAAAGCTTTTCCAAGAAGGATGGAAAAGCTATTTTCACAATGTATGCATCCAGTCACGCCTCAATCCTGTGAAACACAAAAAGGACATGCCGGTCCGTTTCTGGAAATACCTTATAGAAAAAGATTAAGCAAACGGGAATAAATCGTCGGGATATCCGATATCCACCAAGAAGAGGGCATGCCCCGGTACGGAGGTTCCCGCACTGCAGCGGTTCTTCTCTTCTATCACTTTCCGGAACCCCTCGACCGAAAGTTTCCCACGTCCCACTTCCACCAAGGTTCCGACAATAGCCCTCACCATATTCCGCAGAAAACGGTCGGCCTGAATGGTAAACACCCATTCCGTCTCGCTCACCTGATCCCAATGGGCCTGCATAATCTTACAGTTATTAGTCTTGACATCCGTGTGTAACTTACTGAAACTGGTAAAATCCGTATAGTCAAACAACGTCTGGGCCGCTTCGTTCATCTTTTCAAAATCCAACGGCTGAAACAACCTCCAGCAATAAGCCCGGTTAAACGGGTCCTTTTGTGTAGTGACATAATATTTATAGGTACGGTACGTCGCATCGAAACGAGCATGCGCATCCTGATTTACCCTTCGGACACGATACACCGAAATGTCCGGCGGCAACAAGCGGTTCAACTTATCCGTCACAACCGCCTCATCCAGCATCCTTTCCACATCAAAATGCGCCACCATCAGACGGGCATGCACTCCGGCATCCGTACGTCCGGCACCGACCACTTCAATGGCATCATCCCGCAAAAAGGTATGCAAAGCCTTCATCAGCGTTTCCTGCACACTACTTCCATTCGGCTGTATCTGCCAGCCATGGTAATTGGTTCCGTCGTAAGCTAAATAAATGAAATACCTGAACATCACACTCTGATTTATCGGGCGGTAATATGAAAACACCCTTGTTTCAACTCATACTTCACATAGCAGCGGTCAGCCTTGCGAAGGTCGCGCAACACTTCCGACAACACCAGCTTCAAGGTATCCGCACTTACGTCCTGCATGGGACGGCCGTTGGGGTCTTCCACCTTTTCAAAACGTTTCCAACTCACATCGAACGTAGTTCCGTAAAAATGACAGGAATTCAGCGAAGCATTACCATTCGTACGGCGCAAACGCTTCACATCGTCTTTCGTACGTGTCACGGAAGTCACAATCACCTTATTGGGGTTCAAGCCTTTGTTCTCCAACGAATCCAGAAAATTAACCCCAATCGTATCCAGCAAGGCACTGGCCTGAGGCACCAGATAAGGAATGGAATGTGTCAGTGAATCCAGTCCATAACGCTCACAAGCCGCAATCTCCACCAAACGGTCTTTCATTTCTTCCGCTTCCTCACGGGTACTGATGGGACGGATACCAATTTTTTTCGCTGTAGCCAGCTGCACATCATTCAAATCACCAAACGACCGCTTGTAACTGATCACTCCCCTAATATTACGCGGATTATTCATTTTCATCGACATGTCTTTCTCCTTGCATCCAGCCAAGCACATTCCAGCCAGCAAGGCCACCGCAAGGCACGACTTGAGTAATAGCTTCATTTCTTCCTTATCCTTTTTAATTCGCGACAAAGATAACACAAAAAACCTATAAACCCACATTATTACTTTTAGTTATCACTCATAAAAAAAGGTGAATAGGACATTCCACTAAAAACACCTATCTTTGCGCCGGATTCAAGAAAACAATTATTCTATACACATAAAAACAAGTCAATATGTTTGAAAAAGGAAACAGAGCCAATACCTTACACGGTATTCTTTTGATTGCACTATTCTCTTTTGCGGCCTTTTATATCGCCGAAATCCCCTTCGTCAAAAGCCTCTCGTTCAGTCCGCTGATTGTCGGTATCATTTTGGGTATGCTGTATGCCAACAGCCTGCGCAACAAACTTCCTGAAACATGGGTACCCGGCATCAAATTCTGTACGAAGCAGATTCTGCGGGCTGGTATCGTACTCTACGGATTTCGTCTGACACTGACACAGGTTGCAGCCGTAGGACTTCCAGCTGTCATTGTAGATACTGTCATCGTAGCAGGAACTATCTTCCTGGGTGTATGGCTGGGAAAAATGATGAAAATGGACAAAGACACCTCTCTCATGACAGCTACCGGTAGCGCCATTTGTGGAGCAGCTGCCGTATTGGGTGCGGAACCGGTCGTAAAATGTGAAGGACATAAAACGGCCATTGCCGTATCCACCGTCGTCATCTTCGGAACCATCTCCATGTTCCTCTATCCCATCATGTACCGTGCCGGATTGCTGGATGCACTGGGCAATACAGGAGTAGCCATCTACACCGGAAGTACCCTGCATGAAGTAGCCCACGTGGCAGGGGCCGGAAATGCCATGGACCCGACCGACACATTGGGAATCGCCGGAACGGCCACCATTACAAAAATGATCCGCGTGATGATGCTGGCTCCGGTATTGGTCATCATGAGCTTCGCCTTGGCAGGTAGAAAGAAAACCAATGCAGAAGGAAAAGCCGAAAAGAGCAAGATTACCATTCCTTGGTTTGCCTTCGGATTCATCGGTATCATCTGTGTGAACTCCCTGCTGCAATACCTGACAGGTGCTGAAACAGTGAAGGATATTCCATTAAACGGTGCCATTGAATACATCGATACCTTCATGCTGACCATGGCCATGACAGCACTAGGTACAGATACCAGCCTGGAAAAATTCAAACAAGCCGGAGCAAAACCGTTCCTGCTGGCAGGATTGCTCTACATCTGGTTGCTGGTAGGCGGATACTTGCTCACACAATACATCACTCCGATGTTTGCATAAAAAACTTACTCATATAATTACATAAAAGGAATGGAGGCAGCCTTTCGGGCTGCCTCCATTCCTTTTATGTAATTACACATTCATTTATTGCGGTATTGCTTAGGCGACATACCTGTGTAACGCTTAAAATACTTCCCAAAGAAAGAAATATCTGAAAAGTTCAACGAATAAGCAATTTCCTGCACCGTCATATCAGTAGAACGCAGCTTTGCCTGTGCATCCCGTATGATAAAGGAAGAAAGAATATCTGTCAGTGTTTTCCCTGTCACTTTCTTCACCGTCGTACTCAAATGTTGAGGAGACAGATGCAATTTCTCAGCATAAAAAGACACATTGCGTTCTGTCTTGTAATACTGCACAACAATTCGTACCAGTTCCTTCACAATCTCCTGGTTACGATTATACCTCGGTGAATCATCCTCTCCTCTCTTCTTATATACCCCGCCCAATGCCAGCAGAAGCTGCGTATAAATCAGACCAATCTGCATATCCGTCATTTCCTCTTGTATTTTCTGACGACGAATCAACAGACGAATACTGTCACGGAACAGTTCAAATTTCTCTTTTTGCATTTCTATTACCGGGCGTTCAAATATATAAGGAGTATATTCCACCGTATAAGAAAACAATTTAGCGCCTTCTATCAGTTTCTTGGAAAAAGCCACAAATATGAACCGGCAATCCATGCTTTGTTCTTCAATTTGGAAAAATACACCCGGAAACAAAATGGCCAGCGCTCCTTCCTTCATTTCATAATGTGTCAAGTGAATCTTCACACGACAATTTCCCCTCAGACACAAAAGGAAAAGGCATCCCGGAAATGGAGCAGAAACCTGAAACAACTGTCTGAAGCCGCCCGTCATGTCTATACCTGCTATCATATTCTGATTTTCAGGCAACAAATCAAGCTTTTCCAATTTTTTCATTCTATTACTCTTTTATTCAAGGCAAATATAGAGGTTCTCCCAATAGATTCCAACACAAAGGGGCACACAATGAGTTAAAAAGAGAAAAGAAAAGCCGGATATGCTCCGGCTTTTATTAATCCTTTATTTCTTCAATGGGCACCACATCTTCTATTTCGTTCTTTTTCCTACGGAAACGTATCAACCGGAAAAAATCCATCAAAGCATATACAATAGACGATACCCCCAACAAAATAAACGGAATTTCTGCGGTTTCAAATGGATTAAACAGAACCGTAATGCCCGCAGCCAAGACCAACACCGGCACCACATATACACCAAACGGCACCGGCATGAATGAACGGGCTGCAATCAGACTGGCCAGCTGACTGATTCCTCCCAGCACCAACAATACACCGAGCACATACATCAGTACGCCCACAAAAAAAGAAGGCATGATAATGAGCCATATTCCCAAAAGGGCACTCCCCAAGGCCACAATCGGGAATACCGGACGGGGAGACTCTGCCCGTCTCCGATTTAACATGGCCAGATAGGTGAGCAATCCCACTAAACCAGGAATCAGAAACAACACACCAATGGTAATTACCAGGTAATTTACCGCCACATCGGGCCATGTCACCAGCAGGATTCCGAGAATCAATGCACAAAGTGAACCTACCAATGCATAATTCAAAGATTTCATACTTTCATCTGTTTAAAATTCATTACTCAAAGGTAGTGAAAAAGTATCAAATTACAAAAAGTTCTGATAAAAGAATGGTTCATTGATATTTTGGGATGACTATATCTACTTTGGCAATATACAAATCATACCACCACACTCACCCGACAAAAAACAGGCCATCTTCACTTACTTCGTTTCTACAAGCCCTATAAACAGAATCAGATACCCCACTCGTCGTTTTTTGTAAAATCAACAAAAAGATACTTTTTTTTACAATAAACCGTGCTTTTGAAATGATAAATTACTACCTTTGCCTCACCAAAAAAATATTTTTTATCTTTATTATCAAAATTATCTATTTATGAAAAAACTTATATTACTATGTATCGGCTTGGTCATGCTGTCTATCTCATCAGCCTTCGCACAAGACAAAACTGCTAAAGAAATCATGGAAGAAAGAAAAGAAATAGCAAAACTTTCAAAGAAGGCCTTAAACGAAAAAGCAACAAAAGACGCTCGTAAAGAAGCCAAAAGATTAAAGAAACAAGGATGGCAGATTGCTCCAGGGGCACTTCCACTCGAAAAACAATTGGACAAATCATACCTCATGCAATATGAATATGATGAAAACGGATACCAGAAATTCTTGATGGGGGAAGCAATCAGTACAGGGGAAAATTATGATGGAGCTAAAATGCAGGCTTTGGAACTGGCCAAACAGAACTTGGCTGCACAAGTGCAAACAGAGATGACCGCTCTTGTAGAAAATCAGGTAGCCAACTCTCAATTGTCGGCTGAAGATGCCTCTTCTGTTACCAAGAGTATCATGGCAAGCAAGAACCTCATTTCACAAAGCATTGGCCGTACAATCATTGTAATGGAAGTATATCGTACTTTAAGCAATAAAAACAAGGAAGTACTGATCAGAATCGCCTACAATAGTGAAATGGCAAAAGAAGTAGCCAAGAATGCAATCAGAAAATCACTTGAAGAAGAAAGCAGCAGTCTAAGCGATGAACTGGACAAACTTTTAAAGTGAGAAAGATAAGGCAATTCATAAAACTTCTTACATGAATCGGACAACCGCTAAAAGGATTATTTCCTTTATGATACTTTGCATTCTACCGCTTACCTTCTATGCCCAAAAAACAAAGAAGGTATGCGGTGAATATATTTACTATGTACCTACTAACAAGTCACTTGAACAGGCAAAAGCCATTGCTCTAGACCGAGCTAAAATCAAAGCATTGGCAGATGAATTCGGAACCATTGTCAGCCAGACTAACTCCACCGTCATTACCAACGAAAACGGAAAAACGGACAACCGTTTTTTCTCGTTAAGCGGCAGTGAGGTAAAAGGTGAATGGATTGAGAATGAGGGAGAGCCGCAATATGAGATTTCATATGAGCAGAATATGCTGACCGTGAAATGTTCAGTATGTGGTAAAGCACGAGAAATCAAAAATTCATCGGTCAATTTTAAAGCTATGATATTACGGAATGGAACCACTGAACGATTCAACAGCAGTGAATTCCATGACAATGACTTCATGTACCTTCTGTTCCAAGCTCCTGTAGATGGATATGTAGCCGCTTATCTGATTGATGAGACACCTACAGCTTATTGCCTCCTGCCTTATCAGAACGACAGTGATGGACAGCAAGCCGTAAAACATGGACAAGAATACATCTTTTTCTCACCGGAAAAGGCACTTGAGGAAGTAAATCTTGTAGAACAGTACTCCTTAACTTGTGCGGGAACAGCTGAACAAAATCAAATCTACGTGATTTTCTCACCTAATCCGTTTATTAAGGCTACTGACAATATCAACGGAAAGTATATGCCGAGGCAACTGAATTATAAGGAATTTACGGAATGGCTATCCAACTGTAGGAAATTAGACCAGCAAATGAGTATCAAGATATTACATATGGAAATACGTCCCTAATAATCAACATTTCAAATCATGAAACGATTTCTTATCCTATCCATGGGATGTGTGTTTGTTTCCTCTATATGCGCACAAAGCCGTAGCCCTGAAGAAATATTCAAACAATTCAAACAACAGCAGATAGAGAGCTACAAAGATTTTCGCAAAGAAGCAAACCAAAAATACATAGAATTTATGAGGGGAAAATGGGATTGGTTTGGCTCAGAAAATTCTATCAAGGACATAGAAAACGATATCAAACCAATGCCGGCACCTTCCGCTCCAGACAAAGAGGAAGTAAAAGGACTTAAAAAAGTGGTTCTGGAACACGGAAAGGTAATCAACGCATACAGGGAGCGAAAAGAACAGCCACATCCCCTTATGCCCATAACAGAAAACGGACAAGCCACGCAAACTTTCCAGTTTCAGGTTTATGGCACCAAAATGGAAGTCAGACTGCAAATTGGGGAGAAATACAAGTTAAACAGTGCAGCAGAAAATGACGTAGCCGACATGTGGATGTATTTATCCAGTAAAAGCTTCAATAACTTGCTCCATGATTGTCTGCAACTTCGAGAAAAACATAACTTATGTGACTGGGCTTATCTCAATATTCTAAAAGCATTGAGCCAGCAATATTATGGGGAAAATACCAACGAGGCTGTAGTGATGCAAACTTACCTGTTCAACCAGTCGGGATATAAGACCAGAATAGGACGCTCTAAAACCAACAAACTATACATGATGGTTGCCAGTCCTAACACGATCTACGAAAAACCCTATTTCAAGATAAAGGAGGAAGTATTTTATCCATTGGACTATCAGGAGAGTGGACTCTACGTGTTTACTCATGAATATCCAGGAGAAAAGGAACTAAGCTTAAATATTGAAAAAGTACCTATTTTCGATGTGGCTACTTCCGATACCCATACCCTAAAATCGAAAGCTACTGATTCTCTCTGCATAGACTTGAAGTTCAATCCAAACTTGATGGACTTCTATTATTCATATCCACAGTCGCACATCCACAATGATGAAATGACAAAATGGACAATTTATGCCTCCACCCCCTTAAGCGAATCGGTAAAGAAACAACTCTATCCTATACTGAAAAGTAAAATTGAGGGCAAAACGGATGTAGAAGCTGCCAACCTACTGATTGAATTTGTGCAAACAGCCTTTGAATATCAGTTAGATGAAGTAGTTTGGGGAAAAGACCATCCGTTCTTCCCTGAGGAAACATTGTTTTATCCATTCAGCGATTGCGAAGACAGATCCGCCCTCTTCAGTAATCTTATAAGAGACTTACTGGGGCTGAACACGGTGCTGCTCTATTATCCGGGACATTTGGCGATGGCAGTAAAATTCAACGAGCAGGTAGAGGGAAAAACATTCCTGATAGACAACGAGGAATACACTTACTGCGAACCCACATGCAGCAGCTATGTACCCGTTGGGTGGTGCCCACCAAACCTCACCTCCGTAAAACCAGTAATAATCAAATATTAAGAACAAACAAAACACTAAAATAGTATGAACAAATACAATTTATTTTTTAAGAACAAGAAACTTATCGCTTGTTTTCTGACAGCACTTTTAGGCTGTGAAGTAACTTCTGCACAGATAAAATTAGTCAAATCATTCCAGGCACAGCACGAAATTTCTGCTTTCGACAATACCACTTTCTGTGTGGCCTATCTGTCACAAGGAAATCTGATGACGCTGAGAGATACTCCGATCACTATTTACAACAAATTGAACATGCTGGCTTTTAACCCGACCGGAAGTTCGTTGGCAGTAGTAAAACCAGGAAAAGAAATTCGCATCTATTCTTTCCTGAAAAAAGACAAAAAACTCTTCACACTGAAAGAAAAAAGAAAAGAATATAAAGATGCAGAAGTAACCAGCATGTGCTATTCAGCCAATGCACGTTACTTCATTGCTGCCACATCGGCCAACGAGATTATCATTTACGACACCAAAGAATATTTGCCTCAGGCATATATCAAAACCAGTTCTCCGGCCTCTTCACTGGAAATGAGTTCAAACAACTATTTCATTGCCTCACAGCATGAGCATGAAATTGACATCTGGAACTTCCAGACAAAAGAACTCAGAACCAAACTCACCCTCGACGGTCAAATCACCGGAGATGCTTTCTCAAAAGACGCGTCTTTGTTTGCTGTGACAACGGATAAAAAAGGACTGACCATCTACGACACGAAGACCTGGACAGTAAAACAGACCTTCGACAGCATTCCAGGATCACTCAAGAATCCGTACTTCCACCCGGATGGCAAATACGTCGCAGCAGTAAAAGACGACAACAAGGTAGTAGTAATCAACCTGAAGAATAATCAAATAGAACAGGAACTCGATAACGGAGGCAACCAAATAAAAGAATTCAGATTCTTTGTAAACAACCAAAGCAAAGATGCATACGGAATTTCAGGTGAAAACAACTCCATCGTATTCTGGGACGCCAATGGTCTGAATCCATTCTACGGCAAACTGATCAGCAGTGAGGTAGATGCCAGAATGAACGAATGGGTGAAGATGATGCAAGGTGAATCCATGGAAGATTATGCCATCCGTGTAAACGACGAGACTCGAATGAAACAGCAGATCTTGTTCGAAAATGAAGCCGCTACCAAATTGGCCGGCGACCGAATCTCACTTGAAAACCCGTTCATCGGAAATTACGATGCCAACAATGGAATGCTGAACGTAGGATTTAAAACCATGTCCCCCATCGCCATTGAGGTGCCGGTTGAAGACTTAGGTTCTTTCAAAGACAGTAAAGACTTGTCATTCAACAATGCTGTGTACTATTTGAATGATAAAGATGAATTCGAATTGGCATACGTAGAAGTGAAGAACGAAACCACCAACAAGGTTTATATCTACGATAACTTGGGAAGAAAGAAAATGTCAGCCATCCAGGATGACAGTCATTTTGTACCTCTTGAGATTATGCAGCAAGCCAGTCAGGAAGAAGCCAAGCTGCAAGCCATCAAGGAAGATGTGGTAGCAAAGAACAAACAAGACCAGCTGATTACCGATAATACTCAGATCAACGTAAAGACGGAAGTTATTCCCGACGTAAATGCCAATGGAGAAAAGATCTTAAACTACAAAGTAGGATATCAGTACGAAGTAATCAACAAGGACTTCTCTGCAAAAGAGGACTTCCCTTCAGGAGGATACGACATTCAGAATTCAAATGCGGCCATGTCGCTTATGAAAATCATCAAGAATGCGTTTGAAGGTGAATTTGCTTCCTATTTAGGTGAAAACAAACAAGTGAAAGTCATCATCACCGGCTCAGCCGATGCAAGTCCGATTAGAAGCAAGATAGCCTATAAAGGACAATATGGTGAATTTGTAGACGAACCGTATTACAAAGACGGTAACCTCGACAATATCACAGTCACCAAGGAAAGCGGAATTACCCAAAACGAACAGCTGGCTTTACTTCGTGCAGCAGGCGTAATGGATTACGTAAAAAATAACATTACGACCCTCAAGAATACCCACAATGAGTTTGAATACCATGTAGAGGTTGCCAAAGAACGTGGTGGCGAATATCGAAGAATCAACGTCGAATTTATCATTGTAGATGCGTTTCCAGCTACGAAGTAAGTGAGTAAAACAAAATAGTAAACCCTATCATCAGCAGAGGGACAGAAAAACGACTTCCTGTCCTTCTGCTTTTAACGTTATGAGAGATATGAAAAAATTTCTAATTTTCTACCTGTTGGTTTTGGTCTCTTTGGGCCATGCATACGCGCAAGATGCAGGGGCTACCTACAAAAAAGCGAACCAACAATATGTACTTTTCGAAAGTGAAAGGGACAAAGGCACCAATGCCGCCGGCATGTATACCTACTTGCTGGAAGCATACAACGATTTTGTACAAGTGACAAAAGAACAAAACAATGCCAATTATATCCAAGGTACCAAAAACAGATTGCGCTCCATTTATCCATATCTTCTGAATGCGGCGTTGTACTATTACGAACAGAAAGAAAATACCAAAGCGCTCGATTTTGCAGCCGCCTATATTGACACCCGATATATGCCTCTGTTCAGAAGCGAACTGCTGCCGAAAGACGACCGGTACAATTCAATTGTGTATTTTGCCGCCGTAACGGCCTACAATATGAAGAAACTGGACCAGGCAAAAAGGTACTTCCAAATCTACTTGGAATCGGGTGACAGCACACAAGAGAAAGATTGTTTCGTGTACCTGAACATGATTTACATGGCTCAGAAGAACTATGAGGAACAGGAGAATATCTTGGAAAAAGCCATCAGCAAATACCCGGTATCGCTCGATTTCCTCTACAACCTGGTCAATGTGCACATAGCCACCAACAATATGCCCAAACTGCTGAATGCCATTGACAGAATTCTGAAGATAGACCCCAACAACTTACAAGTGCTTCCTATCAAGGCACGCATTTTGGAAAGACAAGGCAATAATCTGGAAGCACTCGACATCTACAAAAGATTGTATGCACTAGCACCTAACAACTTCGAACTGCTGACCGGACTGGCCAGAGCCAACTTCAATGTAGCCACTAAAATCGTCAACGACGGAGCTACCATTGCCAGCGACACAGAATATGCCCTGGTCAGACAAAAGGCTGCCACTTACTTGGAGGAGGCACAGAAATTGTTTATGGAGATTCTGAAACAAAAGCCCGACTCCAAAATGTATATGCAGGGACTGGCAGAAGTATACCAATACATGGACATGACGAGCGAATACGAAGTATTGAACAAAATCATCGCCGATGGGGCTTCCTTTACAACTTTCGCTCCCAGACTGCTGGCCTATAATGAAGCCCTCAAGAAGAGTCAGGAGGTCACGAACAATGCCAGCTCAGAACCTACCCCAGTCGTGCTTGAGCCCGCTCAGTTAGTCATCCGTGTAGACAGCTTCATCGATGGCAATAACAATAAAGTCATTGATGCGGGTGAAAGCTTTGCCGTAAAATTCTCCATTGCCAACAAAGGAAAAGGAGACGCATATAGTGTACGAATCAGATTGTCCGAACAACAGGGATATGACCAATATTTTGAGGGACCGAGAGAACTGGATGGAGGAAACATTCCAGCCGGAACCACCAAAGAATATACATTCAGATACCTGGTGAAGAAGGAAGTGCCTACTGCATTGGCCAAAATCAACATTTATGCCTTCGAGGCCAACGGATTCGACGCAGACCCGTCAGAACTGATTGTAAATACCCAGGAATATGCAATGCCAAGATTGAAGATTGCAGACCATCAGTTCTTCGCTTCCAACGGTTCATCCATCACGTTGGGTTCAAATGGTAAACTGACCGTTGCCCTCCAGAATTTTGGTACCAAAACGGCCCGTAATGTAAAAGTAAACTTCACACTGCCGAAAAATGTCTACACGACCGACTCTCCTGAAATGCAAATCGACAGTATTGCCCCGGGAGAAGTGGCCACTCTTGATTACGGCTTCCTAGTCAACAAACGATTCAGTGAAGATTCCGTAGCTGTCATGCTGACCGCTGCGGACGACACGCGGTCTTCCATCATCAACGAAGCCTATAAGGTTAAACTGGGTGAATACCTGACAGCCTCTACTTCTATCAAAATCAACGGAAAGCTGGCTAACCGAAAGGTGAACATGCAAGATTTCCAACTGTCATTCAAGAGTGAACTGCTGGAAGGTATTCCTGAAGGAGCTGTCAACAGACACCGGTATGCCCTCATCATTGGTAATGAGGATTACAGCATGACAGGTGCCAATGCCGAAATCAATGTGCCCTATGCCGTTAATGATGCCATGGTATTCAGAGAATACTGCATACGGACCTTCGGTATCCCGGCAAGCCAGATTAAAATGATTCCAAACGCTACGGCCGGTATGATGCACGAACAGCTGGACTGGCTGCTCAATATGGCCAGCACCGACCCGGATGCCGAACTGTTCTTCTACTACTCCGGACACGGAAACAATGATGAAGCCACCAAACAGGCTTACCTGTTACCGGTTGATATCACCGGAAAGAACATCCACCTGGGTATATCACTTGCCGATTTGTACCAGAAACTCGCCACCTATCCGGTAAAAGGAGCCTATGTATTCTTGGATGCCTGCTTCAGTGGTGGTTATAAGAGTGCGGCCCCGCTTATCGCCCAGAAAGGTGTACGTGTAGTTCCTAAATTGGGTATGCCACAAGGAAATACCATCAGTTTTTCATCCAGTAGCGGTGACCAGACTTCAAGTGTATATCATGACAAGAAGCAAGGTTATTACACTTATTACTTGCTGAAGACCATCAAAGACTCCCACGGAGACATCACGATGCAGGAGCTGTTTGACAAGACAAACGCTGAAGTGAAGAAAGCTACCGCCTTGCTCGGAAAGATGCAGGAACCGCAATATATTGTCTCTCCGACCTGGAAAACTTGGGGTTCTATCCAGCTCAAGACTCCAGAAACACAAATCCATGTGGAAAAATCGGATAGCTTAACCAACCACACAGCATTATAACATTCGTTTGACTTCAAGTCAACCTATCCGCAAGCAACCCGTCATTGATTCAATTGATCTCAATGGCGGGTTGCTGTTTTTTAGAGAAAGATACAAAGAGAACCGACTGCTCAATTATCTATGGTGTATTCTTCAATGTCACGAATAGCCTCTTTCGCCTTACGACGGACATGAACACAATGCAGAATTCCTCCCACAGCTCCCAATACGAAACCGACACTACCTCCGTAGCATATCATTTCACCTCCCGCTTTCGGATAGCTTTCAAACATAAACCATACAATCCAACACAAAGCAAACGGAATACCGAAATAAAGCCATCTTAAATTCAGCCGGTTCATCCGTATCAACGCTTTGCTGATATCCAACAAATTGCCCGTTGAAATGCAATCAATACTGACACCCTTATGGCTATATCGCTGATAAATTCCGGCTATAACCAGAAACACAGAAGTAAAGGCACAGAAAATCCAGGAATATCCCAACAGCAAGAAAAATGTATTGCAATACACTAAAGCAAAAACTATCAGAAAATAGATAAACCTTTTCTTCCGGTTAATATAGGCAATCTTGTCTTGCGTAGAGTGTTTGAGCAACTTTTCACTAACGATGATTTCTTTAGCCAGCTTGTCCTTCAGCAACTGAATCTGTTGCTTCATCTCGTCTAATTCAAATTTATCTGCATAATTTTCCATGATAGCACATTTTTAATGGTTAGACATTTTTTTCAACTCCTCCTTGATACGATACAAACGTACAGATACATTTTTGGTCGAAATCCCGACAATAGCACCAATTTCTTCATAGCTCATATTTTCCAGCCACAACAAGACGATGGCCCGATCAAAAGGGTTCAACCGATGAATGCGGTCATAGAGCAGACGAATCTGCTTGGAATTTTCATCTTTATCTTCAAAAAGATTGATATCCATGGTCAAAGGCACCACAGCCCGCCGTTTCTTTTTCCGTTCACATGAAATGCAAGTATTGAAACTCACCTTCCATATCCACGTGTTGACGTTACTAAGATTCTTGAAGGAATCATATCCCTTCCAAAGATTAATAAGCACCTCCTGAAAAAGATCGCTTACTTCATCGGCATCTTTTGAGAACATAAAACACACCGTATAAATGGTACTCTTATGTTCTTTGACCATTTGCGCAAATGCAGTATCCAATGTTTTCATATCGTATGAATTTGTTTTTTACCATTAGACGCTCAGCCTATCAAAAAAACTACACAAAAGTAGAAACTTTTTTAAAGAAGGAATCAATCGAGTTATCCTATATCTTATCTTCGTTTTTTCTACGACTTCTCTCAATTTTATCAAAAATACACTCCGAATTTACCTCGTCACGAACGTGTCGAGGCCTCAGCACGAACGTGACGACATCTCGACACGAACGTGACGAGCTCTCCACACGTTCGTGTCAAAGTATTTTTATTAAGAGGCTTTGCAAGAATGCTGGAACGCTTTGCTAAAAAGAGCGAAACAAAAGGGAATCACCTTCACCCGCCCCAAACAAAAAAGAGGGACACACTCTAAAAATGCATCCCTCTTTTTTTGTGCTATAATGATTATTTAAATCAGGAATCCCAGCAGGATACCGGCAGCTACTGCCGAACCGATGACACCGGCCACGTTCGGACCCATGGCGTGCATCAGCAGGTAGTTACTCGGATCGTATTCCAACCCTACCACCTGCGAGATACGGGCAGAGTCGGGTACCGCAGATACACCGGCATTACCGATAAGCGGATTGATTTTATCGTTTTTGGGAAGAATAAGGTTGAATATCTTCACGAAAATCACACCTGAAGCGGTAGCAATTACGAATGACAAGGCACCCAGACCGAAAATCTTCAGAGAGTCCACGGTCAGGAACTCGGAAGCCTGCGTGGAAGCTCCTACGGTAAGTCCCAACAGGATAGTGATGGTATCAATCAGCGGACCACGGGCTGTTTCAGCCAGACGGCGGGTCACGCCACTTTCCTTCAACAGATTACCGAAGAACAGCATACCCAGCAAAGGCAGACCGGACGGCACCAAGAAACAGGTTAGCAACAAGCCTACAATCGGGAACATCACCTTTTCTGTATGGGATACGGCACGAGGTGCTTTCATACGAATCAGCCGTTCCTTCTTAGTGGTGAGCAGACGCATGATAGGCGGCTGTATCACCGGTACAAGGGCCATATAGGAATAGGCCGACACGGCAATGGCTCCCATCAGGTTAGGTGCCAGCTTGGATGAAAGGAAGATAGCTGTCGGACCGTCGGCACCACCAATAATGCCGATAGCTCCTGCCTGCATCGGGTCGAACCCCCAAGCAAGGGCAATCATGTAAGCACCAAAAATACCGAACTGTGCAGCCGCTCCAATCAACATCAGCTTCGGGTTGGATATCAAGGCCGAAAAATCGGTCATGGCCCCGATACCCAAGAAAATGAGGGGCGGATACCAGCCAGAAGTCACTCCCTGATACAAAATATTCAAAACGGAACCCTCTTCATAAAGCCCGACTTTCAGGCCAGCCTCCATGTTGAAGGGAATGTTACCAATCAAGATACCAAAGCCGATGGGAATCAGCAACATCGGCTCAAACTCTTTTGCCACAGCCAGATAAATGAAAAAGATACCGACCAAAATCATCACCACATGCTGAATGGTGGCGTTATGAAAGCCGGTATAGGTCCAGAAATCGGCCAGGTTATTCTGTAAAAAACTAGCAAATTCTCCCATAATTATTCAATGATTATCAGGTCTGTACCTTCGAGTATTGATTCTCCTTTGCTCACCTTGATGGCAGTTACCTTACCGTCACGGTCGGCTTTGATGTCGTTTTCCATCTTCATGGCCTCAAGTACAAGCAGCGTCTGCCCACGTTTCACGGCATCTCCTTCTTTCACCTTGATTTCCAGAATGACCCCCGGAAGCGGAGACTTAATGCCCGACTTACTTCCTGCTACTACCGGACGGCTTACAGCTGGAGGAGGAGCTGCCGGAGTGGTAGCTGTCGTGCGAACTACCGGTTTGATTTTCGGACCAGCCTTTTTCTCCAGTTCTACGGTATAGGCCGTTCCATTCACTTCTACATGTACATTGTTGTCTTCTATGTCTCCCACGGTCACCTTATAAAGATTTCCGTTGATTTTATATCTGTATTCTTTCATGGTTATCTTTTTCTTTAGAGGTTATTTCTTATGAGGAGTCTCACGCAAGGTATAAATCTTGGAACTCCATGGTGAATAGCTTCGTTTCACCCGACTGATGGTCAAAATCGTTTCTTCTACATCGTGGTCGGCACCTTGAGCTTCATGCAAAGCCATAGAAATGGCGGCAATCACTTCACCCGAAGCTTCGCCCAACTGACGTTCCTTAGCCTCCTGCTTGTCGGTCACATTCTGGGCTTTCATGGCATTACGCTTACGCAACTTAACAGCCAGTTTCCCGACAAACTTGAAGCACAGATAAAGCAATATAAGTCCAAAGAATACCACGCTCATGGCCGAAATGGCCATACCGATACCTACCGGGTCATGCCGATCGAATTTTTCCATCTTCGGATTGCTCTCAATGGTCTGGTTGTTGGTACTCGGAGTTACATACTTGTCTTCACTTCCACCTTTTACCTCCCATTCCTTAGAGCCATCCCCCACACGTGCATACGACTGATCTGCCTGAAGCACACCTGCCGGAACGACCACTTGGTCCAACAACTTCTTACCCGAATCATACAAACCAATCCAGTTGTCCTGTGTCTTGCTCAAGACAAAATTTGTATGGAATGTGCCTCTTCTTGGTGCACCGTCAGCCCAAAACAAGGCATGCTGGCGAGGCTTCAACAAGGTCAACACATCCCCTTTCGGAATAAAATAAGAAAGAGTATCACCAGGCTGACTACTTACCCGCAGATAACATCCAGCCAGGTCGGCACTACTGTATGCTCTATTGAATATTTCCACCCATCCGCTGTGTACGCCATAATCGTCCTGAAAATTGGCTTCATTATCCACCAGCACCTCATTGATGAGCAACTTGGAAGTAGCGTTCTGTTCTTTGCAAGACGAGAAACCAACCAACAGCAACAGGGCCAGAAATATTCCGCTTTTATGTATTTTCATCATTATCGTCGTTTTTTAGTTACTATTACAAAGGAATATTACCGTGTTTCTTGGCCGGATTGGTCAGTTTCTTGGTCTGCAGCTGCTGCAAGGCACGAATAATGCGGAACCGCGTATTACGCGGTTCAATGACATCATCAATATAGCCATACTTAGCTGCATTATACGGATTGGCAAACAACTTTGTGTATTCGGCTTCTTTTTCTGCCATAAAAGCTTTCGGGTCAGGAGCTTCCTTGGCTTCCTTGGCATACAACACTTCTACGGCACCAGCTCCACCCATTACAGCGATTTCAGCAGTAGGCCATGCATAGTTCATATCCCCACGCAACTGCTTGCAGCTCATCACAATGTGAGAACCACCATACGACTTGCGGAGAGTCACGGTCACTTTAGGCACTGTAGCTTCACCGTAGGCATACAGCAACTTCGCACCATGCAAAATAACTGCATTGTATTCCTGCCCTGTTCCCGGCAAGAATCCCGGTACATCTACAAGCGACACGATAGGTATGTTGAAGGCATCGCAGAAACGTACGAAACGCGCAGCTTTACGGGATGCATTGCAATCGAGTACCCCGGCCAGGAACTTCGGCTGGTTGGCTACAATACCGACCGACTGTCCGTTGAAACGGGCAAAACCAATGATGATGTTCTTGGCAAAGTCACGCTGCACTTCCAAGAATTCACCGTTATCGACAATGGCACCGATCACTTCGTACATATCGTATGCTTTGTTCGGACTATCCGGAATAATTTCGTTAAGCGAATCTTCCAGACGGTCAATCGGATCCATACAGTCCACATAAGGCGGTTCCTCCAAGTTGTTCTGCGGAATATAACTCAACAATTTACGAATCAAAGCCAAGCCCTCTTCCTCGGTAGCTGCCGTAAAATGCGTCACACCAGAGCGAGTGGAATGCACGCTAGCACCTCCCAAATCTTCTTGTGACACATCCTCTCCTGTCACCGTCTTCACTACCTTCGGCCCCGTAAGGAACATGTAAGAAGTACCTTCCATCATCAAGGTGAAATCTGTCAATGCCGGAGAATAGACCGCTCCTCCTGCGCAAGGACCGAAGATACCGGAAATCTGCGGAATTACTCCCGAAGCCAGGATATTGCGCTGGAAAATCTCGGCATAACCGGCCAAGGCATTGATACCTTCCTGAATACGTGCACCACCAGAGTCATTCAAACCAATGCAAGGGGCTCCCATCTTCATGGCCATATCCATGACCTTACAAATTTTCAATGACATCGTCTCAGACAAAGAACCGGCAGAAACGGTAAAATCCTGGGCAAAAACATAAACCAGACGGCCTTCGATAGTCCCATAACCGGTTACGACGCCGTCTCCCAAATAATGTTTCTTGTCCATTCCGAAATTTGTACAGCGATGCTGCACGAACATATCCATTTCTTCAAAGCTTCCTTCATCAAGAAGCATGGCTATACGTTCACGTGCAGTGTACTTTCCTTTATCATGTTGCTTGTCGATGGCTTTCGTGCCGCCACCCAGACGAGCCTGCGCACGAAGCTCTATCAGTTCTTTTACTTTTTCAAGTTGGTTACTCATGGTATTAGTCTTTATATGGATAAAATAAAAAAGAGGTTTCTTCCGGGTTATTTTTCACAAAGTTCTGTCAATACTCCCATGGTTGATTTCGGATGCAGAAAAGCAATGTGCAATCCTTCTGCTCCTTTACGGGGAACCTTGTCAATCAAACGCAGTCCGGCCCCTTCTGCCTGTGCCAAAGCATTTGCCACTCCGTCTTCTACCGCAAAAGCCACATGATGCACGCCCATCCCGCGGTTTTCAATAAATTTGGCGATGGTACTTTCGGGACCCGTCGGTTCCAATAATTCAATTTTTGTGTCACCACATTTCAAGAAAGCAGTCTTTACCTTCTGGTCTTCTACGGTTTCTATGTTATAGCATTTCAATCCGAGGACGTTTTCATAATAAGGAAGGGCTTCTTCAATACTTTTGACTGCGATGCCCAAATGTTCAATGTGAGAAATTTTCATAATAGAATTGTTTTTTATGGGTATTAATTTAAAGCTGTGTATCAGATACACACAGACAAAGAAAAGAAAATTGCGGTGAAAAAAGAAACTTTTTGACGATTTTTTCAAAGAATACCCTTTGTTTAAAGAGGGCTTAATCCATTTATGGCTTCCGTCTCAACAGCTATACATAGATTTTAGTAAGTAATCGGTTGAGCCACCCCCAACGCACATGAAACCAACGGCGGCTGCTCATCTGCTTTCCTCCAAAACGCAGAATAAAATCGCGATAACCGTATTTCTTAAAAGGCAGACCGGCATCGATAAACTCAAAGTGATCGCATCCCTGGGAACGGGCATATCGAATAGCTCCCCATACGGCCAGTACCCCCGGATACTGCAAAGGATAACTTTTCCGCATCCCTCCGGAAAACAAAAGATATGCATCACTCCCCGAGAACAGACATACGGATCCTCCAATAATCTTATCCTTATAGCGTACGATAAAAATCTTTCCACAATGAGAAGATTGCTCCAACAAAGTACTGAAAAATCCTATATCCGGCAAATAACGGTGAATCTTGGGCGAATAATAACGCTTTAACATACTGAAAAAGGCATTCAGCTCTTCCTTCGTACGAGCCACCTCAATGACAGCCCCATTTTTCAGTCCATGGCTGATCTGCTTTTTACGGGAAGCACTCATCCATTTGTCCAAGGAGTCATGGTGAAGAGAATTGCGAACCCGTAACCAGCGGACAGGAAAATAACCGTTCCGACGAAAATAACGATAACCAAACAAAGGCTCTTCCAGGTTACGAAACTCCAGTACAAAAGCCAGTTCGGCAAACTGAAGGGTAAAATACGACAGTAATTCACGGAAAATCTCTTCCCGTCGGTAAGAGGAAGGGAAATATTCGCCCACTCCATACACGTAACCCTTTTCAACAAAACGGCATACTCGTGTACTCCGACGCAGAATACACAACAACTTGCCAATGGGAATATCTCCTTCGTAGGCCACCAATAAGCGTGGGCAATATCCACGCGTCTGTTCCAATACATGAAACAGCTCGGTAGAATGAAAGATGTTGGACCCCGGCAACTCGGGTACATCCTTAGCGTGGTAATATGTAGCTAAACGGATGCTCATGTCACGCAAATTTACATTTTTTTATTGAGGATTTAACAGGGAAGCCTTATATTTGTCCACACAAACTTATTTTTTATGGAAAACTTCAGTGATTTAATCAAAAACAGGCGAAGCATGCGCAAGTTCACGGGTGAGGAACTAAGTCAAGACGAGGTTCTCATCTTGTTGAAAGCCGCTCTGATGTCTCCTACCTCCAAACGTTCCAACTGCTGGCAGTTTATTGTTGTCGATGACAAAGATACGCTGGAAAAACTGTCTTTCTGCAAGGAATCGGGAGCTGCTTTCGTGAAGGATGCCGCCTTGGCCATCGTAGTCACTGCCGATCCGCTCGCCAGCGATGTATGGATTGAAGATGCTTCCATTGCATCCATCATGATCCTGCTGCAAGCGGAAGACCTTGGCCTAGGAAGCTGTTGGGTACAGGTAAGGGAACGCTTCACGGCCAACGGCTTGTCTGCCAACGAATATATTCACGAACTGCTGGACATTCCCTTACAGCTACAAGTGCTTTCCCTCATCGCCGTGGGACACAAAGGCATGGAGCGCAAGCCTTTCGATGAATCGCATCTGCAATGGGAAAAGGTACACATCAATAAATACGGAGGAAAATAATGGCAACAGCAACTGGCAAACACAAGGATACCTATCGGGCTACTGCTGTTTTTCTCGTTCTGATGGGACTGCTCTACCTGATTGACAGATGGGTGGGATTCGGACACCTCGGACTGCCGTGGGTGATGCAGAAAGACACTATGCTGCTCTATGCAGCCGTAATTTTCCTATGGTTCAAGAGTGACAAATCGGTAGGCCTCATCCTGCTGGGCATCTGGCTGATACAAAATATCGGATTGGTAATCTCTTTGCTGGGACAGATGTCGACCTTCCTGTTGCCTGCCGTACTACTGGTCATTGGAGTTTTATTGTATTTCTTATCTTCACGCGGATGATGAACACCTTACCTAAATCAATTGTATGTATCGGAGCTGGCAACGTAGCCACCCATCTCTCAAAAGCTTTGCAACAACAGGGTTTCCAGCTGCTGCAAGTGTACAGCCGGACGGAAGAATCGGCCCGTACATTAGCCCAAGCATTGGGGTGTGAATGGACCACTCAACTGGCACAAATCTGCGAACAGGCAGATGTGTACATTGTTTCTGTCAAGGATGCTGCACTCGAAACAGTCATCGACCAGCTGGCTCACTGCAATCCCGAAGCCCTCTATCTGCATACGGCCGGAAGCATGCCCATGGAGGTGTGGAAAGGAAAACGGGAAAACTACGGTGTAGCATATCCCATGCAGACTTTCAGCAAACAACGGGATATCTGCTTTAAAGACGTGCCGTTCTTCATTGAAGCGAACACGACCGAAAATTTAAACCTGCTCAGGGAGCTCACTGAAAACCTCAGCCCCAAAGTATACGAAGCCAGTTCCGCACAACGGAAATACCTGCACATTGCAGCTGTATTTGCCTGCAACTTCAGCAACCACATGTATGCCATCTGCGAACACCTGCTCACTGCACATCAGCTGCCGTTTGAGTCCATGCTGCCGCTGATTGATGAAACGGCACGGAAAGTGCACGAACTGTCGCCCCTTGAAGCCCAGACAGGCCCTGCCCGAAGGTATGACGAGAATGTCATCCAACGCCACGTGGATATGCTGCAGGAGGAAGAACCGCAACTGGCTGAGATTTATCGGTTGTTGAGTCAGCATATCCACCAATACGAAACCGAAAAACAGAAATAATATCTCTATAATATGATAAACTACGATTTGACGAAAATAAAAGCTCTGTTCTTCGACGTGGACGGAGTGTTGAGTGCGGAAACCATTTTCCTGCACCCTGACGGAGAACCGATGCGTTCTGTCGACATCAAAGACGGATATGCCCTCCAGCTGGCCGTGAAATGCGGACTGCATGTAGCCATCATCACCGGAGGAAAGACCGAAGCCGTACGCAAGCGCTATGAGGGACTGGGCATCAAGGATGTGTGCTTAGGAGCAGCCATTAAAACCAAGGAATACCAGGAACTGCTGACAAAATACGACCTGAAACCAGAAGAAGTGCTTTATATGGGAGACGACATCCCCGACTATGAAGTAATGCAGCTGGTAGGACTACCCTGCTGCCCGGCGGATGCGGCTCCGGAAATCAAAGCCATCAGCAAGTATATTTCACACTGCAAAGGCGGATATGGTTGTGGCCGTGACGTGATTGAACAAGTACTGAAAGCACAAGGAAAATGGATGGCTGGACAGGCTGCTTTCGGCTGGTAACTAAACTATCGAAATACTTAAAGAAACATGAAACCACTGGAAAATCTTCAAAATTATAAGATTGTACTGGCTTCCAATTCTCCGCGTCGTCGGGAATTGTTGAGCGGGCTGAACCTGGGCTACACGGTAAGAGTGTTGCCGGGAATCGACGAAAGTTATCCGGACGACTTGGAAGGAGCAGACATTCCTATGTACATCTCACGCAAAAAAGCAGATGCCTACCGCAATTTCATGGGAGAAGATGAACTGATTATCACGGCAGATACGATTGTATGCATCCACGGAAAAGTGTTGGGCAAACCCAAGTCACTGGAAGAAGCCAAAGCCATGCTGCGGGAACTTTCCGGCAACACCCATCAGGTGATTACCGGAGTCTGCCTGACCACCAAAGAGGTGCAGCGCACGTTCTCGGCCATGACACAGGTAACCTTCGATGTGCTGACCGAAGAAGAAATAGAATTTTATGTCAAGACCTACCAGCCACTGGACAAAGCCGGTGCCTACGGCGTGCAGGAATGGATTGGCTTTGTGGGAGTATCAAAACTGGAAGGATCTTACTTCAACGTCATGGGGCTCCCGGTACAACGCCTGTACCAGGAACTCAAAAAGCTTTAACGGAAAAATCTGGAAAGGGCTGAATAAGTGGTTCGGCCCTTTATTTTTGCCTCCCAAATCAGGCTAAAAGCATATCGTTCGGGAATCGTTTTCAATACGGTATGCTCCAAATTCTGCCGACGATCGGCTGCAAACTGCGGACGGAGCCGATAAAATGCCTGTCGTGCCTCACATACAGCTTTCACATTAGCCCAGTCGCCTTTCAGCAACCAGACAAGGGCGGCACAATAATCCAGAAAAGTACGCACGCGCATCACCGGAGCCAGCTCTTCTTCCGGCAGATTCTTATAGAGCATTAGCAAATTGTTACGGAAATTCAAAAAGGTTTTCCGGGGATTTTCTTTCTTCAAGGTAGCCCCTCCCACATGATACACCTTGCTCGACGGGATGCAGACCAGCTGATATCCCCGGCTACGCAAACGCCAACATAAATCAATTTCTTCCATGTGGGCAAAAAAGCGGGTATCCAGTCCTCCGACTTTCCGATAGACTTCCAGGCGAATCAGCAGCGCAGCTCCTGTGGCCCAGAAAACCGGTACAATCTCCTCATATTGCCCTTTATCCTCTTCCACCGTCTCCAGCACTCGCCCACGACAGAACGGATAACCGTAATGATCCATGAAACCGCCACTGGCACCGGCATATTCAAACAAGTTCCGATGACGGTAAGACAAAATCTTGGGCTGGCAGGCAGCCACCTCGGGATGAGTATCCATATATGCCACCATGTCTTGCAGCCATCCTTCCGTCACTTCCACGTCACTGTTGAGCAGCACCACGTATTCGGCCTCCACTTGCGCCAAAGCCCGGTTATAGCCTTCTGCAAACCCGTAGTTCCGGTCCAGCCGTATCAGCCGGACAGAAGGAAATTCCTTTTCTACCACCGCACACGACTGATCGGTAGAAGCATTGTCGGCTACATACACCACGGTTCCTTCTTCGTTGGAACCGGAAATCACCGACGGCAGGAACTGACGAAGCATGGCCTCGCCGTTCCAATTCAAAATGACGACTGCAGTCTTTATCATAAGATTGTTCCTTTAAGCGACGTTTCGTCTTCGTTGAAACCTCCCAAACACACTTTGACCAAATGATTGTCCAATTTGTCGTCGTGGGTCAATTCCACCCGGATATAGTTTTTGGTAAAACCGTGCATGGGGGCACCAGCCTTGGATTTCTCCATCAACACCTCTGCTTCTTGTCCGATATGACGGGCATAGAATACCTTGGTCTTCTCGTCCGAAAGTTCCAGCAGACGCTGGCTTCTGGCATGTTTCTCTGTGGCCGGCACTACATAATCAATCTTCAACGCCTGCGTACCCGGACGTTCGGAATAGCTGAATACGTGCAGCTGCGTTACATCCAGTCCTTTGATAAACTCGTATGCTCGTTCAAAATACTCAGGCGTTTCTCCTCTTGTTCCTACAATCACATCCACGCCAATAAACGCATCGGGCATCAAAGACTTGATTTTGGCTACTTTTGATGCAAACAAAGCCGTATCATAACGACGGCGCATCAATTTCAGCACTTCATCGCAACCTGACTGTAAAGGAATATGAAAATGTGGCATGAAACGACGGGAACGAGCTACATACTCAATGATTTCATCGGTCAGCAGATTAGGCTCAATGGAAGAGATGCGGTAACGCTCAATACCTTCCACTTCATCCAGTGCCTTGACCAGATCAAAAAAAGTTTCTCCGGTCGTTTTCCCGAAATCACCGATATTCACTCCGGTCAACACAATTTCTTTTCCACCTTCTGCAGCCGCCTGACGAGCCTGTTCCACCAGATCTTCTATCTTTCCATTCCGACTTCGCCCACGGGCAAAAGGAATCGTACAATAAGAACAGAAATAATCGCAACCATCCTGTACTTTCAAGAAATAACGGGTACGGTCACCTCTTGAACAAGAAGGCGAAAACGTACGGATATCTTTCGTAGCCGTCACTACTGCCTCACCGTGAGCATGTTTCTCCAGATTACCCAAATATTTCATAAGCTCACCTTTCTGCTCAGCCCCCAACACCAGGTCTACTCCCTCTATATCGGCTACTTGCCCCGGCTTCAGCTGCGCATAACATCCCGTTACTACAATAAAAGCCCCAGGATGCTGGCGGGAAAGACGATGAATGGCCTGACGGCATTTTTTATCCGCCATTTCCGTCACCGAACAGGTATTAATCACACAAATATCCGCTTTCTCCCCTTTACGGGCAGTACGGACTCCTGCTTCTTTCAGGGTTTTCCCGATAGAAGAGGTCTCTGCAAAGTTCAACTTGCAGCCCAGCGTATAATAAACAGCTACTTTATCTTGAAAAATAGTTGTATCAATCATATCTTTTTATCATTTTAGAAGTCTGCAAAGTTACACATAATTCACGACTCTTGAAACGAGTTAGTGGTAATTGCCTCCCCTTATCAAGAGATTTTGGAGTCTTTTCAGTCCTTCTTGGAAAATTTATCAAATTTGGAAATAAAAAATTATGTTTTGAAACACATTACAAATCAAGCAGATAAGTTTTAAAACATATTTTTTTGAAAAAAAATCGCTCAAAAGTGAACAACGTATTAGAAAAGTCTATATCTTTGCAGCGTTTTAAGAAAACAACATAAGTATTACAGATTTAAAAAGCAAAGAAAATGAAAAAATTAGTATTTTTGTTCGTAGCATTTGCTGCAGTTTCTTTCGCTTCTTGCGGAAACAAAGCAGCTAACAGTGAAGCAGCATCTGATTCAGATTCAGTAGCAGTAGTTGAAGAAGCAGCTCCGGTTGTTGATTCAGCAGCAGTTGTTTGCGATTCAGTAGCAAGTGACTCAGCTGTAGTAGCTGAATAATCTCGAACACTAGAGAGAATTGAAAGTCTGTAAGCTCAGCCTACAGACTTTTTTTATGTCCTTTTGCTACCTTCAAACAATTAATCCAATACCCCCCACCAACAGCACTTTTCCAATTTACATAAATGTGCTTCTGATATCAAGAACCATTACCCAGTCATCACCACTTTAGTTACGACTTTTATTTCTTAACCTATAATAACGGCAACCCGTATTTCACCCCACACAGTCGGTCAAAACCTCAAACAGACTTCCGACCCCTCCTCCTACATCCCACCCGATTTGACTTTTCACATCCACCCGTTTTCCTGCTCATCTTCTTCCACCTTCTACACATTTTTACCTACAAAACACACACAACCCTAGCCCCCGAACAAACAAAAACCCCGAACAGACATTCGTCCATTCGGGGGATTTATCAAGTATTTACAGATACAAATTAAGCTTCTTCTGCAACTACTTCGAAAGGAATTTCTACAGAAACTTCCTTGTGAAGTTTAACAACAGCTTTGTAGTGTCCAACTTCTTTTACATTGTCTTTTACAAAGATAATCTTACGATCGATGTTGTGACCCAACTTAGCCAATTCATCAGCAATCTGAATGCTGCCTACTGAACCGTAGATTGAACCAGTTGCACTAACCTTAGTAGCAATAGTCAAAGAAACACCCTTCAATGTTTCTGCTACAGCTTCAGCATCTTTCTTAATCTTCTCCAATTTATGAGCACGCTGCTTCAATTCTTCAGCCAACATTTTCTTTGCAGCCGGAGAAGCAATCACTGCTTTACCAGTCGGAATAAGATAGTTACGACCATAACCAGACTTAACGGTTACAATATCATTCTTGTAGCCCAAGTTAACTACGTCTTCTTTCAAAATCAGTTCCATATTCTTATTCCTCCTTTATTATTTCATCATATCAGTTACGAAAGGCAGTAAAGCCAAGTGACGAGCTCTCTTAACAGCCTGCGCAATACGACGCTGGAACTTCAATGAAGTACCTGTAATACGGCGCGGAAGGATTTTTCCCTGTTCGTTCAAGAATTTCTTCAGGAATTCAGGATCTTTGTAGTCGATGTACTTAATACCGCTCTTCTTGAAACGACAGTATTTTTTCTTCTTAACGTCTACTGAAGGCGGAGTTAAATATCTGATTTCTGATT
>ENA-OWRC01000124-OWRC01000124.1-human-gut-metagenome-genome-assembly--contig:-NODE-124-length-103747-cov-5.225639_pt1 | contig 103747 bp, 69 predicted proteins | sample MGYA00248268_ERZ651895 | MGnify/ENA primary metagenome ERZ651895 (study PRJEB26924, sample SAMEA4378242) | human gut metagenome | biome: human gut; feature: human-associated habitat; material: faeces...
AAAAATAGCGTCGGGGTTTTAGAGCCGCATTCCTCCCCTGTATGAATACAGGGGATTCCTGCGGGATTTCTTTGAACTCGTTTCACTGCAGAGACGGTGCTGCCCATTATTATCTCCCCGAACTTTCACTATCTGTATTCTGACTGCTATACGCCTTGCTTGTCCGATTCCGGCGCAATTAGCCCGTCCGACCCTTCGTTTGTGAAGAGCTCAAGTGCGATCGACTCCACGCGTTTGTCAAACGGAAAACAATCGTCCCAGTCGCGCATGACGCCGAGCTCGCCGCGCAGCATTTCTCGGATTTCGTCGTCCGTCAGATGTTGGGCTGAATTCCGGCTCAACAGATTGCTGCGGATGATGAACGACTTATCTGTCTTGAGCTTGTCCACGACGGCTTTGGGCAAATCTCGGCGTTCCGAGAGTTCGCGGCGAACATCAAACGACGTGCTTTGCGCAAGCCGCGTGAGCAATTCCTCCTGAACACCTTGCTCGTCCCAATACGCCAGAGACGAGTGAACCGATACCGGCAGCCAGAAAATCGGCTCGTTGGGATCAATTTCAGGTGCATTGGTTCCGCTGTCGACTTTGACAAAACCGATGGCGAATACGTACTCGCCGATGCGTCCGTACGGGTTCGTGCAGGAAAGATTCTCTCGGCGACACAGATGGGCCGTCTCCGGTGCAACGAAGTCGTTTTCTTCGATTCTTATCCGCAGCTCCTCGAGCCTCTCCCTCAGATCTCCATCGGGATCGTTGGTAAACGCTTCGACAAAAGTCTTGAGCTTGTCGATGACTCCGGCCTCAATCATGTCCTCCGAGAAACCGCTGAAGTGCACAAGGTTTTGGAACACCTGAGACTTGATCGCCTCATCGCGCTTGACGAAGGCGATGAGCTCTTCAACATTGAGCTTGAAAAGGTTTTCGGGATTCTTTGCAAGAACGTTGCAGACGTCGAACCCATGATCTTTTGCAAGCAGTCGCACTGCTTCCTCTGAAAGACCGTGACCGGCAGCGGCAATTTCGCGCATCCAGACGTCGGGGTGTCGAGCCAGGCGATCAAAGAATGCGGATGCATCTTTGACGATAATTGAGGCCTCGTTCTTGTTTTGTACTCGCGACATCAGACTGCCGGCCTTTTCCGTTTTGAGCGGACAGATAAAGACGTCCTCGAGTGTATCCAGAGACAGTTCCCCCTCTTTTCTGCGGCCGCCGAACAGTGCAAGCAAAGACACCGACTCGAGCTTGTCGGCAAGTTCGTAGAAATTGTGATGTCTGACTTTGCGCAACATGAATTCACGCGGGAAAAATCCCATTTCTTGTCTCCTTGCTGCCGATCGTTTGGCAGCTAACGTTTGTTTATGTGGTTACCGTCAGGACGTTGTGGCGGAAGAGTTGGACTGCTGATAGCCCTTGAAAATCGCCAAGGATCGTTTGCCCAGGCGTTCGGCTTCCTCCAGTCCCCAAGTCATAAAGTCGGCCGCCGCCTGTCTGTCAGACGGTACGACCGGCGTTTCGGCAATGCGGGCAAGACACACTAAGAGATCTCGCATTCGCCCGGCGTAGAACTCTTCGAGCGGATAAAGACTCGTCGGCTTGAAATTTCGTTGTTCGCGAGCAGTTTCAAGCCATTCGGCAACCAGATCCGCCAATTTCAGATAACGATCTGCCATAGCGAGCAATTTCTGCTCATTGTTGGCAATCAGCCATCCGCGCTGTCCGCCTCTCAACGTGATATGAAACGCACCGCGATAGGTGCCGTTTTCTTCGTCGCAAAAGACGTAGCTTCGCCATATGTCCTTTCTGAAACCCCCGGTACGAACGGGCGTGGAGAAGACGTCGAAGCCTGAGGGCGAGCATTGTTTTCGGCAGTAGTCCTGCATGATCGAAAGTGCCTTGTTGACCATGAAGTCAGTACACGAAGCAAAGTCGCGAATCGACTGTGCAACCGGTTCGGGATCAGACGTTTCTCGGCACTTGAGCAAATCCTGAATGCCTTCGGAGCAATGACAGACGGCGTTGAGCAACGAAAACGGATTGCCGCACTTGTCCGCTTTGAAGGTTTTGACGCATCCCCAATAATCGTCGCGGTCTTCGTCCTCGTCACTATCCCACAGACAGGCGGCTCGGTTTAAGTCGCAATAGTCAAGAGCTGCGTAGAGCTCAAGCGCCCGCTTTTGCTTGTCATACGGGAAACGAACCAGCACGTCGTGCTCTTGGTCTCCTTTCCTGCAATAGAGAACCAGATAGAAATCGGTACGCGGTTTCCCATCCGCAGTGATAACCGGATATTCCGCTTCAACACGATCGAGCGTAACCGTGATGCCGTGCAGGTCGAATTGGCGCTCACTGAAGTCTTCAGCTTTGAGGTTTAACCCTTCGATGAGATGCTTCACGGGATCGCCTTTGCAATTGAATGCATTTACTGTGTCGTCAATGTCGGTGCACGAATCCATTTGTCTTTTCCGGCTAGGCCGGCTCCTCTCTTCTCATAACCGTTCGCTTGCATAAGCTGACGGTGTTCAAACATTTTGTTGACGGAGATCGTAAGAGTGGATGCGACAGACTGCGTCGCATTGCAACGAAAAAAGCGAAAGGGGGAAACAATTGCGCATCAGTTGATCAACGAACGCTCCATGCGTCAATCGTTGACGCATCGAGACCTATTCTGCACTTGTCGAATTTCACGAAATAAATAATGAGAAAGTGCTGTATGTCTGATCGCGCCACGTCTTTGAACCTGAACAATTCCAACATTGGGCACTCCGTTATCAACCTTTGGATGCTGCGATTGCTGTGCAATGGCGACTTGTGGGCAAAAGTAGCCCGCAACGACATGTACTCCCACGACGCCTTGCCGAAGTTCTTCTGGGGACTCAAACTTCGTCGTCACCTGCATCTGGGAGCATTGATCCTCAACAATGAGAAGTTCTTGGGAACCGGCGCCGTCAAAGACATCAAAGCAGTTACCGACGTCGAGATGGAACTCGATGAGGATGCTGTCATTGCTCCCGAAAAGCGCATCCGATATTTGATCGAAGAAGTCTGGCCTCAATACAACTTTATCGACGGATTGATGCCTTTCCTGACGGTGCAGCCCCGTCATCCGGAGACCATCGGCGCATACTGCCGCCCTTTTCTCGGCCATCCGTTTACCGCCAAGTTGTTGGAAAACGGCATGCCGCGTGCCTTAAGCCGTGAACTGCGATATTTGGAATCGGCCTGCTCCGACGAACTCTACGCTTTGCCTGAAGCCTTTGCCGCCAACCTTCGTCTGCTTCAGGAAAACTTCAAGCTCTCGGATCTGGAAACCCGCATTCTCGCCTTCGTCTACTGTGCGCGTGACGTGAAGCTCGTCAACCGACTGCTGTGCGATCTGTTCGACTACGGAGAGCAAGGCATGACACTTGTCATCGATACGCTCTCTCTGGCTCTGAACGCTGATCGCGAGGACGTCAAAAAGGCCCTTGCCGCCGAAGGAAAGCTTGTTTCCATCGGTCTTCTGGATTACGGTGAATCGGGCGACGAATTTTACGAGCAGATTGTTCCGGGTGCCGTGCTGTCTCCTTCAACCTTAAGCGTGAAACTGTCCTTGTCCAAATTGCTGCAGGAGTCGTTTTTGCCGGCACCCGAACCGACCTTGAGCGTCGAACACTTTCCGCATCTGCCGATCGTGAGCCGCGTTCTTCTCCCCTACCTCAAGTCTGCCGTAGCCGGCGAGCGCAAAGGCGTCAACATCCTCTTTTACGGACCTCCGGGCAGCGGCAAAACGGAACTTACGCGTGTCATTGCCAAGGAACTGGGACTAACCGGTTACGAAGTGCAGTTCGCCGAAAAGGAAACGCGAAAGAAGGAGGAGCGTACCTCGCGACTGAAGTTCTGGAAGGCTGCGGGCAACGTCCTTTCGCAAACCAATACCAATCTTCTGGTGATCGACGAAGCCGAAGACGTCTTCAACGACCTGGGATCGTTCTTTTTCAGCGGACGCACCAACAAGGGAGAAATCAACCGTCTACTGGAAGAAAATCCGGTCGTCACGCTTTGGACCGCCAATTCGATTCACCACATCGATCCGGCCATGCTGCGGCGCTTTAATATCGTGATTGAAGTGAAATCGCCGGGACTTGCCTACCGACGCGAGATGATCGACAAGGCGTTTGATCACCGACTCTCGAAGGGCACGACAGAACGGCTTGCCTTGACGGAAAACCTCTCGAGCGCCGTGATTCGATCGATTTCGGACATCGTCCGCGAAAAGGGCAAAACGTCCGTCGCTCCGACAGAAGACGAGATCATCGAGATGGCAGACCAGATGCTCAAGGCGCAGCACATGGGACGCGTCGTTGACAACAACACACTGTTACCGGAGCTCTACGAGCCTCAGTTTGTCAATTCTGAGCTGGATCTCGAAAATCTGCTCGAAGGGCTGCGTGCTGCTCGTTGCGGCCGTCTTTGCATCTACGGGCCTCCGGGTACGGGAAAGTCGGCTTATGCGGCGTACGTTGCTCGGGAACTTGGCATTCCGCTGATGCGCAAAACCGGTGCGGAACTCACGAGCTGCTACGTGGGCGTGACCGAGAAACTCATTGCGGATGCCTTTGAGACGGCGCAGCGCGACGGTGCTCTGCTGTTGCTCGATGAGGTGGATTCGTTCCTTCGTGATCGCCAGGCGACTCGGTACAGCTGGGAAGTCACGGCCGTCAACGAAATGCTGGCACAGATGGAACGCTTCGGCGGTTACTTCATCGCAACCACGAATCTGAAGGACGACCTGGATCCTGCGTGTCTGCGTCGCTTTGATCTGAAGACGAAGTTTGACTACCTGCGCCCCGAACAGGCCGTGGCGATGGCCAAGGCTTATGCGGGCAAGCTTGGTTTGACTGATGGCGTCGAAGCGCTTGACCGTGTGGCCGACTTTGGGAATCTGACGCCCGGTGACTTTGCGGCCGTGGGCCGTCAAGCGGCGTTCAGGAAACTTTCGGGGACCGAGGATTTTGTCGAGCGTTTGGCTGTCGAGTCGAACTTGAAGGCTGCAGGGATGGGAAATCCGAAGCGGTGGATTTTGTAGTAAGTGATGTTGGTTGATGCAAGTTAATCTAATAATGCTTGAGTTTCTTGCATCAACTAACACGCATAACTGAGCAATCGCCCAGTTTACTGACAAGTGTGAGCTTTTCCTTGCAGAGCCTGATCTGGACGAATCACTATGGAACAAACAGGTCTCTGTTACGCATCAAAGACTTGCCACGAGCTCGCGACGGCTCGACTCCATTCTCCTCTCACCAACTCGGCAAGGCCGTCATGATGTCTCGGGAAGTAGAATGCTCGCACCTTGTTTCGGAAACGCCATGTCGCTTGCCTACGTTCCACTTCATTCACTACGACGCGCTTTCGTTGCCGCTACCTGTTCGCTCGTCGGATCTTTCGTCTCCCCGGCCTCATTCGCCTGGGATCTGACGATCCTGCACGTCAACGACGTCCATTCGGCGGCGGCCGGCGTTAACGACCGTGGCCCCGTCTATGATGACACCGATGCCGTCGGCGGCCTCGCCCGAGTTACGGCGCTCGTAGCCGACGAGAAAGCAAAAGCGAAGGTCCAAGGCAAAGCCGTGCTGGCGCTCGATGCCGGCGACTTCTGGCAGGGGACTCATTTTTTCAGAACGGGCGGCATGCCTTGGGCGCGGGAAGCCATGAGACGCATGCCCTGGGATGCGGTGACACTCGGCAATCATGAATTCGACCTAGGATGCGAAACACTTGCCCGGTATGTAAAGGCCCTTCCCTTTCCGGTTCTCGCCTCGAATCTTGAAAAGAATCCCGCCTGCCCGCTCTCAACCGCGCCGCTTCCTGCAACCGTCGTAAAGGACTTTAATGGAGTCAAGGTCGGCATCATCGGTCTGGCCAACGATGAAGGCAAAGACATTTCCGAAGCCTGCCCTGAAACGAATTTTGCCGACCGTGCAACGGCGCTTCGACGTGCCACTGCAGAACTTGAAAAAGCGGGCGTGACGCACATCATCGCAGTGACGCATGTGGGCTACGAGTCCGATCAGGCGCTTGCCCGCGCAGTACCTGCTATCGACGTGATCGTCGGAGGCCACACCCACAGCGTTTTCGGGGATCATCCGCATTCAGAAGGCCCCTACCCGACCGTAATTCCGCATGCCGACGGTTCACAGACGCTCGTGGTGCAAGCGGGTCGCTCGACGCGCTATCTCGGACGGCTTACGGTTTCCTTTGACGATGCGGGCCGCATCGTGCAGTTTAAGGGCGACCTCGAAGAACTCGTACCACGCCTTCGTCGCGACGAACCGATGCATGAATTCGTTGTCCAGTCGATTGAGGCTATTCGCGCCGATCAGGAGCGTTTCGTGGGCGTCAACACGTCAACGCTTCCCGACGGGCTCGATCCCTGTCGAGAAGGCGACTGCCTCTCGGGCATGGCAACCGCCGACGCGTTTCTCGCTTGGGGTCGCTCACGAGGTGCGGTAGCGGCAATTTTGAACGGCGGTGCCATACGGGCTGCCATGCCGATCGGTCCCGTCACCTACGCCGATCTTCTCGACATTCACCCGTTCGGGAACCGTATTCAATTGGCCGAGGTCTCGGGCGCGGTGCTTCGGGAGGCACTCGAACACGGCATCTCGGAACCCGACGTGATCGGCCCGAGACTCCTGCAGACCGCGGGGCTCCGCTATCGACTGAATCCTGCTGCCCCCGTCGGGCAACGCATCGTGTCCGCTGAAATACTCACGGAAAAAGGAACCTGGGAGCCGATTCTGCCCAAGAACGTCTATCGCATCGTCACGATCTCCTACCTTCTGGGCGGAGGCGACCATTTTTCGATGTTCGGGCAACACGCCAAGATTCTGGAAACCGGCCCACTGGAAGTCGACGTTCTTGAAGCCTATCTTCATGAAAAACAGGACCAGGACAATCATCTGCCCACGCCTGTAACAGGGCGGATCATCGGGATGCCAGTCCGTTGAGGTTGGGCAGGATCAAGTGGTTCAGGTACTTTTCGCGTCGGCAGATAACCGTGCGAAACGAGAGCCATCATTACGTGCAGCATACCGAAGAGGCAAAAATGCTCATGTCTCCACTGAAGGATTCTTGCTGCGAGTATTACCAAGGAATCGGAATTAACGCCATCAGACCCACCGTTGATCCCAAGTTTATAAAGAACTGACTGAGTTAATCGGGCGCGTCTGACACAAGTACATGTCCAACCATTACCTAACCTGTCATGATGTCGTCAAAATGCCTGTCTTCTTCTGCGGCGGTGGCACCTGGTCGAAGTTTCATCGGGACGCCCTCCTCTACAAACATAAGAATATTTCGTGGCTGCGTCCCGAAAGGATCAGTGAGTCTGATGCCATCTCGAACCTTCAAGAAACGATGACGACTCCGATCCGTAGAGAAGATTACGATCGTCTTCTCGTGGCTTACGGGCTTGTGCCGAGAAAGCGCTGAACTCAATCGCGGCAACGCACCTCGAAGAGGTTCAATCTATGGTCTTTCAGGACCTGTACATTTCGAAGGACGATATCTGATAGCTGGTTGCCGCTGATGGCTCTATTCAGGCAATCCGAGCGATGTAACATCGAGTTCAGCTGAGCTAGACTTTCTCCATGACCCGAGCGGATGCCAGGTTGCTGACGAGACGAATAACCGACACTATAACAGCGCGGGTGTCTGAAGACCCGCTGTCCGTATCCGCAATCTTAAAAGTCGTCAGTTTCTTATTGCGTGCTCGTGTGAGCATCCGAGAGCGAACAATCCCTAGTGCCATCTAACAACAGTTATTTGAAGTATTCAAATCAAAGTTGTACTATGGTCATTTTAAAACTCTAGCTTTGCGGGTAATGAAGAGATAGGACATGTCCTTTTAAGCAACAAAAATACCCTTCTGTAGAAATATTAAGAAACCTCGACGCCACCATTAAAGCATCTCATAATACTTCATTTATTATAAATTTTATCCTAAATGTCAATTTAGATCAGATTCACATCTCTTTCAAATAACTGTTGATTTAATTAGGGATCAAAATTTATGGCTAGAACAAAGAGTTTACCTATCTCAACAAAAATCTCTGTTGTCGACTGGCTCAGCGAAGCTCGTCCTTTACGGATTGCTGATTACCAGCGCCCCTACTCTTGGGGCGAAAAACTTATTGTGTCCTTTACGGATTCGATTCTTCGCGGGTTATACAGCACGGAAACTGGCGAATCCCCTGATATCGGTGTGATCGTCATTGAAGAAACCTCAAATTGCGAATTCATCGCTGATGGGCAGCAGCGAATCATGACATTTGCGTTATTAATGATCGAGGCGCTCCACTTAAAAGCAAAATTTTTGCCTGGCTGCAAGCTAGGCTCTAAGTCTCGCCTAGCGTCTCTAGTTAACAGCAGCACCTCCAATGTCACCACATTGCAAAATACTATTGTAGCTAGGCGTCACATTCGTAGTGTTCTTGCGAAGTATCCAGAGTTCATGAGTCTTAAAACAAAAGAAAAACTGGATCTACTCCGTGAGTCGATCTCAATGGCTCCTATCGTCCTCAAAAATCCATCTAGCGCCGAGCCGGACCCTCTCATTACGCAACTCTTCCGTGACATCAACACTGTAGCCAAACAGCTCAACGGTGGTCAGATTCTGAAAGCAGAGCATCTCGGAAAGATCCATCCTCGCCGCCTGAGAGCGTCTGACAGGTCTAGGAGTGTTGTGAAGACCTCTGAGATTCAAGCCCGCTATGAAAAATGGCGCCGAACGCATCAAGCCGACGGAGCTCTCTTCCTTGACTCCTTCACCCCTCGATGCCTCAATACGCGAGAAGAAATTTCCCTCGAGCTCTTTATTGACTGCCATGATGAAAGTTGTTGGTCCTGGCTGGGATACGGTTTTGTGCAAGCTGTTCAAGCCATTCTTCTCAAACAAGATCTCTGGTGGATGGAAATTGCTTATCAGGACCATGAACGACTAGAGCCTTTCGAACGTCTTATTGGCACCAAAGACGGAGAGCCCAACAAAGATACACTGCTGCCTGAATTTAAATGGAATGCAGCGGAACCGCTTGAAATTGAACGTGGGGATGGTTTCTTTCAAACTGTCAACCGAATTGGTTTACTTTATACCGATTATTACGAACGCCTGCTTGCCCTACTTGAAAAAGTTGAATACAAATCAAGCCAGGGGATCATTTGCTCTCCAGGAGCACTCGTTTGTGAAGCAGCAGAAAAACTTGCTTCTTTCTTCCGCGTAATCGGCGAAGCTTATCGCGAGGATGCGCCTGACAGCCTGAGTTGGAAGTGGCTCTCAATAGGCGATGATTCCGATGTCTTCAATCACGATCTCGCCGATCCGGCAACTTGGCTAGCAATCGACCCGCTTCGCAGACCAGGAGCCAGTTTGCCTAGTGCAACAGGCTGCCTCCCGACCGCACTTTTTGCTGTTGCGCTGTGCTGGAGCGACCGTTTCGGAACAAGTGAAAAAACCCGTTTAAAGCTCAACGTTAGGCGTCATTTTAGAATCATTCCTCCACAGGCATCAGAAGCCATCCAACAGTTGCTCGTTCTTTTGATGCTGAAGACCCAATTCGCGGCCCAATACCGATCTACATTGAGTCAACTCAATCTCAAGGAAGCGATCGAAGCCGCCGAATTCTCTCGAAACCCAGAAAGTGCACTCTGGCGTTTCTTCCATACTTCCAAAGGCCCCAGCCCGTTCCAACGTGAATGGCTCGAAGGACTGGAGCAAATCCTGACTGCACGCAAAACCAGACTTTTTGGCGATGATTCGGATCTTAGTATCCAAATTGATCAAACTGTTCTTAACGTCATTTCTGCCTTCCTTAACCGCTGACCATCATGTCTGCTATTAACCGAAATCGCAAACCTTTTGACATCGAGCACTATGACATCCGTCTGGACGAACTGCTCGCGCCGATCGATGACAACAAAAGCGAGTCGCATAATTTCTTGCATCGTCTCATGAATAAGCCCACGAAGGAAACGCCTCGCTTGAGTATTCCTTATTGGCAACGTGATTATGATTGGGGCGAAGCTCTAATCAGCCGCTTCTTTTGCAAGCTTGTCGATACCGCATCAACAGAGTCAGCAAACGCACAAGAAGATAGACCGCTTAGACTCGGAACCATCGTACTGGGCCGGCTTATTCAACGAACAACAGCTGACTGTCAATATCAGCCCTATGAATTTCTTGTAATTGATGGTCAACAACGTTTGAGGACCGTTAACACGCTGTTCCGAAAGGCTCAAATCGAGTTAAAACTCTTTGCTGATGAACCTTTAGGGCTGCCTCTGTACTACGGCGTAGGGGACGAACAAGTCAACCTTAGTGACATTAACGAAGTCAACCAAAGCCTTATCACCGCAGAACAAAAAACAGCATTTGATGTAAGCAAACTTAGAGAACTTGGACTCGAAAAACGTAAGTTGCGAGAATGGATGCACAATATTGAAGTGCACCTCATCGTAACAAACTTCACCTTTGACGCTCGCCGAAAAGACATCAACACGTTCGACAAAGTTATGTCACGTCTATTTTCACGCGTCAACCTACAAGCGCGCCCTCTGGGAGATCTCGACATCGTCAAGGCGCAGCTTCTTTTCCGGCTTCGCCAATTTGGCCACATCAAAGAGGCTCAGCGTCTGAATGTCGCTTGGGAAAAGGCACGTGCACTCATCGTTACCTGTGGCGAAGCTTCAGAAAAAAATATAGATGCACTCCTTAACACGACGATCCTTGACGCCGATCCTAAAAGCAATGTGTTCGTCAAGGCCTTTGGCAAGGCGCCAACTTTGTCATTAGACGAAACCCGAATGGGCTTCACTAGATATCTTCTGCTCGTTCTAGCCTTCGCACAAAACAACTCAACGCTGCTGAAGCATCATCGTTCTCAAGAAATTTTGAAGCGCGAAGGCGTTCTTTGGGAATACTTCAACCCACTGTGTAACAGCGCAAACGCAGATGAAATCGTCGTATTCGTCAATGCCATAGAAGCAGTCAACAGCATTTTTCTACGTTGGCGTCCTTTTCTCCTCATGTCACGAGCGAGACTTACTCAGGATGTAGCACCAGAGGAAACGGAGAAGAACCCGCTTCTGCGTCAACAATGGAATTTCCTTCGCTTTCAGTGCTATCTCGCCTCAAGTAGCAGCTCTGACCGCGTCTGGCTTGAAAATCCGATGTTGTTTGAACTTCTCAAAGCTATTTCTGCAAAAGAAGCGACAGCAGGTCGTAAAGTCGCACTAACGAAACAAGAGGCTGTATTCCACGACCTTCTTCAGGAAGCCCAAAGCAAGCTTTTTGAAAAACTTGATGCAAAAAATGTGGAGACGAGCGGAACCCACGACGTACTCGTCGCGCGCGATTGGTTCCTTTGGCAAGCCTTCATTGAAAAGGAACCAAATTGCCAAAAAGCAGCTATTTCCGGTCTAAAGGCGCTTCTTGAACTTAACGGAGGCTATGCTCGATTCGGAACCGATATCACTCCGGAAGACTTATACGGAAATCTTTGCCGCCATTTCAAAGCTTCTCGTCGCATGCCAACCTCAACAAACGCGGACCAAATTGAGCATTGGGTTTCTATCGAACGAGGCAAAAGCCTGGAAAAGAACATTCAGAAACGTTGCGATCTTATCGAGAACAAAGCCCACATTGCCACTGGTACTAATCAAAGTATTCGCGACCTAAGCATCAAGGACAAAGCTAATCAACTTGATGAAAGCTGGTGGCCAACTCTGCAGTTCTTGGCCGCCATTTCTCACGAGCATGACGGACGTGGGATCATTAGATCTCAACAAAACGCTAGCAACGTTTCGAAATTCCTTAATGCAATTGCTCGTTTTTGGGAAACTTCTGCTGAAGCTTGTACCCCCAAAGCAGCAATTTGCTCACGTGAAGATGACTCTTCCGAGTCTCGGAATGATACGACGGTAAATAACAATTAAGCCTGACTGTCCATATACGATTGCTTTAAATTAACTGCGTCAGCGTTGCAATAAGTTGCAACGCTGACCAGGTTCGTGATAGCAACCTCTCTCGCCTTTCTCTCCATAAATCCCCTCTCTATAAACAATTACTCATGATTGTTCCCATCAGCGGAGCACGAGAGACAGATCCCACACAGCATGCACTTTCAACAAGTGGCCTCGGTGTTACTGTTCCACAGTCGGCAATACCCTGATACACTTCATGCCTGACTGAACTGCTGCCTGTTTCGCTGACGAGACAGATGGTTAGCGCCGGAACAGCACAAGTGTTTGAAAGCCCACCGTCCGCAATCTTCGAAGCCGGTGGGTTTTCTGTTGCGTCTGCTGCTACAGGGCAAAACAAAGCTTCGGACACTCCGAGCTGAACGTTTCCATTGCGCCAAGCGATTTGCTTCAAAACAACCATAATCACAACATGACCAGTAAGAAAAAAACACTGCGTTCCATCGACCTCTTTGCCGGTATTGGCGGCATCCGACTGGGTTTCGAACGAGCCTTCGGCGATGAGATATCCACAGTTTTTGTCAGCGAATGGGATCAGCCTGCACAGCGCACATACAAGGCTAACTTCAACGACGAATTCGAAATTGCCGGAGATATAACTAAGGAAGAAATCCAGGCAAAGATCCCTGCATTTGATGTTTGCCTTGCCGGTTTTCCGTGTCAAGCATTCTCTCTTGCGGGAAAGCGGATGGGCTTTCAGGACGATTACAAGGGCATGTGTCGCGGCACTCTCTTCTTTGAAGTTGCCAAAATCTGCGAAACACACAAACCGAAGGTGATCTTTTGCGAAAACGTCAAAGGGCTCACCATTCACGACAAAGGCCGCACATTCGGCGTGATCACTCTCACTCTCAAGCAATTGGGCTACCAAGTTTTTGCCAAAGTGCTCAATTCGCGCGATTTCGGTGTGCCGCAGAATCGTGAACGCATTTACATCGTGGCATTCCGTAACGATATTGATGCAACGGATTTTGAATTCCCTGCCCCTACCGATTCCTCAAAGCGTATCCGGGACATTGTGGAGTCCGACCCGGTGCCTGCTAAATATTATCTGAGTGCCCAGTATCTCAAAACACTACGGGCACACCGAGCCAAGCATGAGGCTCTGGGGCACGGTTTCGGTTACGAGGTACGTTCCTGGGACGACGTCTCCGCTGCCATTGTCTGCGGGGGCATGGGACGCGAACGCAACCTGCTTGTTGATGACCGTCAAAAGAATCTTAGGCCTACAACCCACATCAAGGGTGAAATCAACGCGGAACACATCCGCAAGATGACCCCCAGAGAATGGGCTCGCTTGCAGGGCTTCCCCGACTCTTATAAGCTGCCTCTTGCGGACGTTCACTCCTACAAGCAAATGGGCAACTCGGTAACCGTTAACGTCATCGAAGCGATCGCCCGTAACATCAAGCAGATCCTTGACAAGCCGCGCAACAAGGCGATCGGAGACTGAGCCATGGCCACCAAGAACAAAGGCGAAGTCAGCGAGTTTTATGCCTTCGTTTCCATTCTAGGAAATAAGGTTGTGGAACTCGTTGACGGTTCATTGCATCTTCTGGGCGATCAAGTTCATTTCCTGAAAGTTTTCCGAAAAGAGGATTCAGAAGTATCTTATGAGCTGACAGACGACGGGAAACTTTGCATCACAAAAAACGGATCAACCGATACTGTCGATCGGCAATTGGTTAGGAATTACGCCAATCAACTGCTTAATCTGATCCAAAGCTCAGACGAATCCATTGACGAATCCGATCCTAAGATCGGGCAGCTTAAAAATTTGCTCCTTACTGACCGTCTCTCGGCTAAAAGTTCCGATAAGAGCGACTTCACAGGTGTAGTGACCTCTCCCCATCAGCCGCATACTCATACATTGGGCTTTTCAGTAAAGTCCCATCTGGGTGCTCCTCCGACACTGGTGAACGCCAATAAGGATAATTCGCTGTTTCTCTTTGAAATCGTTGCGGCCGACGGCAGACGGCTCACAGAGCAGGACCGTCTGACGCTTTCTGAAATCAAGACTCAGATAGAAGAAAAAAGGAATATTCGTCCGCGAATCGCTTTGCTCCGGAAGCACGGCTATGTGCTGAAGTTCAGCCGTACAAGTTCGGCACTTGACTATACGTTGCGCATCATTGATTCCAGGTTCCCGGAAATTCTTGCCGAACTGCTCCTGGAACACTACAGCTCTTCGTCAGGAAGAAAGCAACGAACGTTGTCCGACCTTGTCGATATTTGCTGCAGCCATTACCGTAACACTGCCTGTTTTTCCAGACTCGGAGATACCGAACGAGAGATTCGCATGTCCGTTCAGTACAAGATGCAGAATTTCCTGCTTGCCTTCTCCACAGGAGCCACTGTAAGTAAAAAGTGGGACGGCAAGGATTTGGCGAACGGCGGATTTATTGTCGTACTGCAAGACGGACGGGTCGTCTGCCTTGAGCTTTTCACCCGCAATTCCATCGGTCAATATCTGCTTGAGAACACAGTGTTTGATACGCCCTCTACAAAACGTCACGACGGCGGTCGACTTGACCTATCGGGTGACAAACCGATGTTCGGTCTTCAATTGCAGGTGCGATTCAAAGATCACAAATCTGCCGACACATCGGAACCAAGCAACCAGGCTTTGATCTGTGAGTAGGTCGTTCGAAGCTTTTCAGCGTTTCTTAGCGAGCACGTCCAGACGGTCAGGACACGCCAACCGTCAGACAGCAGTTGCCGTCGTACTTCAGCGTCTCTGACTCTGTTGGTTTCAATCTTGGCCATCCAGAAAGCAGTGTTTGTTTCCGGTGTTTTTGCAAATCGACAATTTGCATGGCCGTGCCAGAAGCAGCCGTTGATGAAAATAACAGCGTGATATTTTTTCAGAACAATATCCGGCTTTCCCGGCAAATTGTTTACGTTCAGTCGATAGCGAAATCCGTCAGCAAATAGAAGCTTGCGTACGGTGATTTCGGGTTTTGTGTTGCGACCGCGGATGCGGGACATGTTACGACTTCGTTGCTCGGCGTTTTTGTTGTCCATGGTGACGCTGTGTCAATTGACAGATAACGGGGATCCTTAATTTTTTTGAGATGCTCGTCTTTTCAGTTCACTCCGCATCCAGGGCGGTCTCTGAACTTGTTTCGACGACCGGGGTGTATTCAGGTATTCGGAGAACCGTCCAGTCGCGCAACAGCCTTTTTTCGGCATCCGAGAAGTCCATCACATGTTCTGACATCTTCTCCCAACATTCTTTCTTTTTGACCCATTCGCCGACGTCGTCCCAACCTCGGTCTTCCCAATTGAACGTTTCCAAAGCCAGTCTTGCCATTCTTTCAACGATCGGAGCCAGATTTGTCGGCGTGGCCTGTTTATCCCAAATCCGGAAGAAATCGAGTTCGGCCTCTTTTCCGTACAACCGTTGCAAGGTCAGCGACAGATAGGCGACTGCGTAGCAAACAAGGTTGGCTTTATAGGATTTCGCAGCCTTGTACCACGACGAGCCTGCCACAACGGAATCAACCTGTCTGAAAAGAATCCCCTTGCCGATGCAATATTGCACATACTCCGGAGTTACGAAAGAAAGAGACGGATCCTGTTTTTCCGCATTGCGGACATCCGCTTCGAATGCCGCATAGCATTTTTGCGACCCTCTGCTGACAATGTGCGGAACCTGATCCCAAGCTTTGATCCACTTGGCCAGATCGGTTTTGGTGAATTTCTTCGGGTAACGAAGCTCAAACGGTGATTTTCCCTTTTTCTTGCGTTTGGTCAGTATTGCTTCGTCCCGCTCCGATTCAACTTTGTATGAGCCTCTGGATCGTTCGTAATACCAGTACGTAACCGTCCCCGAACCGCCGACTGAAGGACGGATCGCACAACGGCTGTGTTCGGACTGGGACTTGAATTTGATCTGAAAGTGCGTATTCGCGCCCAAATCCGCATTGGAAACTGCACTCTGCGAATTCGCAAACTTTGAAATATTCATGATCAGCGCTTCACGCTGCTCGTCCGAACACGTCGGCGACGGAACGGTCAGTTTCATCGGCACATAAACGTTCTGCAGAACGTTCACTGCTTCAGGTTCTGACTTGGTTTTCCGACGAAAATCATTCCAAAGTTTGTGCAATGTCGCCGTCGTTTGGCCGCCGTTGACGATCTGGAAATCTCGGACGCTAACGATTCTGTCCGCCGTGCCGTGCCGCGACGTTGCCATTTCGCGTGCCACCACGCAGATTCCGTTGTTGTAGGCAAAGAAGGACTCAGCATCTTCCTTTGCCGTCTTGAGCATGCCTTTGTTCACACGGTTGTTGCTCTGGAGAAAAGCACGTACATTGCCGTTGAGCACTCGCTGACCGTACCGATCGTAGATCCTGGCAAGGTTCACAGCCGGCATGCGTCCGAGATACGCCCGATAACCGTCTTGGCGATTGAATGCTTCGATCATGTCAACGGGCTCGAATTCCTCTTTCGGATCTTCGAAATTGATGACAACTTCGGCTGACGAACGACTTAATTCGTACAGCGAGCGATAGTCGTAAACAAGTCTTACGCACGACGGCCCGTCTTCACCGAAGGGGAATTCTTCGGCCAACTCTTTTTTCCCGGTTTTGTCGGGACGAAGCGTCAGAACGACACACCTGACTTGATTGACCTTGTTTTCATCCTCCAATGCACTCCATCGGAAAATATCTCCCGCAGCCTGTCCCTCGTCCGTCTGGGCATCCAGAACTTCATCAATCAGCCGGTTTCTTGCAGCCAGACCGTAGAAATTCAAAAGCCGTTTTGTCAGACGATCAAAGTCGGCAGTACGCAAAGGTTCAGGAGAATCCGAACAAACATACGTCCCCCAGTCAAGGAGGAAGAGCGTGACGATACACGCCTGCGGGTCATAGGCATAGCCGCTCAGGGCAATCTTGAGATTACCGACCTGTCTGGCGTTGCAATGAGCGGAACGAATATCTTCGTAGAGTCCGGCCCGAACGAGTGTCTTGGCAAAGAGCTCAAAGATTCTGTACGCCTGAAGTCCCGTGGAAGAATCCGTCTGCAAAATTTTTCTGCGGTATTCTTCGGCCGAATTGACCTGCACGTCCAGCGTTTTTTCTTCCGTCTGCGGGCGATAGAAACGGCTTACCGTCAGCTCGTCCGCAACCGCCGTCGGCTTTCCCGGAGACTGCTTCGGTTCCGGTTGCCCGGCGAAGTCAGGAGCAGCACCTCCGGCTTCGACCACCAAGGCATCGGCTCTCCTTGCATCCGAGACGTGACCGGACGGAACGTCTAACTTGTCGAAGTCGATAACGCCCCCGTCCGCCGAATGACTCAATTCGTACAGCGAGCGATAGTCGTAAACAAGTCTCACGCACGACAGTCTGTTTCCCCCGTACCGGAATTCTTCGAGCAGGTCTTTTTTCTCGGTCTTGTCGGAACGAAGCGTCAGAGTGACACATTTGAGTTGCTTGATCTTGGTTCCGGTTTCCGATGCGCTCCATCGGAAAATATCGCTCGCGGCCTTTCCTGCATCCGTTTGAGCATCCAAACCTTTGATGAGCAATCGGTTATGCGAGGCAAGATGGTAGAAATTCAAAAGCCGTCTTGTCAGACGATTGACGTCGGTAGTACGCAACGGCTCCGGAGAGTCCGAACGGACATACGGGCCCCAGTCAAGCAGGAAAAGCGAAAGGACGCAGGACTGCGGATCATAGGCATAGCCGCTCAGTGCAAACCTGAGGGCTCCGATCTGCATTTCGCTGCAATGAGCGGCATGAATGTCTTCAAAAAGTCCGACCCGGACGAGCGTTTTTGCAAACAGATCGAAAATTCTGTCTGCTGGGAATTTTTCTGAGGCAACTGTCTGCAAAATTTTCCTGCGGTACTCTTCGGCAGAATTGCCCCCATCGTCCGATTCCGGTTTCTTTGCCTTCGGTAGATTTTGCGTTGAGGAAAATGCTTTTACCGCCGCAACCGTCAGCAGATCGATTGTCGGTAGCACGAGAGCAGGCGACCATTCGCTGACTCGAACTCGAAGATTGCCGATTTCATTGTCAATCGGCTCAACGAACGTCTCAGGTACGGGATTGAGCGCGAGGTAATGAACGTGTATTTCATCGACGTCGTCCGTCGGCAGAGCCTTGCTCAGACGCGACAGAATGAGAGCACAGAGAGCATGCGCGTCTTCCTGTCCAGTCGGTGTGACCGCGTAGGTTTTTTCCGCATGGGAAAAAAGCGTCTGCATGCCCCTGACTTCGACATCCATCATCGGCAACGAAACCGTTTCATCATCTCTTTCGAACAGTTTCGAGTCCAATACAAAGAAATGCAGGGTTCGGTCCTCAAACGCAACGAAGTCATAAGAGCGTCCCGGGTCATCGGCAAACCGTTCCCTGAAATGCAACCGTTCGAATACAAATTCCGATTTTTCACAGATCAACGCAGCCATCAGACGGACTGCCAGCAAAAAAGCCGTTTCGTCGTCACGAGTGTTTCTGAGGGCAAAGTCGATGAATTTGTCTTTGAACTCAAGGTACGCCGAAGGGATTTCTCCTTCAGTCTGTTCGGTTTGGGTTTGCGGCAGCAGACTCATGCCGGAAGCTCCGTTTCGAAATCGGTGATGGCAGAAAGACGAAGGCGATAACGGCCTGCCGAGACTGCCGGCGGCAGTTTGGATCGTCTCAACGAAGGAAACGCTTCGGAAGTCGCGTCGTAGACGTTTTCAGCCGTTGACTCGAAGCGTTTTTCGGCCGTTTCACGTGCACTCATTGCGTCAAATCCGTACAGTGTGACCAAATGATCAAATTGATCTTTCACGGTCATTTCAGCACCGTTTCTGTCCAATTCCTGATGTACGACCGAGATCAAGTCTGAAAGATTTTTACCGTTTTCGGCATCAAGCAACGTAACGACGTACAAAAACAACCGTTGCCCAGGGACCGGATCGAGCTGCTCCAGAGATGAAATCGTGACGACGTCAGCCTGTTCGTAGCGGGTTTTGACTTCAACGGTAAGGTCGTCAAATGAAAAATCTTGGGATGCGGCATCGAATTTTTCGTATTCGGCCTTTTCTTTCGGCGCTTTCCAGGCTTCAACGGCTTTCTGCGGGCCGATCATACCGATCAGTTTTTTCAGAACCGTCAGTTCGCCCCACAGTCCTCGGATTTCTTCGTCCGTGAACTTGCGGTGAGCTTTGTCAAGCAATGACGCCCAACGGTCGAGCTGATCCTTCAAAAAGACTTCTCCTCGCTTTTCTGCACTTTGTTCGGCCGCTTCGTCCAGCAAAGCACAAAGATCGGCAAAACGATCGATCAACTCTTCGTTTCGCAAGGACAACACGAGGAAATAATCTCCTTCCCTGTGACGTCGGCTGCGCAGCGTCATGTGTTTGTAGTCACGATCCCGACAGCGCCGGCCGGCGTTGACGAAAAACGCAGGGCACTTGTCCTCGGTCATTGCGGGGCCTACAGAAAAGCAGGAGTAATCGTGCACACGGTAGACAAGACCGGTCGATCGGCCGCAGCGCAATTCTTCCCAGTCCCTCAGAAAATCAGCCTTTGCAAACGCCATCTGTTCGTATCCTTTAATCGTCTTCGTCCTGGCCGAATTCATACGCCCATACTTTATTGGCCTTGTAATGCACCAGGCCGCGGTTGGTTACATCAGCTTCGAATTCGCAGAAACTAAGCATATAGGCCGGGAACCAGCTGCTGAGATCGGCAACTTCGTTTTCAAATTTGGCTCTGACGGGAACAACGACAAGCAACGGTTTCGGGCGATGACGTCGCAGTTGATAGCGGTACGAATTTTCTTTTCCGCTTGCAGTGACGCCCTTACTATCCTTTTTGCTGCTTTTCACATCCTCCTGATCAACACCGATTTCCTCCATAGGCACATCTGAAAATCGGTGATGGGAAAATGTTATGGTGCCTTTTTCATAGTCCTGATCTATTACCCGGCGTTCCGCAACGCCGAGCTTCAACCCGGTGTCACCGAGTTCAATCCGGGTATCAGCCCCCGCCTTTTTCGACCAAATAACGACATCCCACTTCTGCAGCTTGGCAACTTCCGTCTGTTCGATGAAGTTGGCCACACCTTCTTCATTGTCTTTGTAGTCAGCCAACTGATAATCCTGTTTGTGCGGATGGAAGTTCCGCACAAATTCAGCCACCGTTTTCTTCGGAACATTTTCAAAAACAATCCGCTCGCCGCTTTTCACGGCATCAATGCCTTTGGCTTTTATAGCCTTTACCAAGTCAACGACAACTTGCCGATTATGGTGGATCTCTTCTTCCTCATTAGGCAGCTCTGCCGTTTCCAGAAGGCTTGCCGAGAACGAGGTGCGGATCGTTACATCCTTGGAAGTCCTCATTTTGTTGCGATTCGTGATAATGAGTAACGCTCCTGAGCTCTGACGAACTTTGAGACCGAAGTCATTCGGCTTGCGATGTTGTTTCTTCATTTCTTTGATCTGTTCTTTCAGATCATCCATTGCACGAGCAATGTCTTGGAAGTAGCCGTATGTTCGTGAGGTCATCCACGTACGACACAGATCTTTGTATGAGCGGTATCCGAACCATCGTCCCATCTGCATGAGCGTATCGTAGGCTGCCGTGGTCCGGTAAAGATAGCTCACGCAAAGTCCTTCCAGAGTAAGACCGCGTGACAGAGACAGACCGCCGACGGCAATTGCCCGCAAGCCCTGCTCATGGTCGTTGTAATTGAGCGTATCTGAAGAAGACTGGTTGACGGCCACAGTCACAATGCCCTGCGAAGAGGCCGGCAATTGCTTCAGAACATCCTTCCACTTGCAGCCGCAATGCGGGAAATATCGGTCAAAACACTGCTTGAAAGCTCGGTAAACCGAATTTCCTTCCGCATCACTTGCCCTGGCACACAGACGCAGCTCGTTCTGGTACTTCGAGAGCACAACTCTCAGTCTCTTGCTCAGAGCGTTTTGAACATCCGTAAAGCGAGACGCATTCACCATCATTGTTCGATGGGTGTTCTCTTCTCCCCTCAGATCCCGAATGGCATTGATCAGAAGGAACTGCCTCAATGCTTCGAGCATGGATTCGGGTAAAGGATGCCGGGAATCAGCCAATGTCTTTGCAAAATCCTTTTTATGTTTCAATGGAAAGGGGCCGTTTTCTTCATCTTCCTCGATCATCAGGACGGTCGGGTCGAGCACTTCCGAGGTTCCGCGATAATCGTCGATCATTCCGTGCACGCCGTAATACGTGGACGGAATGGACATGTACGTGATGAAGTCTTTCGGAAAAAGATCAAGCTCGTCATCTCTCAGTTCAGGATCAATGAAGATGTTGGCGTAAGGTGTAGCCGTGAACGCAACGTAAGACGAGTGCGAGAAATAAGAGAGCAGGCGTCGGATTTCTCTGTTGATTGCCGTCGGCTTTTCATCCTCGTCATTGGTATTGATGGAGGCACAGTCCGCCTCATCATCGATGACAAGTAACGGCTCGGCAATTTTCATGCCCTGCGGCATGTTGTTGTCTTTCAACCACGAATTGAGATTCTTGAGTACACTCGCATTCTTTTTCACGACAAGAAAAACACACGAGTTGAGACTCGAAACGGAAATCCCCTTCTCCTGATAGTTGGAATGAAAATCCCTATTGACCGTCGTAAACCAACTGACCGAGGAATTTTTTTCGTCTCGCATGCTGCCGACACCAATTCTCTTGGTCGGAGCCGTTTCTGTTTTTTTCTTTCCTATTTTTTCATTTCGGGTGCTTCGTCCGACAAAGTCGTATTCCAAGCGCTCTTGCGTCTGCGATCGCAGGTTTTCAAGTAAACCGGCCAGTACCACAATGACCTTGTAACCCGCATCGGCAGCTTTATTTATAAGTCCGGCGTACAGAGCGGTCTTCCCTGCCTGCACATCCCCGATCACCATGCCTCGCTTATCCCAGGAATAGCTTGTTTCCCGAGGATTTCCACAATGATCAAGCACATCATCGGCTACTTTATTGATTTCCTCCACCGTTTCGTCCGACCAGTGCTTATCAAATCTCAATCGACTGCTGTAAGCCTGCCAAAATTGCGCAGAACCTTCGATTTCACGCCAAAGCTTGCTTACCCAGGGACGATATTCGTCATCGTCCTGCAACGTCGTGCTTTCTTCAAAACTGAATGTCACACGGGCTTTGGCTTCACGATAAAAAGCATCAAAAAACTGCTGGTCCGTAGCCTTTTGGCCATACAAGAAAGAAAGACCCTTATCAATTTCTTTGAATATTTCGATGATTTGCTCTTTGAATTGCTCTTCTTTTAAAACAGCATTTTTGAAGTTCTTCGCATATTTCGTATTGAAGGCAGAAACATACGTCGCCAACATTCCCAAATCAACGGCCATTTTTCAATTCCTGCTGAAGTTCGTTCAATATTTCCCGCGTGAGTTTCATTTTGCCTTCGAACAACGGAATTCCCTGCAAGGCATAGAGCAGCATATCATCGGTTCCGTCGTTTCCTGTCGCAGTCAGAAAATGCTTCAGCGCGGCCTTGAGCTCTGCACGCGACGGACCGCCGTCGGATGCGTCAGCCGTATTGATGTCCGCCGCATCTGCCAGATATTGGCTGTTAACCCACTTCGAGGGATAGCCGATTTCGAGCAAACTCAGCAGAGCTTCAAACTGTTTGCGGACGGCCGTGTCCATTGCGGCGCACAGCGTCTTTACCAGGACGTTTTCGCGATTGATGGAAACCCGATAAAAATTCTTCCCCACCAATTCAGCGTTCCATAGCAATCCGACATTGTCAGTCGAACGGTCTGAGCGTCTTCCGCGTTGCACGACGACAGACTTCTTTTGCAGATCTTCCAAAAGGCGGCTCAAATGCTCACGTACGGTTCTGGGCGGCGTAGCCTTGGATTTCTTGATGTCCAGCTCCCAAAGATGATCCATGCAGTTGGGGACATCCACTTTGACTCGGCAGAGCTTGGCCAGCTGCGCTTTTTGTCTCAGTCGCAACCATCCGCCCCAATAGATCAGACGCCCCCCGCGATAAACATAAAAGCCCTGATCATCACCCCAGGTTCTCGATCCGTCACGGACTCCCAAACTGCGGCGTTCGGATTCGGACATCAGATTCTGATGCGGCAGGGTGTAACCCGTGACAATAATCGGCTCCTGCGGGAACTCTTTAACAGTGATGAATTCCTCAGGCATGCGGCTGGCCCCGCGGCGAAAGCCTTCTCCGAATGGATCTTTGGCCTGAAGCGAAGTCCCGTTGACACTGATGTCGATTTCGGGCAAATCACCGTCACCGGTTATGAACCGATGGAAGATAAGCGACAAATGTTCCGCCCCGAGACTGACGATGTCCATCAGTGCATGAACGGCATCGGCTCCCAGGTTCAGCCGGTCGAAATCTTCCCAGACAACAAGCGTTCCGCTTTCGAACGCATCCAGACTTTCGAACCGCGGAACCCGTCTGCACTCGTCTTCCGACAAAAGAACCAGAGACCAATCTTCCGTTTTCTGAATGACATTGAGATCCCAAACGGTTCCTGTGACTCCTTCGGACGTCTTTGACACAACGGTCAGACGTCGGCACTGAGACAGAGACGCCGTCTTCATCCCCAAGCCGAATCGACCGAGATCTCCTTTCGCACGTTCATTGTCAGGATTTCGGCAGGCATACCGCATGGATTCAATCAGCTTGTCGCGCGACATTCCGTGCCCGTTATCCAAAATGCAGATGTACGGCTCGGCATCGTCTGCCGTCGGACAAATGATCTCTATGCGGCTGGCCTCCGCAGCCACGGAGTTATCGACAATGTCTGCGAGTGCAGACTCAAACGAATATCCCATGGCTCGCATGGAATTGATCATCGTCAGCGCATAAGGAGTCAGAGTACAAAATTCGGACATTTTTAGCAGTTGTATATAAATCTGTAAAAAATTTCTAAGTATTTATCATGCTAAATAAAACGGGTCTATTGTCATCACTTACCCCTCATTGGCAAGCCTACCGAACATTTCCGCAACGCTTGATACTTAATAAGAATTCTCAAATAAATCTATAAGAAAAATCAAACAATACCCCTAAAAAATGCACCTAACTCCGCACACTTCAGTACACTTAAAATTTTTCAAATTGAATGGCTGGAAGAGAATATCATGGGATTTGCGCAGCAATTTCCACGAAAGATTTACAGACATCACAAACAATGTTCATATTTGTTTTTTCGTTAAATTCAACGGAAAAATAGAAAAATTATTCCGCACTCCGAATTATTTATCGACCGCAAGACAAATACGGACAATTACTTTTTGCCGAATGAGCGTCCAAACCAACGTTTGCGATCTTTAATTTGGAATTAATTGCCCTCTATTTTTCATTTAATAAAAGTGCTTGCAGCGGGGAATTCGGACCTTTCAAGACTTGCCGCAGGATGAATCAAGAGATGTCAAAGTTCTTTCTTGTGCCTTTGACCAAAAGCTATCGATACGTTCAAACATCGCCAACAAATCCTTCTTAGTGGCGTAACGATCTTCAAGAGGCAGACCTTTCTCAGAAGGTTGTGCGAGTGCTGCCAAAAATTGAAGATTCGGCCACCAAGTGTTGTTTCTTCGAAGTGCCTTTTCCGTCACCGTAAGATCTCTCAAACTTTGATTAACGCCTGAGGCGATAAATGCATAGTTGGCGGATCGATCCAAGTCTTCGTCTTTGATATCGCCTTTGTTTTGATCTTCCCGTCGCATGGCAACCCAATGTTCAATCTCTCCGGCGCCGGCAGAACTTGGAAGATACGAAAACGGCATTCTAATATAGTCCTGAACGGCAATCTCTCTTCCGCCGACCGCTTTTAACGCTGTCTTGACTGCATCACGGTAAACACTTTTCTCATTATCGTCAGCAAACTCAGAAAAATACGCCTGCCAAAGTAACCATTCGCGAGCGACCAGCATTTCCCGATCTCGGGAATTATTTATTGAATTTCCAAACTGGGATTTCCCTTCATTACTTCCCTTATCCTTTATCTTGCGAAACAGCTCTTTTTCCACGTTTTGAATAGCTTGCTTAGCAGCGCGATCCAGATCCTTTTCATCTTGACAATCAAGTGCTCGAATAATTTTCAGCAGATAATCGTTGGACAACCAATGGCCGCTCAAAGCAGAATTCAAAAAACAACAGAGCTGCAACATCACCAGACGCCAGTTCTTATTCTTTTCAAAAAAATCTCGCTGCAGATTCTCGTCGGAAAGATGCGATCTCGTCATCAAAAGATATTCACGGTACCTTTCAAACAAACTGAGCAATCGGTCAAATTGATTTAAGAATTTTTCAACCTCAAGATCATTAATATTCCATAATCCCGTCCAAGTCCGAGATAACGGGGTTTCAGCGAGAAGTGTGTCTCGATCGATTTTCGGCAACTTGTCTTCGCCCCGATTCCAAGCATCAGCCACGAGTAGCAACCGGCAGAATGCCTCTCTCCGCGACTTTTCGTCGCGTAGCGGGCACTGTGCCATTGGCTTCTTATCGGTAATCCGATCCAAAATCGAGCCGCTGATCGAGGCAAATTTTGGATCGCGAATCATCGGCTCATATATAAGTCGCTTGGCGCGATCCCAACAAGCATTGACTCTATGTACTGCCTCAAAATTCGACGATTCTCTGCACTTGAAAATTAATTTAGCTTTAAAAACATCTTCCGGATTCAATGGCTTGGCCTGACGATTGATTCGTTCGAAATATGGAGGCAAAAGACGATTGAACACTTCAAGCGAGACCTTCTGATCGATATTCTTGTCAGAAAGTGTCACCAGCATGATATGAAAATTGATGTTGTTCAATATTTCAGGCGTAAGCAGGTGTGCAACAGCGCTCAGCGCTTTGTGAAACTCCTTTTGCTGCTCTTCATCGTTAAAGCAAAGTCCGTCGTCAAGCGGGGTCCCCAAACCATCTGTCAGAGCAAGTTTGTGTATAAGCTGCTGTTGGGCTCTTATCGGAAAAGCCGTGGCACCGTCTTGGTTTTCGCTTGCCGAACGACTTAGCGCCATATACAGATTGTTGACAGTCCTCAGCCGTTGCTGCCCGTCAACCACCCAGACTGTTTCATGATTCGACTTCGTGCAGGCAAATACAAGCGTGCCTAGTCTTAGAGGCTTTTGGGCAGATGCAACGCTAAGGTCTTTGAAGAACGTTTCAAATTGCTCCAACCCCCAGTCGTATTTGCGTTGCCACAAAGGAATTTCCAAATGCCAAGTCGTCTGCTCGGTAAGCACACAGGACAAAGCCTGTGGCATGTTCGCAAACGTACACTCGAAATGATTAACTTCAAACTGCAATGACATGATTTAGTCCAAAAAAGCTGCTATCAGCGAATCCAATTCCTTCGATGGAACAATGTTTCCCTCTTCGCTGAAGAACTCGCGGAGACCGATAAAAAAGTTTTTAACTTTTTCGTCTCGGCGAACTTGTCGCATAAAACGCCACCAGGCATTGTCGAGATCATGCGAGAAATGCGTGGCGGCTATTGCGTCATCGATATGCAGACGCGTCAGAATCGTCGAGTACCGACAACGGGGATCAAAACGCGCTGCAAAAAACAACCAAAGAGCCAACTGACGCAATGTGCCTACACTCGAATTGGGATCGTTCAGTAAGCTGCCATTGCTTTGTGCCTGACCATCATCCTTATAGCTTTCCCAACCGCACTTTTCAAACCGATCAGCCCAGCACAAAAGAATGCTGAACACGACAGTCGTCATGCACCCCGAAGAGTTCTCTGCCATGTGTCCATTTGCTTGAATACCCAGCCAATAGTTGACGCTGGTCATGGCATCCAGCATCTTATCGACTTCAGCGATGTCAGTTTTTGTGTTTGTTTGTTCTCGAGCAATGGCATTGATCAGTCGTAATTTGTAAGGCGAAAAATCTTCCTTGGTTGGATTTCTCTTCTTCTCGACATTGATGTGTGCCTGCACAAAACGAATTGTCCGGATGGCATCGAATGCACCAAAAAAGAGAGCCTGAGTCACCAGATTTCTTTCGGGCAGACTCAGAGCTGTCTTGTCGTCATGCTGGTTGATTTGACTTCTGGCCGATTCCAGTCCTCGCACAAGATCAGCGTACAAGCGTTTGAGACGACCGGTCATTGCAAAAAAAAACCCACCCTTTCTCAAAGGAAAGAGGTGCGTCGGCCTTCCACGTATAGTTCTGTAGCACCGAATCAATGTTTCGGTTTACGTTCAGACAGTTTGGATGCGCCAGCCGAATTCCTTCCATTCGATCAAACGGATCCATGCGCTCATCGCCTTGAAGGTTGAGCGCAAACCACCAGGAATCCTGTCTCAGCAAAATACTTTGAACAGCCTGTACAAAGCCATATCCTGGCCAATACCATGCATCTTGGTTCGGTGAGTCAACAAATTCATCATTGGATATCGGCTTATTCGTAAACGGACTCGTTGTTAATCCCGCCAGCGCGTCGGTGAAATACTCAGACTGGTTTTGCCAATATTTTTCCAGTTCCTTGAGCTGCTGTGCAATAGCGATTGCACCGTAGTGCCGCGCCTTGAGAATCTGCCCGCCGTTAAGAGGCTTGGCCGTCGTGTTGAATGCTTCAAACAAGCGTTCGACGCATCGATCCGCTTTGGCATTTTCGGAATTAACCGGTAGCTCCAGCAAGCCGAATGTCACCTGCCTGAGATTCTCTTCGAGGGTCTTACAAACTGAATCTTTATCTTTTTGTTGCAAGAGCTCTCGATCCAGAACCTTCTTAATGGTTCCATAGGCTTCTTCCGCATGTAACAGCGTTTCGAGATCAGTAAAGAAATTCTTATTTTCGGACGGAACACTATCGGGCTGCAATGTACTGGCACCTAGTAAATTTCCAATTCTTGAACCTGGGAAATCGGGTTTTTCTTTGAACTCTTTTTCGCCCAGCGCGGCAACAGCCAACAGAGCAAAAGTCATCAGACGCTGTTGGCCATCGGCAATGCTTTCAATCTTATTGCCGTTTTCTCGATAGGTTTCAAGAACAATCAACCCCAGATCAGCGGGGCCAAAATTGGAACTTGCTTCATCGAAAGCCCCCAAAATAGTTCTGACGAAATTTGTAATGAAACTCTCCGGCCAGCAATAGGGGCGCTGGTATTCAGCAATCCGAAGATTTCCGGGCTCTTTGAGCCATTCAAGAGCATAGTGTTTTGCTCGGTCCTGCATTACATCCATAGTCATTTTTTCAACCTTGGTGCTCAGTGCTTGTTGATAGCGACACTATAGCTTTGATTAGATCAATGCCGCTGGTGACTCAGTAGTGAATGACACAATTCGCACTGTTGACAGTGCAAGTTCAGAGAAACCAACGCCTTCAACACATATTGAAGCTTTTGACTAACGCTCTAATCAATTCCGAAAGCAGTATCAATGTCGCAGCAAAAAAACTAATCAACATAGGAAACCTTGAGCACAATGCCGTATAAGTTCTACTAAAAATAAAGGCACGGATGGTTTTCAGTCACTATCGCGCAAATGCGTCATTGATTGACGCGTGCACAGTTAACGTTGTACTCAAGGCTCAAGTAAAAGCAAGTTTGCCGCCCCGTTAACCATCCGACTCAACTTCCTTATGTCCTGGCTCAATCTTTCGTTTCCGCGCCCCATTGATCAGAAACTGTTCCAAACAATGACGAAACTGACCGAGGGCATATCCGCCAAAGATGTTTTTCGTGAGGCTGAGACTTTGTTTGCTCAAGGCGCCGATCCGAACACCGTCGGCACCGATGTCGATACCGGCAAGTCCGTCCATATGCTTGCCGGCCTTTTGTATGGACCGAGCGACTGGCTCAATTGTTCCATGGTCAGACTTGCAGAGTTTCTTGTCTCACACGGATTTGATCCACGAGTCGACAACGGACGAAACGGAGCCCAAGCGCTGGCTTATGCGTGTTATCTGAACGCTCTCAATGACGGACTTATGAATGGATTGAAATACCTGCTTAAAGTTGGAGCAGATCCGACATGTCCTTTCGGTGTGATTGGCAATGAAGGAGCAGATTGCTTTGCGGATCCGTATAGCAACGGCATCAGTCATGGCGGTCAGAAAACCCCATTGAACACCGCTTACCTCAGTATTCTTCAAAGCAAATACGAAGCCTTCGATTTGTGGCAACCATCACGTACCTGGGCTGTATATCGGCTTTTAATGAGCGCTTTGCGCAAAGACAACAACATTGACAACGTTCAACTTCCAGTTCACTGTCCTGGGCAATCGGTCGTACAGATCTATGCTCTCCCCAATTGCCATCTCGTTCCCAGCCGCTGCGGCGAATGCGGTGTCGAATTTGAAGTCAGCCGAAATCAAGACGGTCTGGATCCCTGCTTCATTCTGCAATGCGGCGAAACAGCGCTTGTGATCAATCAATGTCTCTTTTCCTATTGCGACGCGTCTTTCTTAGAGCAGATTCAAGGAACACGCATAGATCTGCCGATTGAGGCTACGGGTCCACGGATTGTCGATTTAATCGGGCAATACACAGACCTCGATAAGCGTGACCAACTCACAGTCGTTCTGGACAACCGTTTGGCCTTGGTTTGGGACAACCTCTGCAAGGAGAGACGTCTTGCGTTCTCAATTAAGACGATGCCCGTCAAATATCGCCCCGGTAGGAAAAACAAAGGGAGCATTTTTGTGTGAAAAAGCACGCACAAAACAGAAAATGCCACACATCCTCTTCGCTGCGAGTGGCTCCGATTCTGTGTGGCATCCTACGGCCTGCCAGGGTGGCTTAATCCCTTACTGGTATCTCGCCCTTACGGGCTTTCCCTTTGCCAGGCTTTCGTCTTCCTGCTTGGATTCTAACTCAACATAAAACAGTCGACTGTGTTGTGTGAATCTTTCTGTGCAGTATCATGCTGTTAAACGCATCTGACTCCGCGTACTGGTCCCGCCCGGTCTTAGTAGCCGGGGCGGCCGAGAGGGAAATAAAAATGGAATCCGCGCGGCAGTATCCATGGAAGATATCTATAAGTCGTCCATGAGACTCAGGTGCGTTTCTCGTTGATACAAGCGGCAACCAGGCGGAACAAGCAAAATCCGGAATTTATTGTTTGTTTTGGCAATGCTTTGAGATAAAGTGAAGGCTCGTGCCTGTGAATTGCCTCGTACCCATTGAAGTCCATGCCCATCCGCTCCCACCGATACCAACTATTGGTTTCTCTTCTGACCGTCGCCCTGATTCCCATCTGTGTTCTGATCGGATACCAGAGTTGGCTTTTGCAGGCTGAAATTCGGAAAGCCGAGGAACACCAGAGCGTCTCCACACAACAAATCGCCGATCAAATCGAGTCGTTTGTGGAAATGCACCGACGAGGCATTGAGGCCGCCGCTTTCCAAATTACGCAAAGCGGAGAACGAAGCAAAGAAAAGCTCGACGCCATTCTCGTTGCGCTCTACCGGCAGTTCCCCGGCTTCATCAATATGTATTTCGCCGACAAGCGTGCAACGACGCTTGCCTTTCACCCCGAATTCAACGCCCGTGGTGAATCCATGGTGGGCGCCGACTTCAGTTTTCGGGAGCACTTCAAAAATTTGCTGAAAGAGCCTCGAACCTACATTTCCCCTGTTCTCAAGGGGATTGGCGGCACGGAAAAACTCCTTTGCACAATCGTTGCTCCCTATTTCGACAAATCAGGTAACTTTGACGGCTTCGTATTGGGTGCTTTGGATCTGGAAAAGATTGGCACCATCATTAAACGTGCCGGACTCGATAAAAGCATCTACGCCGTCGTAACTGACGATCAGGGACAAGCCATTTATGCCCCCGGGTGGTCCGCTTTAAGCCATCCCGAAGCTCTGGACATCAAGGCCGTTTCGCTGGCAAATCTCGTCCCTGGTCAGATCCGACTGATACGGCACGACTCTTCGCTGACAAAGCAACCTGTCGTCACCACGGCAGCCGTTTTGGCGTCACCTTCCTGGTACGTCTGGTTGAGCATCCCTCAGGCTGAAGAAAACGCAATCTTCCACCAATGGCTCGCATCAAGTGCGGCCTTGGTGTTTATCGTGATCCTTCTTGTCGTACTTATCTCCAACACGATATCAGGCAAACTCGCGCTGGCAATTGAGGCTCTGGGAGCTAAAGCAGGATTTCTGCAACGTCATGAATACAAGAAGGCTCGTTCCGTAACACTCTCACCAAGGGCGCCTACCGAAGTCAAAGCCCTTGCTCAAACGTTTGAAAGCATGGCCTACTCGATTGAACAGGCTCAAACGGAACTGCTTGCGGCAAACACCCTGCTCGACAACCGCGTCAAAGAACGAACAGCTACGTTGGTCGCCGCCATTGACTCCATGCGTGACGGTTTCGGTTTAATGAACCGTGACGGCAATTTCTCTTTGCTCAATCACCGTCTTCTCGAGTTTGTAAACCTTGAATCCCAAGTACAGACACTCACGCGTGAGGACTTCATTCGCGCCGTTCAAAAGAAAAACCCGGACAGCGTCGAAGCCGTCATCAAAATGCTCTCGGAACCCAACACCACATTTGCGTTGGTGGAATCCGACGACAAAGTTTGGCTACTGAGTTCGTTCGCGGTCAAAGAAGAAAGTGCGCTCATCGGCATGGGTGTCGTCGTGCGTGACATTACTGAAGCCCATAAGCTTGACGTGATGAAGAATTCGCTGATTTCCGTCGCCGCTCACGAATTCAAGACACCTCTAGCCTCGCTTCGCATGCAGGCCGAAACGCTGGCCCGAAAAGACGTCGCTTGGACAAAGGAAATGCAGTCCGAACTGATCGACGGACTGGTTGAAGACATCGACCGTTTGCAAACGCTTGTGCGCGACTGGCTCGACCTGTCTCGCATCGAAGCCGGAGCCATCGTTTTGCGCCGTCGCCTGATCAAAACCAGTACCGTTATTGAAGAAGCTAGAAGAGCGGCGGCACAGTCGGCTGATTTTGAATTTCACATTGAAAAGGATGCGACTGAAGTCTTTGCCGATCCGGATCGCCTAAGACAAATTCTCATCAATCTGTTTGCCAATGCCGTTCGCTACTGCGACACCACTCCCAGCATCCGCGTGCATGTCACTCGCAGCGGAACTCAGGTACGATTTGCCGTCAAAGACAACGGCATCGGCATTGCACCGGAATCTCAGGAAAAAATCTTTGAAAAATTCCATCAGATCGACATGTCGATGACCCGCAGAGCCGGAGGAACTGGCCTGGGCCTGACGATTTCCCGAGGCTTGGCTCGAGCCCACGGCGGAGACATTACCGTCGAAAGCAAGCCAAAGCACGGCAGCACATTCACAGTGAGCATTGAGGAGCAAAACTGACCATGTCCCAACCGCTTATTCTCGTTGCGGATGATGAACCGAAAATCCGTCGGTTGCTGTCGATCAATCTTGCAAGTCTCGGCTACGAAGTGATCTGTGCCGTCGACGGTCCCAGTGCCCTACAGGTGTTTGAAGATCATCAGCCGGATCTGGTGCTTTTGGACATCATGATGCCCGGACTCGACGGCTATGACGTTTTGACCCGCATCCGTCGAACAAGCAACTGTGCCGTCATTTTGCTCACGGCCAAAGACCAGATTGAAGATAAGATCCGCGCGTTCGATTTGGGAGCTGACGACTATCTGCCCAAACCCTTTGCGCTGGAGGAACTCTTCGGCCGCATACGTGCCGTGCTAAGACGCCTGTCCACCACGCAAAAAGGGCTCGACCAGGAAATCGTCAACGGCTCCTTGAAACTCAATACAGCATCGCGCCAAACCTGGTTTGAAGACAAAGAAATCAAACTTTCGGCTGTGGAATTCAGCATGCTGGAGTACTTTATGCGACACGTTAACTCCGTGCTGGTTCACGAACAGATCATCGCGCATGTCTGGGGCAATAGCCAACAGCAAGACGTTCAATATCTGCGGGTTACGCTGGCTCGATTGCGCCAAAAACTTCGGGCGGCGGGCATGCAGGACGATTGCGGCATTGTCAGCCATTCCGGCATCGGTTATCGAATGGAAACGCTGCCCCAATAAACACGCGGCAACGAAAATACATTCTCGTTGCCGCGGTTTTGAGAGTGAGATGTCAGATCAGTGCATTACGGCACTTTGTACTTGAATTCGCGGTGGCAGTTGCTGTTGTTGCAGTCCAAACGCGAAGGCTGATGTTCGCGATGGCAAGCCACGCAGTCCGAGTACGTTGCATAGTGCAGCGAATCGTGCGGGTTGTAGTACTTCTTGTACTTGCCCGCAGTCAGTTTGGCCACGTCTTCAGGTGTGCCGTGGCACGACGAGCAATCGGTCTTCGTCGGAGCCGTCGGCGCCTTCTCTCCATGGCAGGCTTCACACGAAACCCCTTTATGGAAAGGCTTCATCGTTTGAGCTGCGTTCACGCTTCCCGTCACCAACACGAGGGACGCAGCCAGAGTCATGGCAATCAACGTTGTCTTTTTCATTTCGGTACTCCCTCAAGTCAAACGGCAGGCATCTGAGCGGCTTCGCGGCCGGCAATGCGGCCGAACACGGCGCAGTCAGACATTGAACAGCCGGTCACACGAACGGCACCATGCACACCGCCGGAGGCTTCGCCACAGACAAAGAGTCCCGGAATGATCTGATCGTCTTCAGCGCTGATCGCACGGGTACGTGCGTCAATGGCAATGCCGCCTTGTGAGTAGTTGAATTTCGGGTAAACCGGGCAGGCGTAGAACGGACCTTTAAGAATCGGCACGGCGTGCGTCTTCTTGAAGTCTTTGCCAAAATCCTCGTCCTTGTTGTTCTTCAGGAAGCCGTTGTAACGATTGATCGTTTCGATCATTTCCTTCGCAGGAATCTTGAAGTGCTTGGCAAGCGCTTCCAAAGTATCGAACTTCGGCATTTCGCCGTTATTGAGAATGATGTTGAGTTTTTCACGGTCATAGAGCGTTGCCAGGCCCGCCTCGTCATAAATCAATGCCGGCCAATCGCTGCCTGCGTTCACAGTATCGATGATCTTGTACGACAAGCCCATACGCGGTGCGCCTTCGTTAATGAAACGCTTGCCTGTACGCTGGTCAACCAGAATGCCCTTTTCAATGTCTTCAAAGCCGATCGAAATGGCGAAGCGAACGTGAGCCAAGTGAATCGAACGGGCTCCTGCCTTCATCATGAGCTTTAACGCGCCGGCTGTAGCACCGCAGCTCACAGTAGACGGCACTTTGTTGTACTGCGGGAATTCGCGCTGACGGAATTCAAAGTCGCGGGAGAAGCCGCCGGTGGCAAACACCAGACCGCGCTTGGCCTTGTAGAACTTCACAACGCCGGTCTTGTTCAAACGGTCGTCGGCCTTGCTTTCCGGATCAAAGATGTAGGCTTCGCGAACCTTAACGCCTACTGCTCGTCCCTTCTGATCGCGAATGATTTCGTCAACCTTGGTACGAAGCTGAAGACTCGTGTTCTTGAGCTTCAGGTAATGACGGTGCAACGGCTGAATCACGCTCAAGCCGTTGTTGTAGAGCGGCTGGAAGCAACGCTTCACGGTGTGGCCTGCCACCTTGCGCAATTCTTCGTTGTACTGCGCCCCACGTTCTACAAGGAATTCGAAAGCCTCGTTGGATTGTTCGCACATGGTCTGCACCAGTTCAGGCACATTGAGGCGACCGCCCGCTTTAAGGACGTCTTTCACATACAGTTCAACACTGTCTTTGACGCCTTCTTTCTGTTGACGTTTGGTATTGCAAGCCGCAAACGTGCCGCCGCTGATTACGGACGAACCACCGGGAACAGCCATTTTTTCCAGAATGACAGTCTTGCGTCCCAATTCAGCCGCGGTGATGCCTGCGCAATAGCCGGCCAAACCGCTGCCAACCACGATAACGTCAAATTCCTTATCCCACTTCGGTAATGCTTTGACTGTTGTGGCAGCTTGCGCCATACCACCGACGCCGAGCGTCATGACGCCCGCAGCTCCGGTTTTCAGAAACGCCCTGCGAGAGCTCTGCAGTGTGCTCTGGGTCATCTTGTTCTCTCCTGTATTGATGTTGCAGGTCTTGATGAAAAAAGACCTCTACAAATCAAGTCTAGGAAGCAGAACTAACAAATTCGTTACGCAGTCAAAAGGAAGTCATTACAAAAAAATTACCACTATCTTTCCATTTTGCCTTTCTCGGAACTATATGTTTGTTGCATTTTTCACGGGCTTTGTAACGGTCGCGTCTCGTTAGAATCAAAGCAGGTAGTACTTTTTCGAGAGGTCGCTCATGCTCAACCGTCGTCTGAATCTGGCTCTCGCATTTTCATCTGCGTTGCTTCTTGCCGGCTGCGCCAGCTCTCCCGAACGCTCGGAGTTCGTCGAGATTGGAAACAACACCTACACGGTCAGCGCCTCGAGCGACTCCACCGACAACGGCGGCATTGTTCGTGTTGAACTGATCAAACAAGCTCAGGAATTCTGTGCGGACAAGGATCTCAAATTCCTTTTGCTCAAGTCTCGCTTCAATGACGGCAATGCGGACAAGAGCGCTACGGCCACCATTGACTTTGTTTGTGAATCACCTACGGCTGCTTCAGCCAATCAACCTTTGCAACAGGTTCCCGTGACCGAAGTCCCCTCCGCCAAAGTTCCTTCGGTTCTAGTGCCATCAGCTAAAAAGCGTTAAACAACACAAGCTGATCAACGATCAAACGAAACCGCAAGCGTTCTGCCATCCACGTCAAGCGCAAGCGGTTTCTTTTTGAGATCAATTAACCTTGACAGGTCATACCACTTCGTTGTCGGACACGGCGAAAGATAATCGCGCCGCATCGCCCACGCCTCAGAACTCTTGGCGCTTGCCAGCGTCACCACCTTTCCTTTGAATTTCTCGTTTAGCACTTCAATTGAAGCTGAACTCCGCTCGCGGCTAGGTAAGTTTCTAAATTAGCCGCAAACTCAACAAGGATACAAACTTCGGCTTGTTGATATTTTTGAGCTGGAAGTTGTATCTCCTCAACGAATCAATTCCACTTTCCGGATTCAAAAAACAGCTCAAAGTTCTAAACCCACTTTGGTGCCTCGTTTCCTTTTTCTTCCTCATTCACGTAAACCAGGGAGTTAATCCTCTATAGCCACTGCATGTCTGCGGGAGTAGCATATTACGCAGAAGGCTTAATAAGCCCAATCAAGTTCGTCACTGAGGAGAGGTAAAGATGAGCTTTACATTGAAAAAGATAGTTCTTCCCGTAACAATGGCTTTTTGTGCCATCAGCGCGTCTGCAGCGACCTACACTCAGACGGTTCCGGGCCACAACGGCCCGATGACTGTTAAGGTCGCAATCGACAGCGGCAAGATTACGGCAGTCGAAGTTGTGAAACACAACGAAACGCCCGGAGTCGGTACCAAGGCAATTGACACATTGCCGGCAAAGATCGTAAAGGCCAACTCAACCAAGGTGGACGCCGTCACCGGTGCCAGTGTCTCTTCCAAGGGCATTTTGATGGCTGTCAACCAGGCCCTGGATGCCTCCCAGGGTAAGAAGGTCGGCAAAGCACAATTTAAACCGGGTACATACAAAGCTCAGGTCTACGGCAACAACGGTTACCTCAATGTCGAAGTCACGGTTAGCAAAGACAAAATCACCGACATTAAGGTTCCCGGCCACACAGAAACCGATCTGATGGGTGGCATGGCCATTCGCACAATGACCAAAGACATCCTTGATTATCAGACCGTCAATGTGGATGCTGTTTCCGGCGCGACAGTCACGAGCGGCGCATTCAAACAGGCTGTTATTGCCGCATTGGAAAAAACCGGCGTCAATCTGGCTGCGCTGCAGGCCCCCGTCCCCGTCAAGATCAAGAAGTTCAACGGTACGAAGACCGAAAGTTATGACCTTGTCATCGTCGGTTCCGGTGGTGCAGGTCTGTCAGCTGCGGTGACTGCGGCCGAAGCAGGCAAATACAACATCGTTGTGCTGGAAAAGATGCCTGTGATCGGCGGCAATACGCTTCGCTGCGCCAGCGCTTTCAATGCCGCTGATCCGGAACGTCAAAAACTGCTTCCGATGACGGACACCCTCAAGGATGCCGTCGTTAAGGCCATCAACGAAAAACCGGCCAACGCGGATCACGCCAAACTGATGGCCGACGTTAAGGCCAAGTACGAAGCATATTTGAAGAGCGGCAGCAAGACGCTTTTCGACTGCCCTGAATGGCATGCTTTGCAGACCTACAACGGCGGCGACAAGGTGGGACATATTCCCCTGATTCGTACCTATGCCGAAAATGTGCTTGAAACCCTACATTGGATGCAAAAGCATGGTACGCCGGTGATGGATCGAGTCAGTCAGGGTGCCGGCGCTCTTTGGCAGCGTACACACCAAGTTGACGCACCAGCCGGAACCGGACTCATTGAACCGTTACTCAAGGCCGCCAATAAGGAAGGCGTCAAGATCATCACCGGTATGCGTGCTCAGGAACTCATTTACCGCAATGGCGAAGTCGTGGGCGTCAAAGCCAGCGACAAGGTGGGTAATTCCTACGAGTTCAAGAGCAAATACGGCGTGATTCTTGCCACCGGTGGTTACAGCCAGAACAAGGAAATGCGCCAAAAATCTTCGTCCGTCTTGACGCCTGACATGGTCTCCACGAACCAACCGGGTGCCACTGGCGACGGCATTGTCATGGCCACGAAGATTGGTGCCGATCTCACCGGCATGAATTACGTTCAGGTTTACCCGCTGGCAACGCCTGGTTCCGGCGCCTTGCAGGGCCGTGCCCGCAAGATGTCCGGCCTTGACGACGTGATTGACGTGAATAAGAACGGCTTGCGCTTCGTGAAGGAAGACGCTCGCCGTGACGAGTTTGTGGCTGCCATTAAGAAACAGCCCGGTGCCATGTGCTACGACATCAATGACTCGAGCATTGTCCAGGAATACAACTCGTTTGCAGAAAACGTCGAAACGCTTGTTAAGCTCGGTCGCATCTACAAGGACGACACGCTGGAAGGTCTGGCCAAGCAGCTTGGCATGCCGCCGGAAAATCTGAAGGCTACCGTTGAAGAGTTCAACAAGATGGTTGAAGCGAAGAACGATCCGAAGTTCGGCCGCAAGCTCTTCGACCGCAAGATCGAAAAGGCTCCGTTCTATGCAACACCTCGCGCACCGTCTATCCACCATACAATGGGCGGTTTGTATATCAATCCGAAGGCACAGGTGCTCGATAAGAAGGGCAACGTGATCAAAGGCTTGTATGCAGCCGGTGAAGTGACTGGCGGCGTTCACGGCAGCAACCGCTTGGGCGGCAATGCTACTGCCGATGTGTTGACGTTCGGACGTATTGCAGCTAAGACTGCTTTGGGTTTGAATAAGTAACGGTTCGCCCCTACTTCACTGCTCTTTTAGGTTTGGGGCAGGCTTCATGGCCTGCCCCAAACTGTCATCAGGAATCAATTGCTCTTACTGCTTTGCTACCGACTCATTGCCTTTGATCCAGCAACTGATCCATCCCGACAAGATGCAAATAAGGGTCCCGTGTAGCCATATCAAGCAACACGTCGTCAAATCCCATGCGAGAAAAAATCCAATAGTGAAAAACGGCGTCCTTCGCAACCGGCAGTTGTTCGCATTTAGCCTGAAGGGAGCGCAATACTTTTATTCCGACTTTCTGATTGCGATACTTGCATTCAGCCACAAGACAATACCGTCTTTCGTGATCGGCTCCAACCAAATCAATCTCCGTGCCGTTTCTCCACCATCGCCCCAGAGTCGTCACAGAAAACGGCAACTTCCCGGAAAAGCGGAGTCGTGTCAGGTATTGACGACAGACCTGCTCAAAAGATTCCGCTGCGAAATCCGCAAAACAAGGCTCTACGGTCGCTTCCCATTCTGAAAGGGCCTCTTGCCGCGTCATGATCAGAGTCGGATTGTTGGCTAAAAACCGGAACCAAAATTTCACGTACGGATCGGCAATGCGATAGAGTCCTCGAGACGCATTTCCCAAATCGCCCGGACCTGCGAAGACGGGAAATTCCTTCACAACCAAATCCATATCTTCCAGTACAGACAAGTATTTGGCAAGCGTTCGCGTATCCACCAAGCTCTTCTGCGCAATTTCGTTTCTTGACGTTGAACCGAAGGCAATCGTTTGAAGAATGGCGTTGTAGGTGGCAGGATCTCGAAATTCCTGCCTCAATACCGATTGAGCCTCGTCATTGAGAAAACCGTTAGATCTCAGAATATTGGCGGCAAGATTTTCCGTCATTGAACGTTGAGGATTCACGCCCTGCCAGAAATAAGGGATTCCGCCCAACACGGCGTAGCCGCGAAAAACGTCATCCACAGAGTAAGAAGGCACAAATTCGGCGACCGTCTGAAAAGGAAGCGGACGAACTTTCATGATGGTTCTCGCTCGCCCGTAAAGAGGATTCTTTTCTCCCAAAACTTCTTTGGCGATAAAGGACACGGCGCTGCCACAAAGCACCAGCAGAATGTTTTCTTGAGACAGCTCCTCGTCCCAAAGCACCTGAAGCTCGGAGAGTATGCTCGGACGCTCCTTGGCAATGTACTGAAATTCATCAATGACAATCACCTTGCGACTCGGTGACGGCTGAGTCGCAAGTGCTCTGAGTGCCGAAGTCCACTCGAGATAGCGCAATTGAGGATTTCCGCAAAATGTTCCCACAGCTTGTGAAAAACGATCCAATTGATACGGATCTTTCCATGCTTTCGCTGTGTAGAAAAAAGCCGGTTTTCCTTCACAGAATTTTTGGATAAGCGCCGTTTTTCCAATGCGCCGACGACCGTAAATAATTGCCATTTCTGCTGTCCTGCTGTCGTACGCATCCTGCAGTGATTCAAGTTCACCGACGCGACCATAGAAATCTGTGTCGCCCATCTTCTGCTCCTATATCGGCTGTTTTTCAGATTATATTCTGGCAGATTATGTTCTGCCAGATCGTAATCTGACAGAACGTAATCTTCACACTATTCCAATCGCTTTCCGACACGCTCTGATCTGCCGCAATTCAGTGGGCCTTGAGCAAACCATTCCACTTCGTCGTCAGACAGAGTGACAAACACTCTCGCCTCATTTTCCAATCCGTCAGCGCATCAAGCCGCTGCGCCTCAATGAACGGTCTACGCTCCGCTGTACGGGTTCCCTCCATTAAGTGAGGCTTTGGGCTTGACACGATCACCCCCTGAGTCGAGGTTGACCTCGACTCGTTACATCGTCACGGTAAGGAGGATGCAAGGATAAAATCGAAGAAGATTCTCCGACGAGAGCGTTCGGTGTCAACCAAATCAGGTCTTTGCAAAAAAGCTGTCGACAGTTTTAGGCAAAAACCAAAAAACTGTCTACTTATTCAGTCACACCGCAGAAAACTGTCAACCAATTTCAGGCAAGGACAGAGACCTGCATATCTGCATCAAAATTCTGGGAATTTGATGCATGCACGCATGCTATTCCTAGGAATTTGATGCATGGACGCATGCTATTTCTCGGAATTTGATGCATTTTGCTCCAAATACCCTGCACTGAGACAAGCAAAAACTCTGGAGAAGAAAGGATGCAACGAATTGCCATGGACAAGCAGTTCGCATAAAAGCATTACGAAGCAAAGCGCCTGATGCTTCTGGCTTTGGAAAAGCAAAAAGCGGGCTTTTCGAGCAATGTCACGCAGTGAAGCGGTGAGTGGTCCTGGTCATTGAGCGGCAGACCGTCTCTTCCCGACACGCTCAGATCTGCCGCAATTCAGTTGGCCTTGAGCAAATCATTCCACTTCGTCGTCGGACAGGGTGATAAATACTCTCGCCGCATGGCCCACTCCGCAGAACACTTGGCACTTGCGAGCGTCACCACCTTGCCGCCGAACTTCTCGTTCAGGGCCTCAATCGAAGCCTGAATCCTCTCTCGGCGTTTCAGAACCTCGATCTCATCCGTGTCGAAAAGCGTTGTCGGCACCAAAGAGTGTTCAGCCGGCACCAGGTCGGCAAGCATGACACCCGCTTTCTTATACCCGTATCCTTCCTTGAAAAAGGCTCGCACCAGATCGTGCGCAGCCCGGGTAAGCGTGATCACATCCGCGCACGCGTGTTGCAACGGTCTGTATTCGACGACTGCGTGATAACGGCCGTTGGCTTTAAACGGATCCGTATGAAACATCACTCCCACCGTTTTGGCGGCGCAGCCCTGCTTACGCAACACATTGACGGCTTCAGCCATGTGAACCGATACGGCCGCAAGAATGGCGTCCATGTCGCTGCATGTCACGGCAAAGCTACGTGTCCGAACAATCTGTTGCCGCGGCTGCGGATGATCTTCCAAAGGAATGCACGAGACGCCGAGAATCTCTCTGTGCGTTCGCTCAAGTACGACCGTGAAGCGCCTGCGAATGAGCGCAGCGTCCATCCGGGCAAAATCAAGCACCGTCTTCACACCCATGGCTTCCAATCTCTCGCGGTTTCTGGAGCCGATTCCCCAGATTTCCTTGATCGGCGTAATCGCCATGGCTTTGTGTTGACGTTCCGGCGTCAGCTCCAGCCAATTGACAACGCCGTTAAAAACCTGATAGGTCTTAGCAAAGTGGTCGCACAGTTTGGCAAGCGTCTTGGTGGGAGCAATCCCTGCGCACGTCGGAATGCCGACCCACTTGTAGACGCGCTGACGTATGGATTGCGCCAGAGCGGTCAAACGTGCCGGATCCCCGTCTTCCACCCCTGTTAAATCCCCAAACACTTCGTCGATGGAATACGACTCCATGCGCGGAATCATGCCGGCAACGGTTCTTTGCATCCTCCCTGAAATCGAGTTGTAAAGCTCGTAGTTGGAAGACAATACGGCCACCTTGTTGGCTTCAACAATGTCCTTGACCTTAAAAAGCGGCATGCCGCGCTTGAGTCCCACAGCTTTGGCTTCCTTGGTGAGCGCCACGATGCAACCGTCGTTGTTGGAAAGCACAACAACAGGTTTGCCGCGCAGCTCGGGACGGAAAAGCCGCTCACAGCTGCAGTAAAACGAATTGCCGTCCAGATGAAGAAAAATAGGCCTAGACATTTGCATACGAATCTTGTTTTGAGGTAGGATACGTTATTCGTATACAAATCGCAAGTGCGAGAATCCCATGGAAAAAAGCAAAAAACAGCCTTCGTCCCAAGAACACAAACCGGTTGGAAGACCTCGTCTGACCAATGAGTTGCTCGATGTCAATCTTCAGGTTCGCGTGACCAAGAAGCTTGCCGATACCTGCAAGTCACTGGGTGGCGCAAACTTTATGAGACCACTGCTTGAAGCGGCAACGCAGCGGGCTATAGCGCTCAAGAAACTGACTCCCGCTCGTCCTGTTGAAGAGTCCGAAAGCATCAAGTTCATTGACTTGACGGTTCAGTGCGGCTTTCCCTCCCCTGCTGCGGACTATGCCGAAAACGATCTGTCGCTCAACGACTACTTCGTGAAAAACAAGGATGCAACGTTCATCATCGAAGCACGCGGTGACTCCATGATCGATGCCGGCATCTACGAGGGTGACATTCTCATCATCGATCGCTCCGTTGAACCGCGTCGCGGCGACATCGTTCTCGCCTACCTGCAAGGGGACTTCACGCTCAAAAAGCTCGAATTTGTCGACGGCAAACCGGAACTGCACCCACAAAACAGCTCCGGCAACTACCCGGTCATTCACCCGGGCGAATACGACGACTTCTCAATTGAAGGCGTTCTGGTCGGGTCCGGCAGAAGGTATCGCAATTGAGGAGATCGGCACCATGGTCAACGAACCTGAAAAGGTGTACTCCTCAACGCGTTTCAGATTTATCCGGCCTGAAACCGGTCGGTCGCGTGTGTGAAGTCCAAATGCAGATAGAAATCGAAGAGTTCAAAACGCCGGCCAACAGCGGCCTGCCTTTTGACGGAAAGGCACGCAAAAAGGTTCAGGTATGGTGGCCGGTATGGACTGAAATTACTCCGGTAGCTACCGCTCAGGCATCTCTTCCTCAATAAAGCTAAGGGACAGGCATCTCGTCTGTCCCTTATGCTTTTCTGCCAATGAATGCCACTCTCCTCAAGCGGCAATCAGACAATTACATCCAGGGTTTCTGTGCGGCTGCCTGCTGACCGGCAATTCGACCGTTGATAAGCGCGTCGGCCGTACCGCAGGAACCCAAACGCACAGCACCGTGCACACCGCCCGTGGCTTCGCCGGCAGCGTACAGCCCCGAGATCAAATGACCCTGAACATGGTAGACCTGCGCCTTTTCGTTGGTGTAGAGGCCGCCCATGCAGTGGTGAATCTTGGGCGACATGCGAGCAACGTACCAGGGACCGTTTTCGAGCTTCTTTGCCTTGGCGTTGACGGGACGCCCAATCGGATCCTTCTTGGTGTCAACCGCTTTATTCGCTTCAGCAATGGTCTGCTTGAGCGCTTCAACGGGGATGTTGAACTTCTTGGCCAAGTCTTCGAGCGTCTTAAATTCGAACACCACGCCGCGTTCAAGCTGACGCTTGAGCATGCCCGGACGAATTTCCTCGAAGGAGGCTGCGGTACCGGCGTCACCGATAGCCAAGCAGTCGTGTCCTTGGTTGAGGCGTTCGAGAATGGCAAGCGAACGCACCTTGCGGTTAGCCAGTTCGTTCACAAAACGCTTGCCGGTCGTCGCATCGACCCAGACACCGAACATAGAGACATGGCCCGACCAGGCAAAACCGATGCCAAAACCCTTTTCGTCGGGAGAGGTCTGCGGCAAGATCTGAATCTGATCGGCCTGAATGACATGAGCGCCGATGGCCATGGCCGCACGCCAACCTTCGGATGTGGCACCGGGTTGATTGGTCGTATCAAACTTGTTCGTCAGCTTCGGGTCGTAAATTTGACGGAACTGAGCGTCCGCGGAGAAGCCGCCGTAGCAAAGCACAACAGCACGTTTGGCGGCCAGATACTTCACCTTGCCGGAATCCTTGTTGGGGAATCGATAACCTTCACGGATCTTGACGCCCACCACGCGGCCTTCGTCATTGACGATGATCTCTTCCATGAGCGTGCGCAGACGGGGTTTGACGCCGAGCTTTTCAAGAGCGGCAAGTTCCTTGTTGACGATTTCGGAGCCGGAACCGTTGATGGTAAAGAGGCTGCGGGGAACGGTATGTCCGCCTTCCTGCTTGATGTTCTTGTCCTGATACTTCACTCCGAGTTCATCAACCGTCCAGCGATACGTCTCAACGGCCGCTTCGCACAAGGCCTTGACCTTATCGGGATGGTTCATGGCGTCGCCCGCCTTGATCATGTCCTTGGCCATAAGTTCAGGCGAATCCTTAATGCCGAGCTTCTTTTGCAAAGGAGAACCGGGAACGGCCAGAATGCCGCCGTTGATTGCCGAGTTACCGCCCGCCACGCGCATCTTTTCCAAGAGCGCAACCGTGGCTCCCGCCTTCTTGGCTTCATAAGCAGCAGCCAAACCGGCAAAGCCCGAACCGATGATCACGACATCAACGGCTTCGTCCCATTTGGCAGGAACCTTGGTGGAAGCCACCACCCAGCTCGGCAACGCAGATACTGCCGCCGTTGCCGTCAAAACCTGTACAAAACCTCTGCGGCTTAGTTTGTTCATCAGCATGGTTTCTCTCCTTCTTATCAGAGCTGATTAACGCAACAGATTTTTTGATTGTAGGAAACGGCTTTCGAGGCAGCCCGTCGAAATCGGTCAAAGGTTTTGCAAATTCTGCAAAACGCCGTCAAAGCGAATCAGGATTTACACCAAGGATGCGAAAACCCTCTTCTCTTCGGGTGTCAATTTCCTGTGTGGCACGCTTGGCATACCAAGCTGCAAATCGACCGACTGCCGTTTGCTGGTCGTCTTCCTTGCGAGTGGCGATGCTGTAGTCCCAGTAGTCACGGTGCCAGCCGTTGAGAACCGGCACCAACGTTTTCTGCCGAAGTTCATCAAGGATCATACCGAGCGGCACGTCAAGCGCGATGCCGTAGCCGTTGACAACGGCATCCTTGATGTTGAGCATGTCGTGGTGAAAGATCGCGTGCTTCCATTGAACGGGACATTTACGGTCCCGTAAAACAAGGTGTGTGGCCTGCGGAAAGTTTTCACCGGCCTTGAGTACCAGCGTATGCCGAACAAGGTCCTCGGGAGAAGCAGGAGTTCCGAAACGCCGCAGATACTCCGGAGAAGCCACCGGCATGGTGAAGGCGTGCATGGCCGGATAAATTTTGAGCGAAGGATTGTTCGGTCGATAAGGAAGAAAAACGACATCCACTTCGTGACTCAAAAGCGCTTCCACTCCTTGTTCGATTGAAGCTTCGATCACGATATGCGGAGCGATCTTGTGATATTCGGCAAGCTGCTTGTTGAGGTAGAAGCGTCCGATTCCCACGGGCGTTGAGAGGCGCACCACGTGATGCAAGCCTTTTTCGGCGTTGAGAAAGTCCTCGAACTCACACCACAGAGGCAAAACTGTGTTGAGCTTTGCAAGAACCTTTTGGCCGAAAGCGGTCGGTCGAAGCGGATGCCGGCTACGATCAATGAGCGTCTCTCCCAGATCGTCTTCAAGTTGAGCCAGCAGCCGACTGAGTTTACTCACCGACAGATCCAGCTCGATTGCCGCGCGCGACAAGCTGCCGGTCTTCGTGATGGTGTAGAAAACCTTCCAGGCGACAATGTTTGATGACGTGGCGCGCATGCGGACAAAACCGAGAGATGTGGTCTGACTAACGTTCAACACCGATTATCCATCCAAACATTGTTTGCGGAAACAGGTGCAATTCCTCACTCAAAATTGATTCAAGAGCATTTCAGCTTGCCGATCCGGCCGGGACTCTGGTCTCGGGGTGCGATAGTTCCAATGACCATCGGACGCTCTTTTGATTTTTCCGGTTGATCCTCACAGCGAAAAGCCGGGCACCACACTTCAAACTGTTGTGACTCGGCAAACTGATCAGTTGTCGTCCTCATCATCTCGCCATGATGCCGGCAAAACAACCGCATCGCCTTCTATTTTTGGACGAAAAAGGTTCGGATAGCCTAAATCAATTGTCGGTGAGCGTCTTACATCAAACGGGAAGCCTCCGACTTCATTGAATTTTCGAATAAGAACCTTCAATGCGCTAGACGAAGAAAGGCCGAGAGCTTCTGCAGTTTCAACAAATTTTTTCTTTTCGTCCGCCGTCAGTTTGGTGTTCAATGTAACAGTTGCTTTCACATAATGGCTTCTACAACAAATTACGACAATGTCGTATTTTATTTTCCTCTGTCATGGCAAAACTTCACGATATTGATAACACTAGGCCGTCTGAAGAAATGATGTCTACTCGATACAAAAGAGCCTCGGCAATTCAATGAATGTCGGGGCTCTCGTGTTTTTACTCTTTATAACTTGTCAACCCAAACTCTCGGCCCTTTAGATAATCAAGGCAGCCAGAGAGTTTGGGTTTCGGGAAGCGTCCGGTTTTTCTTAAATCCAAATCAGACGTAGGTTTTACTTCTGCGCCTTTGCATAAGCAGCGGCGTTTTCACCCGCAATCTTGCCGTACACAAGACCGATGATGGCAGCAAATCCAACTTCGTTGGCATACGCTTCGTGGCCGGACGTGGCGCCTGCTGCATAAAGGCCGGCAATGGGCTTATTGTCGGCATTCAATGCCTGAGCCTTTTCGTCTGTCTTGATGCCGCCGTAAGTAGACTGCATGGACGGCGTCACAAGAGCTGCGTAGAACGGAGCCTTTGCAATCGGATACTGGATGCGACGATTGAATTCCGGGTCTTTACCTGCTTGGCAAGCAGCCATATAGTCCTTCATCGTCTTGATGAAGGCTTTCTGATCGACCTTGAGCTTGGAGGCCAACTCTTCGACCGTGTTGGCTTTGACAAAATAGCCGGCCGCTGCATAGTTACGCATTAATTTGAGGTTATCCATCGCCGTCTGATCAACAATGGCATAAGCCTCGTGCCCGGTCTGCTTCATCATGGCACGGCTCTTGAAGTTAATGGAAGCGTGACCTTCATCAACAAAGCGCTTGCCTTCGTGATTGATCAAGATGTTGTAAGGCGTGATAGCCGTGAGCGACACGCCGTCTCGCGCAGTCAGCGGATGGCACAGATAATTTGCCTTGATTTCCTGCATGGCAACCGTTTGAGCACCAACCTTTTGAGCCATCAGTATGCCGTCGCCGGTCAGCGAAACAGCGCCCGTTGTCGGGCGACCAACCCATTCAGGAGCCCACTTCTTAACCAACTCATGACTTGCTGAAAAGCCACCCGTTGCCATGACGACAGCCTTGGCATTGACTTTGTAGCTACCGGCTCCGGTCTTGACCGTTGCGCCGACAACCTTGCCGTCCTTCATAAGCAGATCCACAACCTGGCTATTGAGTCGGTAGTTGATGTTGTCGTCTGCAATCTTCTTGGACAGGGCTCGAACAATGTGCGGCCCCGGTGCTGATCCGTCTTTCGTGATATGGAACCATTTGTCCTTTTGGAATCGACCGAAAGGAACTCCGAGATCCATCAGCCAGTCAACAAGCTCACCGCCGCGCATTGCATAGGTTCTGACATTCTTTTCATTAATCGGAACTTTTTTCGTAGCGGCTTGCTTGACAAGAAAGTCGGCGTAGTCCTTGGCAGTCGCATTCTCAATGCCAAGTTGCTTGATCAGTCGAGAACCACCTGCCGTAATGCCGGTCGAAATATTCATGGAATCGCCTGCGCCGAGCATGCCTTGCTTTTCAATGATCAAAACATTGCTTCCCTTTTCGGCAGCCGTGATACCCGCAACCATGCCGGAGATACCGGAACCTACAACCAACACATCAACCGTTTCATCCTTCGGCGGCTTAACAGCAGCGGTCACTGCAGGAGCAATCAATAGAGGCTTAATGTCCTTTGTGGCCTTTTTGAGTGCATTTTCAACTGCACCAATGACCGCTTTGCTTGAGAAGGTGGCTCCGGAAAAAACATCGACAGCCAACGACTGCTTATCGACGATCGTCTTAGGCAGAGTATTGATCGGTGCATCGGACAAGCCTGCCGACTCGTTATGAGAAACGACACGAATCGATTCAATGCGATCCTTTGCAACCGTCACTTGAACCTTGACCGGGCCGTTTCGTCCGATCGCCTCTCCCTCATAAGTTCCGGGTGTGTAGGAAACTGCGGCAGCGGCCGTGCCGACAAACATCAGCGTTGAGACAACACCGGCAGCCAATTTGAACTTGAGTTTCATTTTTCTCTCCTCTTTCGTTTGATTTCGCGAGGTTGTTGAACGAGACTTTCAACAAAAGTCATCTTATGAAAACATGTACCTAAGTACAGCCGTCGTTAATGTTTTGAAAAGTTCGATTTGTGGTTAGAACGATCATGCGAGCAATTCTTTCGACCGCCCGGCTCTTCTTGGCATTTCTGCTTGCCGTCGCTATGCCGCAGCAAAATTTCTGCCTGGCGAATTCAGAATTTCAACATCAACCGCTCGTGCGTTTTGCCGTCAGTCTTGATCCTCCGCAAGACAAAAATTTTGCGGTTATCGATCCGACATTGGAAACGCTGAAAAAAGAGTTCGGGGAACAAAACATTCGAATCACGAAATATTCCCTCCCCGATTTGGAAAAAGCGCTGAAAGACGGAGAAGTTGATGTTTTCATTTCGACATCCGGTCTATGCCGACGTATGGCACAAAACGGAGCTCGCGATCTGATTACGCTCGTCAGCAATCGTCTTCCGGATCCCAACCACGCCTACGGAACACTTTTTATTGTCAGAGCCGACAGCGACATCCACACTTTTGCCGACATGAAAGGCAAACGTTTGGCCGCCAATATGCCCGGAGGCTTTTATGGGTACCAAATTGCGCTCGGAGAACTGTTGCGACGGGGCTATGACCACCAGACTTTCTTCTCGGAAACAACCTTCGTCGGACGAGACCTCCGTGCCGTCGTCAACGCAGTCCTCTCCGGAAAAGCCGATGTCGGCACACTTTCAAGTTGCTTTCTGGAAGATACCTACGTGAAAGACAGTCCTGAGCGCCTAGCGCTTCGTTTTATCGGACTGCGTAAAGAGAACCGTCAGACCTGCCTGAGATCCACGGATTTGTACCCTAACTGGACTATCTCGACCATGCCTACAACATCCGCGGAAATTTCTAAACGTGTTACGCAGGCATTGCTGAACATGCCGCTGATCGAAGGCGGAATCGGTTGGAGCATTGCGACAGATTTTTCTGCAACGGATCGATTGTTTCGAGAACTTCAGGTGGGTCCTTTTGAATACCTGCGAGGATGGTTTCTAACCGAATTTGTTCGGTCTTACTGGCAATGGGCTGTTCTGGCTTTACTTGTCGGACTTGCCTTGTTTGGCCACAGTCTCCTCATGTCAGCGCTTGTCAGGCGTCGTACAAAAGCGCTTACCCAGGCTCTTTCACGTGAAATTGAACTCAAGAAAGCAACGGACATCGCCAATGACAAGCTCCAGAGCATGAGCCGAGTGCTCATTATCAGTCAGCTGGGTTCTTTGATCGCACACGAAATCCGTCAACCTCTCGCCGCAATTGATGCCTACGCACACGGCACGCTGCGTTTCCTGGAGGAAGGCAAAATGGACGCCGCCTCTGTCAGCCAGGTCATGCAACTCATACAGCGTCAGGCAGCCAAGGCCGAAGAAATCGTCGATCGTGTCAGAAGTTACGCAAAAGCAAAACAAGTTCCCAAGGCAGCTGTGAATCTCTCAATGTGCGTGCGCCAGGCCTGCGCAAGCTTCACGCAAAACAGCAAATACTCAGCAGTGCGTCTTGAAACCAGTCTTCCTACAGACAAACCTTGCCAAATCATGGCATCCGAAATGGAAATACGGCTTGCTGTCGACAATTTGATTCGGAACGCTGCGGAATCTTTGCTCTCCGGCAATTGCTCACAACCCCTTATCCGAGTTCAGGTGACATCAACCTCAGACTCGATTGTGATTCGCGTCACAGACAACGGCGCCAAACTCACTGACACAGATATCGAACGCATGAAAACTCCCCTGAGTAGCTCAAAAAGCGACGGCCTTGGACTGGGATTGTCCATTGTGTCCGGCGTTGCTCAATCCAATGGCGGAAAATTGATACTCAAAGCACGAGAAAAAGGCGGCTTGATTGCCGAACTGTCTTTTCCTAAATAGGCTTGCTTCCCATGACAAATGAACGGCTTACCGATAAACGCGCCCTTGTAAGAATCGTCGACGATGATGAAGATCTCTTGCAGGCTCTCGCCTTTATGCTCAAAAGTGAAGGTTGGGAAGTAAAAACCTACAACGGTTCAGCCTCTTTCCTGGCCGAGGACGATATTTCCATCCCTGGCTGCGTCATTCTTGATTACAGCATGCCTGGTCTTGATGGCCTGGAAACACAGAAGCGTCTCCAGGAATTGAACTATCCTCATCCTTTGATCTTTCTTACTGCCCATGCTGATGTGGACATGGTTATTTCGGCCTTCAGACGCGGTGCAGATGATCTGCTTCGAAAACCGGTGCCGCCGTCGGTTCTCCTATCCGCCGTCGCTCATGCTGTCCAAAAAGATCTTCAGGCAAAAGGCGAATCCACACAACACGTTAAAGAACGATTCGCGCTGCTGACGGACCGAGAAACCCAAATTCTCAAACTGGCAAATCTCGGTCTGATGAACAGGCAAATTGCGGAACGTCTCGGTTTAAGTGAACGCACTGTCGAAACACACCGAGCCAACGGCTACCGCAAACTGGGGGTCAGAACACTGGCTGAACTCGCCTTATTTATGACTGCTTTGCGAGACGACGAATGAAGTCAAACAAACTGAAAGACCGAATGAAGCAGACTGCTCCTCGATATCGGTTCACCAATTATTCGGATCAATATCAAGCTCTTTAGTCACGAAATGTCCGCCCAGTGCCTTTTGTGTGAATGACACAGCAACCAATGCCATCATCGGGTTCTAGATGATGGTGTTGAATAACAAAATCAAATTCGACAAAGTGTCGGCCTTCATAATTTTGTAGAAAATCTTTCACAGGCGTCGATATTTGTTGACGTGGTTGGCTTACGAGCAAAAAAGCTACCCGTCAGGACATTGTTTTGCCTGTGGTAATAGCAAGAGCTATTAACTTTAACCTGAGATCCCGCGAGTTCTCCTCTGTCGCCTATCCCGCCGTATTCATCAGCAATTACTGCAGTCGTTATGGATCAACAGGCTCGTCGTCAAGTCTAAATCGAGCCGATGGATGGGCGTTTCTATTTGGCTGCACTTACGCATATACCGCTCAACGTCTGATCTCCGTACTTTCATACCCAAGGGAAGAAATTTACCTGCTCCTGTTGCTGAACTGCAACGTATGTGTCGACCGTCACACATTCGTCTGGACAAACCGAAGGGGGGGGGCAAACTTGGCCAAACCCCGATGAATCGGGATTGCTCGCAGACCAACACCATTTCGTAATGGATCGAAAAATGGCAACAAAATTCAAAAAGACTCTAATAGCTTCGGCACTTTTGACGGCATTGGCTTCCGCCGCTTTTGCTGAAACCCCGACCTCCATCGTATGGGATAGTTCGACCGTTCCCGAATTTGACGGTGGCAGTTACAACTTCAAAGGAAAGGACGTCAGCGGTTTAAGTGGCAACAGCTGGACACCTCTGGCTGTGACATCCGGCGCTTCTGGAACGATCAACAACGTCAACCTTGATATCCGTGCGTTGGGCTCGATTGATGGTCAAAATCAAGACAAACAGATTGTCGGCATTGATATCAAAGGAGGTAGTCCGGAATTTGGCGGAGATACGTTAAGTATCGCGATTGAGACGGATTTTGTCGGCGGAGGCAACAATCAGGCTTCAGCGATTAACTTCTTTTCCTCCGGAACGGCGACGATTTCAGCTTCCGATGTAATTCTGGATGTCACTTCCACAGCAACCAATGGGAAGTCTGTTTATGGCATTGGTTTGGGGTCAGGCGGCACGCTCAACATTACGAGCAATTCGTTGACCATCAATCTGAACACCGCCACTAGTCGACCTACAGGAAATTACAGTCAAGCCATCGGCTTGGATATCTTCCAAAATGGTCTTCTTCAGATTTCTGAAAATACTGCTGTCAAAATCAACGTAACCTCAACGTCCGATGTTGAAACCATTAACGGAAATGATGGTGCAACTTCTGCCTATGGCATTCTCTATGAGGGAGGAAGAGGCGATATTAGAGGTGATGTTGAAATTAATGCTACTGCCAACGGCGGCAATGCAGTGGGTGTAGGCGTCACCAATTACTTCTACAACACCTCTATGGGTGATAATTGGGGTTCCACCGCTGCTACCCTAGGCAATCTTACGGTGAATGCATCAAGTAAGACAGGAACGGCAGCGGCTGTTGACGCTTCCTACAACACGGAAGGAAGCGTTCAAAACGATGTGATTCTTCAGGTAACGGGAAATGCCAATTTGACTGCCACTACAGAAAGTGGCGAAGCCATTGGCGTCAACGTTTCGGGCCCCACAAAGGTTGAATTTGACGGCAACCTGACGGCTTCTGCCTCTGTCTCCGGCGAAGGCGGCACTGCCTACTCTGTGAAAGCCGACAAGGGCACGCTCACTTTGAACGGCGCTCAAAACAACCTGATCGGCGACGTGGGCATCAGTAACTCCGGCACGATCGCGCTCGGCGATGCTTCCAAGACGACGGTTGACGGCAACATCACTGCTGATGCCGGCTCCACGCTGTCTCTTGGGAACGGAGAGCTCGAATTGGCCGAAGGGAATACTGCGAAGATTGAAGGCACGCTTTCCTCCGAAAACGGCACCGTGGTTGTCAACGAAGTTTCCCAAGGATCAGACAAGGTTTTCACCGTGTCTTCCTTGAACGGCAACCTCAATGTTGCGGCTTCCGGTTCACTGAACGATAAGTACTCTGATATTTCCGAAGCTGCTTCCGCACTTGAAGACAGCATCAGCATCACGACGGATCCCAACTCGGGTGCCGATTACGAGCTGATCGGTCGTTCGGGTGCCATTTCTGACGGCTGGACCGCCAACTCAAACGGAGAGATCACTTCCCGCACAGAAAACGAATCTTTCAACGCATTTAAGAACTTCAATGCAATGACATTGATTGCCTGGCGCGCCGAGAACAACCATCTCACACAGCGTTTGGGCGACATCCGCAGCAACCCCGGCACTGTCGGCGCATGGGCTCGTGTATATGGGTATGACTCGGAGTTCTCGGATGGCGTGTCGATCAACTACAAATCGAACGCTGTTCAGGTTGGTGCTGACTTCCGATTTGCAGAACACTACGTTGCCGGTGCTGCTTTCAGCTACACCGACGGAACCGGGGACTTCTCTAACGGCGGGGCTGATGCAGAAAGCTACTCGTTGGCGGCATATCTCTCGGGTTACTTCCCCTGCGGCGGCTACTTTGACGTGATCGGCCGTATCGGTCGTCTTGCCACGGATATTTCCGCTGCAAACCAGACCAATGTCATGACGGCGGACTACGACAATACGGCTTTCGGTCTGTCGGCTGAAATCGGGTACCGTTGGGACGTCACTCAGATGTTCTACATCGAACCTCAGGCTGAACTGTCGTATGCCATTGCGCTTGGCGACGACTTTACGGCAAGCAACGGTGTAGAAATCAGCCAAGATGACTATCAATCCTTGGTCGGTCGACTGGGAGCACGTATCGGTGCAAACTTTGCCGACAACAAGGGTTCGGTCTACATGACTGCCTCCGTCAATCATGACTTCCTTGGGGATGCCGATTCTGAGGCCCGACTCGGAGACATTGCTCGAGATCTGAACGTTGATGTCGGCGGCACTTGGGTAAGCTACGGTGTCGGCGGTCAGTTCAATACCACTGACAAGCTGAGTTTCTATGGAACTCTTGAAAAGTCAAGCGGTAGCGAATACAGCGAAGACTACCGTTACAGCGTCGGTATGCGCTACGTCTGGTAAACAAGGTTAATTCGGGGGTGTTAGCAATCTTGGCTTATGCCCCCGATTGATCGAATCAGGAACATGACTCTCCCCTGCTGTCCACGTAACGGCAGGGGAATTCTTTTCACACAACGGAAACTAACGCAATAAAGAACGGTACTTGGTCATTCGTCCGATTCCAACCTTTTCAATCTGCCCGACCTTCATCAAAGCATTGACCGCTGTGTTGGCCGAAGTTCTCGATACGTTCAGCAAATTCTTGATTTCCGTCATCGAAAGCGTGTCGTGTGTTTCGAACAGTGCCCGACAACGCTCCGTCGTTGTCCCTCGTGGCTCGTCCAGGATCTTAGGCAAGACGATGCGAAACACCCGTCTGGTTGCCTCCAGCTTCGGTTCGGTACCGGAATTGGCGTATTCACGCCAAATCATCGGGAAGCCAGAACCGTAATTCTCCATCCATCCCAAGCGCCTAAGAATATCGGCCAAGCGCTCATTGCGACACTTGCTCACGCCTTCCAAAACGATATCGTCAACGCTCAGTCGTCCCGGAATGCTTCCGTAGGACAAAAATTCGAATCGATTCGGAAAGATCGAGACTTTGGTCGGTTCCGACTGCGAATAATCGCGGTGAACAGCACAATTGACCAGTGCCTCTCTCAAAGCCTTTGGAGGCCAGGCGAAATGGCGTTTGTTTGCAAGTTCCCCCGTTTTGTGGATCAACTCCGGATTGATTGCGGCAAACATGGCGAATGCCTGGTCAATTTGTCTCAACAGAGATCCTGAGAATTCGCGAACAGAAAGCGATGCTGAGTCTTGAGAAAAAGTTCCGACCACAAGTTTTGTCCGGTTCTGATCCGAGAGCAGTTCACCCAATTGAGTGAAGTGATCGGCGTCATCAACCAAGCCCAGCCGCAGATAATGTGCAGGAGAAAAACTGACGTTGTATTTCTTAAAAATGTCCGCAGTTTCTCCGAACCTGAGATCTGTTTGTCGACTCAGTCGTGATTCCCAAGGCTGGGGTGAACTGTCGCGAATCATGTCGCGAATTTCTTCTTCCGTAGCAGTAACAGACATAGATCCGTCACGCACATAGGCGCCACCCGTATACCGCTTACCTTTCAACGCATAAGGCCTATCCTCGCCGGGTTCGACAGACACTCGCAGGACGTACGTGCAATTGCCTGCCGAAATTACCTTCGTTGAAACCATATCAATTAGGACGGACTCAACTTCTGAACGGCAAAATTCTTGAACCGTACGGGAAATCACATTGACTGCCTTCTTGCTGAGTCCTTTCGTGATTCCATCATCGGTTACTCCGAGATACAGATCTCCGCCAATCGTGTTTGCAAAAGCGAGCAGCGTCTTTTTGGCCGTTTGGCTCCAACCTTCTTGGAATTCGACACGTACACTCCGGCATTCAGGCAACTTTTCTATCACTTCTCCTCCCGAATTAAGCTTTTTGCTATCAATCTATCAGTCTTATTGACAGATTGATAGAAAGCCGTGACAGAAAATGCCATTTCTCGGTACGCCATAGCGCCCAAGTCCTGTTCCGTCAAAAACATGGATTTCCGTCAACAAATACAGGAATGAAGCCTGAGGGAGGTGCTGTCAGCCCAATAGAAACAAAAGCACATGACTCAAACCACATCCGCCGTTGATTGCAACTCCAACAACTCAACGGTTCTTCTCTCAACGTATCGTGCGGTTAGATACCACAAGGTAGGATGCATGCATTTTTCCGCGATTGCTTCCTCATCAGAATTGCCCCGCTTCACATCACAAAACTCCACAAGGCCAGCAACACAACCTGACCGGTGAGAATTCGCAGGAACATCGCCAACGGATACACCGTGGAATAGGCAATCGCCGAAGAGTCCTTTTCGGAAATTGTGTTGGCATACGCCAACGTCGGAGGATCCGTCGTCGCTCCTGCCAGCAGTCCGACGATGAGGTGGTAGTTCATCTTGAACTTGATGCGAGCGACGACCCCCGTGATGATGAGCGGAACGACCGTAATAACCAAACCCAACGCCACATAAAGCAAGCCGTTGCCGTCAATAAAGGCATTGACAAACCGATCGCCAGCGCTCAAGCCGACGCTCGCCAAAAAGAGCGCAATGCCCATCTCTCGAAGCATCAGGTTGGCCGAGTGTGTTGTGTAGGTTATGAGCTTGAAATGCGGCCCCCAGTACCCCAGAAGAATAGCCACGATCAAAGGACCGCCGGCAAGACCAAGCCGCAGTGGAACGGGCATGCCCGGAATCGCGATGGGCAGAAAGCCAAGCAAGATGCCCAGTACGATGCCCAGAAAAATCGAAATGATGTTGGGGTGATCGAGCTTTTGCACCTGGTTTCCCAAACGATCGGCCAGGCGTTCGATCGAGCGCTGCGGTCCAACACAATAAACCTGATCGCCCATCTGCAAATGCAAGTTCTGGTACGGGAAAAGCGTCATACCGGCACGAAAGACTCGTGTGATATTGACGCCGTCATAGCGGCTCAGATGCAGTTCTCCCAGGCGCATCCCGTTGACCTGATCCTTGGTAATCAGAATGTTGCGGGCAATCAACGGCGAATGCGCCGTCGCAAGATCAATGTCAGTTTCCTCCTGCCCAAAGAAAGCAACGATCGCGGCCTTAGACTCGGCTCCAGACACTATTCTCAGCTTGTCACCCACAAATACCTGCGTGTCAGGACTCGGACTCGTGATCACGCCGTCGTGCAGAACTCGTGAGCAAATGAACGCTCTGCCGATGAAATCTCGAATGTTGCGCATCGTCTGACCGTTGATGCCGGCATTCGTAACAGCCACATGAAAGAAGATCGGAGCATCGCTGTTTGCACTCGCCTCTTCGTCCCAATGTCGATCTTCCTCCTTGAGATTGATGCGAAACATCTTTCTCAAAATTACTGCCGACGTAATGATGCCAACCACACCCAACGGATAAGCGCAGGCATAGGCAATGGCGATGTTCTCACCTTTGTAGCCCAACATATCCAGCGCTTCCTGCGTCGCACCGAGTCCCGGCGTATTGGTGACGGCGCCGTAATGAACACCCAAAATCTGAGGCAGCGTCACGGTACCTTGCAAAACCAGAAAGAGCGCAATCGTCAGGAGAATGCTTAAGCCCACCGCCAACAAGGTGAGCAAATTGAGCTGCAAGCCGCCGCTTTTGAAGGACGAAAAGAAGGAAGGCCCGACCTGCAGACCGATGAAGAAAACAAAGAGAATGAGCCCGAAGTCTCGGAGGAAGTTGAGAACCGTCCCGTTGACGGTGATGCCGGCGTAGCTCACGGCCAGGGCAACAAAAAGAACGAATGTGACGCCAAGCGAAATGCCAAACACCTTGATGCGGCCTAACGCCATGCCCACCGCGATGACCACCGAGTAAACCAACAGGATGTGGCCGATTGAATCCGTATCCGTGAGAAGCGGCATTAACCAGTCCATAACTGACCTCCAGCGCGCTTTGCTACGCTCTTGAGAACTATACTCTGCGGCAACAAACGCTACGGATCGAAACAGATTTGAGGAGTAAAAACAGCATGCCTAAGGCAATCATCGTCGGCGCAACATCCGGAATCGGCAAGGAAGTGGCACTGCAGCTGCTCGCCAAAGGCTGGGAACTCGGCATTGCAGGAAGACGAACTGAGCTTCTCGATGAAATCAAAGCCCAGGCACCGCAACGAATCCATACACGCCGCATTGACGTGCGCTCTGACGAGGCCGCCAGCGACCTGCTTGCTTTGATTGCCGATCTTGGTGGAATGGATCTGTACGTCCATTGCTCAGGCATCGGATGCCAAAACACCGATCTCAATCCTGACGCTGAGTTGAATATCGTAGCAACCAATGTCGACGGTTTCGTGAAGCTCGTGGACTGCGCCTTTTCCTACTTCCTCGGTAAAGGCGACGGACATCTGTGCATCATCAGTTCCATTGCCGGCACCAAAGGCCTCGGAGCCGCCTGCGCCTACTCGGCTTCAAAGGCGTTTCAGAACACGTATCTCGACGCTCTCGAGCAATTGTCCGTGATGCGGAAATGCCCCATGGCCTTCACCGATGTGCGCCCAGGGTTTGTGGATACGGATCTGCTCGCCGACGGCAAAAGCTACCCGTTCAAAATGAACGTCAAGGATGTCGCCTCCTCCATTGTCAAAGGCATCGAAACGAAAAAGCGCGTCCTAGTCATTGACTGGAAGTACAAGCTACTCGTCTTTGTCTGGCGTCTGGTGCCACAGTGTCTCTGGAAGTATTTTCCGATCAAGAGCTGAACCGAAACGATTTCCGTTGTTTTTCGCTCCCAAATCCACTCTTCTTCAGTGAAGGAAATGGCCCAAAAATTCAGGTACTTGTACAGGATGAAACTATTTGGTTGAGCCAGAAACAAATGGCCGAACTTTTTGAAGTTTCTACGGCCACCATCAATGAACATCTGAAAAACATTTTCAAAGATGAAGAGCTCCGCGAAACTTCAGTTATTAGGAATTTCCGAATAACTGCCAATGATGGAAAAAATTACAACACCAAGCGTTACAGAGCCATTTCTATAAATTTCGGCAACCAGTCAACCAGAGCCAAAGGAACATTAAGTAGCCGGTCGTCCTTTTTGAGATTCAATCCCGATAAACGAATGGTCAATGAAGGATCGAACTTACGCGCATAAACCGACAGACTTTTACCGGCGACGCTTTTGCCTGCCTTTACTTCCAGCGGAAAAACCTGCCCCGCTGATTCAATGAGGAAGTCAACTTCAGCCTTTTCTCCAGAGGCCCAGTAACAAGGTTCGATGCCATATGTCCGACACAACGAAATAGCCACCAGATTTTCAGCCAGAGCTCCCTTGAATTCAGACATAACCGATGGATTCAGAAGGCTGTCTGAGGACAGATTTGCCATCACGCGCAGAAGACCAACGTCTTTTGCATACAGCTTAAAAATTTCGGGTTCCAGATAAGCTCTCAAAGGGATTTTTGCAGTAGAAACACGGCATGTCTTCAAAACGAGGCCTGCCTCACACAACCATTGCAACGCAGGAGCAAACTCCCTGCTTCGGGCATTCGCATGTATTTGACTCAGGAAAAATCGTGAGTTGGGTTTTGCCAACTGACTCGGTATAGCGTCCCATACGGCTGCGATTCGCATTGTCTCCATAGGATTGGCGTACTGCGAAAAATCGAGTCGATACATCGCCAAAATATTCCGTAGCGATGATTCAATCTGCCCCATATCCACGCCGTCCATGAAGGCAGCAACTGCCGCCGGCATGCCGCCGATGCACTGATAACGAACGAATTCCTTTTCGATTTCGCTGAGCACAAAGTCGGGGAGTTGAGCTAACTCGGCAATCTGTTCCACATAGTCGTAGAGCTTCGGAGCGGCATTAAGGAGAAACTCCGAAAACGACAGCGGCCAAACATCGCGTATGTCCACCTGCCCCACCGGTACAAATATCTGCTTGCGTCGAACTTCTGTTCCCAAAAGACTCCCGCTGGACGCAACCGCATATTCAGGAGCACTTTGAGCGAAATATTTCAGGCTACCGAAAGCATGGTCGCATAGCTGAATTTCATCGAAGACAATCAGTGTTTTGCCCGGAAGAATCGGAACCTCACTCAGGAGATTCAATCCTTTGAGGATGGTATGCGGATCTCGTGTGGAAGCGAAGATTTCCTGAAGTGCAGGTCTGCTCGCAAAGTCGAAGTAAGCTGTGTGTTCGAAACACTCTCGACCTAATTCCTGCAGAAGCCAGGTTTTACCTGTCTGTCTCGCTCCACGGAGCAAGAGAGGAAGACGATGAGGTTGTTGTGCCCATTGCTTGAGCGATTGCAAAAGGAGACGATTAAGTTTCATGATTCACGGATTTCCTTCGAATTCCGTGTAAATTTACACGAAAATCGAACGAAAGGCGTGCAGAAAGACACCTTGACAGAAATTCGACAGAGTAACGAGACTGTCTGACAGCTATAAGCGATCTTTGTGACCGGCCTTACAAGTCTTAACTGTAAGTCTCGTCAGTCTCCTTGCAGTTGTAGACAATCTCGAAAGCACCGCATTTCGACAACACATCTGCAATTTCATTATCAGATCTGATCGGCTTCAAATGCAATTCCTTGTCCTTGAAACTATTGTGAAGCCACAGCCAGTCACCATGGCCTTTGTCCTGAAAGTACTCAAAATCCAAGGTGTACTTTGTACGAGAGAACCAACACAGACCGCTTTCCTTAGCGGTAAAAGGTTCCAGGTCGCCCTCGAAGAAAAACACCTGATCACCCAAATCCCAAAATAGCTGCGGCGATTCAGATCCCTTACACATAGGCGACAGCGCCTTTTTGCTGATGTCCACGAAGTCCATCCAGATGTCCCGGAAAGGCTTGATCAGCGTTTCGACGAAACGTTCGGAAAGATTGAAGTTCTTGTAGTGCGGATAAGCGTCCTCAAGGCAATTTTTGATTTTCTGTCGAATCGCTTCGGCTTTGTCGTTTCGCTTGCACCTGTCAACGATGTTACCTTCGGCGTCCCTGAATTCGATTCTCCAGCTGCTTTTCTTATGGAACACGATGGAAACACCATTTTGCAACTGCAAAATGCGACCCAGGTACTGTTGTTGGCGATCCTTGTCGTTTTCCGGCCAATGCTTTTTCAGACTGTATTCGACGAGAACCGGTCCAGCCCCCTTGATGGGCGCCACCTGTACGGTCTTGTAGTGATCCGTCTCATCTGGACGAGCCTGCCTGAGTCTTCCCAACAAATCGGAACAGGCGCAGAAGATTACCTTGCGAACAACCAGGGAGTAAGGATATTTCTTCATATCTATTCAAAATAAAGAAAGATTCCTGAATTACCCTGAAAGCTTATGGGGAAATGCGTCAATCTATGACGCATCGAGTAGACATGTTTTCAACACCAAACATCGACGAACAGACCGCATACATATGGTTCTTCTGATCGTTGTATGGATGAGAAAACCAAGCCTTATCAGCTCTCCCATTCTTGAAAAAAGACCAAAAACAGTCAGTCTCTCCGCCATAAATACGGGCATTTCTGACGACACTCGCCTCAAAAGCATGCCGACATCTACATATGCCTTTGGTCCACAGCAAAGTTAAATCGAATTGAGTAAAGTCTTTTTTACTAAGTTTTGTTTTACTAGCACAGTGGAACATGCGGTTCATCGGCCGGAATGCAGAACTTCAACAGCTTTCTCGATTTTTAGATCGTTCTCCGGATTCACTAGCTGTGGTGTACGGACGTCGCCGCGTCGGTAAGAGTGAGTTATTGCGTCAGGCTCTCAAACACAGCGGACTGCAGTACGTTTTCTTTGAGACCAGCGCTTTTTATCCTGATTTTTCCGATGAGGACAAAGTCCGTCTTTACAGTGTCTTCGGGGGCATTCCTGATTACACCAGAAAAATAGATCCGCTTCTTACAGTCAAAGAAAACATACTGAACCTAGTTGAAGCGAAAGACTCGAAATTAGCCATCGCCATCAATCATTTCCTTCTGAGTGAAATTTCCAAGATTAACAACGCCAATCTCGTGTTCTCAGCGTTATCGAAAGGAACCTTGAAGTTCTCGGATCTTCTTGCTAAGACGCAACTTCCCAACGGCGCCATTTTGACCTATACGCTCAACAAATTAATGTCAATGGGATTGATTGAGAAACGCGCTCCTATCAATGATGAAAAGAACAAGCGCAGAACTCTTTACGGCATCGTCGATCCGCTCACCAGTTATTATTATCGTTTTGTGAAACGATAACAAGATTCCATTCTTCTGATGGGCGAAGAAACAGCATTCAAGACCTTCGTTGAAGAAGAATTCGAAACGCACTACGTTCCAAACGCCTTCGAGGAGATTTCAAGACAATTTCTGATTCGACTCAATCGTTCAGGACGGATCATTCCCCCGTTCTTCAAAATTGATCGGTATTCATATGATCTGCCGAGGGAACACCGTAATGGCGAATTTGACGTAGTTACGCTAGATGAACAGGGATATACGTGCTATGCAGTCAAATTTCAAAATCGTAAACTGACACAAGTCGATGTTGATAACGAAATCAAACAGATAGTCGAATTGACTCTACCCTGTTCGCGCTTTGGGTTTATCAGCAGTTGTGGCTTCAGTGGAGTTAAGTCTGCCGATAATCTTAAGCTCTATACCTTGAGTGATCTCTACAATCCGTAGAATTTTGTCTAATTGGGACTACAAAAGCTTCTGATTCCTATAGGACAACTATGTGCAGGCGATGCCTAAAAAAGACAACTTATCGAAGTCAGGCAAGTCCGAACACAGCATAAAGCCTGCCATCGAAACAGCATCTTTGCGTCTAAAGTGCTAGATCGATATGTACCTCCCAATCTTTGATTGGAGATAGAAATGAGTCAATCTGTTGTTCGCACAGCAAACGTTAAATGGGATATTTCTGTTCCTTCGGAATTCGATGAAGAAATCCGATTTTATTTAGCTTCTCAGGGCGAAAATAAGGAGTCACTTTCTGCACTGGTTCAAAAAGCCGTGTCTCGTTATATTTTGTCCTCTCTCTCGAGAAAAGCCAAAGACAAAGTCGAAAATTCTGGCCTTTCTCAAAAAGATCTGGAAAAAATCATCTCTGACAGTCTTACTTGGGCAACGGACTGACGAATACCGAACTCAATCCTGACGCTGAATCGAATATCGTCGCAACCAACGTTGACGGTTTCGTGAGGTTTGTGGACTGCGCCTTCTTCTATTTCCTCGGTAAAGGCGGCGGACATCTGTGTATCATCAGCTCCATTGCCGATACCAAAGGTCTCGGAGCTGCCTGCGCCTATTCGACTTCAAAGGCCTTCCAGAACACCTATCTGGACGCTCTGGAACAATTGTCCGTAATGCGAAAGTGTTCCATGACCTTCACCGATGTGCGCCCCGATTTTGTCGATACGAATCTGCTCGCAGACGGCAAGAGCTACCCGTTTAAGATGAACGTCACAGACGTCGCCTTCTCCATTGTCAAAGGCATTGAAACGAAAAAGCGCGTCCTGGTCATTAACTGGAAGTACAAATTGCTCGTCTTTTTCTGGCGTCTTGTGCCGCAGTGTCTTTGGAAGTATTTTCAATCAAGAGTTAAGAACAACAATGATTGGCAATGACATTGCCGGCGACAAGACAGAGGAATCTCATCGATCGTATTGATTTTTTCCACTCTTCGAGCTTTTTGACTTGCGCTTCATACGCGCTGCGCTCGAAATGGAATTCGAGTCCGCCGTATGTGTACCGACGGTGCTCATGCTCGAAGCCATGCCAAACGACCTCTTCCTCGCTTTCGCGCACTTTGACTCGCACGCCCCTGCAACCTTCATCAGCACAAACCGAACAACATCAAAGAGAGACGCCATACGAATCCGCTGATTCGCTTTTCAGTTCTCTGGATAACAACAAGCTGATGTGCCCATAAACATCAGCTGGTTCGGTGGGTGTGGTTTGACTGCCGTCCTTGTCTTCCAATTCGACGAGAAGCGCTGAATGTTTTAACCACACTGCACATCTCAATTCAATAGAAAATTTTTATTTTTTGAAAACCCTCGCTCGGAGTTTACCCGATTTATTCGGGCTTTAATTTTTATATTACATAATAACCTACCAAAAGATCAATGGATAATTCTTATTGACTTTCTCATGGGGGGGCAAACTAGTGCTTTTCAATGTTGCGTTGAAGCTGTACAGAACTTTAGGCAATCCCAATTTTGCCTATTTCAATGCGAATATAAAGCGTAGTAGCGACTGAGACCATCGCGCCTTCAGCATCGACGCAGTGTTTGATTTTTTTTGCGTTCTTTGCGAAACCATGCGCTTTTTAACCTCACACACACGCTGCCATAAGCCCTTTTCCCTCGCCCCTCTCGCTATTGCCGTACTTCAAGCCACGGCATGGGCCAATCCTGAGCCGGTAATTCCGGTAGCGCCTGAAATTCCGGGTATTGACATCACCTTTCCCGAAGCTCCCGACTTTGATAATGCCAGTGGTTTTACCTCAATGGAACAGCCTCTCGGGGGATCATGGAATGATCAATCTACCGCATTGAACTTTTCGCAACTCTCCAGTGAAATTGGAAAAGCCGAGCAAGGCTTGCGACTTGTTTATAACCGTCCTTCAGGTTGGAGCCCAACAGCAAACATGGTCGCGATCTCAGGGTCAGGAAATTCTATTGATGCGCAGGGCAAGAACTTACGATTTCTTCAATCTACCGGTCAAGGAAGAGCTACTGTGTTTCGGCTTGAAAAAGGGACTTCTCTTACCTTGTCAAACATAGGAAACTTCGAACTTTCAGCTGAAGATAACTATCAACTGATCAGTGCTTCCTCCCGCGCAAATTTAAATGTGCAGGCAGATAACATTTGGCTGCAAAATTCAGTAACAAACGTCGCATCAAATAAATATCTGATTTTCGGAAATACAAGCTCAACTTTGACCTTTCATGCAACGAATGATTTTGTGGCATTGATGGATGTTTCCAGACTTGACGATTTATCATCAACCTCTTATTCCTTGATAGAGACGAGATCTCTTGATCTGCATGCAAACAACATTTATATAGGCCAGATAGTCGGCAAAGCCAGCCCACAGCATTCTTCCGCAATATACATGTACAGCGGAGACAACTATTCAATTACAGCAGACAATACTTTGTACATTGCTGGTGTTCAGACAGGTATACGAGCTGAAGCCAATGAAGGCAACGGCCTTACTTTGAAAGCGACAAACGTTTTCATGAATATTTCATCATTGAATGATGGGTCTCAGGGTAGTAGTCATGCAAATGTTGGGATCTATTCTCAGGCCAAATTGAACTTGTCCGCTGAAACGGTCCAAATACAGGGCGCTGCAAAGGCTTTCGACATCTGGGCAGATGATCAAGTTCAAATAATTGAGGCAACAAATATTTATCTTGATGCTGGCGAGGCTCGAGATTTTGATGACACATTGAGCGATAAAATTCGCTTTAAGAGTAGTAGTGCTGGAATCAGAACTTACAACAGCGATTGCGTCGATATTGACGCCAAAGAAAGTATTGTCATCAAAGACTTTGCCCGAGGTATTTTGATCACCTATTACGGCGCAGCCGACATTGCAAGCGACAACATCTTCATCACTCATGATGAAGCAAGAGGCAGAGGAGAAATCGGCGTCGGTGTGTTCACAAGTTTTACGGATCTCAAGTCCGATGTCCTTGCCATATCCAACTATGAGGTAGGCCTCGGTGCCTATGCAACTGAGCCTGACACGAGCGAATCCCAGCGTTCCGTTTTCAATCTCAACAACATCGGCCACCTCTCCCTCAGCGCGGTCGGTACGGCCATTGAATCGGAAAACTCTAACTTGACCATCAACGCCGAGACAGCATACATTCGGCCCGATGCTAAGGGCAAGGCCGTTTCTGCACGAAACCAGGCTGCCGTGAGTATTAGCACATCCGGTCAGGCGCTGGTCTACGGGGATTTGGAGGCCGTGGATTCCAAACTCGACATGAAACTTGGCGTAGATTCCGTCTTCGAAGGCAAGACCGTGAACTCGGGGGATGGCTCACTCAATATGACGCTCGGCGACGGCAGTGCTTGGTATGTCGTTGCAGGAAGCAACGCAACCACGCTCACGGGTGCCGGCGCCAACCTTATCTTCGACGAACAAGGGACTGCAGAGAGCCCATCAATTCATATTGACGGTGTGAAAGGAAGCGGCGTTACGTTTGTGCTTGCAGCTAACGACGGACTCTTGCAGACTTCGTTCCTTGACCTGGGTACCGATTCAACCGAAGGCTCTCACACGGTCGAAGTCACCCTCCCCTCGCCGCCTGCCGAGGGAGAGGATATTAAAGTGCAGTTCGCGACCGACGCCAGCGGCAAGCTCGCTTTTGAGGCCGGAAACTCAATTTCCGATGCCGGGCTTTGGATAACGACTCCAGAACTTGAATCTCGCGCCAATAAAACCGGAGGCAAGGACTGGTTCATTACAAATATCACCGCCGATCCCGCTCCCACTCCGATTTCAATGATTGACGGTTTGCAGAGCAACTATTTCTTCTGGCGCAGCATGTACGACTCTACGCGCGAGCGATTCGGCGAATTGCGAAAAGGAGTCGATGCTGGGCTCTGGGGCCGCATAACCGCCGGTTCCCTGAGCTACGGAAGCATCGACACGACATATCAAACCTACCGTCTGGGACTTGATGCCGCCATCACCGAAAACATCCGTACGGGCTTCATGATCGAACGCTATGAAGGCAATCTCAAGGGCAACGGAGGCAAGGGCGACATGGGGGCGACAACTGTGGCTCTCTACGGACTTTATATCTCACCTGAAGGCTACTACGCCGACGCTGGCGTTCGCTTTGGCCTAATGGACTACGACTACGCCAATAACTCAATGCTACCTGACGCATACGACTACCAAACGAGCGCGGTGAGCGGGTGGCTTGAGGTGGGTAAAGACTTCTCTCTTAGCAAGAATTTCTTCGTCAACCCTCATGTTGCTTTCGCTTATGGGCGTCTGAGCTCGGAGGACTTCACGACGCGTAACGGCTTGTCAGCTACGACCGATGCAGTTGATAGCGCAATCTTCACGCTTGGAACAGACTTTGGACTTCGCAACGAAACGCTTGAAGTGGCATTCACCGCCGACTTCATGCATGAAGCCCTAGGTGATCAGACCATCACGGTACAGGGGCTTGAGTCTTCCTTGACTGAGGAGATTTCCTACTCCGATTCATGGGCTGAGTACGGTCTATCCTTTGCCTATCGACCAGAGGATACCCTCAATGTGTGGCTCAACTTGCGGCGCAGCGCTTTCTCCGAAGTTGACCGAGATTGGCGAATTAATGCCGGATTACGGTGGAGCTATTAAAAGACCATCCCTATGGCAGGGACTGTCTGACAGGCAGCACTGGCGCAATTCAAGCATCAGATTATCGCTGACAGTCTTGCTTGGGCAAAGGACTGGCAAAATGAAGTATCTTCCTAGTTAAGGTCATATTTCTTCGCTCTAGAAATTCCAACCAAGTATAAAGACTTATGAAAAACGCTCGGCTCCTATCTTCCGAGAATCGAGCGTTCTGTCGCTAGACAGCTTTTGTCAAGTCAGCCAATGCCCGGCTATAAGCCCCGCCACCATCAGCATTGAGAACATCAGCTGCGTCTTAGCCGTCGAGGCATCCAACGTCGCTATGCTCTCCGTATTGACGCCATCAAATCGTCCGACCTGCTTGCACAAGGCCATCACACCCACGGCAACAGGCAGAGTCAACAGCACTGTCAACGGCAAAATCCCGAACCAAACAGTTGCCAACAAAATTGCAAACGGCACAAGCATCTCAAACTGATATAGCCACACCGACCGTTTTTGTCCCAAGACTGAGGCAAGCGTACGAATGCCAGCCTCCGTATCCGTCTGAGCATCTCGCAGATTATTGGCGTGCAAAATGCCGACCGTGAGAATTCCGGTGGGTAGCACCGCCCAGATGGCATCAAGCGACCACGTCCCCGTCACAATCCACGCCGTAGCAAAAAGCGGCGTGAGCGTATAGGCGATAAAGATGACCGCGTCACCGCCGACGCGATACTTCAAGGGCGGATACACCAGCGCCGCCGCAATGCCCGCAAGAGTCACCGCCAGAAACGGCAACCCCGTTCTCCAAACGAGAAAGAGCGCACACAGCGTTCCTACGGCAAAAAGGAAAATTGAAAACCAGAGAAACTCCCGGGCCAGGAACTTACCGTCGACAAGCTGGCGAACTCCCAACGTGTTTTGGTTGTCGACGCCGTACCGAAAGTCAAAATAGTCGCTCCAAACGTTACCTGCCGCATGAAAAATGACGATGTTCACAAGCGCCCAGCCGGCATTGACCGGATCAACGGCTACACCATCGGCGAAATAGTAGGCAAGGACCAAAGCCACCGGCATTGTCGAAGCCGGATACGACCACGGGCGAGTCGCCAGGAACCAGTCTGCCAAAGTGCGCTTATTTGTCATGTGATACAACTTTCCTCTACACAGTTAACGGAAACCCGCAGTATACCCATTAGTAGTGTCCCGAATACGCTCTGACACCAACAGCCACACAAGCGGGCTCGAAGCAAACGAAAAACTGACGGCTCCGTCAATCAGGTCAGAAAAACAGGCGGCCCAGACGGAATCCCTCTCCTACTTCTTTGCCATTTATCGAGTCGACACGCCCTGAGATCATGGCCACGCCGATCGGCGATTGAAAGAACTCCACTGCCTGATCGAGATCCATTTCGAGGCTGACTTTGCCGCTCGAAACCGGATACGTCTTGATCGTCGTATCTTTTTGCAAGTCACAGTAGTTGCGCTTCAAGTCAAAATGGCCATGAGTGATGCCAAGCATGATCTGCATCTCTTCATCGCTGCCGTTGGAACGCTCCAGCAGAAGATCCAGGCGACGTCTTTCAAGCCTGAACTCCGCCTTTACAATGGCCCCCTCCTCGGTGTAATGAACGTTCACGCAAAACACCGAGCCGGCCTGGGTATTGACGATGATCCACTGCGGAGCCGGACACCCGGACTCGTTCAGTGTGATGCACCAAGTCTTGCCGTAATTGAGCTCAGGATCGGGAATCACGCGCCGCACGTAGGTAGTGATCAGAAGAAGCGCTTCATGTGAAAACCGAGACTCGCGAAAATTCATGTAGCGCTCCCAGTCGCTTGCAGTGGCTTTGTTCTTGGCTTCCTCGAGCGTTTCAAGCCAGCCGCCTTGACCAAACTGAAAGACGGCGTACTCGTCCATGCGATCGAGCTTCTGAACGGCGGCAGAAACCGAGAGATATTCCTTGCGACGATTGAGTTCTTCGGCAAGCTTGACCTTGGATTTGTTCGCAAGACGCAGTCCCCTCTTCTGCGCCGAAGCAATCACGGACGTCTCCAGATTCTTTCGTCCCTGCATATCCATCATGTCGGTCGGAAGGATCGCAAGCGCAGCCAGTTTGACACCGTTGTGTAAATGTTCCTTTTGTCGATCCAGAATGTCGCAGGCCTCGCCGATATAGATTTCACCACGCTTTCGCAATTGAATATAGACGCCAGGTAAGCCTTTTTTCAATTTGACATCAAGACAATGCGGCAAATTCTCCTGAATAATTAACGTGCAACCGACTTCGAGCGCAAACGATCGAAATACGGTCAATTTGTTTTCAGTAATTTTTCCCTTAGATTCTTCCATTTTCAAAATCAGCCAGATATAATGAAAGTGCTTATGTAATTTTTAGCCAAAAAGCAGCTCTCGAGAGGTCATTTATTTGATTTTGTAACACTCAATCTGCTTTTTCATCCGAGTCGATACCATGCAAAACACTTCTTTTTTCTACACGGCACCTTTCCGACATGTCTCCCATCATTTCCTTTCTTCTATTTGATTAAACGTCAAAGGTGTCACCATGCGCAAACTCAATCCAATTACAGCTCTGTATTTGAAGGTTCTGGAGTTCATAAGCATCCTACTTATCAATGTAGGCGGGAAAATCGATGATTTTGTAGACACAAAAAACGCCACTCCTGAACAAATTAAGAGATGCAATAAACAGGGAGAACAAATTCGTAGAATTCTTCGGTTTTGGGGACATAAGTTCTAATGAACAGTTACTAGATAGGTTTAAATCTAATGGCTGAACAATCCTCTTGAGTCATGGAAAAACTCAACCCCATCACCGCTAGCTATCTCAAAATCCTTGAAGTTATCAGCGTCATCCTGATCGCGGTCGGAGAAAAGCTTGATTCACTTTTCTCCTCCCAACGGTTTGCTTCAGAGAATCACTGGCGTCTCCATCATCAGGAACCTTGGTGACCCAATGACGATCAACGCTTCGAATCCCACCAATGGCTTTCGTCTTCAGACTCGGAGCCAATTGACTTCGGTCTTCCCGACTACTACTTCAATCAATTCGATCCTCGCAGTCCGATTTACGACCCTTTCCCGGTTTCCGATGACTGGCAAGACTCCTTCACAGATCCGATCATTCATCAAGGGCCAGATCTATTCGATTCCTACTGAAATCTTCATGGAAGTCTGATTCCTTTGGGCTGACGCGCGATCTCCACCAAATGCTCCCAATCCGACTGCGACACGTAATCCCGGTCGTTGGCACCGATTTGTTCAAGTCTGTTGTTTAACGTCGGATTGTTCGCAGCCCAGAACCTAAGGTCTTCCTGGATCTGGTCACCGTTTCGATAACCCCATCCCCCCATAAATGCATTGCGAAGAGCAAAGTTCTTGTCCTGGTGTTCCATGTTGTAGGCTTCTCGAGCAACAAGCATCACACCTCGATCAAAGTTCATCTGCTTTTCTCGTGTCTGCTGGCTACTCTGATGGCTGGCTACAAACTGCCCATGTTGGGCATCAAACTGTTCGGCACCTTCAGACACTCCGGCATTCATGACATCTCCGACTGTCGAGGCATTAAGGGTCGAACCGGAGATTTCGCCGATCCTGGCAGCGTTACTGTCAGCAATACGTTGCACATTGGCTGGCCCCGCTTCAAAGACGTCTGCATTGCGATCAACAGCTGAAACAACCGTCCCTGGACCGAAACGATCCGCAGGCGAGACAGCCCCGCCGGCTCGCACATGCTGCTCTCCTGCAAAACTGGCCACCTCCGCGGGCTGATACATCGCACGCAAGGCAGCTTCACCGCTGCCGTAGCGTTCAATTGCTGAGTTCATTAACGGCACCGAAGCATCAGCCGACGTCGTCACAGATCCTGTATCCGACTCGTTTAAGGTCGAGACAGCCGACACGGATTCCACATGCGACTGCGTTTGGTCCCGGCCAGCCGAATGAGTTGCATCCAACGATTGGACAAAGCCTCTCGCGTAGTTGCGCACTTGCTCGTCTGCATGATTATTGGCCACGCTCTCAGCAGCAGAACGAACTGTCTGGTAGTTTGTGGTGACACTTCCCCCGCTTTGCGTGCTTACTTTCCCGGTCGCTCGATCTACCAAATCCTGTGCATCTCTGAATGTCAGGGCACTACCAAGTTTTCCACCCACAATCACATGTGACGAGCCTTGGACCTTTGGAGAAATTTCAATGGGCTCACCTACCTGAGAATTACCTGTGACGCCAAGAATTGGAACACCAGAGTTTTGCGCAGAATTACCATATGCTGGCGTTCTTATCCAATCTTTTAACCCTGCGGCAAGATCAGGATTGAAGGGAGCATTTCGGTTTGCACTACCCATAAATTCAAGTCCAGTATTACTTGACAAACTGGTGCCCTCACTCACCGAGCTCGTCCGATCCATCTCCGACGCCCTCGTCAAAGTCACACTATTACCCCACCCGCTCGTATCCGAATAATTCGTCGCAAGAGACTTCTGTTCACTCAACGCATCCTTTAAGGCATGCGCAAAACTCTGCTGCGTGGAGTCGCTGCTTGAGGCCGACTGCGAGAAAGAGAATCGCGCGGCATCGGTAGTGACAGTCGAGGTCTGCCCCACGTTCGAAGCCAAATGTCCGCGCACGAGACTTTGCTGCATCTGAGAGTCCACCCCAAAACTCACGGCAGTGCGCTGCAGCCCCGTCACTTCGCCGGATGCGGCTCGCGTCACGGTGCCGTAACCGGACTGCGTCACCGCCATGCCGGTGTCCACGCTTCTTATCGAAGCATCGGCTTTGTTGGAAGAAACGTTGTTCGAAGACACGTTTGACACGCTCACGTTGCCCTGCGAGATATTTCCCGCGGCAATTGCGGCACCTTGAGATGTCGCGGCGCTTTGTGCGGGCTGCGTCAAACCTCCCACAAGCTGTCCCACGGCCATGTCGCCGGCTCGCACCAACGCGTAGGAAATCACGGGAACGGCACAAAGCAAGGCCCCCGCTATTGCCTGTGAGCTTGCTCCCGTCTCGCGGATGAGCGTGGCGGCCTGAAGGCTCGAGCCCCCGAAGTTTTGCGCCAGCAGCGTGAATGGATGCAGATCATGCGCAATGACAAGATAGTTGACGACGCTCGACAACGCCGGCCACAGCTGCACGGTCAAAAGAAGCGTGACATAGCTTCGAACGACCCCCGCCATCCCGGAGCCTGACACCAGGGCAATCAGCGCCACCACCGGGAACATCGCAATCACCACAAATTCCAGAGCGTTTCGGATCTTCGGCAAAGCGTCCTCGGCCATCTTTGCCATCGTGCGGTAGTTGATTTCACCGGCAAAATTTCCCTGAGCGCGGGCCAAGGTGGACGCCATCGCCGCAGGACCGGCCACCGTCACGGCGTGGCCCGACATCACCTTGGGCAAAGCGGTGAGCATGAGCGAATGCTTCAAGGAGCTCTCGGCCGATCGAGAAATCCCCAGAAGCAGACTTTCCGTCTGCGTGATGCTTGCGGCAATCGACGTCGACGGATTCACGGCTTGCGGATCGAGCTTTACGTGCACCCAGCGCTTTAGGGCGGGAATTTCGACGTTGACCAGCACCTGCTCAAGTTCCGCGACGGCGGCAGGACACTTGAGCACCGAACCGTCGGGCATCACCGCAAGGCGCGCGGGATTGACCCAGCCGTCGCTTTTAATGAGCGTCCAAAGGTCGCTCGAAGCCATCGCTTCATCGGCCTTGCGGCCATCCAACACAACTTCCGGCAAGACGCAGTTTTTGAGAACCGCCTGCAGGGTTTCACGTCCCTGCACCGTCACCGGTCCCGTGCGCTGCAGCACCTCCATCACGCGCTGCGGATAGACGGCCCCGAAACTCGAATACTTCGCCACGTCGGCCGGAATGAACGCGGTCTCATAGGCCTGAGTCAGCCAATGCCCGATGCGGCTGGAAGCGGACGCAAAAAAGGCCATCGACAAGGGTACATTGTCGACGTTGTAAACCGTTTGACTCCTGACGTCTTCAATGACGACCGTCGCCTTGGGAACGATCGCCACAAACCAAAAGAGCACCGCGCAGGCAAAGTAGGAAATCACGCTTCTGCCTTCACCCTTGACCGCGCCGATCAGAAGGCACGCGACCATGCCGGTCACCACCAAGAAGGCCGCAAGCTGCACAAAGCCCGAGCCGTTGGTGACCGACACCAACCCCTCGAACAAATCCCGAATCTGATTGCCGTTCCAATAGGCGTAAAAGACAAACGCGTCGTCCATCACTTGAACTCCTTGGCGCTTTCGGGCCACGCCTCGATCGTGGGCGTCACTTGGTTGACCGCCAGACTCTTTTCGATGTGCTCAAGCTGGAGAATCAAATTCGAGGCGCGTGCCATGCCCTGAAGAAGCTTGTCCTGTCGCTGATAGACACCCTGCTGCACGGCTTCGATTCTCTCTTCCAGACGCCGCACGTGTTCGACATGCTGTGTGGAATGATCCTTGGCGCTTGACCCCGACAAAGCGGCCCTGATGTCACCCGCCAGGGAATTGACTGCGGAGGCGAGCAATTCGTAGGCCGCCGCATCCACGTAGATGCGCACCAAGTCGTCAGCAATGCCCTGATAGCGTGAAGTCGCGGCAAGGTTCAGGACTCGCAGCAGAGGCACCCCCGTCGTGCCGCCCAAGAGCATCAGTTCCCGGTCGCTTACCAAGGAAGCGTTTCGCTCCCTTACCGCACGGCGATAATTGGCTGCGGCGTCGTGCAATTGATCGACGAGACTTGCGTCGCTCGTTTCCGCGGGCGAAACCTTCAAGCAGCGCTTGGGTTCGTCGCAATGCAGCCGTTCGATCTTGACGTCGCCGCGCACTTCCCCGAAGAGAATCGGCAGCAGATCCGCTCCCGCATAGTGAGTGCTCGTCAAGACGGCGTCCTTGCCCGAGCCCGACTTTCTCAGAATCGTCGTGCCCACGAGCGTCATCATCACTTCCTTCAATTCCTGACTGTTGCCCTTGGAAAAGTTTCCGCTGTTGATAAGCGCCCATGTGAGGTTGATTTCAGGAGCCGAGACGACGTTACCCGAAGCGTCCTTTTGCACCGGGGCCTTGTCGATCGCCTTTTCGCCGTCGTCACGCACCTGGCGGTCGGCTTCGGACTGATCCGATGCAGCGCCGCTTGCGCGCAAGGCGTTCTTGGCTCCGAAGACAGCCTTTTGCAGGGCGCCGTTTGCCCCCGTATCCTCCATGATCGACTGCGCTGCGGTGCAGGCGTCCGTATAGCGGTTGGTGTAACCTCGGATCAGATCCGAATAACGACCCACAATCTCATTTAAGTCCGGCGCCATGTACTGAAGCGCCATCTGAAAGGCGACGCCGGGCAGAGCCGTACCCACGCTTTTTAAGAAACTCACGAACTCCTCGCGGCTCGGAATCGAAAACGCCCCCAAAAAGACGTCGATGCCCCCGCAATTGGCGCGTAGCGACGGCGGCGTGATCGCAAAGGGCGAAAACTCCTTTCTCGGCGCCTTAAAGACAAAGCCCCCGCCCGTGACCACATTCATGCCGCCGGCCTGCAGAACACCGGATTGCGTCACATTGACGTTTGCCTGCGCTTCATCCAAGAAATCGTCCACAAAACCCGCGTGAACATTGACCGCCCCGCAAAAAACGAGGACCGCCGCAAGTCGCACACCCAGCCCTTTACTCAAATTCTTCGCTTTCACTCTTCTTATCCTTCGTCGTTATTCAACCGAACCGCCCAGGGCGCCTTCCGCTGCGGTCTGCCCCGCCTTCAAGCCTGCTCCAACCGAATCCCCCGCCGCAGAGGCCCTGTCGCGCAGCATTTCATTGGCCGCCGCATGCGTGTTGCGCACCAACGTCATCGCGTCGGCCGCACCGGTGGCAATGAGCTTTGCCTTCGTCAAATCCTTTTCAAAACGGCTCACGAGCACCAAAGCCGGGAACTGCCGAACGCCCTGCGCGACGAAAGAGCTCAAGCCCATGTCTTCCCGGGCCTGCGGCATCAGAGGGTTGTCGGCGCCCGACACCGAGACAAACGCCGCGTCAAACCCGTACTCGGCCTGAAAGGCTCGTACCTGTTCGAGCATGTGCCGGGTCTTCAGCGTGTCGTCACCGAAGAAAATGAAGCCGTGATCCTTGGCCATCAGCCTGACCTCACGCATCATCCGACCCTCGCGTTCGCGCGACATGCCCGTAGAGACAACGTTTACCGCGGGCCTCACGGCCGTCCAGTCAAACTGCGGGTTGTCGACCAAGGCTCGTCTCCAGCTCTCGGCAAAGACGCCGGCCTTTTGCATCAAAAAGGCATTGGCCTGCAGATAAAGACCGATTGCGGCCGGAGTCGGATTCATCACGGCCGCATCCATCCGACGGTCCACCTCCTCCCGCAGCTCCTTTACCGTCTTGAGACTCCTGAGCTTTTCAAGACCGGCGGCCTCCGCTTCGCGCGTCAAGGATTCCCCCGCCGCGGCACGATCGAGACCGTCTGCCGGAAAGATTGCCAATTGGCCGTCGCTCACGTGCGAGGCAGACTTCTTCCCTTCCCCGCCGGCCTTCGACCGATCCTTCCCTTCAACCGCTCTCTTTTCCGTCGGGGACTTCACCTCATCCTCCCGTTTCTCCCCGTAAAAGAGAAAGGGCCTTGAGGGATCGGTCCAGACGTCCTGCGTCCAGAAGCCCTCGGCGCTGCGTGCCGTGGCTTGCGAGGCGCCGGGATCTTCCGATGAAACGCCGCTTGCGACTGCGCTCAGGCTCACTTGAATCAAACCGAGAAAGGCCGCAGCCACCGCCGCAACCTGCGCCCGACTTTTCCGGATCCCGATCACGGTTCCTCTCCCCGTACGCCGCAAACCGACGCCTCAACGCGACACTCACCGTGTCCCGTCACGCCGCACGCCCAAGCGGTGAATTCGGGGAAAATCAGTACGCTCACCAGTCCCGAGAGCACCAACACAATGGAGGTGCGCAGCAGCAGTTGTTTGCGTTTCATCACTTCGTCTCCTTTGATAATTTCTCTTTTTCTTCATTTGTCGCGTCAGAGTCCCTCAGGCAGCAGAAGCGAGGCCCGACGCCCCGATCTCTCGCCCTTTCTAGGGCTTCTCATCGGTTTTGCGTAACCTTGAATCAGCACGTATACGGCCGTGCAGTCCGTCCCCGCGCCTGTCTCGCCCATGAAGCATTTGCCTTCGATCGTGTTGACTTCGGTGTAGTGGTCCGACGACGCGGCTGCCTCCTTCACGCGCGCCCGGGCGCGTTCTGTGACGGCAGCCGTGTTCACCTTGTTTCCGGCAAGCGTGCCGTCCTTCATCGACTGCTCGGCAATTTCCGCGACCACAGGTCTCAAATCCATCTTGGTGAAGTCCAGACTCTGAAACTCCTCCAGAGTGAAACCGCGCGTCACCGGGCGCTCGGGCGTACCCCAGCCGATTCCGAGTTGCTTGCGTCCTTCCTCCTGCACGGTGCGGGCGAGTTTCGAGTTGAAGCACACCCAGGTCTCGCGCTTTTCCAGGCACCCCGCACCCGACTCCTTGTCGCAGAAACTGCCCACGTAATGGCAAAGCCCGCGGGACTTTCTCAAGGCGTGCATGCGGTCTTCGTCGGTGCAGGAAAAGTATTCGGCGGCCATCTCCAAAGCGATCGAGGCCAAAAATGCCGTCGGCGAAAACTCAAGCGTCAGGCTTCCGGCTGACGAAATTCCCACCGACACCCCGTAGTAGGAAAACGACGGCGAATACACGCCGCTGCCCGCACTTCCGTACAGGGCCTGCAAGACGCCCTGCGTGGACTCAAAGGAATTGAGAATGTCGTAGACGTAAGGGCTTCCGAGCCACTTGATGAGTTCGGTGCCGGCGTCGAACCCCACCTCAAGACCGATGGAAAGCGCCGAATTGCTCATGCTGCCCGCCGTCCCCTCCACGTCGTTTCTGCAGCACGAAAAGCCCATCATCTTGACGGTGCAGCCCGAGTCGGTCCCCTTGAAGATCATGTCGCCCTCGACTTCCCCGTAGATGCCCGCCTGACGCAGGATCTCCCATACGGCAATGCCTTCCAAAAAATCCTCGCTTGTCTCCGGTTTCGCGGGCTCGCAAATCCCCGCGATACACAGCTCCCCGTCGCAGTCCTTGCCCGTGACGATCTCTTGCGTGCCGCCACCGCACACAAAGGTCTTGGTGAGCATCGTGCAGTTGCCGGATTCATCGCGCCCGAGACACTGGGATTCGGTGAGCTTGCAGTCCTCCCGCCGCTCGAGCCCCTCGCAGCCGTCGTCGGTGACCGCCTCCCCGCTGCCGGAGCCGCAGGTATACGTGATCGCAGTGGCCCAGCAGTCCTTGGTGACGGGCACGCCGTTGACGATCTTCGTGCCGCCGGGTTGCGTACAGACTTCCGAAGTCTTGCGGCAGATCGAGTCGGATTCCAAGTCTGAGCAGGTATCCACCTCCACGATCCCGACGATCTCGTCGCTTGACTCAATCAACTCGGCCTCGCCCGGATCAACCTCCTCGACCTTGCCGCAGTTGTAGACGACGCGCTCGGCCTCGCACCCGGTCTCGCCCTGCCTGACGCACGTGCGCTCGACTTCCTTGCAGCCGGGACTGGCTTCGAGCCCCTTGCAGGTCGAGGCGGGTTCGGTTCGCTCGCAGCGATACGTGCGCTCATATCCCCAGCACGAGGCTCGATACGCAATGCCGTTGATGACGCGTACGGGCGGGTCCTTGTCGACGCACATCTGAGAAATCTGCGTGCAGGACATGCCGGACGCCAAAAAGTCATCGGTCATGGTCTTGCAGGAGGCGAGGTCGGGCGTGGGCTGACCGACGTTGACGGTTTCTTCGTCTTCGATGTTCGCGTCTCCGCCTTCCACCACGCCTTCCGGGAGTTTTCCCTTGCAGACAGCCTCACCCACCTTCACAAGACACGTCGGGTCGTAGTCAGGGTCGCAAACCGGTTCCTTCGTGATCGTGCAGCCGCCCGAGGCCAAATCCGAGCACCCCGTCGCGGTTTTCGCGCCGCAGTAAAAGACGCGCTCGCAGCCGGCCTGCGTACACTTCACCTCGCCTTTGACGCAGTCCTGTCGATCGAGCAAATCCCCGCAGGCCGACTCGTCGACGTCGTCCTCCGTCTCCACGGTCGACTTCGTCCACTCGGCGTTGATCGGCGGCAGTTCAATCTTCTTGTCGCACACCCAGGTTTCCTTGTAGGAAAGACACACCGCGTTGCCGGCGGTATCGGCGACTTCTTCCGAACACGTTCTTTCTTTTAAAACGCACTTTCCCGGTCCCGATTCGTCAGCATCGGCCTGAAGCGTCGAGCAGCCGTTTACGGACTGCGTATCGGGAGCAAGACACGCGTACGTGTCGCGATAGCTCCAGCAGTCACGCGTCACCGGTACGCCGTCGATGAGGCGCGTGCCGCCTTCTTCCACGCACACGCGCCCGGTGACGATGCAGTTTTCCTGCGAAGCGTCCGCTGCCGGGGTCTTACCCGAAACCGCCGAGAACAAGATCGAACACAAAGCGGCGGACAGGATCTTCACATTCACACGCCCGTGCATGTCTCGCTCCAATGGTCCGTCTCGGCGTTCTTGATGAATCGCACGAAGGGAAAGCGCAGAAACACTTCGCCCTGATAGACGTGGCTCGTGCCCGAACTTCGGTAGACGGTCATCTTCAGCTGTGCGATGCAGTCGGCCTTCGTGCAGGAGACGTCGCCGGCAAAGCGCGCCTGTCCTCCGGTGATGTTCACCACCGTCTCAAAGATGTTGGTGCGCGCCGTCACCGTCACTTCGGGCTGACTGTTCACGGTCAATCGAAGTTCCGGGCCGTCAGCCGAACACACGCTCGTTGCCGTCAATGTGTCGGCTCCGGGCACCGCATCTTCCCCGAGACCCCCGAAGTCGCTGTTGGAAGCGGTTTGAGTCTCGCCCACGCGGCATGAGGCCTCGGCCGTGACCACCAGACGCCGCGTGCAGGTCTTCGTCACCGACCGGTAGACGGGCTTAAAGCAAGCCGCGTAATGCTTTTCCTTCTGACCGGGCGTGACGGTCACCGGACACGTCTCGGCCGTCGCATCCTTACTGCCCTCAAGGCAGGCAAGCGTGGTCGTCGTCTCCTGACGCACCACGACGGGAATCGAACAGACGGCGTCCTTTTCTTCCTTCATCTTGTTTTCGCACGCCCACACGCTCGTTTCCGACAAAATCTCATCAAAGCGCTTCTCGCAGGACTCCTGCCTGCTGCCTCCGGGTTCTCTGTTGGTGCGCACTTCGCAGGTCATGGTTTCTTCCGGCTTCGGGATCACCGTGACATGGTCCTCGCAGTTGCCTGCAGAACTGCCGTTTCCGCCCACATCCACCCAATCGTCGGCGTTGTCGATCACGTCGTTGCGATCGCCCAGAATCTTGTCCTCCTCGTCGGGATCCAACACGGGGCGGTTGGCGGAGCCTTTGTCGACCATCTGCACTGCCAGGCACTTGGGATCGTTGCGGTTGCGGCAGGCGTCGGCTTCGCTTCGGCCCGGGCCGTAGAGCACGCCCTGGCCGTTTTGCCGCAGAGCCTCCATTTCCGCGGTACTCCCGGTATTCGACGCAATGAAATCGTTGACGTCCGAGCCCTTCGTGATCTCGTCAAACTCCGGTATCGGCATGTTCCTGCCTGCGTTGACGGCATCCTCGACACCCGCAGGGACATCGCCGTCCGCGTTTGCCGTCGGCGATGAAAGCCCCAAACCAAGCGCTGCGGACAAAAGAACAAACGCGGTCTTGCTACTCACAGGCTTCTCCCATGAAGGAAAACCCCGCAAGCGTTCCCGCACTCAGAGCGCAACCGGCTTTCAACACGGCTTCCTTGGCTTGAGACACACGCACCTTGCCCGCCTTTTTCGCGACGAAAGACTTCGCATCCGTCAATTCGCTCCACAAAACTTCCAAGGCGTAGCGGGTGGTCACCGCTCCGTGCACGCGCGCGATGACGCCTGCGTCGTCTTCGAGCACAAAGACGGGGGCCGCCTCAATGCCGTTCTCCCGGAAAAACGCAGGATCGACGTCGATCTCCCCGAAGGCTTCATGCAATGCGGCAGCCGCCCTCACGATCTCGCCCTTGAGCTGAACCTGCTTGTCTTTCGGCGCCGCAAAGAAGGGCTGCCTTTCAAACCCGTCGGGCACGGGCAAACCGCGCACGGCAAGACGCATCCCCGCTTTGGCCGCATCGTTTTTGAGAGCCTGCCGATAGTCCTTTTCCAGACTCATGCTCACGGCTGCGGTCAGCCGCACGCCGATTCGCCCTTTGGAGGGGCCTGTACTCAACGGCTGCGCCTCGGAGCCGTTTGCCGCCATCTCCTGCGCCGCACCTTGCACGGCACGCATGGCGGCGCTCACAAGCTCCCGATCGGTCAGCCGCGCGATCGAGTCAGAATCGTCACCGGCCGATGCCGAAAGGGACAGAACCGCAAGTCCGAAGCCTGTCATCAGACTCAAGGCGGCCTTACGCAACGTCCCGCAGCGTTTTGCTTTCGTGTCTTTCATGTGTTTTTCTTTGTTGAATTGACGTCAAACGGTCGTCACTGCCCTCAAGGCATGCCCGTCATGAGGTTTTTGGAAGCACAGCAGTCGCGCATGCGCCAGAGCAAAATCGCGCCGTCTTCACCCGAGACGGGAAAGGTCTTGCCCGCTCCCCAGTTCATGGTGGGTGCGCCCAAAGGACGACAGCATTTCGAACCCGAGGCCGTCACCGTCGGATAGATCAATTGCGTGCGCCAGACGTCTTTTCTCGGAATGGGCTCAAAGTAAGGGCCGCACTGCCCTTTCTTGCCGTACGCGGCCCACAGCAGCCCCTCACGCGCGAGTTTCACCGTCATGCGCGCGGCAATCAGATGCCAGGCCTGCAGGGGGCTCGTCATGGAGGCGATCCAGCCCGCCAAGGGATAGAGCCCACCCTGACAGCCGCTGCACCAAAAGAGTTCCTTGCGGGGCTGCATGACCGAGGCGGCCGTACAGTCCAGAGCGCAGGCGGCGACCGCAACGGGATTGGCAAAGATCGCCGACTCGGGCGCCAGGACAAAGCTCGCGAGAGAATCTCCCCAGACAGGATCGAGTTCCGTGAGATAAGCCAGATCCCAGGGCGCGTTTTCCAGGCACGAGGTGTCGACCACGGCCTGCAGCACGAAAAGCCACGGCGTGTTGTACCAATGCGCCTGATAGAAGGCCGCGCCGATTTCGGGACTTCCCATGCCGTCTTCGCCGACGTTGCCCGCAAAGGAGGCATTGACTGCGGCGTTGCGCGACGCACTGCGCCCGTGATAAGGCGCATCGAGCCCCGGATCCATCGAAATGCCGCCCAAGGACACGAGGCAATAGGGCTCCCGCACCACCTCCACCGTGCGGATCGGCTCCCAAAAGCTCATGTTGAAACCGGGCACCACCATGGGGCCGCGCTGACAGGTGCAGACGATGCGTGCATCGGTGTCGGGATCCGACACGCCGTTGCTGCTCAACTGAGCTCCGGCCACTTTCATGGGAAACATGCACGACCAACAGACGTCCGTGACGGGATTGGGAAAGGCGCCCTCACAGGCGGCCTGCGCGACAGCGCAAAATCCCATCCCCGCGGCGGCAAGCAGAGCGGCCAAGCGATTGCGCCATTTGACAGCGACCGTCTTCATCGGGACGCCTCGGCAGAAAGGTTGCCCTTGGTTTGCGGGAAAGAAGCCGGCAGCACGGCACAGCGCGCCAAGGCTCTTGCAAATCCCGGATACTTGCGGTTTTTGAGGTCTTTTTCCGAAGCCCCGCCCGCGGGAAACGTCACGGTCCAGCCGCCGATGCGTCTTTCCAGCAGCATCACGGTGCCGTAGTTGCCCAAAAGCACCGACAGAAGCCCCGCTTCATCGGTCACAACCGCCATGTCGGGCGCGTAACGGGCAAGGATTGTCCTCGTTTGCGCCGACAGCGGTCTTGAGACGACGGCAACGGCTCCGTCGCAGGTGCGCAGCAGTTCCTGCGCGGCATAGCGCTCGTAGGTGTTGTTGAGGTCGCACACAAAGACGGGCCAGCCCGCGCTCCATGCCGCATAGGCCGTTCCGTTGCGCGAAAGCGCGGCCATCGCTCGATGCACGGTCTGCGCGAACTCTCCGCTTGTCTTTTCGTAGTAGCGCACGAGACGCAGTCGCAAGGCGGCCTCCCGCGTGATCCAATGGCCGTCGTAACCCGATTGAAAGGCACTCACCGATGCGCCGAAATATTGCGAGTTGAGCTTCAAGCCGTTTCGCCCGCGCTTGGCTTCAAGCATCCGACGAAACCCGGCGGTGAGGCTTTTGAGGTCCTTCACGGTCGCGGTGAGTTCCTTGGCATCCGGCACGGACAAGGCGGCAAAGAGTGCGGCAAGGTCGTTTTGGGCCTGCTCGGGGTTTTTCGCGGCCTTCGCCTTGATCGGGTCCAGGAGGTGCCGCACGAGCGACAACGCGAGCACGCCCATGTCGGAGGCCGTGCCCACGGGCATGGCCTGCGTCTCGGGCACCCAAAGCGAATGCGCGGCGAAGTCTCGGGCGGCGGCCGGATCCGTCACGATGCGTCCGGCGGCAACGCGCCTGTCGTCGGCGTCCATCTTGGCGGTGTTCTGATTGATCTCGGCGCGGCTGTGATATTTGGTCATTTTTTTATTCGGACATTCGTTGCGGTTGTCGTTGTTCTTTCGCTCAAGGCGCCCGGGCATCTGCGGCCTCATCCTCTAAAGCCGCCTCCTCGATCTCGGCGGCAAGCTCCCTGCCGTCAAAGGTGAGCACCACGACCGTGGGCACGGCCTTCAAGGCAAAGCGGCGCATCAGTACGCCTCCCTGATCGGCGTACAGGCGCAGATTCATCGCTCGCGACGCCTCCGAGACGTTTCCGGCAGTGGCCACCGGCCGCATGGCAGAACCGACGGAAGGCAGCTTCATCACAAACTTCCTTTGCACGGGATCGTCCGCGTTGAAAAAGACGTAGCCTCGGGTAAAGCCCGAGAGCACGTCCTTCACGGGCGTTGCCATCGAGCGCACGGCGTCGGCGTCGAGAATCACCATCCGGCGCTTCGTGCCGACGCGCGCTTTGGGCAGTTTCAGGTCCACGGGCGTTTGCGCATGGCGCTTCATCGTCTCTGCGGTCTTTCGCTGCTCACTCCTGAGCAGCCCCAATCGGTCGGCTTCCGCGACGCGGGTTTTCAGGAGCAGCTCCCAGTCGGGCTCGATAATCGGTGCGGTGTTGGCCACTCTGAGATCAACGCCGTCTTGCTTTTCCATCGACGGCTCACACGAGGGGCACTCCGTTGCCTGTGCGCTTTCTAACAGAAAGACCCACAGCCATCCCCAACGGACAAGCGCTTTGCCCGTTGAACTCGACGTCCGAGCATTGGATGCCGGAACATCGGTCCCCGTGAGCGATCGCTTTTGCATCCCTCTCATCGGCTCTCCCCATCGCGTCGGATTGCCTTGAATCGGGCAACGGCACCCTTTTGCACCAAATCCACGATCTCTTCTTTGATGCGTTCCGTCGCATCCTCTCCGCTTCGGGCCATCGCCACCACCGCTCGCGAATCCAGCAAAAGCAGGTTTTCCCGCGCGGCCACTCGGGCGCAGGCCAACACAAAGAGGTCGTCAAACGCTTCGCTTGCCACGATCACGTCTTCCAAGGCGGCTCGCCCTGCGAGGTCCAAAAGCGCTTTCTTGGCCGCCTGACGGTCGACTACGGCCGGCTGCGGAGCAAAGACTGTAAAACTCGTCACCGATTCAATGGCCCTGCTGCGCAAACCCATCAAGTCGGCGGCAAGAATCCCGGCGAGCAGACACACCCCCGCCGCGGCCGTCCATACGCCCGTGCGACGCAATCGATCTTTGATGAACCGCAGGCGTTCCTCCCAAATGGCCTCGTCGCCCTCGCGAGCCAAACGCTGCGCCGCGGCCAGAGCGCGGAGATGTTCCTCGCGCCCCACCTCCTCGTTGATGCGGCGTCCGGCCTCCGAAAGACGCCCGACGACAGGCCGCTCGGATTGATGACAGGAAACGTTTTCGGTCTGGGACGTCATGGGCTGCGCTTGACTTTGTTCCATGGGTTTCGGTTCCGGTTTGGGTTGGGTAACGGAAATCGCATGAGGGTCGGGAGCTTCTGTGCCCCTGGCCCTCGGTTCCTCAACTTTCTTTCGGGGCACATCGGCTTCATGTTCATTTGTCGGCTCTCGGGCCGAGACTTCCCCGGTCTGCTGCTCGTCATCGTCGGCGTCTTCAACCTCGGGCACCTCCGCCGTGCGACCCGCAGCCTGAGCGGCGACGCGGATGCGGTGATGATCCTGATGCACGTCCCAGACGCGGCGAACTTCCTCTTCGCTCAATCCGTTGGCCTTGGCCAACTTCTCAAACTCCCCTTGCTGCTTGGCGCGAGCGAGCGCCTCCTCGTGAAAGGCCATCGCGTCGGGCAGCAGACGCATCGACTCGTAGCGCGACCGCTCCCAAATGCGGCGTCGTGCGGCTGCGGACAAGGTTTCACCCTTGGCGGGCTTTTCATCCTCGGGAATGCACACGAGGACGGGCGATTCACCGGGCTCGTCAGTCACGTTGCGTACGCCTTCACATTCGGCCTGCGATTGCTGCGGGGCACCCCAACCCTGCGCCACGGCGGCAAGGCTCTCGCGGGCCTGTCGTTCGGCCATTCGCTTTTTCGGGCTTACGGGGAGACGGACGCCGGTCTTGTTTTCTCTCATGTCAGTCACTTCCTAGCCTGCGCAGGTCTTGCGCGCGACCTCGGCGATCGCCTGCACGGCGCTCTTACCCTTGGCCTTTTCCCGTCGCACGGCGTCGAACACGTCGGCTCGGGTGTAAAACGCGGTCATTGAGAACGGATCGAGAATGAGGCGCCCGACGACACCCGGAGCATCGCCCACGCGGGCCCAGACTTCCGAATAGGTTTCGGACACCGTGGTAAGGCCCGAGAGCGTGCGTTGCAGTGCCGGGTCGCTCGTGAAGGCCGCAATCCCCTCGCTTTTCTGGCGAAAGAGAAACAAGCTGTCGGCGTTTGCACGCACCGCTCGGGCGGTCCCCGACATCCGAAAGTCCTCCATCGACTGCGAGATGCAAACGATCCCCGCTCCGTATTTGCGAAGCGTGCGGCAGGCCCACTCGATAAAGACGCCGGACTCGCCCGTCAAAAGCCTCCAGGCCTCGTCAACGACGATGAGTTTCTTTTCGCTTCTCGGGCGCGTACGGATTTCCTGCAGAATGCGCATGATGCAGATGAGAAGCACGGCGCTCTGAAGGACCGGTTTGTTGGCCAAAGCCTCCATTTCGAGCACGACGAGCGCGGCCTCGAAGTTGACGTTGGCCTTGCCTTCAAACCATGAGGCAAAGCGTCCGCCCGCGGCAAAGGGCGACAGGCGCACGGCCACATCGTGCAGAGCCGCGTCGCGCGTTGTCATGAGCTGCAGCACGAGGTCGGAAAGCTGAGGGATGCGCCCTTCGCTTCGGGCCTTTTGCACCACGGCGGCGATGTTGACCTTGACGAGTTCCATGGCGGTCATCTCCATCGGAGCCGAGCCGTTTGCCATGGCTGCGATGATCTGAGCGACCTCATCGAGCGTCTCGGCCGGATCCTCGCCCATCATGTCCAAGGGATTGAGACAAAGCTTTTGTTCCGCTTCCCGAGCCTTTTCAAAGTCGATGAACTGGCCTTTGGCCAACTCCACGCACGTCTCGTAGCTCTTGCCGATGTCAAAGACCCAGACGCGGCCGCCGGTGGCAAGAACCGACGTGACGATCTCCTGCGTCAACACCGACTTGCCCGAGCCCGAGGTGCCCGCCACCACGGCGTTGTAGTTGCCGTTGCGGTTGGCAAAAATATCGATGGGCATGAGTTCTCCGCTGCGGGCCACGAGCATCAGCATGGGCTTGCGTTTCGTTTCCGATGCTCTTGCCGGACTGCCTCGAAACTCCCCCACCACCGGCAGCATGTGTCCTGCCGCCTGGCGCGTGACCGTGTAGGCGCGCCCTGCCGTCTTGATGTCGCGCATTAAGCTCACGCCCGCTTCCAAAGGAAGACTCTGCATCAGATCCATCACCTGCAGCCCCAGGTCGACCTGCGCCTGAAAACCCGCCGCGGCGAGGACATTGGCGGCGTTGTGCGCGGCGGCAATGCCTTTGCCCGCAGACGCATACACGATCATGGTCTGCGCGACGCGCGCGAGCCCCCTGCCGTCTTCGCAGGCCTTCTGCGCGATCTCGAGATCCCGTCCGCGCTCGACGAGGTCCGTCAAGAAATGCCCGATTTCGGTGTTGACGAGCTGCCGCACGCGGGCGTGTTTCATGGCAACCAGGGAACGGTCCTGCGTGAGCGCAGAAGGCTCGACGCTCGTCGTCCACAAGAAGGGCGTGTTGATGCGCGCTCGGGACGCGGCTGCCGCGCCGAGCACGATTCGCAATCGCGACAGATGCGTGTGAGCGGGCAACCCGGTCACGGCCAATCCGACGGCTTCGACGGCGTTTTCCCGAGCGTCGGCCTCGGCTGTCGGAGAAGCAAACACGATCCCGTCGCGGGCGACATCGATCATGGTGTCGGGAAAGACCGCCGCGGCTCTGAGAACGTCGGGGCGCACGCGGGCTTCGTCGTCGGCCCCTGTCTTGGCGCGATGTCCCGCAAGGCTCGTCTCCGGCAGCAGACCTGCGGCTGCCTTCTGGGGATTGACGATTTCGCGCACGGTGTCGATCCAGTCCTGAGCGTCCCAGGCGTAGGCGTAGATTCCGAACTGCTTCAGGGCCACCTCGATGCTCTGCGACGCTCTGAGAAAATGCGTCAGGGCCTGCGAGGAGCGACCCTCGAGAATGTGGAGAAGCTCGGCTTCACCCGGCGCACAGACGACCGACAGCCACACGCGAAAGTGCCGCACGGGCGTGTGCGTTTCAAAGGCAAGACTTCTGGCTCGTTCATCCATCATGCGGGCGCGGCGCACGGCCATCTCTTTGAGGACCCCAGCGGCATCCTTGGGCAAACGCTCGGCCCCGGAGCGGCTCCTGACGTACTCCGTCAAGGTTTCGCGAACGGAAGCGGCGCTTGCAAAAAGCGACACGGAATAGACCGATTGGCCCGGCATTTCAGAAGACAGAATCCGCTCCAGGCCTTCTGCCAACGCGTTGTCGGCAGCCAAAGCGGGCGTCAATTCAAAAACGCGCCCGACGGCGGAAACCGGCGTCTGGCCTCCGTCGTTCAAGAAAAACACGCCCGAATCCTCGGCGTAGTAAAGCACGCTCAGCACGTGGCTGAAGCGGTCCACGACGGGCACGCCCGAGCCTCGGCGCACGTGCCCCGTCATGCCCGTGACGTTGCTCTTGAGCAAAAGAACTTCCTTGAGACGGTCCCTGATGTCGGCAAGCCTGCCCCAAAGGCCTTCGGTTCTGCCGGTACGTCTCGTCACGGTGCGGTCTCCGGAGCGGCTCGCATGGCGCGCGTTCTCACCGACTCGATTCTCCAGGCGGCATCACGCACGCGCATCCACACGCGCGAGTCGGAATGAAGGTCTCCTGCGGCATCCACCCACGGCAGAATCCAGAGCATCACGAGACGCTCGGGAGCGCGCGGGGAAAGGTCCTGATGTTTGATCGGGCCGTTGAACCGCCGATCCACTTCGACGGACGTGCTCGTCACCGCGATGCGATCGTTTCGGATCGGCTCCCGGCCAAGCGTGTCGTTGGTGTTTGCCGAGTCCACACCCGTGAGCGTTTTGGCTTCCGACTTGACGTCGTCGGCATGCTCTCGCTCGTAGGTCGCCGAAACGGTCGTGCAGTTGACCCCGCCCGAAGCCGGGCAGCCGAAGTCCTCCTGCGCGCCCACGAGTCCGGTGATGTTGCCCGCGCATCCCGTCAAAAAGACCGGCAGGAAAGCGAGTGCCGTGTGAAGAGCCTTTTGTTTGATTCGCTTCATGGTTCGTATCTGAATCTTTATGTGTTTCTTAGTCATAGAGAGCGCTTGCGGCCTTCATCTGCTGCCCGAAGGGTTCGGAGCTGTTGACCGCCTCGCCTTCGTCGGATGCAAGCGGCATGGCTTGGCTTGCGGATTCCTGCGACGTCGTTTCGTCCACGGCCACCGTCAGCCCCTGCGAGAGAATCAGATCGACCTTGCGGCCCGAGTCGATTTCCAGACACGGGAATATCTTGTCGGCCAAGCGGATGTAGTAGTCGGCGATGCGATCGAGCGCACTTTCGAGCCCCTCGCCCAAACCGGCGCGGAAACTGTCGCTCACGGTCGTTCCGACCGCACCCGACGTATAGGTCGTGGTGTCCTGAGCCGACAGCGAGACCGCCTTTCCCAGACCCGAGATGGAACCGGTGAGAAGCGCACTTGCAATCGCCTGACCGCTTCGGGTCACAAGGCGCGCTCTGACGCCCGTCTTGCCGTCGTCGCCCGTCACATAACCCTGGATGCGTGCGTCCAGAGCCTTGCCGCTTTGGGTCATGCAGCTCAGACGCTCCAGACGAATCCAGACGCGTTCGCTCGAGAGGTCGCCCGTGGCGTTGGCCGTCACAAAGCAAGCCTTGACGTTGGCGCGAAAGGCGTTGGGAAGACGCGCAAGGTCCTTGATTTCGAGCAGCATCGGCACGGGGTTGGAAGAAGCCGTGCCGCCCGTGGATACCGTCGCGCCCGCAAGCACCACGGCTCTGGCGAAACTGCCGGCAGGCAGATAGGTCCCGGCGGCTTCGTTTCGGGCGCGATTGGCGGCAATGGGCGTATCGCCCGCATTGGCTCGCTTGGGCGTGAAACGTTCTCTGGCCGCCGTTCGAATCGCTTCAAAGTCCTTCACGGGATCGGTGACGGCAAGGCGCTTCAAACGGGGACTGTCGATCGGGACAACGGCAGCAGCACCTGCGTTCATTGCAGTGCCCAGGCTTTGGGCTTCCCTGTTCGCGCCCTGAGCGGAAAACGGAGGCAATTCGGTCACGGGAACCGAAGTGTCGGACGCCGCGTCACTTTTGCCGGCGGTGCGCTTCCCTTCCTTGGCGTCGAGCTCCTTCTGGAGACGCATGGCAAGTTCCTCGATCGTCTGAAGGCGCTCGGTCATGCCGGCGAGCTTTTCGTCGTACTGCTTCTGATAGCTCTGCTTGTCGAGCGCATCGGGCTCAAGTCGAAAGTCGCTCTTATAAACGCGCACGGGCTCGGGCCGTGCCCGACGCTCGTCGCCGGCGACGATCATGGCGCCCGTCACAAGCACGAACACCACGGTTAGTCCCGCAACGGCCGTCTGCACCTGTTTTTTCTTTTCCTTTTGCTGTGCGGCAACGCCGCTTGCCTGCGAGCGCTCCTTTCTGCTTTGCGCAAAGCCCTGAAAGCGGTTGAACATCGACTTCATGCGCAGTTTCAGGGAAAGCTTGGAATGCTCCTTGGCCATCGAAACGCCTGCGGTCTGCTCGCTCTGAGACTCCGTCGTGCGGCCCTGCGAGTAGATGGCATCACACGTGTCATCGGCTTCCTGATAGGAACGGGGCTGATCGAAATCGCGGCCTGCGGCGCTCGACTCGGGTGCGGGTTCCTGAGCCGAGTTCGGGGTTTCTTCAAAGGCCGAGGTGCGATTGGGCTTGCGTTCGTTTGCCAGAATCTCCGTGAGCTCCCGTTTGGCCTCTTGCGCTTGCATGTTTTCCTGCCAGAAGACGGCCTTGCCGTTGTCCGAATACGTAAGACCCAGTTCCTTTGCCATCCTGTTGCGCTCGGCTTCAAAATCAAAGGGGTTGTTTGTCATCGACGCTCCTCGGTACGGGAGTGCGAGGGCACGGCGCCCGAAAGTTCGGTCAAGGCGCTTTCAAAGACATCGCGACCGCGCAGTGCCGCTTCTCGCGAACGGATGATCGTGACTTCGGTCTGCAGCCGGTCTCCGGTGCGCACTTCCTGAGCAACGGCCAAGACGCCGCGGATGACGCCCGCCAGGCGTGCGGCGTCAGGCACCGACGCCTTGTGGGAGACGCGTGTAAAAAGAAGCGTCTCGGTCAATTTGTCGGCGGTGAGAAAGGCCCGGGTTTCTCTCACCTTGAAGCCTTCCCAGTAAACGGCGCCTTCGGGTGCGGGAAGACTCGCAAAGCGACGGTCGTCCTCGGCGCCCGTCAGAGAACCCACGGCACGAACGTCGTCAGCGATATCTGCCGTGACGCTTTTTTGCACCAGGAGCTTCAAATCGCTCACAAAGTCGCCTGTGTCGAGTTTCATCAGAGGTTCGGCAAGTGCAATTCGCGTCTGCCGATCGTCGGCGGCGCCCGCCACAACCGTCTGCGGCACCAGATCGACCGTTTGAGACGGTACGGCGCTCACAAAGAACTGCACGGAGAAGTTTTCGGTTTCGGTGTTGAAGAAGGCCGACGTCACGTTCTCTGCGGCCGAATTGAGCCAAGCCGACTTAACCTTCACAAAGACGATCCCGCGCTGCTTGTCGGCGGAGACTTCCAGCGCCTGGGTGTCGTAGACGACGTCGGTGATTTTCTGTCCCTGTACGCGAACGAGGTTGACGTGATCGCGCGAGAGCGGATGCGTGGCGGGATCGGCGGCAGAGGCAGGGTTTGCAAGAGCAAATCCAAGCGCACAGACACCGGCGAGCGTCTTTGTCAAAAAGGCGTTCTTCATTTGGTTTGTTTGTGAGCTGTTAATAATGTTTCAAACGCACGATGCCTCGGGCTCTGAAAATTGTCTCAGAGCGGCGTTTTGGGTTTGTCGTGCTTGGGTGATTGATGCGCGTCAGTTCGGCGTATCGGGAGTTTCAGCTGAAACGACGGTGGCGTCGCTTTGCGTGAAGGCGGCGAGTTCCGCGGCAGGATCCGAGCTTTGACTCGGGCGGATGGTGAGCTGAGAAATCTGCAATCGTCCGGCCGTTACAACATATCGCATGCAGACTGTTACGTCGCTCGTTTCGGTCACGGTGCTTGCGATCATCATGCGGCGTTCGCCGGTAAGGCATACGCTCTTGGCGCTTTCATCCACGGCCGAGGCGTGACGGTAAAAGACGCTTGAAGCGTAGTTGCGAACGAGTTCAGAAGCGCCGCGGCGCACGGCGCTTGCCATGGCGCCGTATGCTTGTGGAGCAACGTTTTTCAGGAAGATTTCGGCATTGGTAGAAGCCGTCGCCGGCGTCATCGTCAGAAGAACGGAAGCCGACTCCGAGGCAAAGGACTCCATCAGATTGGGACTCACCGAATCGTCGGTGGCGATGTAGGTTTGCGTGGCCGCCGGCGACAAGACGATCGTGCGGCTGTTGTCGGTTTTGGTAAGAAGCGTGAGCGCCAAAGCGGCATTGGTGACGAGACTCACGCCCAAGGCCGCCACAATGGCGCGTCGGATCTGCAGATGGGCGGCGGCTTCGGCCGAGACTGTCTGAATGATTCGCTGCATGGGTACGGTCTTTTTCGGTTTGACTGACGGCGAGCGACTCGAATCGCCCTGTGTCTTCTCTGTCTGTTCGGTTTGGTTTGACGTTGTTCGGATTTACCCGATGAAATGGCGTCTGGCGCTTTGCGGGACTCGGATGAAGAAGTCCGCCGGCAGATGCCAATACGCAAGCGCCACCGCGCGGGAGGTAGAACCTCCGCCTCGGGCTTTTTTCCAACCCCAGGCAAAGAGAAATGCTCCGATGATTCCGGCGGTGAGGCCCGAAACCAGAAGTCCGGCAACCAGCCCGCCCATGGCGGCCAATACATAGTCGCTCTCCCAGAAAAGCAATCGGGAGCGCGCATCAAGCGTTCTCGGTACGGGAATCGGCTGCATTTGTCTTTCCTTTGATCCGTTATGTCGGGGGTTTAGTGCGAAAGGAGCCTGTTGCCGAGAAAGCGATGCAGGCCTCTTTCGCACAGGTCTTTGCTTAGACTCCGACGCCGTTAAAGAGCGTGTCGATGATCGCGGGCAACATCAGCAAGGCCACTGCCGCGCCCATTGCCGTCACCGCCGCAACCACGGAGCCGCGAACCAGACCCGTCAAAAGGCCCACAAGCAGAAAGACCACTGCGATCGCTCTGCCGAGGTAGCCGCGCGCCCAACCCGACACGAGCTCGTAGAGCGATTTGAATTCCGCTCCACCCGTGGCGGCGGCATGCGCCGGATCCGACATCAAAAGCAAAGCCCAAACGGCGAGCACCGTCACGAAGCCCCACTTGAATGCTTTCAGGCGCGCTTCGTCCGACATGGTGAAAAACATCGTTTTCTCCTTTGGGGATTGCACAAAAAAACGATCGGTGGCGGTTTGTCCGTCCCGACCGTTGTCCTCCGTGCCGAGCGCAAAGACGTCCCCGCGCCCGGCACGGCGGCGAATTCTTCGCAAAGCAGCCTGCGCCGTCAAGAATTTTTCAGGACGCTTTGGAGCGTTTCCGACAAAGTTTGCCGCAAAAATTTTCGTTGCTCCGTGGCGTGTTTCCGACTCGAATTTTCAATGCCGTCAATGGTTTAACGGGTCACACAAGAGCGTTAGCAGGTCCGAACTTTTCATCAAAAATTCGCAACGTGCTCCCGAGTCGTGTAGTCTTCGCGGTCTTGCTTTTTCGGAGCCGCAACAATATGTCGATCGCCGACATTCGAATGTCCAATCGAGAACGCATGTGATTTGACGGTCATTCGCAAATTCCCGTCTATTTGATTTCTGCCGTAGTTTTTCAAGTTTGAAAATCGGATAACGGCACTTTGCTCCCGAATCCCGATTTTCAAGGCCGCCGTCCCGGCTGCCGGGCTCTCCGGAGCATGCTTTTGATAACTCTTTGTTTCTATTTAGCAATATCTCTTTAGGCTTGACCTTTTCATTTTTATCCGTGCTCATTGTGAGCACTGTCCCCCTGCTTTCTCCAATCGACGGTTGATGCCGGCGAATTCTGTCCGGCTCAGGACCGCATTTTCTTCCAATCCGTCTTGCAGAAAAAAATATTTTTTCAGGCTATTTACATTTCAGTAAATTTTCCCTAGATTGCCTCCCTTCGCTCGCTCGCGAGCAGCCCGATGTTCCGATATTGGACACCCACCTTAACTCCGAGCGCCTTATCGAACGGCCGTTGCGCTTATTCGAAGCGAATAATCGAGCGGTTGAGAATCGCAAAGTGCGCTCTTACTTATTTGGCCAGAAAGCAGTTTGAAATGACCAAACAAATTGAAGCTAAGGAGAAGACCTTTGTCTCAGCATGCAAAAACCACATCGCTCCGCGGCCAACACCGGTCCGCACACGCTGGAGCGTTCAGCAGGACCTTGACCTGCGCTTTGCCGCCTCGATCTTCGAGGACGTGGAAGGAGGCGTTCGCAGCGCAATGATCGATCGCCTGCAAATGGCCGTACTGCGCTCTCATCAGCCTCTGGAAATTTCCGTGTTGTCCAACGCCGTACGCGTTCTCGGCAACTGTCGTCACGACCGCTTTCACACGGTCGCCCGCGCCTGCGACTTGCAATACTTTCTCTCGCTTTTTTGCTCCACCATGACCGCGCCGGAGATCAAGGGCATAAGGAGTCGCTGCAAGTTTCACTTCGGCGCCACTTTTGAGGCTTTGGCGGACTTTGAGAAAAGCGCCACGACAGATCGCAAGGACTGCCGCCTGGTGTTTGTCGACCTCACGCCGATGCGTTTTGAGAGATATTCCCTTTTGCCCGACGACGGGAAAACACCGGAGAGCCGTCGCAGCGGAAAACTCATTCGCTTCACGATGCTGCGCGCAAGCACCAAGATGCATCACGCGATCTTTCGGGCGAAAGTGACGCCGAGCACTGACGTCGTCACCGAAGCCCTGGCTTTCGAGGCGGCCAAGGCCGTCACGAGAGATGTTTTCCCGCAAGGACTCTTTGTGAGTGAACCGCAATCAGAGCCGCGCGAGCACCGCACGATTGTTGCTACCACCAAAGCCATTGATGCGGTGGAAGCCGTCGCGCAGTTCATCGTCAACGCGCTTGCTGCATACCGCACGGGAAGCAAGATTGCGTTGGCGCTTTCGGACGCCACAGGCTTGGTTGATCCGACGGCTTTGAAGGAGGCCATTGATCGACATCCGCTGAAGGTGCAGATTGCGGTTGGGTATTTGCCGACAGGGAGGTAGTTAAGGGTGTCACTGCAGAAAAGCCAACGTCACGCATATATGTCGTTAATTGAGCTTCTTGCAGGGAAGCACATCCGAGGAAGCCTCAGTCAGAGTGTGTCTAAATGACAACATTTTCTTGATAAATAAACTCGGGGGGGGGGGTAGGATCGCCTGCGATTGCTCTCTTATTCACCTTCGGGAGGCTTTATGTTGATTAAAAGTGTGCAAGGGTTCCAACCCTTGATGTCGAGCAAAAAGACGGCTGTATCTCTTTGCGTTGCGTCTTTGTTTGTTCTTGGTGCAAGTGGATCTGCTGCGGCTGTGACTACGGTTGAACAGGATGTCTCTGGACGTACCGGACAACAGGGAGGGTATTTGCTTGTCACTGGTGAAAACAGCGTCCAGGTGCAAGACGACGTGACTTTTTCCAAGAATTCGGCTACCAGTGTCGGCGGCGCTCTGTCCATCGTTGATGTCACCAATGGTGCTCAGATTGGAAACAACGTGACTTTTGATGCCAACCAGTCCGGGACACAAGGCGGCGCCCTGCACAATCAGCGTGCTCAAGGCACTACTATCGGCAACAATGCCGTATTTAGCAACAATGTGGCCAAAGGCTACGGCGGCGGCGCCATTTATCAGGACACCGACGGTGCGGCAACATCTATAACTATCGGCACCAACGCCCAGTTTATCAACAATAAGACTGAGTCCTCATACGGCGGCGCCATTATGAACTACAACGCCGGTGATGAGGCCAAGATTGTGATCGGCTCGGGAGCCACGTTCAGTGGCAACATCGCTGAGAAGCATGGCGGCGCTATCGCTTCCTTTGCCGGACGGAATGAAATTGGCGACAAGGCTGTATTTGAAAAAAATTCGTCGAAGAGCAACGGCGGCGCGCTGTTTGTTTCTGACTATGGTGGCAAAACAGATAGCACCACGATCGGCGACAATGCAAAGTTTTCTGGCAACACAGCTGTCTACGGCGGCGCCATATCTGCTGTCGATACGACAAATGGTCCGGACATTGGGGACAACGCGGTTTTTGAGTCCAACATTTCTGATATGCAGGGCGGGGCTATTCACAATCAGCGCGCGCAAGGCACTACTATCGGCAACAATGCCAAATTTGAAAAAAATGTGGCCAAAGGTTACGGCGGCGGCGCCATTTATCAGGACACCGACGGTGCGGAAACATCCATAACTATCGGCACCGACGCCCAGTTTATTGGCAACAAGACCGAAACTTCGCATGGCGGCGCCATCATGAACTACAGCGCCGGTAATAAGGCCAAAATTGAGATCGGCGCAGATGCTCTTTTTAAAGAAAACTCTGCGGCTAAAAATGGCGGCGCTGTGTCCAACTGGGCAGGCGAAATGACCATTGCAAGCGGAGCCAGCTTTGAAGGAAACCATGCCGATGGTGATGGCGGTGCTGTCCATAATGCTAGCTACAACGACAAGAGCTCTAATCTCTCCATCAAATCGGCAACGTTCGCAAACAACAGCTCCAATGGTAAGGGTGGCGCCATCGCAAACGATTCCGAGCTGCATTTGACGGGGGACAACCTCTTTTACGGCAATACAGCCGACGGTGTGGCTAACGACATCAGTAACAGCGGAAATTTGTACATCGCAGACGGCAAGACGTCTCTTGGCGGTGGCATCATGAGCACCGGTACTGTTGATCTGACAAAGGCTACGCTTGCTTTGGGCGGAACCTCTGAAATTGCGACATTGACTGGCTCCGAAGCAACGCTGGCCGTGTCAACGACTGACTTTGTCATTACTGACAATCAGATTAAGGATCTGTCTGTTCAGGCCAGCGGTCAGGTCAACGATGCGCTTAACGGCAACATCGATGCCTTGACTGCCAAAATCAGCGGCGAACAAGGGTCCCTGGGGCCTGTTGTTATGGCCGAAGGTGAAGTTGTGGGTGAAGTCATTGACGATGGAAACGGCAATCGCGTCGAGAAAGTGAATCAGCAGAACGCTGACGTGGCCAATATGTTGTCGCATCTGCCCACGATGTTTGCTCGTATCGAAATGAATGATTTGCGCAAGCGTATGGGTGACCTGCGTTCGTCCGAGGGCGCTAGCGGCGTATGGGCCCGCTACGATGGCGGTAAGATGAGCGGACTTGGCATTGACAACAAGTTCAACAAGATCCAGATTGGCGTCGATACCGCACCCTCGTCGGATTCGTTGCGCTTTGGTGTGGCTCTGAGTTACACCAATGGTGATGTGGACTCGCACACCTCTGGCGCGGATACCGATACGTACAGCTTGTCCGGCTATGGCATCTGGATGGGTGAGAGTGGTCAGTTTGCCGATGTCATCCTCCGGCTTGCTAAATTTGATACCGATCTGTCGACGCGGACCTACCAAGCGGATCTTGATCAGATGGGATTGAGCCTGTCCGGCGAATTCGGCTGGCGTTTTGCCCTTTCCGATCTGACCTATCTGGAACCTTCGGTAGAAGGGACGTACACCTGGGTTGATGGGGACTCGTTTAGCAGCGGCAGCACGGATTACGAACTCGATTCGACCGACAGCTTCATTGGTCGCCTCGGCGTGGCCGCGGGGCTGAAGTGTCCAAACAACAAGGGCGACGTTTATGTTCGCATCGGCGTTGCGCATGAATTCATGGGAGACACGGACTTTTCGGCACAATCCATGAACACACCGCAGAGCCGCCGCGTGATCAGCACGGATGGACAGGATACGTGGATTGAATACGCCATTGGCGCCAACTTCAATATCACGTCGAATGCCTATGTGTTTGCCGACATCGAACGCACTTCGGGTGCCGATATTGACGAAGATTGGCGCGCCAACGTGGGATTCCGCTACGCCTTCTAAAAGCCGTCCTCTTCGTTGAATAACCGCTCCTGTGCAAAGCGCTTGATTGTTACAAGCGTTTTGTGCGGGAGTTTTTTTTGTCTTTTGGCGTTTTCGTAGAAAATCTTTCTGAGAGTCTCGAACCGTAAGATTGACTGGATCGGTGAAAAAACCAACCTCACCATCGCTCTGGCAGAAGGAAATACCAACACCCAGCTCGAATTGGTCGGTGAACGTATTGGCACTCTTACGCTCGACAACAGCGATGTTGAATTTACCGGTGATCAGCAAAAGTACAGCTTCGAAAAAATCAACGGCTCCGGCTCGTCTGAGATTCGCTTAATCGGCAATGATCGCACCCTGCAAGCCGATGATGTAGAAGGTACCCTTGGCATTTATTCCGATCATGCAGGTGATGGTTCTGCTCCCTTCGTTAATCTCGGCGGCGTTTCCGGCACCGATTCTGTTTCCGTGACCTTCGGAGGAAGCTTCGCTGATACCATCGGTTCAGAAGCGGATGTGGTCAATTTCTTCGACCAAAACGTGTCCATCACGGATGACACCGCTACTGAAGGCGCCTACACCGGCAAGATCGAAGAAACTGCAACCAGCGGTGAAATCATTTACGTCGTAGACGAAGTCGGCAATACGACTACCAAGTTCAGCACTTCCACCGTAGCTGATTCCACCAAGGAACTCGCTGCTTTGAACGCCATGGCATGGAGAACGGAACTCTCTACGCTCACGGACCGTATGGGAGCCATTCGTACGCGTCCTTCCGATCTCGGCGCATGGGTTCGCTACAACGGCGGCAAGCTTTCCAAGGATGACGCTTGGGGCGAACTCAAGATGAACACGGTTGAGCTCGGCTTTGATATGCCCGTCGGCCAGTCTTCCTGGGTTCTCAGTGTTTCGTTCTCGTACGGAGACGTCGACGGTGAATTCGAAGCCGGTATGACCGACAACAAGAAGTACACCCTCGGTCTGTACGCAACCTACATGAACGACAGCGGCTGCTTCCTCGATATCATGGCCAGGATCGGTCAGGTGCAGTCTGACTTCAACTTTGCTACCAAGACCGGTGTTGCCGATGACGGCGACATCGATCAGATGGGTTACATCTTCGGTATCGAAGCCGGTCACCGCTTCTCCGGTGAAACGCTCTTCATTGAACCGCAGATCGGTTTGGTCTACAGCTACTTGGACAGCGAATCCACCACGACCCAGACGCGAGAAGTTGATCTCGACTCTGTCGAAAGCTTGATCGGTCGTGCAGGCATCATGTTCGGCGGCAACTTTGCTCAGGACCGCGCAAGCGTCTACGGCAAGGCCTTCGTTGCACATGACTTCAAGGGCGATGTGGACGGCCGCGCTCGCGCTCTTTCCAACGGTGCCCAATGGCGCAGCTTCTCTCAGGAACTAGCCGGTACTTGGGGTGAATTCGGCATTGGCGGGAGCTACCGCGTCACCGACTCCGCTTCCGTATCTGTCGACCTGAGCAAGACTGTCGGTGGCGATATTGACGAAGACTACATTGCCAGCTCCGCTGCTCGTTACGCGTTCTAAACGCTAACTGATCCGAAGTAACATACCCCGCAGAACGACTTGAAAAATCTTCCGCGGGGTTGATTTTTTTTCACAGCCTATCAGTAGATTCATCTTTCACACCTCGGATTGCCGATATAACAATCGAGGTCAGGCACGCCCCTTTTTCAGCGTAAAACAACAAAAGGCTGAATCCCTGACCGTCTTACTCCTGAAACTGAAAGAACTGACTGACATTTTTGGCACTCGAGCTCATGTTTTATGGTTTGTTTAGAAACAAACTGAGTTTCAACCCGCCACTTTTTGGGCAATCTGTGCCATACAATCAAGCGATAACAGCACAAAAAACCTGTTACAAACAATAATTCCCCCACTTGCCCCAATGAGTCAGGCAACATGCTGGACTCGCGTTCTGACAGTGAAGTGCTGCATTTTCAGACAACGGTTTGAGGCTTGTGCTTTTATCACTTAAGGCACGTCCGGAGCAGGACTTCTGCCTTAAATCTAGAGGCTATAAACCATGAAGACACTTTTACCCCCCCCCATCCCACTCGACGCTGAAGCCTGCTTCAGCTTCATCTAACGTCAATTCTCTTAAACGATTCGCTCGCACCCCTCTTGCAACGGCCGCCCTACTGGCCATCTTCGCCTTTCCCACTGCTCACGCTCTGCCGACATCTTATGACGGCGCTTCATCCTCACATGACCTGTCCTCTTCGATAGAGGAACAATTCCCTGAATCAATCGATCCGAATACACAATACGATAAGTCCTACGCCGGAACGGAGGAGGACAAAAAGACCTTGACATCCATGTTGCCGATCAACGGTTCAGGGTCTCCACTTCGTAATTCTTTAGTTGGCAACAACCTCTCGTCCGATCCATCAACCAAAAAAATGAAGGTTTCTTCGATGGAAGGAATTGAGAACTTTGTGTTCTCAAATTATTTGGGCGACAAAGCCTCCCCGGTAACTGCAGATGGCGGTCTGCTTCACATTCAGCTCGGCAACAAAGAGACTTCGCCCTTTGAGACTGAAGGTGTTGACATTCAGAATTTGGGGCCCCTATCAAGTGTGGCAGCGGCAGCAATCAGCAGTGGCAATGCCGTCGACAATCAGCTCTATGTCCAGGATTCTGCAATCACTTTAAAAACCGAAGGAAAGGCGCGGCAGGGGTGGAGTGCTTCGGCAGTTAACGTTCGTAATCCAACTGACGACATCTCAGGCAACATTGCAGTGGTTGACAATTCGGCCATCCTGTATGACGAAGGAACTGACGAATTTTCCCGCACCCGCATTCGAGTTGGCGCAGCCAATCTGTTCTTTGTCGACAATGAGGGAATCTCCATCTCGAACAATCAACTCTGGGTCAGAAACAGCCAACTCGATATTAATTCTCTCTATGGCGTAACTGCATACAGCGGAAAGGCCCAAGCCTCCGCTACAGAAAATTCGGTCTACGTAGCCGACAGCGTCCTTCGCATCAACCCTTACGCTGACGGCAACGGGCTTGAAGGCATATACGCGGTTAGAGCCATCCCCACGGCCAATAACAATTGGCTGGAACTTGCCAACAACTCATTAACCGTTCTTGCTTGTCAAACTTCTACCGCACAGTCCATCGAGACCGTCAAGGCAGTTGAATCCGCAGAAAACAATACGCTGATTGTTCGAGACTCGGACATAGAATCGGCTTCGACGATTTACTTTGCAGCCGGAACGGCAAACCTTGCATCTGGGTCCGTGCTGTCCAAGGGCAACTCCGTCTTTATCGGCTCAACGACTAAAGACAAGAAGATGACCATCAACTACACGCAGGACTCTATCGGCACGTATGTGTACGGCGGCCGCGTGTATTCGACTGATTCAACAAACACCGTCCAAGCCTTGGAAAACCGGGTCAGCATTGAGAATCTCAGTGTCAACAACAATTCAGTCGTCCGTGGCGGCTACATTTGGGGTAATGGGGCGAACGGAGTTGCAGACGGCAACGAAGTAACCATCACCGATTCGTTTTTTTCCGGACGATTGATTTTGAACGGCGGCGTAGTTGCGCGTCTCAATAGCAATGGCACGGCAACCGGTCAGGCTATCAACAACATCATCTCCGTGTCCGGCACACAGTTTCGTGATGTTGAATTCGTCGCCGGTCAGGCGCAGTCAGGAGAAGCCTCAGGCAATCAGTTGAACATCAACGATTCGACTTTTAACGGGGCAACAGGCGGAGCCATTGTTTTTGCCGGTGGGAGAGTAAATGGTACGGGTGCAGCGAACGACAACGTCGTTCAGATCTCTCAGTCGAAATTGGCCGATGGAGCCATGATTTTTGGCGCTTACGCCACCGAGGCCAACAACAACTCGGTCATCATTGGCGAAAACGTCACTAATTTAAACGGGGAAAGATGGAAAGCCGGTTCAATTTTCGGTTGGAGCGGCATTTTGGCTACTGGAGGCAATACATTCACAACGGCCAGCTCCTTTGACGTTGAAAATTTCGGAGGTTTCCAACATTACAACTTCATCCTCAACGAGAATAGCTTTGCTGATGGAGCAGTAATCAACGTAACCGGCAATCAGGCAGTATTTTTCCAGCCCGATGGCGCGGATCACTCCACCGTAGCCATCGGTGGTGCCAATCTCGATTTGACGCCCGGCACCTACACTCTGATTAACAGTAACTCAGGCTTTGTCAATAACGACAACATTGCCCTGGAAGCCGGCAAGCTTGCCGATGATCTAAAGACTGATCTCACTATTACATCGGTTGAGTCTGTGATCAGAGTTGAGAAGAGCACCCTGAATAAGGATGACTACGATCTGAGTATCGTCGACGGAACGAGTAATGATCAATCGCTTGTGCTGGACATCAAAGGTCCGGGTTCGACTTCAGACGAGATCAATTCAGAATCCAATGCCTTGATGGAATCGTCATTGTCGACCATGACCACGCACTTTGCAGCAGACGATCTCTTTGTTGATTCGGTTTTGCGTAGCCGCGACGGTAAGCGTGACGGTCTCTTTACGGCGGCCCGCGGCGGCAAGTGGAGCTTCGACACGCGCACCCGCATCGAGAACAATATCGTCTCGGGTCTGCTCGGCTACGGTGCAAAGCTCTCGAACGACCTCACAATGGGTGCCTTCATTGAAATGGGCCATGGCAGTTACGACACCCGTACGCATGTTGCCGGTAGCACGAAAGCAGGCGGCGGTAGCCACAACTACGGTGGTCTGGGCGTCTTCGGCGACTACGCCATGCCTTCCATCGAAGGCTTGCACTTCACGGGTTACCTCAAGGTCGGTCTGCTTCGAAACGAGTTCAACTCGAACATTGCCGGAGCCAATGTTGACTACGACCGAACCGGAGTCTACTGGGGCGCACATTTGGGCACCCACTACGACTGGGATCTGACGCAGTCCATTCGCTCGCGCGTGTTCCTTTCCTACTTCTATGACGGACAAGGTAATGAGAGCTTTGACATTGCCGGCGAAGGCGACGTGGGCGGAGCACACGTGAGCTACGACGCCATTCACGCGCACCGCGTTCAGTTGGGTTCGATGTTCGAGTTTGCCGTGAGCGACACCTGGCGTCCCTATCTCGGCCTCACCTTCGAGCAAATCCTCGCGGCCGAAGCCAAAGGTACCGCAACGGATGCCCAGGGCACTATGGATCTCAACAGCAGCGATCTCGAAGGAAGCACGGGCATTCTGTCGGCCGGCTGGACGTACCAGGACGGCAACTTCTCGACCGAGTTGGGTCTGAATGGCTATGCCGGCACCCGCAACGGCGTGAGCGGCCAGATCCAGGCCAACTGGAAGTTCTGATCTTCCGTCGGGAGGCTCAGCTCGTACTACTCGTAAATGCAAAAGCTGGATTAATTCACAGATCCGTGAGCTGAGTCTCCTTTGGATTTCACATGTCAAAGCATTTGGGGATTGTTCTCCGAAGAGATCGCCCCTCTGTCATTGTATTTTTCGTAAGGAGAATTTGAATGAATCGTTGGCTGTCGAGAAAGCCTGTTGCCGTGTTGGTGGCCTCGCTTTTTATTGGTGTATCGGCTCCCGATCTTGCTGCTAAAAATTGGGGACAAGGCAGCGATGAAGACGTTTCGAACGTTAATCTCGAAAACATCGTTAGTTCCGCCGGACCCAGCATCACGAGTGAGTTTTACAACGGTGCTGTTGCTATGGGCTGGGGTGCTTCAGCCAATGTCAGTAACAATACGCTGAACGTGGACAATATCGTTGTAACCGACGCGGCACCTGATGAGGTCAACTTCACCGGCGGACGTATCCACAAACCTAATCAAAAAGAAATCTCGAGAGATTATGGGAATGACGACCCTAACGATGATGAGACAATCCGTATAAAAAAAGGTTTTCTAACAAACACGGCTAACCATAATGCGGTCAACTTTAATTCTGTTAGCAGCGCCTCCGGCAGTACGCTGATTCGTGTAACAGGCGGATTTATTCGGGGGTTTGGTGGCAACAGTGTCGACTATCCGGAAATTTCTGGCACAGGCGAGGCTAGTTTCAATACCGTTGTGGTGAGTAACTCCAATCTTGCCAACGCCGAGGTTTTGGGCGCTGATATTACCGGAGACAAGAACTTTGTTAAGGGACAGTGGTATGAATCTTCGAGCCTTGCTCCCATGTCGTCAGCTACTCTCAATGAAAACAGTGTTGCAATCAAACAATCGGAGTTCGGCACGGTCTACATTGCCGGCGCATCCACCGACGCAGAAACAGCGACTGTCAACAAAAACAGTGTGCTGTTGGATGGCGTGAAAATCAAGAACGGTCTCACAAGCTTTATTGTCGGCGGTAATGCCAACAATGGTGAGGCCTCTGGAAATACCGTCGAAATCAAGAACTCACAATTTGCCAACAATGTGACTATCTATGGCGGAAAGGGCGTAACGGCAACGAACAATCATGTCATCATCGGCGAGAATGTGACCTCTTTGAACGGAGGACGTCTCTTCTTGCAGACTCTTTACGGTGGTTGGAACGGACAGTTTTCAAACATTCCGGTTGACACCGGAAACAAGCTGACGTTGGCCAGCACCGTACATACCCGGGATTTGGCGGGTTTCCAGCACTACGAATTTTTGGTCAGCAAAGAATTGCTGGCAAATAACACCGCCATGCTGCAGGTGGCCGGAAACATGTGGAGCCCCGTGCAATTCAAACTTTCCGGAGAAAACCATACGACCATTGCCATCGCAGGCACAGATGTCTCCTTCAAAATCGGAGACAGCTACACGCTGATTCAGAGCGCAAATGGTTTTACCGATGAAAACGGTATGAAGATCACCGCCGACACAGAGCTTTCCGGTATCAAGAGCGATATGACGCTCACCACCTATTCTTCTTTGGTTCGCACGCACACCGATACGTTGCTCGCCGAAGAGTACGAATTGGTAGTCAGTGAAGACGGCGAATCGCTGTCCATGAACGTTGTGAAGGAAATTAACAATGGACCCGGAGTAACTGAGATCAATCCCGAAACGGATGCATTGATGGAATCGTCGTTGTCAACCTTGACCACGCACTTTGCAGCCGACGATCTCTTTGTTGATTCGGTTTTGCGTAGCCGCGACGGTAAGCGTGACGGTC